>Ga0308160_10000790_pt1 | contig 52456 bp, 67 predicted proteins | sample PhyFR1_FD_201036 | JGI IMG/M metagenome (GOLD analysis project Ga0308160, IMG submission 201036) | Phyllosphere microbial communities from UC Gill Tract Community Farm, Albany, California, United States - DLSLF.R1 | ecosystem: Host-associated > Plants > Phyllosphere > Unclassified | place: USA...
CCCTTGAAACCTTGCGTCGGTACCGTCCACACACTGCGCTTGTTACGAGTGTCCAAGGGCCAGGCACTTTCCTCTCGATCTGGCCGGTGTGTTCCCAGTGACTGCCCAGGGATAGGTTGCTCTCGCTTTGAATCATCGCGCTTGAAGCTATCCCGCTTGCTACGCACAGCTTTCATTGGCCCATTCGTCTTTCCCGGCACGCGATCACTGCCGCGTTGTTGCTCGATATCCTGGGCCATCCTCGCGATCGAGCTCAGTGCGACAGGCTCCTTGATCGCATCCTGGTCATAGTAATAGCGAGGTGACTTGCTCAGCAGGAACAGGTATTCGTGCGATTTTGTGCAACGGTCACGGGTGGATTCCGGCATTGGGTTAGGCTTGCTCCAGATAATGTCCTGTCGCAGATACCAACCATCGTCCTGCAGGGCGAAGGCGAGGCGCCAGGGTATCCCCATCAAGTCTTTCTGTTTAAGCCCTAACGGCGGTGGCCGGCGCTTGCCACGCAATACCGCTCCGCGCGTAGCCTGCGAAACCATGTCGTGCTTACCTGCTGAACCACCAGGTGCGTAGCCTCCTGCGATTGATGCGTATGTGTCGCCCATGTTCACCCACATCGTCCCGTCATTGCGCAGAACCCGGCGCACTTCGCGGAACACTTCTACCAGGCGCGCGATAAATTCAGCAGGCGTTTCCTCCAGGCCGATCTGCCCGGCCATACCGTAGTCCCGAAGCCCATAGTAGGGCGGCGACGTGACACAGGTGTTTACTGACTGATCCTGAAGCGTTCGCATCGATTCAATGCAGTCACCGATCAAAACGCGATGCTGTTTCATGGCCTGGGACCCTTGTAGATGAAGACGTAGGCGAACCAGGGTGTGGCGATCATGGCGTCACCTCGTCAGGCTTGTACTTGGTGAGCCGCCACAGAGTGTTGTTGCTCCGGCTGTGGTCCGACTCGACCAGGCCATCACGTTTCATCAACTCCAGTTCGCGGCGGACCTGCTTGGTGGTGAACGGCTCAATGTGGAACCGGAACCACCAGGTGCAGAACCAGTTATCTCGGGAGCCGCCGGCGCCCCTCATGTACGTGGTGATGCGCTGGCGCAGGATTGATTCACTTTCATCAGGCATGCCGGGTTCCTTGCCGCTATAGCGGCTGACTTTGAAGGGGAATGGGGTTTATTTGAAAACAGTCCTAGACGAGCTCGGGAGCTGTGCTAGAAATGACATGTCGCGCGTGCATTTCAGATGTTCGTGGTTGAATCGCATAACCGGCAGACGCTCCATAACGTTGTTGGAGCGAGCCCTTTAGATGTGGGCAATGATCGGTGAGTCGTCGCATTTAGCAGCGAGTTAAACAACTCCCTTACTCTGGGCTACTAACTCAACGCCTTGGCTTGCCGGTCATCTCTTCTGATTCACCCCACGGGCTCCCTCGTTACCAGATCATGGGCATCCAAAACCGTCATGCCGAGGCGTTCGGCGATCAGGACTTCCAGGCGGGCACCCTTTGAATGCTCCCAGCCGGGCAGGGTGGCCACGGTGTCGCAGTCCATCAGGGCGGCAATGTCGCGGCGCATGCAGTCGTTCCAGGTGCCGCCGTCTGGGTTGAGTTCGGCGGGGTTGGTGACGGTGTGGCCGCCGGCGCGCAGGTTGGTGGTCATGGCATGGAAGGCGGCGAAGTTGAGGCCGGGCAGGCCGGTCATGGGGCCGCTGAGGTAGATTCGCTTCATGCGGCCTCCTTGTCATGACCAGGGCAGCCGCCGCCGGTGAAATCGAAGCCTTCACACGGCGGCCCGAATGGAAGCACCTCTTTACCCTGGGCCAGCGCTTCGAGCAGGTGGTCCTTCGCCTCGTCGGCGGTGCATTCACGCCCGTCAACGCGGAACATGCCTTTGAGTTGGCGCTTGCTGAAATCGCGAATCGCCCCGCGTACGCTCAGGTGAATGTGAAAGGTGCGGCCGCTCGCCCCGAAGGGATCAGCCGGTTTGTTTTCTGTAGGCATGGGGAGTCCTTGCCGGGCCATACCCGGGCGGTGGAGTAGTAGTGGTCTAGATCAGCTACAGTGGATAATCTTTGGAGAGGGAGCTTCTATGACTCTTGCAGTGGTTTGGTATCGAGAAAAGTTCGGGGAACTATGGGTCGCCGCTGATACCCGTATTTCGGGCGGTGCTCGAGTTTTGACTGATAGCGGACCTAAAATCTTTCCTATCCCAGTTGTTTGCCATGAGAATTTGACCAGCACCAAATGGCGAGTTTGCAAACGCCACAGTTTTGGATTCGCTTACGCTGGGTCAACCCTTGCAGCAATGAGCACGCACTCGATCGCATCAGCGTGTACACAAAACTTCGCCCAGAAAAAAGGGTTCAAGAAACCAATTAGTGTTGAGTCTGTTGCCAATCTCTACGCAGAGATTGGCAATCGTCAGGTGATTGATATGTCATCCAGGCAGGGCGTGGCAGAGATCCAATCCCAATTTTTCTTTGATGCTTTTGTTTTCGGGTTTTGCCCATACGAGAATCGGTTTGCGGCATTTGTGATTGTTTCCAGCATTGCTGGCGAACATTTTCACTTCAACGTCGCTCGAATTCTGATTGGGCCGGGTTATTACCTTCCAATAGGAAGTGGAGAGTCAGCTTTTGTAGCATTGATGGCCGAGTTGAAAGACGAGCCTGACGCTGGTGTTGTCTCAACGCTACGCGAAATGGTGAGGCGTGAAATCCAGACTGACGTTGGCGGCCACTTGCAGATCGGTATCGCTACTAAGAAAGGTTTCAATGTGGTCCCTGTCCTGGATACCTCCAACGGCCCTGGGGAGGCTTTCGTTAGCTTTTTGGGATGGGATGCCACTTCCTATAAGGGCTTGGACGGATACACGATTGGTTACTCTGCAATCAAGCCGTAATAGACTGGCAAAATTATGGGGGGCGGGGGCTTATGCGACCAGATGTACCTGGTTCGGCGGCCATTCCGAATACCCAATCTTTGGTGCCTTCGTCTTCGGGTTGATGATCGGCTTGCCCTTGGCGTCCACCAACATGGCCTTGGCTCTGATCTGCATATCGCGGCACCTCAGCGTTTTGCGGGCCAGCTCAATGAACTGCTCGGCGTACTGCGGTGCGTCGAATAGCGGCGAGAGCTGGCGAACCGTACCCCCCCATGATCTTTTCGGTGCGCTTGGCGACCAGCTCCAGCCATTCAGCTTCCGGTATCGGCTCGACGCCGCCAGGAGCCTTCGGGTTCTTCCGGGTGCCGGCCGTCTTCTTGCGGGCCTCGGTCTTGGCGACATCGAGGGTCATTCCAAACACTGCAAAGGTGCTCATGGGTTATCTCCAAGCGTGCGCCCGCCTCGCCGGCTGGCGTGATTCGTTAATTGGGACGATGATTTGCACTCAGCAAAAACCTGACGGTGACTGCGATGAGCACGAAAACCGATGTGGAAGCGATACGCCTGATAGGCGATGAGGTTGTCCGGCTGCTGAGCCTTCCTGATGAAGCGCTTGAGGCCGAGGCCCGCCAGGGGCTTAGTCTGATCGCTGATCTGGCAAGGTGGCGCGATCTGGCAGGACTATCAGCCGCCGATCCTGCTGGCACAGTGCGTTGATATGGGGTATTAAGTGATGCTCAAATGCCACTAATTGGTGAGAGAAAATGGTTTTAAAACTGGACGTTTCGGGAAACACTTTCAGAGGTGGTGGAACAGCGCTTTCGGTACCCCATGGTTCGGATGCCGAGATAAAGTTCACTAACAACAATCTGATCGACTGCATAAACGGGATAGTGGAAAGAGATAAGCCGTCTCTTCTCGCAGGGTTAGGGCTTCCACAAGATACGCCAGTAGAGGATGTGCTGGAGGTAATCAAAGCGCTTCGCTCGACCCCGGCAGCAAGCGAGGAAGAAAAGCTCGAAGTAATCAAAGCATCGAAGTTATGGACCTACCTAGGACGATCAGCCAATGCGGTTGCCGTCATTCAAGGGCTGCTTGGTATCGCGGCCTCTGCTATTGGAATTCCAGCTGCGCTCTGATACAGATATAACTTCAAGCACCCGGCATAACGCTGGATTAGGAGCAATAAATGTCGGGGCTTATTGAGCGAGTTGACATACAAGATGCTGATGTCGGTATCAGAATGTCTAACTGTGGCGACTTCATTGTCAGAGATAGTAATTTTCAAAATGTAGGTACCGCGATCGATATTTTTGATCCGCAAATTATTTACCTCCTAGGATTGCCAGCGACGGTTTCAAGTGAGCACATCGCTGATTTGGTGGCGCGGCTCAAGAGAAAACCAAACGCAACTAATAAGGAAATTGCCGCAATTGTTTCAAGATCGCTTCTTGCTAGGAGGCTCGGAAGCTCGGAGCTACTACTTAAAGTGACGAGCGGATTTATCGCGCTCGCCAGAACAGAATTTGCGCTGCTTAAGTAGTTTCATTAACCGATATGGACTCCGGTTTCGGTACGCATGGTGGATCATGCGGGAGGAACGATTTCGTCCTCTGGCTCGCCGTGGTCATCGGCAAGATGGCGCCAGCATGCCGCATCAAATGATCGTGATACCTTATCGCTAGGCACATAAGGTGTCGTGACACATTTAAGCATCTTCGCCGCTGTTTCAAAGTTGGCGGCGATCACGTTGCGCAGCAGGGTCTGGTGAACTTCCTGTTGGTTGTTGAAGCCGTGCTGCTTCATCAGGCGCTTCAGGTCGGCCTTGAACACGCCGGCGACCTCAACCGTAAATTTCTCGACTCCCAATGCAGCGTTCTTCGCCGCTTCCTTCTCGCGCTTGCGGCGCTGCTTCATGGCTTCCGCCGTCGGCTGCTGCTCTTCCTCGGGCATGGCCTACCTCTTCGATTTCATATGCTGGCAAATTAAGCCATGCCTGCCGCCGGCGTTGCCGGACCTGGTTACTGATGCGCTTCCCGGGCTGTCCGCGAACTTGAAGCCGTTTTCCTGAGCGATCAGGCGAGCCCGCTTGCTGTCGGTGCCGAACTCTTTTGCGGCCTCGATGGCAGTCAGGCCTGCTTGAGCCAGTTCCTTCAGCTTGGGCACATCCTTGTCTCGGGCAGCCTTCAGCTTGATGGTGCGGGTGCTTTTGATCGGGCCGCCGACTTCACCGCTGACGCCGGCGGCAATCTCTTCGGCCTTGTTGCCGGCGTCGAAGAATGCGTCCATCTGGCGATGCAGATCGGCAATCACTGCGTCTTTCGGGTTGGCCATCGGTAAGCCAATCATTGCGACCAACCTTCGATGTTGATCTTCTTGCCGTCTGCGCGGGCCTCCAGCACCTGGGCCCGGTTGATCGCTGCCTTCCAGGTGAAGCAGATGCCCATGACCTTGCCGGTGGAGCGCTCTACGACGTGATAGGCTCCGGTGCCCTTGTTGACGACTTGGAAGCGAACCTCCTGCGCGGGTTGTTCCTTGCCGATCATGGCGTACATCGCGGCGGTGGCGGTGGTTGCGCGCACACGGAGGGCTGCGAGCCCTTCGGAGCGTGCTTGCATTGATGGGTGCATGTCTTGTCCCTCGGTGTTGGGTTGCGTTTATTCGTCAGCACCCTGACCGCCTGCTGGTTGCCGTTGGGCGCAGGGGAGGGTGCTGACGGATAAAGGCGAGGCGTAAAAAAGCCCGGGGGTTGCCCGGGCTTTCGGAGCGTTACATATGCCCCCATACGTGAACGCTGGTCGACGCCTAGGGGTCTTGGGTGCGTAGTGGTTCACATGGCCGCCTATCCTCCATTGCTCGCTCACTGGGCAGGCAGTGGCCACCTTATGAATCAGGCGAGCAGCACCGGCTGTTCGGCGCGGCGGACCATCCTGACTTGCGCTGTCCGGCGTTCTGGTACCCGGCGGTCACGACGCATCGACTCGTCACCGATCATTGCGTGCATTGCGATCAGGGCCGCCAGGGCGAAGCACATCGGCGAGATGATCTGGCGGCGCATGGCCTCGGCGATCATCGCGGTCTGGCGGGTAACGCCGAGCTTGAACATGGCGCAGGAAAGGCGCTTGGCCACGGTGCAGGCTGCAACGTCGAATTGCCTGGCGATCTGCTTGGCCGTCATGCCCTGGGCAGCGGCCAGTAAGTACTGAAGTTCTTTAGGCGCAAGGCCCCTACCGAGGTGACCCTTCCATGCGCCGTTGATGATCTCGTTCATCGTTGTGACTCCCGGTTGTTTTCCCGCTGCACCCGTCACCAGGTGCAGAAGTGAAAGCTTCTGGTGTCGCTTGCCGGCTTCCCGCTACTGGCGCTGCCGCCGGCCTCATCAAATTGTTTGTCCAGCCGCGGGCCTTTCGGCTTGTTCTCCCGCTGGATAACTCGTCTTGGCGCTTTACGCTGCACGCCCGGGTCAGTTGCCAACCCTCTGAACCATTGAGGCCGGTTCATCGCTGCCTTCCATCTGGCCGGTTGTTATCCGGCGATAGACATAGTTAACCATCGGTTTATAAAGTTGGTCAACACCGATGGTTAACTATTTTTTTGTGGGCGAAAAAAATCCCGCTCGAGCGGGATTTTTTGTGGTGGGGGTTATCACCAAAGAGCTGATGACCAGAAGACCCTTCCAAGTACGGCGATTTCGTTCTTCAGCATGTCTGCCGGCGTGTATTCCTCGTCTGGATGCTCTTCCCGGTTGAAGCTTCGCATTCTTATCCCGCCGCCAGGGAGCCGATAGAGAGTTTTAACTCGCAGCTGCCCACCGTGATCTAGCGCGTACATCTTCCCATCGGTGATTGATGTTGTTCCGCGATCAACGCCTACGGTGCTTCCATCGGGCAGCACTGGTTCCATGCTGTTACCCGCAACAGTTACGCAAACTGCCTCTGAAGGCTGAACACCTTGGCGACGAAGTGTCATCTTTCCGAATCGTAGCTTTTGCTTTGGCGACTGCTCGATTGCAGTCCTTCCAGTTCCCGCGGATAGCTCCACTTCCTTTAGGAATGGCACGTAGACCTCATCGTCATCCAGTGGCGTGTCATCGTCCCAAACATCCATTGGGCCGACCAAGACTGCGTTACTCATTACGGCAGGGCGCTCTGGTGCGGCCCTGGTGAGCTTGTCAATTTCTTCCGCAAGTCGTGGGCTAAAGCGCTCAACCGGCTCCTGCAGTTGCTCAGATAGCACGGCTGCGAACTGAGCGTTCAGCGGGTTGATGCCTTTGAAGTAGAGGTTCACCGCGGAAGGCGTCATCCCGGCCGCGTCCGCGATTTTTCGCTGACTCAGTTTCAGTTCGTTTTTCTTTGCCAAGAAAAGTTCGTGAGCTGCAGTGCACTCAGCAAGCCTATCTGGCGGGAGGATTCGTTTCTTCGTCATGCGTTCAATCTATAACCATTGGTTAACGACTGGAAGAAACCATCGGTATTGATAAATAATTAACAGATGGTTAATATCCATTCGAAGAAAATTTGGGGCACCACCATGAAAGAAAGCTCGCTCGATGAGTTTGTGGCCAGCAAGGGGCAGTCAGAAGCCGCGAGGCAACTCCGAGTGTCACCCCCGGCCATTCACAAAGCCATATCGGCTGGAAGGGATATCCGGGTCATTGAGAATCCTGATGGCACATTCAGAGCGACTGAACTGCGTCCGTTTCCTTCTCAGGTTGCGAGGCTCGTCGTCGTCGATTGAAGTAATTATCCGGCGATTTGCTCATGAGCAGAAGCGATTCGGAATCGGCTGTTAATTCATACAGTGCAAAGGGGAGGAAGGCAGATGGCAAAGCAAAAGGTTGAGATCGAGGCGGGGAGAGGAAAGCTATGGGGTGGTGCCAAGCGGCTCTGGCTCGGCGGCCATTTTGAGAGCGGTGTTATCTACTCTGAATTAGAGCTCTTGCTGCATCTAGGCTTGCGTGAATTGCTTCGACGCAAACTTCGACAGGTTCTTCGGTTGTCCGGTTTATCAAAACGACCGGACCGTAACTGTCGAGGTCACCAGTTACCGCGTCACGAAAGTGAAGTTCTCCCTGCATCAGATCGACCACGGCAAAGCCGTTCTCTGTGCGAATCGCCCAGCGCCCGGTTCGCTGATTCCCACCCGAAACAACGCCATTAATCTTCATTTTCGTCCTCCCTGGAACTTGTGGTGTGCACTCAAAAAGCTACGACGGGTGCTCCGAACACCAATACGCCTGAATCGCAGGCGTAAAAAAGCCGGGCTGCAACCCGGCTCTTTCAACAACTTGTAAAACACTACGGGGCCATTATGAGCACGATACCTATCCCTGGCAATACCCCCCAAGTCACGACACTTTCTGCCGGACTTCAAAACGTGTCACGACACATCAGTCGTACCGCCGCACCAGTACAAAATATCCAAGGGAACTCGTTGTGAGCGTTCAAGCCATGTCATGGGCGCTTTCTCTGCCCGTGCAAACCCTCAAAGACTCCAGCGCTCGGCATGTACTGCTGTGCTTGGCCAACTACGCAGGCTCAAACGGTGCCGGGGCCTTTCCGTCAGCCAAAACGCTCACCGATGACACAGGGCTTTCCGAGCGCACCGTGCGCATCAAGCTTGATCTGCTGGAAGAGTGCGGCCTCATCGTTCGTGGCAATCAGGCACTGGCGGCCGTGTATATCGATCGCCATGACCGGCGTCCGGTGGTGTATGACCTCATGATCAAACGGGGTGCAGTAGTTGCACCCCGTGAAGATGCGACGGGGTGCAGCCTTGGTCAGAACGGGGTGCAGCCTACGACAGAACGGGGTGCAGCCACTGCACCCAATACATCAATTAACCATCATTTAACCGAACAGCAGCAGCGCGAGATTTCGGAAGTTGTCGCGAAGCAGGATCGCCAGGCATTGGAGTCCCAAGACGACCGTCAACGGTTCGCAATGTTTGCTGAGTTCGTACCATCACCCGAGGCCCTAAAGGCTCAATTGAAGATCGCCGGCCTTCCAGAAGATTGCGCAACCGACGACCTGATCGCCCGCTTCAAAGGTTTCTTCGTCGCCAAGACAGCGGTCGTTGATAGCGCCGCCGGCTGGTGCTTCAAGCTGGCTGGCTGGATCAAGCGTGAGCGCGCTCAGGGGGCAACCTCAGTTGAAGAGGAACCTCCGGCAGGTGACTGGGCATCGAAGGGGGTGCGCCTGTGAACCGATCAAGTAAGCCTGTGATGGCAAGTCAGTTGGTCTCTCGCCGCCAATGCGATCCAACGTACCAAGGCCCAGACCAGTCGCCCGCCGTAGTTGCCGTTGATGATGCCACCCGGGCAGTGATTGATGACCTGTTCCTTAGGCTACGCGGCGCGTGTGGTGCATGGCGTCAATCCTGGCCGACCGAGGCCGTCATGAATGCCTCGAAGCTTGAATGGCTCGGTGAGTTCATGCGTTCCGGCATCACCGAAATGGAGCAAATCGACCACGGTATGCGCGTAGTCAGCGCGAGCAAATCGGCCTTCGTGCCAGCCCCTGGTGTTTTCGTCAGTTGGTGCTTCGCACCGGAAGGCCTGGGCCTGCCAAGCGTTGAGTCTGCATACGCCCAGGCGCTGCGCAACTGCCATCCAGCCATGCGCAATTGTTCGAAGTGGTACCACCCAGCCGTTTATCACGCTACTGCTGCGGCCGGGTTCCACAGTCTCCCTCTGCTGTCCCGTGAGCTCGGCCTGGCCAGCTTCGAAAGGCAGTACCTGAACCAGTGCCGCCGGATTTGGCAGGGCGAGCAGTTGGATGCCGTTCCCGCGGCTGAACTGCCCGGCCCGGCGCCGAAGATAACGCCCGATGTCGGGAACAAGGCGTTGGCCGAACTGCGAGCCTGCCGTGCCGGGATCTCCCAATGAGCAAACTTACCAGCGCTGCCCGGGATAGAGACTGCCAGGTTCGGTTTCCGGGGTGTGGCTGCGACTCGTCCACCACCGTCCTGGCTCACTACCGTCTGGCTGGTACCTGCGGCATGGGTTTGAAGCCAAATGACTTCCAGGGCGCCTGGGCCTGCGGGTACTGCCACGACATCGCTGATGGACGCCTGCGTGCGCCCGGGCAGCTGACCAAATACGAGATCCGTCTGTTTCTCGCCGAGGGCGTCATGCGCACCCAGGCCATATTGATCAAAGAAGGGAAGGTGAGCGTTTGAGCACCCAAATCAAAACCCTGACGGTGAAGCTGTCGGATGCCGAGATTGTCCGCAATGCCAAGCTTGAGCATGTGCGCGATCTGCGCGACGCCAGTCACCCGGCGCTGCACTTCCGGTTCGCCAAGAATCGCACTCGCGGCTCTTGGTACCTGCTGAACAAGCGTCAGTGGCATCTGATCGGACATTTCCCTGACCTGAGCAGCAAGCAGGTGGTCGCGGCTTTGCCGGCGGTGCGGCTGCGTGTGGCTGCCGACGGCGCGGCCAGCGTTTCCGGCTGGGTGACCGTGGGGGAGTTGCTGGACTGGTTCGGTGACCGTATGGCCAAGTCGCGGTCGTTGGGCGGCAAGCGTCGGTCAGCCATCAAATCTGCGATTGGCTGCCAGCTCAAGCCGCGCCTGGATGATTTGCTGATCACCGACGTAAACGCGCAGACCCTGGACAAACTGCTGATGTGGCCTGCCCAGGAAGAGCTGTCCCTGTCGTACGTCCAGCAGCTGTACCGACTGGTGTCGATGGCCTTCCGCCAGGCGCGCAAACTGGACCTGATCCCCTTCAATCCGATGGCTGAGCTCAAGTTCAGCAACTTCACCACGGCGCGCATCCAGCCTAAGGCCGCACGCCTGCGGGATGTTCAGTTGCCTGAGTTGGTGGCACTGCTGGCTGAGCGCTTCGACAGCGCACCGGGTGACGCCATGCTGGCCTTGATGATGCTGTGCCACGGCACCCGGATCGGCGAGACCCGTCAGGCCCGTTGGGCCGACATTGCGCTGACAGAACGCGAGTGGTTCCTGCCGGCCGAACACACCAAGACTAAGACCGAGCTGCGCGTCCCACTGACCGACCAGGTTGCCGCGCTGCTGCGTCGTTACCGTGACCGTCAGACCGCCCAGGGATATGAAGGGGCTTTCTTGTTCCCGTCACGCCGTGGCAAGCCGCTGAGCGACAACCAGGCGAGCGCCGTGTTTACTCGGCTGGGGCAGGGCGCCTGGACCAGTCACGACTTGCGCAAGGTGGCCCGCACAGCCTGGACTGACCTCGGCGTCGACGGACACATCGGCGAGATGCTGCTCAACCACTCGCTGGGCAAGATCGCCTCCACCTACATCAACACCCAGGCCAAAGAGCAACGTCATCTGGCATTGGTGAAGTGGCACAACTGGTTAGATGAGCGTGGCTTAAAGGCGATTCACGGGCAGACAGGCGTTAGATATGAAGATTCGCAAAACCTCGTAGACGCCTTGAACGGCGGGGCCTGCGATCCAGAACCACAATTTGTTAAGGGCGAGGATTTAAAACGTGCAGAAACGTCAGGAGCCTGGCTTTAAGCGGGAGCGGATCGAGCTTGAACCTTGCTCGATCTGCAAGGGTAGGGCGGTGGTAGCGGGGGTGTTTTATGAGTTGGTATGCACGGATTGCAACGGCTCTGGTTGGATTGTTCAGGGGACAAAGTTGGTGCTTTCTGTCGACGAGTTGGTCACCCAGTTGAGTTTCAAATTGCAGCAGGTACAGCGCGAAGTCTTGGCATTAAAGACTCCTCCAACAGCGATAGGGCCACAGAGCCAATACGAGCAACCAAACCGCCTGGGAGCAGGCGGAACAAATTACACAGGGGATTGAGAGCATGATGATTCGTAAGCCGGCTGGCCGGCCATTGGGGGATACCGAATACCTGCTTGAGCAGTGGGGATGGTGGCGGATGGACGGTGCTGGGATGCCAGGTTACACATCGCCTACCCTCGCGCTGATGCGACAAGCTACCGCTTATCCATCATCGAGCAAAAGCTACTGCATTACTGACGAATGGGCGACGGCTATCGATGGCGCAGTTGCAAGACTGGCCCATCGCGATCAGCAGATGGGGGACGTGATCTGGCTGTACTTTGGTGCGAAATGGCCCATGTTGCGAGTAGGAAAGCATTACGGGCTGAGTGAGGGAAAGGCTAGGGAACTGGTGCGCGCAGGAGTGGCTTGGGTTGATTGTGCGGTGGAAATGATGCGACAGGCAGCCTAATTGATGAGCTAAAATCATCCTTTTGAATGCGGGTCGGATAACAGGATGAATCAAAAAAAGCGACATCACTTCATTCCGAAAGCCTATATGAACTCGTTCTGTAATAAGGCGGGACGAGTTCTAGTTTATCGCAAGGATGGCGATGGCAGGCCATTACCACTAGTGCCGGATGCTACACAGTTTCAGGGCTATTATTATTCTCAGCCTAAGCCGGAAGGTGGCATGGATAATAATAAACTGGAGGATTTTTTCTGCGACTATGAAGGAGCTTGGCCGCCTTTGGTAAAGAGGATTGAGGCCCGTGAAGATGTCAATGATAGCCTCAGTACTCTGTTCGATTTCATGACAATACAGCGCGCTCGAGTTCCGGCCTGCCGTGACGCTGTCGAGCTAGCGTTGGCAGCCATGGTTAAAGGGTTAACCAAGAAAATGTATCGTGAGGGTAAGCTCCCTCCGCTACCTAAAGGCAGCGAAGACTTAATCGATAGACTTGATGTGTCTATTGATCCACACCAAAGCATTCATGCAATGGTTGAGATAATTAAAGGAATTGGCCAGTTAATTGATAGCGTTGGCTGGGTGATTTTTCATAATGAAACAGATACACCTTTTTTAACAAGTGATAACCCTGTTGCTTGGTTTGATTCGTCGCTTCCATTTCTTGAGCAGAGGCCATATACGATAAATCTTAACGGCCCTATAACTGTGCAGTTTCCGATCAGTCCAAAGCTTTTACTAGTAGGCGCAACGGAGTACAGAGAGAACTTTGTTCGCCGGGGCTTGGTACATTCTGATGCTCCTTCTGGCGAATGGGTTGAACATGTTAATGCACAGACTTGCAGGTTTGGCTACGAAGCGGTGATTTCAAATACTGAGTCTCAAGCTGAACTAATAGCAGAGTTTTCCGACATTTCGCCTGTCCATGTGTCGGATTCCATAACGATCAACAACGCAGATATTCTTAGTCATTCTTTTGAGTTTGGACGTCGCCGAAAGAAACCAAAATGGAAGAATTCAGCTAAGAGCGAGTAAAAAGACTTTTCCGCGCGGAATAGGTCTGTTTTCATTGCAGCGTGAACTGCTGTGAACGCAGCGAGACGCTTTCAAGAACCCGGCCATCGAGCCGGGTTTTTTTTACCAATTTCAGGCCCTGCACAGCGCAGGGCTTTTTTGTTTTCGGCCCCACGCCTGTCTCCTTGCCTAAAGCGGATGCCAGCGACGTGGAGGCCGACCTATTTGAGGACTCAAGATGAACTCCGAGCATCAGGCACTGACCGATGTACCTCTGTGGTTGTTGGTTCTGCTGAGCCTCGCCGGTTTGTCTGGAGAAATGCTTCGCGCATCAGGTAGTGACCTGGGCCTTCGCCAAATCCTTCAGCGAGTAGCACTGCGCTTTCTCGCTTCTGGCCTGTTGGGTATGGCCACTTTGCTGCTCGCAATGGCTCTTTGGAACAACCTCTACCTGGCGGCTGGTCTCGGCATCGTAATCGCTGTAATAGGCGCTGACGTTGCAGGTGGGCTGTACACGCAGTTCCTGGCACGAAAGGCCGGTGTGAGTACCCCGGCTTCGGGCCGTAATGCAAGCGGACAATGAGCGTCTAGATGGGACGGAGAGGCCATGATCAAGATCGATACCAAGGGTGGCGACCTTCTCAAAAGGACACTGAGTAATCTGGAGCAGCGGCAGATGCCGTTTGCTCTGGCGTTGGCTCAGACCCGTACCGCAAAACTGGTCGAGACGGCGGAGGTTGAGGAAATGGCCCGGGTGTTTGACCGGCCTACTCGATTTACGCTCAACAGTGTTTTTGTCCGGCCAGCCAAGAAGGGCGGGCCGGGCGCGGTGGTCTGGGTTAAGGATTACGCCTCCAAGGCTGACGCGCCGATTCGCTGGCTTCTACCTGAGGTTGACGGAGGTGATCGCCAGGCCAAACGTAGCGAAAAGCTGTTGGGTGCCCGGGGCATTCTGTCTTCTGGTCGCTTCCTGATGCCGGGCAGTGGCATGGCATTGGATGGTCACGGCAACATCAGTCGCGGTGTGATGCAAAAGATCCTTTCGGGACTGGGTGCCCAGGGCGATCGGTACGCCAACAGCACCGATAGCCGCCGGAGTCGTAGCAATCGAAAGCGTTTCTTTGTGTTGGGCAAGGGCAGCAAGGCCATTGGTATTGCGCAGCGCACGGGCAAGGGCTCGGCGGGGTTGCGCATCATGCTGGCCTTCGCCGCTCGCCCAACCTACAAGCATCGGCTCGATTTCTACGGCGTCGCTGATCGCGTTGTACGCGAGAACTTGCTCGAGCAGACGCACCAGGCCCTGGCTGAAGCGGTCCTGAAGGCGAAATGACCACGGCACTGGCCGGCAGTACGCCGCCAACGAGAATAATTATCGAAAAGGTACTCCCGGACCCCACCCCCCATTGGGGGTAATTCGGGCCCCGCGTCTTCGCTATATATGACCCATTTTCAAAGGTTGGTTGTTGTGTAGTTATGGCTAATCAATCGATCACCCGTAAACCTGAGTGGCTGAACAAGTCGCGCATGGCGGACAGCCTCGGGATTACCACGCAAGCCTTCGATAAATGGGGGGTGACGCCCATCGCCAAGATCGGCCGGGAGTCGTTTTATGACGTGCGTTCTGTGCTGGATAACCGGCTGGTTCACAAGGGCGAGAAACAACAACCGCTCGATGACGACGGCCAACCCATTGATCCGCTTATTGAGTACAAGCAAGCGCAGCAGAAGCTGCGGTTGACCACTGAGCAAGCCGACGCCCAGGAAATGCGTAATCGGGTGAAAGCCAAAAAGCTGGTGCCGGTGGATTTCTGCCTGTTCGCCCTGGGCAAGTTGAGCGCGATGCTCGGCTCAACCCTGGACACCATTCACATCAAAGTGAAACGCAAGCACCCGGATATCAAGGTGCGTCACATCGAGGCTATCCAACGTGAAATAGCCGTTACGCGGAACGAAGCGGTCAACCTGGCCGACACCTTGCCGGAGCTTCTAGATGAGTTCGTCGAAGCCCTGGATGAGGGCGCTGATTGATAGCGTCCGTAAGGGCCTGACCGGTCTCTACAAGGAACCGCCACTGACGGCGGTTGAGTGGGCCGATAAGCATTTTTACCTGTCCTCCGAGTCGTCCTATCAGGAGGGGCGCTGGACCACGGCGCCATTTCAGGTCGCCATTCTTAATGCGATGGGCAATGACCTGATCGCTGTAGTCAACGTGCTGAAGTCCGCACGGGTTGGCTATACCAAGATGCTGGTAGCCAACAAGGGCTACAAGATCCAGCACAAGAAACGCAACGTGTTGTCGTGGTGCCCGACGGACCCCGATGCCGACACCATGATGAAACGGCACATCGAAACGATGATTCGTGACGTTCCCCTGGTGCGCGCCTTGGCGCCCTGGTACGGCGTGAAGCACCGGGATAACACCCTGGACGAAAAGCGTTTTGATAACTCGAAAATGTTGTGGTGCCTGGGTGGTAAGGCCGCGCGCAACTATCGGGAGAAAAGCCCGGATGAAGTCATTTACGACGAGTTGTCGAAGTTCGACGCCGATATTGAGGGGGAAGGCTCCCCGACGATGCTGGGGGATAAGCGCCTTGAGGGTGCAACGTTCCCTAAGTCGATTCGCGGGTCAACGCCTGGGGTGATCGTTGCCGGCGGTGAGGACGACGAGTCAGTGGGGGAGGGCTGCCAAATCAGCCGCGCGGCTGATGAGTCGCCGCACTTCCTGCGGTTCAACATCAAATGCCCGTGTTGCGGCACAGAGCAGCATTTGAAATGGGGAGCCTTCGACAAGCCTTACGGCATGCGCTGGCGTCTCGATGTATACGGCCAGGTAGAGAAAGCCTGGTACTTGTGCGAGTCCGGCAACGGTTGCACGTTCGAATACCACGAAATGATTCAGGCTTCAGTTACTGGGCGCTACATCTGCGAGCGCCAAGGTATTTGGACCCGCGACGGCATGGAGTGGTTTTCTGCTGATGATCAGCCGATCACCACGCCGCGGTCTGTCACGTTCCACATCTGGACCGTGTATTCCGAGTTCGTTACCTGGGCTTCGGTGGTCAGCGAATGGCTGAAGGTCGGCAAGGACCGGGGCAAGCTCAAGACCTTTATCAACACCACCCTAGGCGAAGCCTGGGAAGAAGACCAAGGTGAGAAACTGGAATGGGAAGTGCTGGCCAAGCGGCGTAGCAACTACCTGAAAGTACCCGCCCGGGGCGTCGCGCTGTTCGGCGGGATTGACACGCAGGATGACCGTTATGAGGGCCGTGTTTGGGCCTTTGGCGCCGGTGAGGAAGCGTGGTTGGTTCACCGTTGGGTACTGACCGGTGACCCCGCAAGCGTTGAACTGCGCAAGAAAGTGGGCCAGGAAATACGCCGCCAGTTCACCCGCGAAGACGGCACGCTCATGCGTGTAGAGCGCTGGTGCTGGGACTCCGGTGGTCACTACTCGGACGAAGTTCGCAAGGAAAGTAAAAAGCACGGCGTCACCTGGGTTATCCCGGTGTTCGGTGCTGCGACCTACGGCAAGAAGATTGCCACCTTCCCGAAGAAAAAGACCAAGGGTGACCGGGTTTATCTCACTGAGGTAGGCACGGACAACGCCAAGGAGCTGATCTACAGCCGCTTGAAAATCGAACCGGACGGCGACCGCCCAGTGCCTGAGTGCATCCACTTGCCGCTTAACGAGCTGGTGTGTGACGAAGACGAAATGAAGCAGCTGACCAGCGAGCGTAAAGAATGGGTGGTCTCCAAAGGCCGCCGGGTTCAGCGCTGGACTAGCGGCCGCCGCCGCAATGAAGCCCTCGACTGTTTTGTGTATGCGCTGGCCGCCCTGCGGATCAGTCAGGAGCGTTTCGGCCTGGATCTGGAGCAACTGGCCTTAGAGGCTCAGTTCGTTCCGGCCACGGGCGCGTGGGAGGTGCCGGAAGTGCCCGACCTGAATGAGCCAGAAGAATCAGAGCCGCCGATTGAGTCGGCGCGGCCTGAGCCCCCATCAACTCAAGCCGACGCCCCTGGCGACTGGCATAACGTGGAAAGTAACGGATGGCTATAAACGCGCAGGAGATGCTGGACAAGTATCTGGAGGCAGAGGCCGCCATTCTGCTGGGTAAAACGACCATTTTTAATGGCCGCACCCACACCATGGCCGAACTGCCGCAAATCCAAGCAGGTCGACGCGAATGGGAGCGCCGGGTTAGTGCCCAGCGCGCCGCCGCGCAGGGCAGTCCGGGTTATGCCCTGGCTGAGTTTCGTTGAACTTCCTCGACCGCTGCATTGCAGCGGTTAGCCCGGGTGCGGGGTTGCGGCGCCTGGCGGCACGTAGCGGAATCCAAGCCTTTGAGGCTGCCGAGGTCACGCGCACACACAAAGCGAAGAGACAAACGCGAAGCGCAGACAGCTCATTGCAGCGTGACGCGGAATCGTTGCGCGGCCAGGCTCGAAAGCTGGACGAAGACCACGACCTGGTGACGGGTATTTTCGACCGGTTGGAAGAGCGGGTAGTGGGTGGGGCCGGGATTGCGGTGGAGCCGTTGCCACTGGATCACGCTGGCAACATTCACCTGGCGTTCGCGGCGCAAATCAAAGACCTGTGGGCCGAATGGTCCTTGCGGCCGGAAACGTCAGGGGAGTTGACCCGGGCACAAATGGAGCGGCTTGTGTGCCGCACCTGGCTACGCGATGGTGAGGCGCTAGCCCAGCAGTTGTTTGGCAAGGTGGCCAACTTCAAGCACCTGCACAAAGTGCCCTTTACCCTGGAGTTGCTGGAGCCGGATTACCTGCCCTGGAGCTACAACGACGAATCGAAAGGGATTTGCCAGGGCATCACACGCGACGCCTGGCGCCGTGTCGTCGGATACAACCTGCTGAAACGTCACCCCGGCAGCGCCTTGGGTTTCAGCATGTCGGTGGATACCAAGTTTGTGCCGGCGGATCGGATGCTACACATCGCATACCGCAAGCGGATCGGGCAGAACCGTGGCCAGCCCCTGTTGCACGCCGTGTTGACGCGCTTGGCGGATATCAAGGACTACGAAGAAAGCGAGCGCGTTGCCGCCCGTATCAGCGCAGCCCTGGCGATGTTCATCAAAAAGGGCTCGACCGAAGACTACGTGGTTGCGCCTACGACTGCCGGCAAGGACGGCCAGGCCACCGGTGCCCGAAGTATTCCCATTGCCCCGGGCATGGTCTTTGACGGGCTGTTGCCCGGCGAAGACGTGGGAATTATCGAAAGCAACCGGCCCAGCCAGTTTGTGGAGAGTTTCCGCAACGGTCAGTTGCGCGCGGTTGCGGCGGGTACGCGCATTGGCTACTCCACGGCGACGCGCAGTTACACGGGCACTTACTCGGCCCAGCGTCAGGAACTGGTGGAGTCGCAACTGGGTTACGACCTGCTGCAACACGAATTCATCGACTACTGGTCGCGCAAGGTTTACCGGGCCTTTATCGAAATGGCGTTGGTCAGCGGCGTACTTGTGCCTCCAGGCGACGTAAACATGGATTCGGTGTACGGCGCGGTTTATCAGGGGCCGGTGATGCCCTGGATTAACCCGGTGCATGAGGCGACTGCCTGGGATGCGCTGGTGCAGGGTGGTTTTGCCGATGAGGCCGAGGTGATCCGAGCGCGTGGGCGAAACCCGCAAGAGCTTAAGCGTTCGCGTCAGGCGGAAATCGAAAGCAACCGGGCGAAAGGGCTGGTGTTCAGCTCCGACGCCTATCACAAGTTCTACGGGAAAGTGACCGTCAATGCAGACCTATCAAACGAAAAAGAGAAAGCGTGAAACCTCGCCGCTGATGATGCCCAGGGCGTCGGTTCAGTCGTCGGTATCGTCCGTGATTACGGCGGCAAACCAGCCAGTGGAGAGTTGGTACTCAATGCGCGCCATGGCGCGCGGTAGTGTCGAGATCCTGCTGTATGACGAGATCGGCGGATGGGGTATCACCGCCAAGCAGTTCGCCCAGGATCTGGCCGCCTGTGGTGACGTGTCACAAATCAATCTGCGCATTCACTCTCCCGGTGGCGATGTGTTCGCCGGCATGGCGATTTACAACACGCTCAAGGCCCACCCGGCCCGCGTTGATGTGTACATCGACGGTCTGGCGGCTTCTATGGCCAGCGTGATCGCGATGGCGGGCGACAAGGTGTACATGCCGACCAACGCCATGATGATGATCCACAAGCCCTGGGGCGCACAGGGCGGCGATGCGGACGATATGCGCCGCTATGCCGACCTGCTCGACAAGGTTGAAGGAACGTTGGTGCAGGCCTACGTCAGCAAGACCGGCAAGAGCGCGGAAGAAATCCACGCGCTGTTGAAGGATGAAACATGGATGGATGGCAGCGAGGCGGTGGCAGCCGGCTTTGCTGATCAGTTGATTGATCCACTGGTGGCTGCCGCACAACTCAAATCGAAACGCATGCAGGAGTTTGAACACATGCCGCCAGAAGCTTTTAACAGCCTGATGAACCCGCGTAACCAAGTGCCTGCACCGGCTCCAGCACCCGCGCCTGCCCCGGCTGCGGCTCCGGCAAATTCCTTGTCAACTGATCAGATTCGCGCCCAGGTCATTGCCGAGGAAGGCGTACGCCGGACCGGTATCACTGCTGCTTTCGGTAGCTTCGCGACTGTCCATCCTGAGCTGCTTCAGGCTTGCGTCGCTGACATGGCCTGCACGGTTGAAAGTGCCCGGGCGCAGTTGTTGGCTAAGTTGGGTGAGCAGACCACGCCTTCCAATATCCCGGGCCTGCACGGTCATATTTCCAACGGCAATCTGGTTGGCGATTCGGTGCGTGCTTCCTTGGAGGCGCGTATCGGCATTGCCCAAATCGAAGCCAGCAACGGGCTCAACCATATGCGCCTTAACGAACTGGCGCGCGCCTCGCTGACCGAGCGCGGCATTCTGGTGGCCACGCTCAACCCTATGCAGATGGTCGGCCTGGCCTTCACTCACGGCTCCAGCGACTTCGGGCAAATCCTGTTGGATATCGCGGGAAAGTCGGTTTTGACCGGCTGGGAAGAAGCCCCCGAGACGTTCCAGCTCTGGACCAAAAAAGGCCAGTTGAGCGACTTCAAAACCTCTTCGCGCGTCGGCCTGGGCGAGTTCCCGAGTTTGCGAGAAGTGCGCCCGGGCGCCGAGTACAAGCACATCACCCTGAGTGATCGCGGCGAGCCGATCACGCTGGCCACCTATGGCGAGCTGTTTTCGATCACCCGTCAGGCGATCATCAACGACGACCTGTCGTTGTTGAGTGACGTGCCTTACAAAATGGGCATGGCGGCCCGCGCGACCATCGGTGATTTGGTCTATGCAGTGTTGACCAGTCCACCGAAGATGCGCGATGGCAAGCCGCTGTTTGATGCCTCCCGCAAGAACTGGGCGAGCGGTGCAAGCTCTGAGCTGTCGATTGCCAGCCTGATCGCCGGCAAGACCGCGATGGCTTCGCAGAAAACGCAAGTTGAAGGTGTCAAGCCCCGCACCTTGAACATTCGTCCCGCGTACGTGCTGACGCCGGTTGCGCTTGAGGACAAAGCCAACCAGTTGATCAACTCGGCCTCTGTGCCGGGCGCTGATGTGAATTCCGGGATCATTAACCCGATCCGGGGCTTTGCCAAAGTGATCGGCGAACCACGCCTGGATGACAGCTCGTCGTCGGGCTGGTTCATGGCCGCCAAGCAAGGCAGCGACACCATCGAAGTGGCCTACCTCAATGGCATTGATACCCCGTACGTGGAGCAGCAAAACGGCTTCACCGTCGACGGCGTAGCCAGCAAGGTGCGTATCGACGCCGGCGTGGCGCCATCGGACTTCCGTGGCTTGTACGGCGCTGCCGGCAAGTAACAAGACGATGTATCTGGAAGCCCCGCCAAGTGCGGGGTTTGTTGTTTTTGCGTTCTGGAGAATTGAGCGATGGCTAAGAATTATTCGGGTGCCGGCCGGTCCTGCACGTTTGTATCCCCTACTGGCGGCACCAAAGCAGGCGTGCCTGTGGCGATCAACGCCCTGGTGGTGATCCCGCTGGAAGACACGGTAAAAGGCCAGGCCTTTACCGGCGTGCTGGGTGATGCCTGGGTGCTGCCTGTCACCGGTGCGCTGAAGGCAGGCGTCAAGGTCAGTGTGTTGGCCGGTACGTTGGTCGCTGATGGCACTGCGGATGCTGTGCCGTTCGGCAAACTGCTGACTGATGCGTCTGGCGGCTTCGCTGAAGCCCTGTTGATCCAGTAATGGCCGGTGGCTTTCGGGCCCTGGCTGATCGCATGGACGCCCTGGCGGTTGAACGCCTGGGCGATCCGGCGACGCTGGCAGATGGTCGTGGAGTCTTCGGTGCGTTTGCCTCGCCATTTGTCGGCGCCGAAATCGGCGGTGGCAAGGGTGGCGCTGTGCGGCTGGGCGCGGCAATCAATGCCGACGAGGTTTTAGAACCCACCCTGACCGCGCGAGTGGTCGACGTGCAGGGCGTCAAAAGGGGGGACTTTCTTACCATTGAGCTGCCTCCCGCGTTGGGTGGTGGCCGCTACAAGGTCGTGCGCCTGAAGCCTGACGGCTCTGGCATGGTTGACCTGGTGCTGAGCGTGCCCAATGAGCGAACTGACGACATTACATGATGCGATCACTCGGATTATCAGCGAGCGTATGCCCCGGGTGCTGCACGTTGAGCAGTTTCCCGAGCTGGACGCCCAGGTAAACACACCGGCATTGCTGTACGGCATTACCGATATGACCCTGGGCACGGATCGAGGGGAAGGGAAAACGGCGCTGATTGGCCGTTTCCAATCCTGCATTTTGGTTGATGTAGACCGCCCCAAGGCGTCGTTACAGGCCGCTATCTTGGCGGCTCAAATGACGACAGTGCTTAAGGATCAGTGGTGGGATTTGGATTTTGTCACCGGCCCGCCGGAGCAGGTCCACGCCCAGCCTGAAGCCCCGACACAGGAGCTTGAGCAGTTCGTCATGTGGTCGGTGCAGTGGATCCAGCCTTTCGAGGTTGGGGAGTTCACTTGGCCGTGGCCCGATGAACCGCCTGGCTCTTTGGTTTTCAATATGGAGCCTGGCGACGGGCCGGTGGCGCCCGAGGATCTTTTGTGAGTTACGCCAGTGCGGAACATGACCGCATGATCGCCGCCATGCTGATGCCCTGTGTGGTGGTCGGTGTTGATCTGGCGGCCCCGGCGGTGCGTGTCAGTAACGGCGAATGGACGAGCGCCTGGGTGCGCTGGCACAGCCTGGCGGCCGGTAAGGCGCGGCACTGGCGGGCGCCAAGCCTGGGCGAGCAGGGGGTGTTGTTTAATCCCAGCGGCCAGGCGGGCATGGGTACGTTTATTCCTGGTCTGTACGGCAATGCCGGCGGCCAGCCGGATAACCGTGATCATGTCGAGGTTTGGCGTTTTGATGATGGCGGTTCGCTGGTTTACGACTGGGAGGCCAAGACGTACAACATCACGCTTCCCACCGGCACTGTGTCCATATCGGTCGGCGGTGCTTCAGCTGTAGTGACAGACAGCGCCGTTACCGTAACGGCTGGTGATATTGGGCTTATTGGCTCTGTCAAAGTCGATGGCCCTTTGCTCGTTACAGGCAATATAACAGGGCTTGGGACGATCATTGATACGCTCGGCAACACCCCGAACCATAAGCATTAACCCTATCCATTTACAGCCCGCCGCGTGCGGGCTTTTTCATGCCCGGAGAAATCATGGCCAAGACCATCGAGAAGCCCGCAACCGAAGAACAGGCCCCGGCCGCGCAAGCGTCGCTGACGTTCCGCGATCTGGTCTACACGTCGCGCACGCTGGTTGTGCCTGACACCGATCGTACTTACCCGGTGGCCAGGCACCTGGTGGTGGTGCCGGAGTCCGATAAAGAGGCTGTGGCCTTCCTGAAGGCTAACAGCGAATACGCCGCCCAGGAGGGCTAAGCCAGATGATCGGAATGGATCGCCACACCGGGCAACCCATATCCGGCATCGAGCATTTGCGACAGTCCATCGCGGACATCTTAAGTACGCCCCTGGGCAGTCGCCGGCACCGGCCGGAGTACGGCAGCAAGCTACGCCTGTTTGTTGACTTGCCAATCAATGCGGGCTGGAAAAGTGCGGTTCAGGCCGAAGCGGCCCATGCCCTCGGCCGTAATGAGCCGCGCCTAGAGCTTGAGCGCGTGACGGCGCTGTCGCTGCTGGACGGGAAAATCAATATGAGCGTTGCCGGCAATTACCTGGGCGACAGCTTTGTCTTGGAGGTAAGCGTATGAGCATCGTGGACTTGTCGGCCTTGCCGGCGCCGGAGGTGCTTGAGCCGCTGGACTTCGAAGAGGTCTACGACGAAGGGCTGTCGGCGTTTCGCGCCTATATGGGCGACAACTGGAATGCCGCGCTCGAAAGTGATCCGGTTTCCAAATTGCTGGAGGTTGGGGCATATAACAAGGTTGGTAACCGCGCCCGGGTTAACGATGCATGCAAGGCGCTGCTGTTGGCTCACGCCATCAAGGGTGACCTTGATCAGTTGGGCGCAAACGTCAACCTGCCACGCCTGGTTATTCAGCCCGAGAATCTGCTGGCGGTTCCACCGATGGCCGAAGTCCTTGAGGATGATGATCCTTATCGCGAGCGCATCCAGTTGGCCTATGAGGGCTTGACCACGGCCGGTCCGCGTAACAGCTACATCCTGCACGCACGTAACGCATCCGGCCTCGTGCGGGATGCCACGGCGGAAAGTCCGTCGCCTGCAAGCGTTACCGTAACGGTGCTGAGTACCGAGGGGGATGGTACGCCCACGCCGGAACTGTTGGCCACGGTGGCTACAGCTTTGAATGATGAGGACGTGCGGCCATTGGGTGACCGGGTAAAGGTCCAGGGTGCCCAAATTCTGAAGTACCGAATTGACGCCATCCTGCACATGAACAGCGCCGGGCCCGAAGGTGACGCCGCCTTGGCCGAAGCCAAATCCCGGCTGTCGAAATGGATCAACCCCCGTAAGCGCCTGGGCGTTGAGGTGGCGCGCTCTGCTGTGGACGCCCAGGTGCATGTTGCCGGCGTTTCTCGTGTTGAGCTGCCCGGGTGGGTCGACCTGTCACCCACAAAGGCCCAGGCCACGTACTGCACCGGTTACGACGTGAGGTTGGCGGATGAAAAGCCTGCTGCCCAGTAATAGCACCCAGCTAGAGCGGGCCATTGAAGCGGCGTTCTACGAAAAAACCATTGTTCCGTTACGCACGCTCTACAACCCCGATACGTGTCCGGCCCATTTGCTGTTGCATCTGGCGTGGGCCTGGTCGGTTGACCGCTGGGATTACCGGTGGAGCGAGTCGACCAAGCGGGCTGCTATCAAGGCTTCGTATTACATCCACAAGCACAAAGGCACGATTGGCGCATTGCGCCGCGTGGTCGAGCCGCTGGGCTACCTGATCGAGGTCGTGGAGTGGTGGCAGACGGCGCCCGAGGGCGTGCCGGGCACGTTCGCGCTGAAGGTCGGCGTTCTGGACACCGGCATTACCGAAGAAATGTACGAAGAGTTGACCCGGCTCATTGATGACGCCAAGCCCGTCAGTCGGCATATGACCGGCCTGGCGATCAGCCTGGAAACCACCGGGTACATCGGCATTGGCGCCTGTGTAAGCGAGGGTGAAGTGATCGACGTTTACCCACCAACCCCCCGCGATATCGAGGTGACCGGCACCTATGGCCTGGTCATGTGTATTGATGAAATTGACACCCTGGACGTGTATCCATGATTGATCAGAACAGTCAGTTTTTCGCCATCCTCACAGCAGTGGGTGAGGCGAAACAGGCAAACGCAACTGCCCTGGGCCAGCCCTGGACCTTCGCCCAAATGGGCGTGGGTGATGCCAATCTCACGGACCCTATTCCCAACCGCACGCACACGCGCCTGATCAACGAATGGCGCCGTGCGCCGGTCAATCAGGTGCGAACCGATCCGGCAAACCCGAACATCATCATCACCGAGCAGGTGATTCCGGCCGATGTGGGTGGTAAGTGGATCCGGGAAATCGGTCTGTACGACGCCGACGGCGACATGGTGGCGGTGGCCAACTGTGCGCCGAGCTTCAAGCCTTTGCTTGTGCAGGGGACCGGTAAGACCCAAATCATTCGGATGAACTTCATCGTCGCGAATACCGCGAGCGTCGTCCTGAAGATTGACCCGGCTATTGTCTTGGCGACCCGTGAATACGTTGACACTCAGATTATTGAAGCCATGGCAAAAATGGACTTCAAGCATTCGGTGTTGGTGGCCACCACGGTCAATATCGTCTTGAGCGGAATTCAGACCATCGACGGCGTTTTGTTGCCGGCGGATTCCCGGGTGCTGGTGAAGGACCAGATTCAGTCTAAAGACAACGGTATTTACGTCGTACCCTCTGGCGGTGCTTGGAAGCGCTCCCAGGATGCAGATGCCAGTGTTGAAGTTACGCCCGGCCTGTTTGTCAGTGTTGAGAAGGGCACGACCAATGGAGACAGCGTTTGGCAGCTTGTGACGGATGCGCCGATTGTCCTGGGCACAACTGCGCTAACCTTTGAGGTGGTCGCAGGGCGCACGGGCATTGTGGCAGGAACCTACCGCAGCTTGACCGTAGATAAAAACGGCCGGGTAATTGCCGGCACTAACCCGACGACGTTGGCTGGCAGCGGGATCACTGATGCGCTGTCGAGTAATGGCGGCGTTTTGGCCGGACCTGTCCAGTTGACGGAAAACAGCCGGGTCTATGTCTCCCCTGGAAGCACTGCTGCATGGGGACTGGGGATGTTTGCCGGTGTGCCTGCTGCGATTAAAGGAGGGGTTGGGTTTTACGGAGGTGCTGACGGCGTATTCAAGACGGCATTTATCGGCCTTGGGACTGATCCATGGGCCGCTGGGCCTGGCATACGTATAAAGGCAGATGGGGCTGTGGAGATCGGTGGCACGTTAGCGGGTAATGGGGCGGGTTTGTACTCTGTGCCATTTTCTGCGCTTACGGGCGTTCCGACCACACTGTCTGCCTATGGAATTACAGCCGCTAGTCAGGATGAGGCCGAGCAAGGTTCCGACACAAATAAGCCGATGACTGCGCTACGGGTTTGGCAGGCGATTGCGGCGAAAGTTAAGCAGGCAACAGAGAGTTCTTTCGGTTGGGTGCAAATTGCAACTCAGACGGCTGTAAGTACAGGCACTGATGATCGAGTGGTTGTTACCCCTAAGACTCTGGACTTTCGACTGAGCCAACTGCTTATCCAGGCTACTGAGGCCGTCTTTGGGTGGGCAAAAGTAGCAAATCAGGCCGCCGTAAATGCCGGTTTAAACGATGCGGCATATGTGACCCCGAAGAAGTTAAGGTTTGGTTTTCTTCTGAGTCTCGCCGACAACGGGTATGTAGGGCTTCCAACGTGGATGGGGGGGGTCATTATTCAGTGGGGGTATACGCCGGCAACTGTTATGGATAGCGACGTTACGACAAGCTTTCCTATTGCCTTTCCTACAGCTTGCCGCTCGGCAATCCCTCAAGCAGCGAACCCTGCTGGCAGCTTAGATCTGGATTCGGGTCCGCAACTTAAAAGCATCTCTGCGTCTAGTTTTACATGTCGCATTCAAAACTATGTCGGCGGTTCTGCCGCCCCTGTCGGCTTTTACTGGCTGGCCATCGGTCATTGAGGGTTAATTATGCGGCTCTATAGCAAAACTACCGGTAGCACCTATATGAAAGGTGTGCATGCCGATATCCCTGGCGATGCGATTGAAATCACCGAGGATTTGTATCTGTCAGTGATTGGAAATCCTCCGCCAGGGAAAGTAAGAAGTCACGATGGAAATGGCCTTCCTTACTTGGTCGATACGCCGGAGATATCCCGTGACCCTGCGGTGGTTGAGCGGGAGTGGCGCGATACTGAGCTGGCTTCGGTTATGTGGTTGCGCGAGCGTCATCGTGATCAGCAAGAAATTGGCGGTAATACAACGTTGCAGGGCGAGCAGTTCGTCGAGTTGTTGGCATACATGCAAGCGTTGCGGGACTGGCCGCAATCTCCTGAATTTCCGGATAGCGCAGATCGGCCACTCGCCCCAGCGTGGATTGCAGACCAAGCCCAATAACGCCCCGCACTGACGGGGCGTTTTCTTTTCCGCTTACGCGTAACACGAACAACCACAGCCTCGCTCATGCGGGGCTTTTTCGTTTCTGGAGATTGAGCCTTATGAGTTTCTTTCACGGCATCACCACCTCGCTGATCGACACCGGCGCGCGCACCATCACGCTCCCGTCGTCCTCGATCATCGGCCTATGCGACACCTTCACCCCGGGCATTCTTGGCGGCGGTAATGCCAAGGCTGGCGAGCTGAAGCTGATCACGTCCGAGCGCGAAGCCATTGCAGCGTTCGGATCTGACTCGGCGATCACCCGCGCTTGCCAGGCGATCTATGTACGGGCCAAGGCTGTAATCGTCGCCATTGGTGTTCCTAAGCTCGCTGACGCCGCGCTGCAAACGTCAGCCATCATTGGTGGCGTTCTGGCAGATGGGCAGCGCACGGGCCTTCAGGCGCTACTGGACGGCAAGAGCCGGCATAACGCCCAGCCCAAGCTGTTGATCGCCCCGGGGCACTCGGCCACGCAGGCGGTGGCCACCGCCATGGATGCCCTGGCCGGCAAGCTGCGCGCGATTGCCATTGTCGATGGCCCGAACACCACCGACGAGGCCGCTATGGCCTACGCGCTGAACTTCGGCAGTAAGCGCATCTATCTGGTGGATCCGGGTGTGCAGTTCTGGAGCACTGTCGATAGCGCGACCGTGGATGCCCCAGCCTCGGCCTGGGTGGCGGGCTTGTTTGCCTGGACCGATGCCGAGTACGGCTACTGGGCGTCGCCATCGAACAAAGAGTTCGTAGGCATCACCGGTACCACCCGGCCGGTGGAGTACTTGGACGGCGACGCAACGTGCCGGGCCAACCTGCTCAATAACGCGAACATCACCACGATCATCCGTGACGGCGGCTACCGCCTGTGGGGTAACCGCACTTGTTCGGCTGATGCCAAGTGGTCGTTCGTCACCCGTGTGCGTACCTGCGACATCCTCATGGATGCGATCCAGGCTGGCCACAAGTGGGCGGTAGACCGCTCGATCACGAAAACCTATGTGTCTGACGTGACTGAAGGGCTCCAATCCTTCATGCGCGATCAGAAGAACGCCGGCGCGGTGATCAACTTCGAAGTCTATGCAGACACCGAGATGAACACGGCCAGCCAAATCGAGCAGGGCAAAGTCTTCTGGCGCATTCGCTTCACCGACGTGCCGCCGGCAGAAAACCCGAATTTCCTGATCGAGGTCACCAACGAGTGGCTGACCGAAGTACTTGAAGCAGCCTAAGGGGGCCGAGCAATGATTCCTGAAATGTTGACCAACTGCGTCATGTTCGTTGATGGCGTGAGCTTTTCCGGTGACGTGCCGTCCATGACGCTGCCCAAGCTGGCGACCAAATCCGAGGAATACCGGGGCGGCGGTATGAGTGGCCCCGTCGACCTGCCCACCGGCCTGGAAAAGCTGGAAGCGGCATGGACCACAAATGGCGTGCGCAAAGAGTCGCTGAAGTTTTTCGGTCTGGCGGATCAAACGGCTTGCAACGCCGTTTTTCGTGCATCGTTCAAGGGCCAGAAAGGCACCGTCAAGGCGGTAACTGTGACGCTGCGCGGGTCGCTCAAAGAAGTGGATATGGGCGATTGGAAGCCAGGCGATAAATCCGAAATCAAGCACGCCATGTCGGTCACCTATTACAAGCTCGAAATCGACGGGCGTGTGATGTACGAAATCGACTTTGCCAACATGGTGCAGGTGATCAACGGTGTTGATCAGTTGGCCGCTGAGCGTTCGGCCCTGGGCCTTTAAGGATTGATGACATGACCAACGTATCTCTCGCTGCACCGCTTCCGTCCTGGCTGGTCCTGAGCGACGACGGCGTTACCGTAACGCTCAAGCACAAGGCAAACCTCAATGGGGTCGTGACCGATAAGCTGATGATGCGCGCGCCCAGCGTAAAGGATGTTATGGCCGCCAAAATCGCCGGCAATGGTGACCATGAAAAGGTGGAGTTGAACTTGTTTTGCAGCCTGCTCACGGCTACTGAGGCCGAACTCACGGCCCTCAAATACAAGGACTACATGCGCCTTCAGGCGGGCTATTTTCGCCTGGTTGAAGAAGACGACGTGTAGCGAGGGCACGCTTAAGGTGCTGGCCAAGCGCTTAGCAAAAGAGACGGGTTTTTCTTCTGCCGAGATCCTGGCCATGCCCTTTAACGTGATGGTGTGGTGGCTCACGGATTGAGCCGCTGTTGATCTTCCCGACGTATAGGGCGCGCACATGGCAAACAAACTTGCTCTCGGCCTGGTCATTGGCGGGGCCGTCAGCTCGACGGTAGGGGCGGCGTTCAAGGACGTCAGCAACAAAATCAAGAAGCTGGAGGAACAAGGTTCCCGGGCTCGGGTGCTGGAAAAGACGATCGGCGAAACCATGCGCTTGCGCGATGAGTGGCGCAAAGCGCACATGGCCGGCGACAAGGGCGCCGAAGCTCTGCGGCGCAAGTTGGAGAACAATCTGGATGGTCTGCGTAAGCAGGGCGTGGAAGTGCGCAACCTGACTAAGGCTTACGCGGCCATGGGGCTGGCGGCAACTAGGGCTGAGCTTAAAGCCAAGGGCCATAAGCAGCTCGATGCTGGTAAGCAGCAGATGAAAAGCAGCATTGGCCAGGCGGCGGCCGCCACGGCAGCGATGGCCATTCCCACGAAAGTGAGCGCGGATTACGGCGCGATCATTCGTGACATTGCGATCAAGGCGAACATTGCCAACAAGCCCGAAGAAGCGCAGATGTCGAAAACGATCATCGGCACTTCGCGTGATACTGGCATGGCGCGTAATCAGGTGGCCGAGGTGGTCAACGCCCTGGTGGGTGCCGGGATGGCGCTGGATAAGGCTCTGTCATACGCGCCGGAGGCGGCCAAGTTTGCAATTGGCCAGGGTTCGGACGGTGGCGAAACGGCCCGCATGATCAACGCCCTGGGGCAGAACGCCAAAATCTCCGACCCCGCCGTGATGCAAAGGGCGCTGGAGGCCATCGCCTATCAGGGCCAGGCGGGCAGTTTTGAAGCGGCCGACATGGCCCGTTGGTTCCCCGAGTTGCTGGCCGGCATGGGCAAGATCGGCATTACTGGCATGGATGCAGTAACGCAACTGGGCTCAATGCTTCAGGTGCAAATGAAGACCGCCGGCGGCGCTGATGAAGCAGCCAACAACCTCAAGAACTGGATGGAGAAAATCGGTTCTGGCGATACGGTCAAAGCCTACAAGGACGCCGGGATTGACTACCAAGGGTCGATGAATACCGGCCTGCAGAATGGTAAATCCACCCTTGAATCCAGCTTTGAGCTGGCACAGAAGTACATTGCGGCAACGGATCCGAAGAAGGCCGCCGCCATGGCGGCCGCTACAGCGAAGATCAGTAAGGAGACTGACCCCGAGAAAGCCAAGGCCATGATTGCGTCCCTGGAGCAGGCTTTGCGTACCGGGGATCTGTTCGCGGACATGCAGGTTAAGGGCGCTTTGACGGCCTACATGCAGAACAAAGAACTGTACGCCCAGCTCAAGAAAGACTCGGCCAGTGCCACCGGGATCCTTGATAAGAACCTTGAGGAGCGCCGGCAGGCGTCGTCTCAGAAATGGGCAGAAATGGCCCAGGGCATGGACGAAGCCATGCGCGCCATTGGTGACGCATTTCGGCCGGTCACTGACAAAGTGGCGGATGGGTTGGCTTATGTTACCCAGGGGTTGGCCAAACTTTCGGACGAGTCGCCCCGGGTTGTGACGGGGATCGGCGCCGCTGTCGCGGCGGTGATCGCGTTTCAGACCGCTATGAGCGGATTCAAGATCGCCAAGGGGCTGCTCAACATTGGGCGCGGTTCGCTGATGGGTAATCCGAACATCCCGCAAAAAGTCATTGTCACCAACATGCCCGTTGGCGGATCTGGTGGCATGGATTTGGGGGGCGTCGATGACGCTGGCGGCAAGGATGGAAAAGGTAAGGGCAAGGGCGGCGGCCGTGGTGGCCGAAGCCCCGGGCGTGGCATTGGAGCAGGCCTGAAGGGGCCGGCAGTATTGGCCGTGATAGAGGCCGGTTTTAAGGTCAAAGACACTTACGACAACGCTGAAACCCAGGACGAAAAAGCCGAAGGCTATGGCGCGGCGGCTGGCGGACTTGCTGGCACGCTCGCCGGTGCGGCGGCTGGTGCGGCCATTGGTTCAGCGGTGCCGGTAATTGGCACCATCCTGGGCGGCCTGATTGGTGGCTATCTGGGGAGCTTGGGTGGTGATGCCCTGGGCGGTGCCATCGGCAAGTCGATGTTTGGCTCTGACGAAAGCAAGAAGGTCACGCCCGTGGCCGGTCCGTTGATGATGAAGGATGCCGGCAAGGACATCCCGCCAGTGCTGGGGGATATCGCCAAGTCGTTTTCCCCGTCGCGCACGGGGCCGCTGATGTTGACCAATCCAGGCCAGGGTGCTTTGCCGGCAACGCCTGGCACTGTTAACCCGGGTGATGTTGCGCGGTCCATGATGATGCCCCAAGCCAATGCCGACGCGGTTGCTGCGCCACTTGCTGCGGCCGTGGTTGCGAAGGTGCAGCCGGCGAAGTTCGAGACCAAGGTGGATATTCACGCGCCTATCACGCTGACGGTGCAGGGCGATGTGAAGGATCCAAACGAGATCATTGCCCAGTTGCGGCCGCTGATGGAGCAGCAGCAACGGGAAATCGCCCAGCAGCTCGAAAACCGCAAGCTCTACGACGCGCCGCATCTCTAAGGGGGGAGCATGGAATCACTGGCACAGCTACAGTCCGGCCTGAAGTATCTGGCCTCGGCCGGCGAAGCGGGCCGGCGCAGTATCGATGGCATGATGGGACCGGTAAATGGTGCGATCAGCGAAATTACTGGGGCCGCCAATGAACTGGAGGATCTGCCGTTTATTGGCCCGGCCGTGGGGGCAAAGCTTCAGCGAGTAATGCGTTGCATTGCGACCGCCCAGGCCAAGGTTGGCCAGGTGGTGGCCACCTACAACCGTGCCACGCGTGCCCTGTCGCAGATTGACGAGCGCCTGGGTACCTTGAAAGAGCAGGCCGGCCGGGCGGCTACCGCGATCAACAAGATCGCCGGCAAGATTGACCCGTCACTGGCCAACATCCTGCCCACCGGTGCGTTTGCCACGGACGCAACGCCGGCGAAAGAGGCTGTGAAGCCTTTCCCCCATCTGCTGATCATTCAGCCGCTGGACCCGAAGGCGCAGCCGTATTACTTCAACCTTGATACGGCGGCCTTTGACTCATTGCGCCGCTCGACAGCGTATCGCTGGGCCTCGCAAGAGCGCCTGACGCGCCGGTCGGCCCAGCAGGCCGTAGGCATGGGTGACGAGAAAATCACCCTCAAGGGCGATATTTTCCCGGGCTATCGGGGCGGCCTAGGACAGCTAAACACGTTGCGTTCGATAGGCTCCCAGCTCAAGCCGGTAACCCTGACCACGGGCTATGGTGTTGTGCTGGGCACCTGGTGCCTCACGAACATTGACGAAGACCAAAGCGCGCTGATGCAGGGTGGTATCCCCCGCAAACAGGCCTTTACCTTGGAGTTTGTGCGCTATGGCGACGACATGCAGAACATCTGACGGGGATCTGCTCGATACCATTTGCCATAACTTCTATGGCCATCTGGTGGGCAGTGTTGAGGCGGTACTTGCGGCCAATCAGGGCCTGGCGGATGAGGATCAGCCTTACCGTGCCGGCGTGCTGATTGTCTTGCCGGATCTGCCAGGCCCTGTGGATGAGCAAGTGGCCCTGTGGGATTGATTCAGTTCTATCGGCTGCGCCCTTGTTCCGTTATGCGGAACGCCCCCTTTCCCTAAAGCCCGCCCCGTGCGGGTTTTTTATTGGCCAATGCCCTATGACTCCCCAATTTAGAATTGTCGCGAACGGTTCCGACATCACGTCGCTGATTAACGATCGGCTTTTGCTGTTGCGCACCACCGACAAGCCCGGCATGGAGTCGGACGAGTTTGAGTTGCGCATTGATGATCGTGACGGCCTGGTAACGCTGCCCAAGCGCGGCGCCGGGATCGAGGTCTACCTGGGCTATGCGGAAACGTCCCTGGTGCGCCTGGGTCGTTATGTGGTCGATGAGATCGAGGTATCGGGTCCGCCGGACACCATCGTTATCCGGGGCAAGGCCAGCGACATGCGCGGCACTGGCAAGTCGATCCGTAGCGGTAGCTGGGAAGACGTGCCGCTGTCGAAAATCGTTTCTGATATCGCGGCGCGCAATGGCTGGACGCCGGCCTGCACCATCGCCACGAAAGTCGCCCGGGCTGACCAGCTCCACGAATCTGACTTCAGCTTTGTCACGCGCCTGGCCAAGCAATACGACTGCACCGCCAAGGTGGGCGACGGCAAACTGATGGTGATACAGCGCCAGGCGGGGCTGAGTGCCAGCGGCAAGGTAATTGGCGTGATCACCCTCACGCGCAGCGACGTAAGCCGCTGGCAGTTCCGCCTTGGCGATCGTAACGCGCACAAGACTGTGGCGGCCAAACATCAGGACAAGAAGACAGGCAAGTTGTCGGTGGTATCTCTGGATAACGACGACGTGCCGGATGGCCTGCCGGCGGTGCACACCGATCGCCATATTCACCCGAACAGGACCGCCGCCGAGTCTGCGGCTAAAGCCCGTTTGGCGGCGTTCAACCGCTCCACGGCCGGCGTGCGTCTGGAAATGCCTGGGCGTACGGATCTGTTTGCTGAGCGCTCAATCAATGCCCAGGGCTTCAAGGTGGGGCTCGATGGCGAGTATTTGGTGGATTCAGTCGAGCAAACATTCACCCAAGCCGGCTGGTCCACCACCGTCGAGTGCAACGGCGGCAAAAAGGGCAAGGCTAAAGCCAAGGGCAAGAAAACGAAGAAAGACACGAAGCCCGTCAAGGTTGTAAGCCTGGCGTAGCGGCGCAACGCACGATCCATGTCTGCCGAGTGCGGACTACTCAAGTTAGGAGCTCGTATGGCTATTACCCAGCAGCAGTTGCTGCAAATTCTTCCCAACGCCCGCCAAGTCGCGGGCGTTTTTGTTCCTGTGTTGAACACGGCCATGAGCCGCTACGGGATCGTCAGCCAACTACGTGTCGCTGCATTCATCGCTCAGGTTGGGCATGAGTCGGCCCAGTTGCGCCATGTTCGTGAAATTTGGGGCCCAACGACGCAGCAAACCGGCTATGAGGGCCGGTCCGACCTGGGCAATACCGAGAAGGGGGATGGCTCCATGTACCGTGGGCGCGGCCTGATCCAAGTCACTGGCCGGGCGAACTACACCGCATGCGGCGAAGCACTGGGCCTCGACCTGATTGCACGCCCCGAGCTATTGGAGCTGCCACAGCACGCCACGATGTCGGCGGCGTGGTTCTGGTCAACCCGTGGGTTGAACACTTTGGCGGATCAGGGGCAGTTCGTGAAGATCACTCGGCGCATCAATGGTGGACTCACCGGGCAGGACGACCGGCAGGCGTTGTACGACAAGGCGCTGAAGGTGCTGGTATGACGCCAGTGCAGAATCTGGCTTGCGTGTTGGTGGCGATGGCGATTGCTTGTTTTTCGACATGGAAGGTGCAGGACTGGCGCTATGACGGAATCGTGGCCAGGCAGGCCAGTCTGTTCCAGGAAGATCTGAATCTGATCAGCGCGGCAGCTGCCAAGCAGGAAAAATACGTTACCGATAGGCGCTTGGCCCTGGAGCAACGACTGGTGGGCCAAGATCAACAACACTCCCTGGAGCTATCCAATGCCCAACGTAATCAGGCTGCTCTACGTGATCGCCTTGCCACTGCTGATGTGCGGCTGTCAGTCTTTCTCGACGCCTCGGATACAGCCACCAACAGCAACGTGCCTGCCACCCCCGGCACCGTCAGCGTGGTTCATGCAGCCCGTCGAGCCCAACTTGACCCAGCGCATGCTCAACGAATTATCGCCATCACCGACACCGGCGACCAAGGACTGATCGCGCTGCGGGCATGCCAGGCGTACGTCAGGACGATTGCGCCGACTTCTCCTCCATCAGCAGCCGCTGATTCTCCCTGAGCAGGTGGTGCCGCTGATCGGCAACCACGCCAAGGCTGCTGATCTTCCTGCCCATGTCGGAGTTTTCCAGGTTAAGCCTGGCGATATTGTCGAGTTCCTTCTTGAGTGCCAATTCGGCAGATGCTTTGCCGGTCGTCAACTCGTCGCACAGATGGACAAGGCCGGCGATGTTCGCTCGAGCTTTTCGGAGCATCGCCTGTGTTTGGGTTAGCTCGTCTTCCAGCAGTGAGCACTGGTGCTTGTTCATTTCCAGTGGCGCTGGGCAGCTGAGCCACGCCGAGGTGTCGTTGTCGATGCTCATGATTTGTAAACTCAAATACTGTATGTGTGAACAGTATTTGAGGCGTGTCGGATTTGGGGGTGGTGTTCGTCGGCAGGACGCCGTTGAGGGTGGATTCCTGTCTAATACTCCCTGGCTCTAAGCCGGTTTCATTGACTCTAAAGCCCCGAAAATAAAGGTAGAGTTTAGACAGCTAATCCTTGAAAGCCACGCGGAACGTAGCCTATGCATTGCTTAAGCCCATACTGCTCAATTACTCGCAGCTTAACGGGTATCTCGGACGTACCAGCCGATTATCTGGGCCTTTGTCGCATAGCGCTTGATCGCCTCGGAGTAAGCTTCTTTAAGCTCTGGAGACCGCTTATCAAGTGCATTTTCGATTGCTAGGATGACATCGCCCGAGTGGATCTCCAAGCCCAGTTCTTCGTATGCTTGCTTCAAAGCTCTGTGAAAGCGTTGATCATCGAGTATGTGTTCCGTGTGCCAAGTATCGACTCGGAGCCACGGACTCAGCAGTTCTTCTAGCCTTTCTATGTCCATAATCTTCCCCAAAATACATCAGTAAACGCCTGATAGCGTTGATTTGGTGGAGCTCGGTAAAGGTTGTTCTGAGATTCGTAAAAATTCTGAACTGGCTTGTTGTGGCCCGGTGCGAGCGGGCCAGCATCTCAAAGTGGCCGAACGATAGCACTCTAACCACCGGAATTTCCAGCACTGCGCCCCGGGGGGATTTTGGGGGAATAAATCCCCTAATGGTGTGGAACACTTTTTCGTATTATGTTTAAGTGATTGATTTTACTGAATTTTGAAAGATATGATCAACCCATCAAAGAGGCGGTGACCACCTACATGATACGTGCCTCTGAAAAGCTCCGCGCCCAGAACTCGCTTTGCAAGAAGGTTCGCGTGTGCATTCGCACCGGTATGTTCAACCCGGACGAGGCGAAGTATGCAAATGGGGTGGTGGTGGACATGCCGTATCCAACGAATGACGTTCGACTACTCACCAAAGCTGCAGTCGATGCGCTCGACCGGATATTCCGACCAGGCTTCAAATACAGCAAGGCCGAGGTGCTGCTGCTCAACCTTTGCCAGCCCGGCGAGTACACCGACGATCTGTTCGCGGTCTCGCAACCGGCAGAAGCCACGCGAGTGATGACGGTGCTGGACCAAATCAACGACCGGTCGGGAAGGGGGACGCTGCGCTCTGCCAGTGTGTCTACCAATCCTGATTGGGGTATGCGGCGCGAGATGATGAGCCAGAGCTACGCCACCAAGTTCGACCAACTTTGGTCGGTGGCCTGCAAGTAGCGATCACTCCGGCGCCATGAGAACTCCCAAGGTCAGCTTAATGAACTCTTCGTTCTCATCGATGGTGTGCAGAGCGCCGCGTATGTTCTCAGCCACATCGGCAGAGCCACGCTGCTCGACCCAGTTCGAGAGCTCCATGATGGAGGCTTCAAGGGCCAGCTGGTTTTCGTAGAGCTTGGAGAGCAGGGAAGGGAGCAGGTCTGAGTTGGGCATCGGCGTTCCTCTGGTGGAGTGAACAGCTTAGCAGCCAGTGTTCTTTAGGTAGTTTGTGTTCGGTCGGCAGGACGCCGGGGATGGGCAACCACTGTAGGAATATACAACGCTAAGTTATTGATTCTTATAGGCTGAAACGTTGAGTTTGGTGCCTTTCTATAGGGTGTATTTTTCTTTATGGATCAATCGTTTACATATGTTTCGGGGTCGCCTTGGCATAGTGGTGGGGATCCTTCCGCAGCAGGAGCGGAAGGGGGGTAATCAATCAGCTATTAGCCGTTCAGTTAGCTGATGGGTTCTGATGGGAGAGAGCGTGATCCACAAACCATTTAGCGCTCAACTTAGCTAGCCACTTTTCTTGCTCGGAAATGTGCAGCAATAATCCGCGAATGTCCGCGAGATTTAAGATGCAAAAGACGCTTGTATTGTGATCGACCGTTGATCCAACCCGACGGGTCGCGTCCATGGCATCAAGCGAAAGCAGGTACAAAGCATCATGGCCTTTGATACGTTTTGCTGCCCAGTGCGCTAGATGGTTACGGATGTCGCGATGCATTTCGATATCATCAAGCGTTTTGCAGATAATATCCGTAGCATCTGCATCTTGATTCAGCTTGGCGACGCCTGCTTTTACGAGCTTAATAAGCTCCGGGGGGGCGAGGGTTTTTCCTTGGTCTAGGGATCAGGCCGGCGTGAGAGAAAACTTCAATAGCTCGCCTGAGGTTGTACTCGATAAAGTTGAAGGCTTGAATCAGATGGCCAATCAGGGCTGCGTCACCGGTATTAAGAGCCTCTGTTTTTGTGAGAGGGTCCTGTCCGAGAAATGCTTCAATTGATTTGATGTATTCTAGAGATTCTGCATGGTTCATTTGCGAGTCCTTTCATGGAATTCAGATCTCAGTGATACCAACCGTTAGCGGAACTAAACTTTTCTGGCCAAGTCAGGGAAGCCGCTCGCTCAGCCCTAGCCTAGCAATACTTCCAGTCAGTTTGTCAGCGGAAAGACACATTCGTACTATGGGCAGCCGCGCTAATAGAGCCTTGTGGTTTTAAGCTACTGATAGCCGATCACAGTTGGTTTGTTGTGCGCTTAAAAGCAGCCAATCGATTAGGATAAACGGTTTCTATTGCAAAGAGTAGTAAGTGATATAACTAATGAGTTCCTCCACAGGCCGTACATTCGGTGCGCTTTACCAAATCAAAGTGAACGCTTTCGTTTGCCCAGCCATCGTGTAACCAAAGGCGCCCAGCAAGGGTCGCATCTTTGCCTGATAAAATGTTGATTGCTTCTGTTGCAGCAACGCATCCTGCGACACCAGCGGCACAACCAATGATAGGCACTGCTCCTCCATGCGAAGCAGGTAAATCATCAAAGCAGCATTCAAAGCACGCACTAACTCTAGGGATTACTGTAAAAACATATGCGTAGTTATACTGCGCACTTGCATGTATGTAAGTTTTGCAGTGTTCAAGTGCAAGTCGGTTGAATAATAATCTACCCTCTGCCGAGTCGCCACCCTCTATTAAGAGTTGAGTGTCATCAGTTAAATTACCAAAATTGGAACCATCTATCCGCTCTACTACTGGTTCAATATCAATTTCAGGGTTCAGTTCACGCAATCGGTCAGCAGCAGCCGTGGCTTTAAATTTACCTATGTCATGCACTGAATAAAGAATCTGGCGATTTAAATTGCTGAGCTCGACCCGATCAAAGTCAATGATACGGATCCGGCCCACACCAGCTGCTGCCAGATAATACAAAAGCGGACTTTTTACTCCGCCAGCTCCGACAACCGTTACAGTTGCAAGGGAAAGACGCCGTTGTCCCGCTTGGCTGAGCAGGGGTATTGCTTCTTGCCTACTGTAGCGTCCGTTTCCGATGACTGCCATGGTTAACCATCACACGGGTGAACGATTGAGATAACCACATTTGCTCCCAAGGGTATCGGTGTATCAAGGCTAGCCGGGGGATGCCCGTCGATGAGGATCTTGGTTGAAGATCGAGGAGAGCCGTCCGCCCGAACTATGTGGTCTGTCAAGAGTGGTTGCGAGGATGCGATTTCACTCAACATGCCTTTTATTGTGGGTTCTTTCAGCACCAATTCCACGTCGGTACTCCCAGCCAATTCTGCTGCCTTTGCGAAAAGTCTTACTTTTACAGATGGGGTTTGCGCTGCCATGACTCGCACTCCTGTCTAATAGGTTGACTGTGCTTCCGCTCTTTTGCGCTTTCTGGAGTGAAGCACACGTAGCTAACTTAGAAAGTGTTTTTTTATTTTTTTTTCTCTTCAGCTCACTGTGGCTAGTCAGGCCTATCGCTCAGACGACCAGTTGGTGCCGTTCCCTACACATCACCACGGATGTCCGGGTAGGGTCGATGGTAGCCATCGCTAGCCGTTTTAACTCGGAGTTACTGCCTGGTGCAGGTGATTCCACCAATGATGTTAGTATGAATTTCTTGATTTTAATCAGTGGCTTGAAAATAGCTAACGGCTAGCGTCATTCAGATACAACGAGGGCCTTAGTTAAACGCCTACGGGATTGTGAGCACAACATGCTGCATTTGTCTCACGTGTTGTGCGGACCTGGACAACGGGGCGTCAGGGTTCAGCCGAGGGGCTGCTCTGTGGAGTGAATCAAGCAGAAGTCAAAGCTTTTTTGTCTCAATTTCTGCTCGATTGACAGGGTGCCTGGAGGACCTAAAACAGTTCCAAAACTAAAACCGCACCCCTTGTAGAATGCGGCCTGTAGCTTGGTCGGTAGCTGCGAGTAAGGGAACGCCAGCGGCCTCTAAGGCACCAGCCCGCTTGAGTTTGCATAGCGGTCTTGAAAACCGGCGAACGTTAATAGCGTTCCCAGAGTTCGAATCCCTGGTTTCCCGCCAAAATTCAAACAAAAGCCCCGCAATGCGGGGCTTTTGTGTTTCTGGTCTGTCGCGATAGGTCGAGCAAGTCGCTTGATCGTTTCCGCATCATTTCATGTGACTTCCGCAATTTACATCATCGCTATGGTCGGTCCTCTGCTGGATCAGCCGTTGATTCTGACCGTATTACAGGTAATTCACTGTGAACGTGACTGACGCATTTGCGCTGCCTGCTTCCAGTTTGTCTGCCAGGCGGTAGTAAGCAGCGGATAGCGGGATCTTGAAGTTTGTCCCGGTTGTGGTGAACCCGCTGAATGGGTAAGTAGTGCCCAGGGCGATCGGTTGACCTGCGTCATTCATTAATTTCAAGCCGATTCCTTTTGCTGTTGAGCTGGAGTTCAGTGCTACCACCCCATTCTGCTGGTCGATGACTTGAGAAGTAGCGGTGAGCGAGTAGGTGACCTTCTGGATGCCCGTCTGGCATTGATTGAGCCCAATATTGAATTTGATTGTACGGGGCGTATCACCCACGTTTCTGAACTCATGCAATTGATAGTCGTCCCCCATTTGAACCGACACATCGGGGGTTTGGCAGGAAGCGGAATTCAATACGATTGGATTCAGCAGGTTCAGCTTTACGAGGACCAGGTTTCCCCATTTATGCGTTCCCAGGAGACCAGCGGGAACGACATTTTGCGCGGGTTGCTCGCTGGTTTTTGTAACTTCAATGGTGTAGCTCCTGGCAGGGTCGAGATACACTTTCCCGGCCAGCAGATAATCCGCTGAAAGATATCCGAAGTCTTCATACTTGATTTGGAGTGAGAGGCCTGTTTTGCCCAAGGGAAAAATTTTGCCCGTGGTGACGCTACCGAATGCTGGGTTGAGAACAAAGACAAAGGGGCTGTCTGCACTGCATTGAAAGCCTTTCTGTGGCGATGTTATAGTTTCCTGATAAACAATGGTGCCGATAGGCGCATCCTTAGGAATCGTCAAGTTAATTGGCTTACTCCCAAAGTTGGCTGTGAATTCACTAAACCCACTGGTGAATTCGCAGTTCGCAGCTAAAGTGCCCGATGAATACGCTAAGGCTATCGCGGCTGTGGTATTAAACAGTGAGCGCCACCGACAGATTTTTTTTAAAACGTCAATATAGTTCATATTTATCTGCGCTGAAAAATTCAGCGGGCATATTGACGGTAACGCGATGCTGGGAATATAAGACGTTCCTTAGATTGCATGCAGCGGTGAAGCATATTCTGGTTTGTATTCGATCGGCAGGACGCTGGGGGGAACAGTTCCCAAACTAAAACCGCACCCCTTGCATTATGCGGCCTGTAGCTTGGTTGGTAGCTGCGAGTAAAGGAACGCCGAAGGCCTTCAGCGGTCTGGAAAACAGGCGAACGTTAATAGCGTTTCCAGAGTTCGAATCCCTGGTTTCTGGGGTTTTGCAGTCCGATGGGCAATACCCCGCCGTGCCACTCCCGCAGCCAATGTTAAAGGCCGTTTCTCATCTCAATCAGCAAAAAAGCTGGGCCACCGAAAGCAGGCAGATCACCTGGGCAAACATTTGTGCTCGAATTGGATGTTTCATCGCCGTCACCTCGTTTGCAGTTGCTGGTGGTAGTGCCGTAGGCGATGTGCATACACGCGCCAGGCCGCCCGAAGGTTGAAATGCCACCCTGGCTCGCCAACAACACACGCAACTGCTCCAGAAAGTATAGACCCTGAAACGAATTCGTCACGAAACGCTCTGGCATGCGGGTCTCATGACAATCTGCCGATACCCGTCGCACTTTTTTTGATTTCTCTGCTCTATCTTTGTCCCAGCCTCGCCGATTCCCCGCGAGGGCAGAAGAACAAGATCGGGTGCCGATGGTTCGCACGTTTCCTCTTTCAAACATTCGTCGCATGCGCTGGCCGCTGCTGTTGGCTGCGATGTTGATATTCGGCGCGGCAGGTTGCACCCAGCAACAAGGGCAGGACATTGCCAGGCAGTTCACCAATGGCAAGCCTGATGAGTTCTTTCAGACCAGTGTCGATCGCATGGCCACCCTGGGCATGCGCGACAATCTGCAAAGCCTGTATCTGCTGATGAGCAAGCTTTACCTGCGCAACCCCAGCCAGTGGCGGCAGTCGGGTTATCCGGATGCGGTGAGTGCCGAGCGGGAAATTCGCCAGGCGATCGAGCAGCGTCGACCGCTGCCTGCCCTGGGGGAGCGTCGCGACCTGGCGGCGTTGAGTTACTCCTTGAGTCCGGAGCTCCAGGGCGACCGGGTGGGCGCTTTTATCTACGCGATCGGCAGCATGTTGGTGACCGCTCACGGCGGGCGCACTGAGTTCTACATGACCGACTCGATCAATCCGCAGTTCGTCAGCAATGCTGCGCGCAATATAGAGAAGGCCACTTGGCTGTTGAGCAAGCGTCAGGATGCGAATGGCGTGTTGCTGCTGTTTTCCAATGAGATCTCGGAGGAGGGCAGCAACCTCAGTTTTGCCGTGGAGTTTGGCAAGATTGTGGCGCGGCTTGACCTGCTGACCCAGATGCTGGATGAGCGGTATCGGCGTATCGGGCTCAACTATGCGCAAAGTTTGTTGCTGATGAATTTCCTGCCGGTGCAATGATCGGCTGGTGCGCAGAACTTTTCTCTTTTCGATGTAGGAAGTGGCCTATGTTGCACCCCTGTGCTTGAAACGCCCCGACGTCGGCAATAGCCTCGGACTTTTCCGAAAAAGTGAGGCCCTACCTTGGGCAAGCGAAAAACGGTGTGGCCGACGGACCGCGAGATACGCCTGCGCTTTATCCTCTTTGCCGTTATCGACGCCGCGAGTGTCGAGGGGGTTCCTGCCGAGCTGTTATTACCGGCGCACAAACTGCTGCGTGATTCACCCACCGAGGCGCAGTTCGTCGAGGCCCTTAGGGAAATACTGGCGGCTGATCAGATGTACGGTTTCAGGTTTCCGGTGGGCTCCGAGGCGGACGATCTGATGCAGACACTGGATCGGCCTGCCGGTTAGATCCATTTTTGTTTTGCGGGACAACTGAGGGGGCAACTGACTGTTCGTCGGCCTATGCTTAAGCCGCAGGCCCCATGGCCGATGCAGTGATGACTAACTCAGGGACGCCGCCATGTTCAATCGCCGCTTGAAGAAGGATCTGCAGGACCGGGACGACGAGCTTTTCCAATTGCGACAGCTTGTTACACAGTATGACCGTGGCATGCTCTCCATATGCCTGGATGCCGATATGCGGCTCACTGCCGTCAACGAGGATTTTGCCCGGGCTCTGGGTTACTCCTGCGAGCAGTTGCAGGGCCGTCTCTTGAGTGAAATTGTTCCGCCTTACGTCAGGGATTTACCCTGTTTCCATGATTTCAACGCAGCAGTCGCCCGCTCCGAACCGGTGAGCGACGATTACCGTTTCCTGCGCAGTGACGGCAGCCTGGCCTGGATCAATCTCACCTGGTGCCCAGTCAAAGGGCGTGACGGCCGGCTGTCGCAGATCCAGGGCTACGGCATTGAGGTCAGTCGTGCCATTGAGCAAGCCAAGGAAAACGAGGCGTTTATCAACGCGTTGATACGCTCGACGGCCGTGATTCAGTTCAAATTGGATGGGACGGTGGTCACCGCCAATACCCAGTTTCTCGACGCCATGGGCTATACACTCGATCAGATCGTCGGCAAAAAGCACAGTCTGTTTTGCACCGCGCAGGAGGCCGCTTCGAGCGGATACGCCGCGTTCTGGCAAACCCTCAATCGCGGCGAATTTGTCGCCAGCCGCTTCAAGCGTGTGGACAGCCGCGGCAACGAGGTCTGGCTCGAAGCCACCTACAACCCGGTGCACGACGCCGAGGGCAAGCTGTGCAAAGTGGTCAAGTTTGCCAGCGTGGTCACCGACCAGGTCTTGCGCGAGTCCGAGGTCAAGGCCGCCGCCGGCGTGGCCTACGAGGTGTCGTTGCAAACCGACGTCACGGCTGAACGCGGCGCGGCGGTTGTGCAAAACACCGTGCAGACCATGCAAAACATTGCCCTGCAGATGCAATCCGCCACCGGCAGCATTGAGGCGCTGGGCAAACAGTCGTTATTGATCAGTGCCATTGTGCAGACCATCGGCGGCATTGCCGCGCAAACCAATCTGCTTGCGCTCAATGCCGCCATTGAGGCCGCCCGAGCGGGTGAACAGGGCCGTGGATTTGCGGTGGTAGCGGATGAAGTAAGGCAATTGGCCAGCCGTACCAGCACGGCAACCGAAGAAATTGTCAGCGTGGTTCAACAAAACCAGCGCCTTGCCGACGAAGCCATTACCGAGATGTTCAGCAGTCGTGAGCAGGCTGAGCAAGGCTTGACACTGGCCAACCAGGCTGGCGCCGTCATCACCGAGATCCAGGGTGGCGCCAAGCAGGTGGTGAACGCAGTGGGGCGTTTTGCGAACGAGCTGCAATAGCCCGGGCATAGGGCTGCTTGGTTGTTATTTGAGAATCAGGAGAGTGCTATCAAATCATTAACCCCTGAAGAATTGGCCGTCATCGCCGAGATAGAAACTGCGTCCAATATCCTGCGCCTGACCACGCGTCTTACGGATATGCGCTTCTCGGCGATTTCGAAAATGACCGACACCCACTGGGTGGCCTGCGCGGTGTATGACGAGCTGCATTTTGGCGTGGAGGTCGGCTCTCAATTGCAGCTTGAAGCCACGCTGTGCAACGGTCTGCGGGCCAATCCCAAGCCCATCATTATCGAACACGCCAGCAAGGATCCGGTGTTCTGGCAAAATCCTTTGCCCAGGAAACATGGCTTCGAAAGCTACATCTCCCTGCCGATTGTCTTCTCCGACGGCAGCGTCTTCGGCACCTTGTGCGCCTTGGACGTGTTGCCGAAAAAGCTCGAGAACCCGCAAATGGTCGAGATACTCACGATTTTCACCCGGCTGATCAGCACCACTCTGGAATTGCAGTACAGCAGGGCCTGACTTCGGGCTATCTGAGCCAGCGTTAGATCGTTTATTTCCTTAAGGTTGGTGGGTATTCCTGGGTCGAATATCCATCACAGCCGTTTCGACGCTTTGATTGCCTCTGTCGGCGTTATTGCAGCGAAACAACGGTCATCACATCATTCCTCGCTGTTGCGATCGACTAAGCGGCTGCACAACACCCATTCCTGCTGCTCGGCCGTCGTCTTGTGCAGACCCCAGGCATCTCTAGAATCGGCGCCAGAACTTAGCCATTTCCTGTCGATTACGGAGTTTCGAACATGATGAACGCAATGCAGATGCCGATGAACACCGCCCTGCCAATGATGCCCATGATGGGCATGCCGATGATGATGGCGACCATGAAGTGCGAGATGGCCGGTGACGCGATGATGTGCACCATGAAGCCTGCCGCCGGCATGGACATGGCTCAGTTCAAGACCAACGCCGAGATGATGGCGATGATGATGAACTGCGGCATGCCGATGATGATGCAGTGCGCCAACATGTCGATGATGTGCCTGTCGGCCGACGCCATGGCCATGATGACCGGCATGAACATGATGCCGATGATGGGCATGCCGATGCCGATGATGAAGTGCGTGATGGAATGCACCATGATGGCCGACGCCATGATGTGCAAAATGATGCCGATGCCAGGCATGAGCATGGCCATGATGAACAATTGCTGCATGCTGATGAACAAAATGATGAACGACTGCGCCATGCCGATGATGATGAGCTGCAACGGCATGCCGATGATGTGCTGCACCTGCTGACAGGTCCCGCGCAATAAAAAACGCCCCGATTAGTCGGGGCGTTTTGCATTCAGTCCAGCCGTTCTGGGTAGGTGATCACCAGGAACGCCACCGCCTCGCTGTCCGCCGGGTTGCGATAGCGGTGCGGCTGGTCGGCGTAGAACAGAATCGAATCGCCGGTCGACAGCAAATAGCGCTCGTCATTGACGCTGACTTCCAATACGCCTTGGGCCACCACCAGGTTTTCCTGGATGCCGGGGCCGTGGCCGGCAGATACCTCCTCACCCAGGGCTCGCAGGCGGATCTCGTAGAACTCCGACTGGCGCGCTGTGTCGTAGGGGAACAACGCACGGCTGATAAACGCGCCATCGGCACTCACCAGGCGTTTGCTCTGTTGTGCCGGCAACACCTCGACGCCTTCGAACGCGCGGTCTTCCAGGAACGCCGCCACCGACACCTTCAGCCCCCTGGCGATCTTGCACAGCACCTTGATCGACGGCACGCTGCGCCCGGATTCGATCTGCGCCAGCATCGCCCGGCTCACGCCGCAGGCACGGGCCAGCCCGTCCAATGACAAATTCCGTTTGCTGCGCAGACGTTGCAGGTTATGTGCAACGCACAGGCTGATGACATCGTCGTCGGTCGTGGGTTTGGGCGGGGGGGCGGGCGGTTCGGGAAGCACATGCAGAAAATTCATCGGCCTACGCCCGGCGGGTATCGCTGGACATCGCAGCCTGGGTGGTAAACACCGCCAGCCCTGCGCGAGCCGCGTACATCGCCCACATCAACTCAGCCGCTGCGCGGGCCTGGCGGCGTTTGCGGTGGAGGGAAAAGTCGATGACGGTGGCGGATGTGGGCATGGGGGCGATCTCGTGTGTGACTCAGTGGCTCCACAGTAATGGGTGTTGGTTATTTCTTTAAATACTGAGTTTGCATGTGTTAATTCGATTTTGGACTTAGTAAATAAAACCGGTCCGACACTGTTGTGGGAAGGGTCTGGTCCGTTAATAAGGCGTGACTTGCTGGGCATCGTTGGCTTCCCATCACTGTTCGCGTGATGGCCCTGCCGTTTACGCCCCCGAATTCCAAGGACTCGCCCATGCTGCTGCGCCAACCTCCGTTCCTGTTTGCCGCCTTGACCTTAAGCTCGCTGGTGCACGCCGAAGACCTGCAACTGGCTCCGGTCGAAGTCACCACGGCTGAAGCCAGTGCGGGCGAAGTGGCCCAGGCGCAGCTCAAGAGCGTGCCCGGCGCGACCAACTACATTGACATGAGCGGCGTACAGCAGGGGCGGGTGAGCACCAACGAAGATGTGTTCAAGTACCAGCCTGGGGTTTACGCCAAGGCGGCGAACAACGAAGGGGTGAAGTTGTCCATTCGCGGCTCGGGCCTCAACCGCAGCCCTGGCTCCCATGCGTCGGGGCTTTACGAAATGTTCGATGGCCTGCCGCTGACCGGCCCCGGCGGCACGCCTTATGAGCTCAAGGACCCGCTGTGGCAAAGCCGGGTCGAGGTGTTGCGCGGCGCCAACGGTTTTGATCAGGGTGCCCTGGCCCTCGGTGGCGCGGTCAACTACGTCACGCGAACGGGCTACGACGCCCCCAAGCTGCAAGTGCGCTATGAGGCGGGCAGTCGTGGCTATGCTCAGCGCGAGATCAGTTCGGGCCAGGTGCTGGGCGACGCCGACTACTACATCAGCCTCACCGACTCGCAATCCGACGGCTATCAGCGCCAGAGCGCGGCCACGGGCAAGGGCGTGGCCGCCAACTTTGGCTACCGCTTCAACCCGAACCTGGAAACCCGCTTCTATTTCCGTTATCGCGAAACCACCAACGACACTCCCGGCAAACTCACCCGCGCTCAGATCAGCCACGACCCACGGGCTGCCAATAGCCTCAACGCTGCCCGCGATTCCAAGCGCCTGCAACCTGGCTCGACCTGGATCGCCAACAAGACCACCCTGCAATTGGACGACAACTCCCGCCTTGAAGTCGGCCTGGCGTATCACGATTACCCGATGGACCTGCGCGAGGGCACTATCCGCTTGAAAGTCGCCTACACCGACGTCAGCGGCACCCTCAACTACATCCGCCAGGACACGGTGTTCGGCCACGACAGCAAAACCACCCTCGGCCTGCGCACCACCCAGGCGATGCCCAACAATGGCGGCGCGGAATACGTGCGCATTCCCGCCGGTAACACGGCCATTTATGCCCCCGGCACCAAGACCCGCGATTACAGCTACCTGGGCTCCGACACCGTGCTGCACATCGGCAACGACCTGGAACTGGTGCCGGACCTGTGGCTGACCACCGGCCTGGCCGCCATCTTCACCCGCCGCGAAACCGAGGTCACCTATCCAGAGGGACAGGCGCCGCTCAGCCAGCACGATTGGGACTACGCGCCGCGCATCGGCCTGCGTTATGACTTCAACCCGCAATTGCAGGTGTACGGCAACCTCAGTCGCTCGGTCGAGCCGCCGCACGCGTGGTCGATGATCTGGGGTTCCAACAAATACTTTACGAGCGGTCCTGCCAAAGGCATGGCGCGTGAAGGCGTCAGCCTGAAAAACCAGACCGCCACCACCCTGGAAGTCGGCGGTCGCGGGGACGCATGGCTCGGCCAGTGGGACCTGGCGCTGTACCGCTCCGAGGTGCGCCACGAATTGCTCACCGTGGAAACCCAGGCCCAGACCGCAACCAGCAATGCCATCGTCGCCGAATCCAACGCCAGCCCCACCGTGCACCAGGGCGTGGAACTGGGCCTGCTCAGCCCACTGTGGGACGGCGGCCACAGCGGCAAGCTCGACCTGCGCCAGGCCTACACCTTCAGCGACTTCCACTACCGCGACGACGAACGTTTCGGTGGTAACACCTTGCCGGGCATCCCCAAGCACTACTACCAGGCGCAACTGCGCTACAGCCACCCGACCGGTTTCTACACCAGCTTTAACACCGAGCATTCATCAAGAGTGGCGGTGGACTACGCCAACTCCTACTACGCCGCGGCCTATACGATTGTTGGCGCAACGTTCGGTTACGACGCGCCCAAGCAGGACTGGCAAGCCTGGGTCGACCTGCGCAACCTCACCAACCGCCGTTACGCCAACACCGTCACGCCGGGCTATGACGACAAAGGCGTGGATGCTGCGCGTTCTACCCCGGCGGATGGCCGTGGCATCTACACGGGTGTGTCGTGGAGTTGGCGCTGAGGGAGGGGCGGTTTTAGAGAATGGGCCCCCTTGCCCCGACATCGTTTTACTGGCATTGTTTGCGCAATTGGTAATATTTCCCATTTGAGAAGTTTTTGCGCATGCATGACATTCCGGCCGCGCTGGGCGACTCAGCACGTCAGAAAATCCTAACGGCGATGTACCGCGAGCACCACGGCTGGTTGCATGGCTGGCTGCGCAGGAAACTCGGGTGCTCCCAGCACGCCGCCGACCTGGCCCACGACGCCTTCATCCGTGTATTGATGCTGGCTGAACCGCACGCGATCAAGGAACCCCGTGCCTTCCTGGCCACCACGGCGGGACGCTTGCTCATCGACGGTGCCCGTCGTCGCCGTATCGAAAAAGCCTACATGCAGGCGCTGGTCATCCAGTGTGAAGACGCCGGCATGCCCGACCCGGCGGCGATCCACGTTGCCCTGCAAGCCCTGGAACGCATTGCTGAAATGCTCGCCGGCTTACCGCCCAAGGCCCGCGAGGCGTTCTTGTTGAGTCGCCTCGACGGCCTGACCTACAGCGAAATCGCCGTGCGTCTGGAAGTCTCCCCCAGCACCGTCAAAAACTACATCTCCAGCGCCCTGGTGCACTGCTATCACAGCCTGCACGCGGCCGACCCTCTGTCATGAACTCCGAACAGATCATCCAGCAAGCAGCGAATTGGCTGACACGCCTGCACGACGAAGACGTCACCGACGCCGACCGTCAGGCCTTCAACACCTGGTGCGAGGCCGACCCGCGCCATGCCGTGGCCATCGACCGTATGCGTGCGTTATGGGGCAGCCTCGACAGCGTGCCCGCACAACCGGCGCGCCGCGCCCTGAATCGCGCATTTGCCCCGCAACGGGCACGCAGCGCGCAGCTGCTGGGTGTGCTCGGTATCGCACTGTGCGGTTGGCTGAGCCTGGAGCACCTGCCGGTGTGGATGGCCGACCAGCGTACCGGCGTCGGCGAACGTCGCCAGATCGCCCTCGAAGACGGCAGCCAGTTGCAGCTCAACAGCAACTCGGCGGTGGACGTGAAATTCGACGGCCACCAACGGGTGATCGAACTGCTGCAAGGCGAGCTGTGGGTAGACGTGGCCAAAGATGCGCAGCGGCCGTTCGTGGTGCGCACCGACCAAGGCACGGCGACCGCACTGGGTACCCGTTACCTGGTCAAGCGTGCGCCGGACGGCACGACAGTGGTAACGGTGATCGAGTCCACCGTGGCGGTCAAAGGTGAGGCAGAGGAGGGCGTCAAGGTCAGCGCCGGCCAGCGCTCCGTTCTCGACCATGGGCGCGCAACGCCCGCGCAAACCGTCGGCAATGCCGATCCGGACGCCTGGACGCGTGGCCTGCTGACCGTCAACGACCAACCCCTGAGTGAAGTGCTGCAAACCCTGGCCAGCTACCGCCACGGCATGGTCCGCTTCGACCCACAGGCCCTGCGCGGCCTGCGTGTGTCCGGCGTATTCAAGCTGGACGACACGGCAGCGGCCTTGTCGACCCTGGCGGACAACCTGCCGATCCAGGTGGAGTACTTCACCGACTTGCTGGTGGTGGTCAAGCCGCGCTGAGCCTGCCGTAGCGGACGTATTGACACCCTGCGATCTGCGCAGGCGCCAACGCAGCCTCGCTTGCGCTCGGCAGCTACGGGGGGCAGTCGTTGCCTTGGCGCAGGCGTTTGTACAACGTGTTGCGGCTCACCCCCAGCTCCCGTGCCAAGTGGGAGATATTGCCGCCTACCGCCTTCAAACGCTGGGTCAGATCAATGCTGTCGTCCAGGTACTCACTGGTCGGCAACGGCGCAGGCACGTTCAAGTCCACAAAAAAATCATCCGGCAGATGCTCCGGCCTTATCGGCTGCTCCTCGGCCATCGCCAGCGCCACCTGCAACACGCTGCTCACCTGGCGCAAATTCCCCGGCCACGGGTGCTGCTCGAACAGCGCCAGTACCTCGGCGCTCAAACCGGCCCATTGGGTGGGCTCGCGGTGTTGTTGCCACAGTTGCTGGAACAGCGCCTGCTTGTCGGTCCGCTCGCGCAAGGGCGGCAATTCCAGGGTCAGGCCGCCGATGCGGTAGTACAAATCCTCACGAAAACGCCCGGCCTGCACCTGTTCGCGCAGTGCGCGGTTGGTCGCCGAGATAATGCGCAAATCCACCGGGAACAACTCGCTGCTGCCCACGGGTTGCACGCAACGCTCCTGCAACACACGCAGCAGGCGCGCCTGGGTCGGCAGTGGCATATCGCCGATCTCATCGAGAAACAGCGTGCCCTTGTCGGCCTTGCGGATCAGGCCAATGCTGCCTTTCTGATTGGCGCCGGTGAACGCGCCTTTTTCGTAGCCGAACAGCTCCGATTCCACCAGCTCAGCGGGAATCGCCGCACAGTTCACCGCGATAAACGCCTTCTGGCTGCGGGAACTGGCCTGGTGCAGGGCTTTGACGAACACCTCTTTGCCCACGCCGGTTTCACCGTGGATCAGCAGCGGGATGTCTTTTTCCAGCAACCGCTCGGCCTGGCGCACGGCTTTCTCCACGCGCATATCGCCAAAATGCAGAGTCTTGAGGCCAATGGCTGCCGGCTTCGCAATAACCGGCTCGCTGAACACCCGCGCTTGCACCGGCATCTGCTTGGGGCGCTTCAAAAGGCACTGAAACCGATTGCGTCCCGCCGCCTGCAACGAAAACGGCAAGCCCTCCGGCTGGTTGAGCAGTTCCAGCAGCGACACTTTGAACAAACTGTCGATCATCACCCGTGACAGGCTGATACCCAGCAGGTTATCGGCGCGGCGGTTGGCCGACAGCACCTGGCCGCTGTCATCAAAGATCAGCAGGCCCGCCCACTGGCTGTCCAGGTTGCTCAGGCCGGTGTTGAAAGTCAGTTGGAAATGTTCGCCGCGAAACAGGTTGAGGATCAGCCGGTTCTCCACGGTCTGACTCATCATCTTGACCATGCCCAAGGTGTGAGAGGGCGGCAGGTAGCTGTCGCTGGACACATCCAGCACCGCAATGATTTCGCGCTGGGCATCGAAGATCGGCGCTGCTGAACCTGTCATGAAACGATTGGCCTTGAGGAAGTGTTCATCGTGTTCGATATGCACCGCCTGGGCACAGGCCAGTGCAGTGCCGATGGCATTGGTACCGCTGGAGCGTTCCTTCCAACTGGCACCGGCGCTGAACCCACGGGCCAGCTTGGGCTCGATAAACCGCTGGGTGCCCCACGAGGTCAGCACCTGGCCTTGGTTGTCGGCCAGCATGATCAGGCAATTGGAATTACTGAGGATGTTCTCGTAGTAGGGCAGGACTTCCTGGTGGGTGGTCTGCACCAGGGAATGCTGGCTTTCCAGCAGTTGGCTGATGCCGTCGGCCGGCAGTTGATCGAAGCTGGGCGTGCTCTGGTGGTCAAGGCCAAAGGCGCGGCAACGGCGCCAGGAGTCCTGGATGATGGTGTCGTGCGCCAAGGGTTCGGCCATAGGGTGACCTGCGTTTTTTATTGTTATTGGGCTTGCATAATCTACCAGTTGAAGCTGGATCAATGTGGGAGGGGGCTTGCCCCCGATAGCAGTGTGTCAGTCAACTGATCTGTAGCTGACCCACCGCGATCGGGGGCAAGCCCCCTCCCACATTCGCCCTGCGTTGTT
>Ga0308160_10000791_pt1 | contig 52439 bp, 44 predicted proteins | sample PhyFR1_FD_201036 | JGI IMG/M metagenome (GOLD analysis project Ga0308160, IMG submission 201036) | Phyllosphere microbial communities from UC Gill Tract Community Farm, Albany, California, United States - DLSLF.R1 | ecosystem: Host-associated > Plants > Phyllosphere > Unclassified | place: USA...
AGGGCAAGGGCGTGACGGTCAACATCACGACGAAGGAACAGATCACCGCCGGCTTCCATGCGGCCAGCGAATTCCGCGACGACATCATGGTCGAGCGCTACCTGCCGGGCCACGACTACCGCCTGCTGGTCATCGGCGACAAGCTGGTGGCCGCCGCGCGGCGCGAACCGCCGAACGTTACCGGCGACGGCGTGCACACGGTGCGCCAGCTGGTCGACATCGTCAACCAGGACCCGCGCCGCGGCAACGGCCACTCGACGTCGCTGACCAAGATCCGCTTCGACGACATCGCCCTGGCCAGCCTGGCCACGCAAGGCATGGACGCCGACTCGGTGCCGCCGAAGGGCAAGCGCGTCATCCTGCGCAACAACGCCAATTTGTCGACCGGCGGTACCGCCACCGACGTCACCGACGACGTGCACCCGGAAGTCGCGGCGCGCGCCATCGCCGCCGCCCACATGGTGGGCCTGGACATCTGCGGCGTCGACCTGGTGTGCGACGGCGTCCTGAAGCCCATCGAGGAACAGAACGGCGGCGTGGTCGAAGTCAATGCCGCGCCCGGCCTGCGCATGCACCTGGCGCCCTCGTTCGGCAAGCCGCGCGCCATCGGCGAAGCGATTGTCGACATGCTGTACAAGGATGGCGATGACGGCCGCATCCCGGTGGTGGCCGTCACCGGCACCAACGGCAAGACCACCACCGTGCGCCTGATCGCGCACCTGCTCACCGCCTCCGGCCTGCGCACCGGCATGACGAATACCGACGGCGTCTACATCGAAGGCCGCCGCATCGACAGCGGCGACTGCAGCGGCCCGCGCAGCGCGCGCAACGTGCTGCTGCACCCGGACGTCGACGCCGCCGTGTTCGAGACCGCGCGCGGCGGCCTGCTGCGCGAAGGCCTGGCTTTTGATCGCTGCCAGGTGGCGGTGGTCACCAACATCGGCGCCGGCGACCACCTCGGCCTGAACTACATCACCACGCTGGAAGACCTGGCGGTGCTGAAGCGCGTGATCGTGCAGAACGTGGCCGAAGGCGGCATGGCCGTGCTGAACGCCGCCGACCCCACCGTGGCCGAGATGGCCAATTTCACCCGTGGCGACGTCACCTTCTTCGCCCAGGACGGCAGCCTGCCGCTGATGGCCATGCACCGCGCCCAGGGCCGCCGCGCCGTGTTCGTGGAAGATGGCTTCTTGGTCTGCGCGCAGGGCAAGTTCGAGCACCGCATTCCGCTGGCGGAAGTCCCGATCACCCGTGGCGGCGTGGTCGGCTTCCAGGTCGAGAACGTGATGGCCTCGGTGGCCGCGGCCTGGGCGGCGAACATCGCCTGGGACAAGATCGCCCTCGGCCTGCGCACCTTTGTCGGCGAGAGCGACAATGCGCCGGGGCGTTTCAATGTGTTCGACTACCGAGGCGCGACCCTGATCGCCGACTATGGCCACAATCCGGACGCCATCGCGGCGCTGGTGTCGGCGGTCGAGAACATGCCGGCCAAGCGCCGCTCGGTGGTGATCAGCGGCGCCGGCGACCGCCGCGACCAGGACATTACCCAGCAAACCGCCATCCTTGGCGCGGCCTTCGATGCGGTGCTGCTGTACGAAGACCAGTGCCAGCGCGGGCGGGCCGACGGCGAAGTGGTGGCGCTGCTGCGCCAGGGCTTGCAGGGCGCGGCGCGTACGAGTCACGTGGAGGAAATCTACGGCGAGTTCGTGGCGATCGACCGTGCGCTGGAAAGCCTGAACCCGGGCGACCTGTGCCTGATCCTGATCGACCAGGTCGACGAGGCCCTGGCCCATATCGCCAAGCGCGTCGCCGAAGCTTGATCCGTGTAGGGTGGACGGCTTTGCCGTCCACGCGTTCAACCATCGTTCGAACAATCGTGAAATTGGTGCCTTGCGCCATTTGATTCAACGCGGCAAAATCAACCGTGTCGTCGGATCACATGTGCATTGAACGCGTGGACGGCGGAGCCGTCCACCCTACAAAAAATCCGAACAATGCTCGCACCCGAACAATTCCTGGGCTTCCTGCTCGCCGCCGTCCTGATCACCGCCTCCCCCGGCCCCGACAACCTGATGGTCCTCGGCCTGGGCATGTCCAAGGGCCGCAAGCAGGGCATGGTCTTCGGCCTGGGTTGCGCGCTCGGCTGCCTGAGCCACACGCTGCTCGCCGTGCTGGGCGTGAGCGCCATCATCGCCGCTTCGCCGGTCGCATTCACCGCCCTGCGCATCGGCGGCGGCCTGTACCTGGTCTGGCTCGGCTATAACGCCCTGCGCAGCCAGGGCGGTTCCCGGGCGGCGGATGGCAACGCTGCGCCGCAATCGCTGCGCAGCCTGTTCACCCGCGGCCTGGTGGCAAATGCCATCAACCCGAAGGTGGTGCTGTTCTTCCTCTCGCTGCTGCCGCAGTTCGTGATCCCCGCCAACGGCAACGTGCCGGGCCAGATGCTGGCCCTGGGCGTCACCTTCACCGTGCAGGCGGCCATCCTGTTCGGCCTGCTCGGCTACTTTGCCGGCGCCATCGGCGCCTGGCTGAACCGCAAGCCCGGCGCCGGCAAGTGGCTCGACCGCATCGCCGGCACCGTGTTTGTCGCCCTCGGCCTCAAGCTGATCGTCGCGCGCTAAGCATTCCCAGCAGCCCCAGGCCGAGCAAACCGAGCGACGCCGGTTCCGGCACCGGCGCCGGCGGATCGGTCTCCACGTCGAGCCGCGCCGAGAAGAATTCCAGCGGATCGCCCGGGAAGAAATCCTGGATCAGCAAGGTCCAGCGCCCGTACACGTCCATGCCGTCGAAGGCGGACAGCGCCGCGGCAGGCCGGAAGCTGCCCGCGGCCAGCTGCGGCCCGGCCGCATCTAGCGCCTCGTCGTCGAACACCAGGCGCACGCGCCCGGCGCCGCTGTTCCCGCGCGCATAGGTGTCATACGCCCGCACCAGGTCGACCGTGGTGCCGTCGGGCGCCATCAGCGCCAGCGAAAACTCGTCTTCATACGCCATGCCCAAGCCGCGGCAGGCGCCGCCCTGGACACCGATCGGCGGGTCGTCGCATTTGGCCAGGTCGACGATCAGGTTCAGGTCGAGAATCGATCCGTGATACGTGACGTTGAAGCTGCGCGTGCCTTCGCTGCCGTCGAACAACCCATAGCGGGTGTTGCCGGCGACGACGGTGGCGCCGGCGCTGCCGGCCAGCAGGCAGGCACAGGCCGCGGCGGCCAGGCGGTGCAGTGATGTGCTCATGGTTCTCCTTTCATTCGATGAGAGAAGAAAAGCAAGTTCTGCACCCAGGGCAAAAGCCTTTGAAAAATCAAAGCCTTGCCGCAAGATTGTCAAATCCTGGAAAGAAAATGTAAAGATTGGCGACACCGGGGCAATACCGGAAAAGGACGCGGCCGCCCTGGAATCCGGCGGACATCTCAGCCCTGCGCCGCGTCCCCATCCTCCCTGCGCGGCAGCAGGTCGTGCACGATGGTGCTCAGGCGCTCCACCGACACTGGTTTACCCAGGTGCGCCGAATAGCCGGCGGCGCGTGCGTTGGCGATGTCGCTGTCGCGGCGCATGCCGCTGATCGCAATCGCCGGCAGCCGCGCCAGCTTCGGATTGGTGCGCACGCGGCGCAGGAATTCGTAGCCGTCGACGTCGGGCATCGAGATATCCGAGATCAGCAAATCGACCTGCTCGCGTTCCAGCAGCGCCAGTCCCCCGGCGGCGCTGGTGGCCTCGAACACGGTCGCGCCGCTGGCTTCGAGCAGCGACTTGAAGACCAGCAGCATCTCTTCCATGTCGTCGACCACCAGGATGCGCAGCCCAGCCATGCTGTCTTCGCCCTTGCCGCCCGCGCCCGGCAGCGGCGTGGCGCTGCCGTCGAGCAGGGGCAGCCAGATGCTGAAGCGCGAACCCTTGCCGATGCCGTCGGAATGGGCCTCGACCCGCCCGCCATGCAGGCAAACGATCTCGCGCACCAGGGCCAGGCCGATCCCGAGCCCGCCCTTGGTGCGGGTGGTCACCGACACGCTCTGGCCGTACATGTCGAACACGTGCGGCAGGAAGGACGGCGCGATGCCCTGGCCGCTATCGCTGACGTCGATGCGCACCTGGCTGTCTTCGCGGCCAATGGCGACGTCGATGCGCCCGCCTTTGGTGGAAAACTTGATGGCGTTGCTGAGCAAGTTCATCAGCACCTGCTCGAGGCGCACCGCGTCGGCCATCACGTAGGTGCCGTCGATGCTGCCGTTCATCTCGATGCTGACGTCGCGGGCGGCCGGGTCGGCGCGCATCACCTCGACGATGCCGCGCACCACCACCTCGGGCAGCACCGGCGCCATGGTCAGCGACAGCTTGCCGGTGCGTACCCGCGACATGTCCATCAGGTCGTCGATGATCTTCGCCTGGCTCATTACCGAGTTGCGGATCACGGTGGCGGCGCGCAGGAAGGTCGGCGTGTGGCGCAGTTCCGGCATGCGCGCCAGCAGCTCGACGTTAATATTGATCATGTTCAGCGGATGGCGCAGCTCGTGGGCCATCACGGCCAGGAACTCGTCCTTCAGGGCCGCCGCGCTGGCCGCGTCCGAACGCACGTTTTCCTCGCGCACCATCGAGGCCTGCTCGCGCGCCTGTTCCTGGCGCTCGCGCGCGGTCACGTCGCGCGCGATCTTGGCGTAGCCGTGCATGTCGCCGTTGCGCAGCGGGGTGGTCACGCCGCTGCAGAAGAAGCGGCTGCCGTCCTTGCGCAGGTGCCAGCGCTCGTCCTCGGCGCGGCCATCCTCGCGCGCGCGGCGCAGTTCGTCGGCCGGCACGCCGCTGGCGCGGTCTTCGGGCACGAACAGCGTGTCCAGGGTCTGCCCCAGGATCTCGCTCTCGGTATAGCCGAACAGCTGCTCGGCGCCCTTGTTCCAGCTGGTGGCACGCCCCGCCTCGTCCATCGTGACGATGGCGTAGTCGTTGGCGCTCTCGGCCACCATGCGCATGTGCGCCTCGCTGGCACGCGCCTGCTCCTCGGCCTCGCGGCGCAAGGTGATGTCGAAGAAGGTCATCACCGCGCCTTCGATGCGGTCTTCGTTGGTGCGATAGGGCAGCAGGCGCACGATGTAGTAGCGGCCGTCGTTGCTGCGCACCTCGCGCTCGACCAGGCGCAGCGTGTCGAAGGTGGCGCCCACATCCCCGGCGAGCTGGTCGTAGTCGAGCTTGTGGGTCAGGTCGAGCAGCGAGCGCCCGATGTCGGAGGCGATGATCGAGAACAGGTCGGCCGCGCGCGGCGTGAAGCGCTTGATGCGCAGGCCGCTGTCGACAAAGATGGTGGCGATGTCGGTGGACGCGATCAGGTTGTTCAAATCGTCGTTGGCCTTGCCGGTTTCCTCGACCTTCACCTTCAGCTCGTAGTTCACGGTAACGAGTTCCTCGTTCACCGACTGCAGCTCTTCCTTGCTGGTTTCCAGTTCCTCGGTGGCCGAGCGCAGTTCCTCGTTGATCGCCTGCAGTTCCTCGTTCGAGGCGCGCAGTTCCTCGGTCGAGACCTCGGCGTTTTCGATGGTTTCCTGGAGCTGCTCGCGCTTCCTTTGCAGCTCGGCCTCGAGCTGGTTCAGCACCACGTCGTGGCTGCCGTTCGGGCGCGGCGGCGCGGCGCGGTCGGGCGCATGCTCGACGCGGTTGAAGACCACCAGCAGGAAATCGGTCTCGGCTTCCTCGTCGCGGAAGGGACGCACGCTCATTGCGATCGTCCCCGGTTGCGGGTGGTCCTGGAGCTCGACCGGGCGGCATTCGACCGGCGTGGCGTTCTGGGTGGCCTGGTACATTGCCGAGCGCAGTTCCAGGCGCAGCGCCGGCAGCACCAGCGCCAGCAAATTGCGCGAGGGCTCGCCGCCGGCCATGCGCAGGAGGCGCCCGGCTCCCTCCGACATGTGCACGATATTGCCTTCGCCGTCGATCACGGCCGAGGGAGGCGAGTTCTGGGCCAGCGCGCGCTGGTGCAGCTCGGCATACGAGAACTGGCGCTTGCCGGGCGGCTTGACCCGGCTTACTTCCGGCAAACGCGCGCCGAACACGGCCGAGGTCGGGCTCTGGTAATGCATGGGGCGGCTGCCGCCGCGCGCACGGTAGATGCGGTTCTTCTTGTCGACCGGGATGAAGTAGTCGGACACCGATTCGGCCGACTCCGAGCTGCCCAGGAAGAGGTAGCCGCCCGGCTTCAATGCGAAGTGGAAGGTCTGCAGCACCCGCACCTGGACATCGCGGTTCAGGTAGATCAGCAGGTTGCGGCAGGAGATCATGTCCAGGCGCGAGAACGGCGGGTCGCGCAGCAGGTTGTGTGAGGCGAACAGGATGCGGTCGCGCAGCGACTTGCGAATGCGGTAGCGGTCGTCTTCCTTGCTGAAGTACTGGCGCAGGCGGGTCGGCGCAACGTCGGTGATGATCGAGGCCGGGTAGTTCCCCGAGCGCGCGCTGTCGATGGCGCCGTCGTCGATGTCCGAGGCGAACACCTGGAAGGCCGGCGGGTGTTCGGTCAGCGCCGCCTGGTCGGCCATCAGCATGGCCAGCGAATAGGCTTCCTCGCCGGTGGCGCAGGCGGCGACCCAGGCGCGCACCTCGTCGGTCGGCCCCTTGTCCTTGAACAGCTCGGGAATGATCTCGCGCTCGACCGACTCGAAGGCTTCGCGGTCGCGGAAGAAATTCGTCACGCCGATCAGCATGTCGTCGAGCAGCAGCTTGTGCTCGCTTGGGTCGGATTCGAGCAGGTCGCGGTATTCGGGCAGGGTCTGCACCGCACGCACCTGCAGGCGCCGCTCGATGCGGCGCAGCACGGTGGCGCGCTTGTAATGGCGGAAATCGTGGCCGGTATGGCTCAGCAGCGCGCCGATGATGTCGTGCAGCGCATCCTCGGCCACGGCGGTGGCGTCGCCCTGGGTGACGTGGGCCACCGGCGTTTCGCCGTCGCCCGGCGGCGGCATCTGGATGACGCGCGCATTGTTCCACAGCTCGATCAGCTTTTGCGGGATCTCGACCGCCGGCAGCACGAAGTCGACCGCGCCGGTGCGGATCGCCGCACTCGGCATGCCGTCGTGCTCGGCGTCGCCGGGCGCCTGGACCAGCGTCACCCCGCCCTGCTCTTTCACGCGCGTGAGGCCGACCGCGCCGTCGGCGCCGGTACCCGACAACACGATCGCCACCGCGCGCTCGCGGTGCACCTCGGCCAGGGTACGGAAGAACATGTCGATGGCAATGTGCTTGCCGCGCGGGCGCTCGAGTTCGTCGACCAGCAGCAGGCCGTCCATCATCGACATGTGCTGGTTGGGCGCGATCACGTACACATGGCCGCGCTCGATCTGCACCTTGGAGGTGACCTGCATCACCGGCATACGGGTGGCGCGCTGCAGGATCGCCGCGGCCGAGCTCGGATGCTTGGGCGACAAGTGCAGGATGACGACGAAGGCCATCTCATGCACGGCCGGCATGTTCTCGAACACACGCACCAGGGCCGGCAAACCGCCGGCCGAGGCGCCGATCCCGACGACCGGGAAATCGATCGTGCTTGGCACGATGCCAGGCTCGGTGGGCGGGGTGCTGGGCGCGTTGCCAGGATCGTACGTCGTCATATGCGCGTTGAGGCGTCTTGAATAATATGCGTGAGTCTAGTCGATTCGACACAATTGTTGGCCGCATTGTGAGAAAAATAGCGTTTTGACCACATAATGATGCGCCTTACCCAGCCTGCTTTGCCTGTACGGGCGTTTTCATGTATGCGGCGTCCCATGGGGTGGCGTTGCTATAATTTCATGCGGATCGGGCCGTCAAGCGCTGGTGCAGCCGTCACAGGAGGCGCAGCACGGTTAGGGAAGGGATCGATTCGAACGAGGAACGCGAGAGCTTCCCCTAGCGGGAAGGCGAACCGATCGCCCGACAGCACGAAGGATGGATGTGAAACGTATCGTATTGGTCGAGGATGATCCGGCCGTCAGCTATATCTTGCAGCGCTACCTCGAGGCGGCGGGCTTCGCCGTGCGCGCGGCGCCGGGCGGGCGGGCGGCGCTGGCACTGTTCGAGGCCGAAGCGGCCGATGCGCTCGTCACCGATTTCCGCATGCCGGGCATGAATGGCGAACAATTGATTATGGCCGTACGCGCGCGCCATCCCGGCTTGCCGGCCCTGGTCGTGTCGGGCTATGGCAGCGAGCTGGAGATGGGCATTCCCGGCGTGCGCGTGCTGGACAAGCCGGTCGGCATGGGGGAACTGGCGGCGGCGGTCAACGACGCGCTGTTGAATGCCGAGACCCCAGCCGTGGACAGGCCGATGGACTGAATCCCGGCCCGGGCATGCCTAGTGGCGGGCGTCGATCGCCTGGTCCAGTTCGCTGAGCGTAAAGGGCTTGTGCAGCAGGCAGTCGATCGGCATGGCCGCGTTCAGCTCGAGCGACCAGGCGGTGGTGACGACGATCTTGGCTTCGGGCTGGACCGAGCGGATCAGCCAGGGCAGCGACACCTCGGTGTGCTTCAGCACGCGGTTGGTGATGACGATGTCGTAGCGTTTCCGGGACAGTTCCGTCAGCGCGCCATCGGTGGTGTCGCAGACGCGCGTGCGGTAGCCCAGCATCGCGGCCATGCTGCACACGGTGTCGGCGACGTCTGCGTCGCGCTCCAGGATCAAGATGTGTTTGTCGGATTTGGCCATGACTGCCCCTTTCTAGGTGGAATCATAGCGACCCGGAAATTTTCTTCCGTACGCCAGGCCACATAGTCAAACCAGGCTTGACCAAGCGATTACTTCAAGCACTCTTTCGCGAACTTGCGGCCCAGGTTGCGCATATCCTCGAGCAGGACGGAAACATGCTGCGCCTCGCTGGGCCCGGCGCGCCAGTAATGGAACGAGTAATCGCACACGGCAACCCGTTTCTTTGCACCACGCACCGTGGCCATTTCGCGCAAGGCAATCGAACCGGACAGGGTGCGCAGATTGTTGATCTGCGGATCGTACAAGGTGTTGTAGTCCAGGGTCACGGCACGGGCATCGTAGCCCTGCTCGACCGTCAAGCCGGCCGAGCGCAGGCCCTCGACAACCGCTTTCTGGATGTCCGAACGGCTCAGCATGGGATCGGTCGTGCTGCCGGAGTTGTTGGCGGCTGGGAAGAATCCCACTTTCTCGGCGCTGTGTGCGGCAGACATCAGGGAGCACAGCGCGACCGCGGCGATTGCAAGCGTCTTGTTCATGTTTTGGCAGATAGATAATAAGTTGATTTTGAGAAACTTTCTTTATGTTATTAAATTGCCTTCTCCAAGTCAAGCGCCCACATTGCCTGGCCACTGCGTCGTGCCGATGAGGCCAGCCCATGTGCGGCGCTGGCGCTTCCGCGCCGCCAGCCCAGCCGAAGGGGTTAAAATGGCGGTCTTGGCATCGCTTCCGCCCTCGCCTCACCGAACACGACCGACATGACCACCGTCCCAACCGAAATCAACGCCGCCGCGGCCAAAGCAGCCACGGAAAAAGTCACGCCGATGATGCAGCAGTATTTACGCATCAAGGCCGACTACCCCACCATGCTGGTCTTCTACCGCATGGGCGACTTCTACGAACTGTTCTTCGAAGACGCGGAGAAGGCTGCACGCATTCTCGGCATCACCCTGACCGCGCGCGGTTCCTCGGGCGGCAATCCGATCAAGATGGCGGGTGTGCCCTTCCACTCGCTCGATCCTTACCTCGCCAAGCTGGTCAAGCTGGGCGAATCCTGCGCCATCTGCGAGCAGATCGGCGACCCGGCGCTCAGCAAGGGCCCGGTCGAGCGCAAGGTGGTGCGCGTGGTCACGCCCGGCACCCTCACCGATTCCGATTTGCTGCCCGAAAAAGCCGAGCGTCCGCTGCTGGCGCTGTACTCGGTCGCCAGCCGCAAGCAAGTCACCACCGGCCTGGCCTGGATGTCGCTCGCCAGCGGCGCCCTGCGCCTGATGGAGTTCAGCGGCGAGGCGCGCGCCAATGAACTGCGCCTGGCCCAGGAACTGGAACGCATCGCGCCAGCCGAGATCCTGCGCGCCGACAATGGCGATTTGTTCGAGGACAATCCGGTCGCCCACACCCAGCGCGTGCCGGAATGGCATTTCGACGTAGTCAAGGGCCACAAGTCCCTGGTCGACCAGCTGGCCGTGTCGACCCTGAGCGGCTTCGGCGCCGAAGGCCTGGGCGCCGCATTCGGCGCGGCCGGCGCGCTGCTGCGCTATGCCCATGCGACCCAGGGCCGCGGCCTGCAGCACGTGAACAGCCTCACCGTCGAAAGCGAGAACGAATTCATCGGCCTGGATGCTGCCACCCGCCGCAACCTGGAACTGACCGAAACCATCCGCGGCCAGGAGTCGCCGACCCTGTTTTCCTTGCTCGACGGCTGCCGCACCGCGATGGGTTCGCGCCTGCTGCGCCACTGGCTGCACCATGCGCGGCGCGACCAGTCCGTGGCACGCGCTCGCCATGAGGCGATCGCGGCGCTGGCCCAAGGCGATGCGGCCGATGCTTTGTCCGCCACGCTGAACGAGGTGCCCGACATCGAGCGCATCACCACGCGCATCGCCCTGCTGTCGGTACGCCCGCGCGACCTGGCCAGCCTGCGCGACGGCCTGAAACAGCTGCCGGCCCTGCGCCAGCAAGTGGCGCGCTGCTTCATCCCGGGCGACTCCTGCCTGCTGCGCGAGATCCACGACGCCCTGGCCCCGCCCGAGGCCTGCGCCGATCTGCTCGCGCGCGCCGTGATGGACGAGCCGGCGGCCATGGTGCGCGACGGCGGCGTGTTCGCGCGCGGCTTCGACGCCGAGCTGGACGAACTGCGCGCGCTGTCGGAGAACGCCGGCCAGTTCCTGGTCGACCTGGAAACGCGCGAGCGCGCCCGCACCGGCATCGCCAACCTGCGCGTCGAGTACAACCGCGTGCACGGCTTCTATATCGAGGTCACCAACGGCCAGGCCGACAAGGTGCCCGACGATTACCGCCGCCGCCAGACCCTGAAGAATTGCGAACGCTACATCACGCCCGAACTGAAGGCTTTCGAAGACAAGGCGCTGTCGGCGCAAGACCGCGCGCTGGCGCGCGAAAAGCAGCTCTACGACGAGCTGCTGGCCTGCCTGGCGCCGCACATCGGCCAGCTGCAAACGGTGGCGCAAGGCCTGGCCCAGATCGACACCCTGGTGGCGCTCACCAACCACGCGCTGCGCAACAACTGGTGCGCGCCGCAGCTGGTGGACGCGCCCTGCCTGACGATTGTCGAAGGCCGGCATCCGGTAGTGGAAAAGCAGATCGAGCGCTTCATCGCCAACGACTGCAAGCTGTCGAACGAGCGGCGCTTGCTGCTGATTACCGGCCCGAACATGGGCGGTAAATCGACCTTCATGCGCCAGACCGCGCTGATCGTGCTGCTGGCCTATGTCGGCAGCTACGTGCCGGCCGCGAGTGCCACGATCGGCCCGATCGACCGCATCTTCACCCGCATCGGCGCCAACGACGACCTGGCCGGCGGACGCTCGACCTTCATGGTCGAGATGACCGAATCGGCCGCGATCCTGAACGGCGCCAGCGAGCACTCGCTGGTGCTGATGGACGAAGTCGGACGCGGCACTTCCACCTTCGACGGCCTGGCCCTGGCCTGGGCCATCGCGCGCCACCTGATCGACCATAGCCGCAGCTTCACCCTGTTCGCCACCCATTACTTCGAGCTGACCCAGCTGCCCGAGACCCACGCCAGCGCCGCCAACGTGCACCTGTCGGCGGTCGAGCACAAGGACAGCATCGTCTTCCTGCATGCGGTGCAGGACGGCCCGGCCTCGCAGAGCTATGGCTTGCAGGTGGCCCAGCTGGCCGGCGTGCCGGCCACCGTGATCAAGGCCGCGCGCAAGCACCTGGCGCGCCTGGAATCGCAGGCGCTCGACGCCACGCCGCAGCGCGATTTGTTCGCCCAGGCGTGCGCCGAGCCGGAGGAAGACGACGCGGCGCCGCTGGCCGAATCGTCCGCGCCGAGCGAGCTGCTGGACGCCCTGGCCGACATCGATCCGGACGCGCTCACACCGCGCGAAGCGCTGGCCCGCCTGTACGAACTGAAGCGCCTGGCCGCCTGATGCGCCGCCCGCCCGCATCCGCCCTGCTGGCAGCCGCCCTGTGCGCGGCGCTTTGCCTGCCGGCCGTGGCGGCGGGCGCGCGCAAGGGCGGCGGCGAGGACGACGCCCACCATTTCGCCGTCATCGGCCACAGCTTCGACAGCAAGAGCGACAAGCGCTTCCGCAAGGCGCTGGAGGACACGTCGGACAAGACCAATGCCTTCGTGGTCCTCACCGGCATCAAGCATGCGCAGGAATCCTGCGGCGACCGCGTGTACGAGGCGCGGCGCGACCTGGTCGAGCGCGTCAAGCGGCCGGTGATCGTGCTGCCGGCCGGCAGCGACTGGACCGCCTGCCGCAATTCGGCCGGGCGCACGAATGCGGTCGAGCGCCTGAACCGGCTGCGCGAGCTGTTCCATGGCGAGCCGCATTCGCTGGGCGCCAAGCAGCTGCCGCTCACGCGGCTGTCGATGAGCCCGCGTTTTCGCGCGTATGCCGAGAATGCCCACTGGACCGTGGGCAAGGTGCTGTATGCGAGCGTGAACCTGCCGGAAAACAACAACCACTACCTGGCGGCGGCCGGGCGCAACAGCGAGTACGAAGACCGGCAAGTGGCCACGCGCTTCTGGCTGAACCGCCTGTTCACGCTGGCGCGCGGCGACAAGCTCGATGCGATCGTGCTGTTTTCCGAGGGCGACTTGAAGCCGCTGGCCGAGCCCGCGGCACGCGGGCTGCTGCAGCGCGGGGCGGCCACCTTCGATGGCTTCTCGTTTACGCGCAAGCAGGTGCAGCAGCTGGCCAGGAAGTTCGACGGCAAGGTGCTGCTGGTCGATAGCGCGGGGCTGGGCAAGGGCAAGCGGCCGGAGATCGAATGGCGCGGGAATTTGGGGCACTTGTCGGTCGATGACCAGGCGGTGGAGGTGGAGGTGAAGCCGGGGTCGAAAGGCTTGTTCAGCGTGAAGGACGCGGCGCAGTAACGTTGGTGGGTGAGCGTTTGGATGCGGTGGTGGTGTGTCCGCGCAGTGGCAGCGAGATGCGCCAACAATGGGGCGCGTTCCGCGTGGGCACGGGGTGCCCACCGTACGTGCGCATAGGCCCGGAGCTCCGGATACCGTACGGTGGGCACTCCGTGCCCACGCGAACATCCGCGCGGTGTTGGCCCTGTTCGCCGCGCTGCCGCCATCGCGTCGAAACGCCCGCCCAGGCAAACCCGCAGCACAAATAAAAACCGGGACACGCAGTCCCGGTTCTCACTCAGCGATCAGTGCAGCGGCTGGCTGCGGAAGTGATCGCCTTCCTCGCCTTCGTCGTCGCCTTCGTCTTCACCGTGGTGATGACCGTGGGCGCCGTGCACGTGGCCGTGGGCGATTTCTTCTTCGGTAGCGGCGCGCACGTCGATCACCGACAGCTCGAAGCGCAGGGCCATGCCGGCCAGCGGGTGGTTGCCGTCGAGCACGACCTTGTCTTCGGCGATTTCGGTAACGGTGAAGATGACCGGCTCGTCGTCCGGCGCGCCGTCGGCCATGCCTTCGAACTGCATGCCGACTTCGATCGGCTCCGGCAGGCGCGCACGCTCCTCGACCTTCACCAGCTCGGAATCGTATTCGCCAAAGGCATCTTCCGGCTCGATCTGCAGGGTCGAGCTGAAGCCGGCTTCCTTGCCGTCCAGGTGTTCCTCGATCTTCGGCAGGGTGTTCTCGTAGCCGCCGTGCAGGTAGACCATCGGCTGGGCGCCTTCCTCGATGAGGTTGTTTTGCGCATCCGACAGTTTATAGTTGACCGACACGACCGTATTCTTGGCAATCTTCATCGCACATCCTTTCGTTGTAAGGCTCGGATTATACCTCCGCCGCCGGCCGGCCGCTGCCTGCCGTGGCGCGGCCCGTTATAATGACGCATGAATAAATTACCGCTCCTCGGGAACATCACTCCCGCCCAGTTCCTTCGCGATTACTGGCACAAGAAGCCGCTGCTGATCCGCGGCGCCATCCCCGGTTTCAAGCCCCTGCTCAAGTTCGAGCGCCTGGCCGACCTGGCCACCAAGAACTTCGTCGAGTCGCGCCTGGTGACCCAGGTCGACGGCCAATGGGACATGCAGCATGGCCCGCTGACCGAGCTGCCCCCGCGCGACCAGAAGAATTGGACCATGCTGGTGCAAGGCGTGAACCTGTACGACGAAAAGGCCGACGACCTGCTGCGCCAGTTCCGCTTCCTGCCCGACGCGCGCCTGGACGACCTGATGATCAGCTATGCCACCGATGGCGCCGGCGTCGGCCCCCACTTCGATTCCTACGACGTCTTCCTGCTGCAAGCCCACGGCAAGCGCCGCTGGAAGATCAGCGCCCAGGCAGACCTGTCCCTGGTCGAAGGCTTGCCGCTGAAGATTTTGTCGAACTTTACGGCGGAAGAAGAATTCGTACTGGAACCGGGCGACATGCTCTACCTGCCGCCGCAGTATGCCCACGACGGCATCGCCGAAGGCGAGTGCATGACCTACTCGATCGGCTTCCGCTCGCCCTCGTACCAGGAACTGGGCGAAGCCTTCCTGCAGTTCATGGCCGACTCGATCGAGCTGCCCGGCCGCTACGCCGACCCGGGCCAGCAGCCGGCCAAGAACCCCGCCGAGATCCCGCGCGAGATGCTGGCCAACATCACCGCGGAGCTGGACAAGGTGCGCTGGGACGAGGAAGACGTGACCATCTTCTTCGGCGAGTACCTGTCCGAGCCGAAGCACAACGTATTCTTCACCGGCCCGGCCAAGCCGCTGGTGGTGGGCCGCTTCATGGAAGCCGCCGCCAAGAAGGGCCTGAAGCTCTCGGCCAAGACCCTGATGCTGTATCGCGGCAAGCACGTCTTCATCAACGGCGAATCGTTTGCCGTGAACCGCGCCGACAAGATCGTGCTGGACGTGCTGGCCAACGAACGCCGCCTCGACGGCGAGACCCTGGGCCATGCGTCCGACGACGTGCTCGAAGCCCTGTACACCTGGTACCAGGACGGCTGGATCGAACTGGGCTAAGCTGGAGCCACCATGAGCGAGCCGCTGATCGTCCGTTTCGATACCCGCCGCGATTGCGAAGCGCAGTGGCGCGCGGTGATCGCCCGCGCGACGGGGCGGCTCGACATGTTCGACCCGGATTTTTCCATCTTTTCATTGGGCGCGAGCGATACCGACGCCCAGTTGCGCGCCTTCCTGCATGGCGGCGGCGGCCTGCGCCTGGCACTGCACGACCCCGCCCACATCGAGCGCGACGCGCCGCGCTTCCTGCGCCTGTTGCGCGACTACGGCCACCTGGTGGCATGCCGGCAAACGCCGCGCGGGCTGCGTGGCCTGACCGACTCGTTCTGCATTGCCGATGGCCTGCACGTGCTGCGCCGTTTTCACAGCGACTGGCCCTGCGGCGAGGCCGCTTTCGACGCGCCCGGGGCGGTCGATGTACCGGCCCAGCGCTTCGCCGCGCTCTGGGAAGAATCGCGTCCGGCACTCGCACCGGGCCTTACTGGGCCGTAGCAATTAGGCAAGACCTCAAGCTGTTAAGAAAGGTCTTGAGGGCTGTTGCATCTTGTAACAAAATGAAGCTTAACTTGTCACTTAACACTTACATTTTGGCATGACTTTTCTATTGCGAATGAGTAAATTTGGCTATAATATCGGGTTAGGAAGGTTCCGTTGTATGTGTATCAAAGTTGAAAAACTTGCAAGTACACGAGAATTCCAGCGAGCGATAATTACCGGTAATTATTCATCGTCAAAAAAAGAAGTACCTTACTTTTAATTAAAAGGAAAATCATGAAAAAATCCCTGCTGATCGTCTCCCTGATGGCTGTTGCCCTGGCTGCTTGCTCGAAGAAAGAAGAAGTTCCAGCGACCCCAGCTGCTGTCGAAGCTCCAGCTGCTGACGCAACCACCACCACCACCACCACCGAAGTTGCTCCAGCTGCAACCACCGACGCTGCTGCTACCACCCCAGCCGCTGACGCTGCTGCTGCTGCCGCTACCGCTTCGGCTGCTGCTTCGGAAGCCGCTTCGGCCGCTTCGACCGCTGCTGACGCTGCCGCTTCGGCTGCTGCTGCCAAGTAATCAGATTTTTTCTGGTTCGAAGACCGGCCTGCGGGCCGGTTTTTTTTCGTCCCGAGATTTTTGATTTGTACCGGTGGCCGTAGGGTGAGTTCTCGAACCCGCCATCACGCACGCACCCATAATAAAAAACCGGCCACGCGGGCCGGTTCTTCTATCACGACAAGCCTTACTTCAGCTCGTCATTCAACAGCGACAGGATCTTGCCCGCCGTGGCCGAGGTGTCGGCCTTGCCTTCGTTGTCCTGCACGGTGACCGTGCTGGCGCTGCCGGCTTCGTTGGCCTTGACCAGCACGCGGTAGCGCTGGGCTTCCTTGGCCTTGTCGTCATTGCCGAAGCTGAACAGTTTCGAGAAGAAGCCGTCCTTGCCGGTTGCGTCCGGGTCGACGTAGCGCACGAAGTAGATGCCTTGCACGCGGTCGCGGTCTTCCACGGTGAAGCCGACGCGGTCGAGCGCCAGGCCGACACGGCGCCAGGCGCGGTCGAAGCCTTCGTCGACTTCGACGGCATTGCCGGCCAGCTTGGCGCGCTGCGGGGCGGCGACGGCGCCGTCGACCTTGGCTTGCGCGGCCTGCACCTGCTCCGGTGCGCTGGCGCCGGTCAGGCGCGCCACCAGGCGGCCCAGGAATTGCGCTTCCAGGGTCGGGTCGTTCGGACGCACGGTCCAGACCGTCGATTCCTTCTGGGCGCCGGTCAGCACTTCCTCGGCGCCGCGGTGGCTGATGTAGATCTCGGTCGAGCCGTCCGGCAGGCGCTCGAGGCGGGTGCGGAACTTGTCGCGCTCGCCGGTCGAATAGGCCTTGTCGAACACGCGGCCGATGGTGTTGCGCAGGAAGTCTTGCGGGATCTTCGAGCGGTTCTCGACCCACTCGGTTTCCATCACGCCGGTTGCCTGCGATTCGGTCGCCACCGGCAGGCCGGCGTCGTTCCAGAACTCGCGCAGTTTCGGCCAGAGCTGCTCGGGGGTCTGCTTGACCACCAGCCAGCGCTGGTCGCCGGCGCGCTCGACGCGCACGGCATCGGTCGAGACCGGGCCGATGGTGGCAACGCCTGCGGGTACGCCCGCTGCCGGCGCCGCCTGGGTGCCTGCAGCCGACTGCATGCCGGAGGCGGTGGCCACGCCGCTGCCATCGGGCACGGCGTAACGGTTGTCTTTCTGGAGCTGGGTCAGGTCCGGCGGCACGTCGAGCGGTGCGGCTTTTTTCGAACCCTTGTAATCCACCTTGTCCGACTCGAAGATGGTGGTGCACGCCGCCAGGCTCAGCGCCATGACGGACAGGGCCAGCACGCGCGTAGCAGTCGGCGCGGAAACACGGGTCGCGAAGGTCTTTTTATTGCGAGTAGTCATATCGTTACGATTTCAGATCTGTGAACCAACACCCTTGCGGGACTCAGGATTGCGGCAGGAGGCCCGCCTGGCGCAGCGCGGTGCGCACGGTGTCGTGGAAAGGCGCGGACAACGGCGCCAGCGGCAGGCGCAGGCCGGCCGGCATCTTGCCCATTTCCGTCAGCGCCCACTTGACCGGCACCGGATTCGGCTCGACGAAAAGCTTGGCATGCAGCTCCAGCACGCGGTTATTGATCTCGACGGCTTTCGCGATGTCGCCGGCCATGGCGGCAACGCACAGCTCGTGCATGGCGCGCGGGGCGACGTTGGCGGTGACCGAGATATTCCCGGCGCCGCCGCAGAACATCAGCGCCATCGCGGTCGGATCGTCGCCCGAATACACGGCGAACGAGGGGTCGACCATCTTCAGCAGCTCGATGCCGCGTCCGATGTTGCCGGTGGCATCTTTCACGCCGACGATGTTGGCGATCGGCGCCAGGCGCGCGATGGTCTCGTTGCTCATGTCGGCAACCGTACGGCCCGGCACGTTGTACAGGATGATCGGCAAGTCGACCGCTTCGGCAATCGCCTTGAAGTGGCGGTACATGCCTTCCTGGGTCGGACGGTTGTAGTACGGCACCACCTGCAGCGAGGCATCGGCGCCGACTTCCTTCGCGTGGCGCGTCAGGGCGATGGCTTCGGCGGTGGAGTTGCCGCCCGAACCGGCGATGACCGGAATGCGGCCGGCCACGTGGTCCACGGTCAGCTTGATCAGCTCGCAGTGCTCTTCCGGGCTGACGGTGGCCGATTCGCCCGTGGTGCCGACGATCACGACGCCGTCGGTGCCTTCGGCCACGTGCCAGTCGAGCAGTTTGCGCAGGCTGTCCTTGTCGAGACTGCCGTCTTCAAACATCGGCGTGACGATTGCTACTATGCTGCCCTTGATCATAATTTCTGGTACGTGCTGGAAAAGAAAAATCTGATTGTAGCGGATAGCCCGGCGCTATGGTTCATTAACCGCCAGATAAATGGTCGAGCTTTACCTCGGTTTGCACCACGCCCTGTCCCGCCGCGCACAGGCGCTGCACCCGGGCCGGCCTGGGCTGGGCGATCGCGCCGTCCTCGAAGGCCAGCACCCGCAGGCCGCCGCTGGCCGCGTGCTCCAGCAGTTCGCCGGGACGCAGCAGGAAGGCCGGATTCGAGGGCTTGCCAAACAGCTCGTTACCGAGCGCGAAGGTTTCGTAGAGCAGCACGCCGTCCGGCGCCAGGCTGGCCATGAGTTGCGCCATCAGCGGCCGGTGCAGGTAGTTGGTGACCACGATGCCGGCAAAGCGGCCGGCTTCGAAAGGCCAGGCCGCGTCCTGCGCTTCCAGGTCGATGTCGAGGGTGGCGATGCCGGGGCCGGCGGCCAGGGCCAGCGCCTGCGGGTCGCGATCGACCGCCAGCACCGGGTGGCCGAGTTCCGCGAACAAGCGCGCATGGCGCCCGCCGCCGCAGGCCAGGTCCAGCACTTCGCCGGGCGGCACCAGGTGCGCAAAGTGCCGCACCCAGGAAGAAGCGCCGAGGGCCAGTGCGTGCATCACGTCAGCAGCCAGGCCAGCGGCGTCGTGATCAGCTCGACCGCCTGCGCGCCCAGCCACATCACCGGCTGCACCCAGAAGGCCAGCACATTGAAGTACAGCAATGCCAGCAGGATGAAGAAGCCATACGGTTCGATCCGCGCGAACTGGTAGGCCAGCCGGTTCGGCAGCATGCTGGTCAGCACGCGACCACCGTCGAGCGGCGGCAGCGGGAACAGGTTGAAGGCGAAGATCAGCAGGTTCGTCACCAGGCCGGCGCGCGCCATCTTGTTCGGGAATTCCTCGTCGATGCCGAAGGCGACCAGCAGCATGCCGAACACCACCCACAGGAAGGCCATCAGCAGGTTGGCGGCGGGGCCGGCCAGCGCCACCCAGGCCATGTCGCGCTTCGGGTTGCGCAGGTTGCCGAACTGGACCGGCACCGGCTTGGCGTAGCCGAACACGAAGCCGGTGGTCACGTACAGCGCGATCGGGATGATGATGGTGCCGAACAGGTCGATGTGGACCAGCGGGTTCAGGGTCATGCGCCCGGCGGCGTAGGCCGTCAGGTCGCCGAAACGCTTGGCTGCATAAGCGTGCGCCGCTTCGTGCAGGGTAATCGCGAAAAGGACCGGCAGCGCGAAGACTGCGATGTTGCGAATGATTTCATCCATAAGGGCGCGATTTTAGCAGAGCCGGGCGCGGCGCCCCGGATGCGTCTGGTGAAGGGGCCTGTTACAGGCCGAAGGCGGCGGGGTCGCCCCTGCCCTCGCGCAGCAGCACGGGCTCGGGACCGGTGAGGTCGACGATGGTGGTTGCTTCCAGGGTGCCGGCGCCGCCGTCGATGACGAGGTCGATCTGCTTTTCCAGGCGCTCGCGCACCTCGTCGGGATCGGACAGCATGTGGTCGTCGCCGGGCAGGTGCAGCGTGGTGCCGATCAGCGGCTCGCCCAGCTCTTCCAGCAGCGCCAGCGTGATCAGGTTTTCCGGCACCCGCAGGCCGATGGTCTTGCGCGAGGGGTGCGACAGGCGCCGCGGCAGTTCCTTGGTCGCCTCCAGGATCACGGTGTAGGGGCCGGGCAAGGTGGCCTTCAGCACCCGGTACTGGGCATTGTCGACGCGCGCATACTGGGCGATTTCCGAGAGGTCGCGGCACAGCAGGGTCAGGTGGTGCTTGTCGTCGATGCCGCGCACGCGGCGCAGTTTCTCGACCGCGTTCTTGTCGTCGAGCTGGCACACCAGCGCGTAGGCCGAATCGGTCGGCAGCGCGACCACGCCGCCGGAGCGGATGATCTGCGCCGCCTGCTTGATCAGGCGCGCCTGCGGGTTTTCTGGATGGATCTGGAAAAATTGGCTCATCGGTTTCCTGTCTTGTTCTTGTTTAACGCAGGGCCTGGAGTGCGGCGATGCGCTGTTCCATTGGCGGGTGGGTCGAGAACAGCGCGCCCCAGCCGCCGCCGCCGCCCGAGATGCCCGAGGCGTTCAGCGACGACGGCAAGGCGCCCGGCTGCAGGCCACCCAGGCGCGCCAGCGCATGCTGCATCGGCACGGTGCTGCCCAGCAGCTTGGCCGAGCCGGCGTCGGCGCGGAATTCACGCTGGCGCGAGAACCAGGCCACGATGATCGAGGCGACCAGGCCGAACAGGATCTCGCAGACGAACACGGTGACCATGTAGCCGATGCCGGGGCCGCGGTCGTCGTTCCCGCGCAGCAGCACCTTGTCGACGAAGAAGCCGACCACGCGCGCCAGGAACACGACGAAGGTGTTCACCACGCCCTGGATGAGCGTGAGCGTGACCATGTCGCCGTTGGCGATGTGGGCGACCTCGTGGCCGAGCACGGCCTCGACTTCGTCCTGGGTCATGCCCTGCAGCAGGCCGGTGGAGACGGCGACCAGCGCCGAATTTTTAAACGCGCCGGTGGCGAAGGCGTTCGGCTCGCCGTCGTAGACCGCCACTTCCGGCATGCCGATGCCGGCGCGGTCGGCCAGCTTGCGCACGGTGTTCACCAGCCATTGTTCGGTGGCGTTTTGCGGCTGGGCGATGACGCGCGCGCCGGTCGACCACTTGGCCATCGGTTTGCTCAGCAGCAGGGAGATGATCGAGCCGGTAAAGCCGACCACCAGGGAAAAGACAGCCAGGGCGCCGACATTGATGCCCTCGGCGGTCACCGCGCGCCCGACACCCAGCAGGTTCAGGACGACAGTGAGCACCAGCACAACCGCGAGGTTGGTGGCGAGGAACAGAACGATGCGCTTCATGGAAACAGCCTCCAGCGAGAATGACATTGACAGGGTGCCAAGATAGGGCTGAGTGTCGGGAAATTCAAGGGGCGGGGCTTATGGGGGGCTTAAGGGCGTCGAGGGGGCGCGTGGTGGCGGGCGTGATTTGGACGCGTGGGCACGAGTGCCCACCCTACAATTGCGTGGGCCACCGGTACAAATACGTAGGGTGGGCACTTGTGCCCACCGGGTTCGCGACACGGGCCTCAGAACCAGTCGTGCCACACCGGCGTGACGTTGACCGGCAACGGCGGCAAGGCGTCGAATTCGACACGCGCCTCGCCGGGGGCGTGGAAGTCGGTGCCGCGCGAGGCGAGGAAGCCGTAGCGGCGCGCCACTTCGGCGTACACGGCGTACTGGTCGGGCGTGTGGCTGCCGGTGACCACTTCGATCGCATTCCCGCCCAGCTGGCGGAAGGTGTCGAACAGCGCGCCTTCACCGGTGGCGTCGAAACGGTAGCGCCCCGGGTGGGCGATCACCGGGATGCCGCCGGCGCTCCGGATCCAGCCCATGGCCTGGTCCAGCGCGGCCCAGCGGTGCGGCACGTAGCCCGGCTTGCCGTCGCTGAGGAACTTGCGGAAGACCTCGGGCGTGCTGGTGCAGCGGCCGGTCTCGACGATGTAGCGGGCGAAGTGGGTGCGCGACAGCAAATCGGGGTTGCCGACGTATTTCAGGGCGCCTTCGTAGGCGTCGGGGATGCCGGCCTGTTCCAGCTGGACGGCGATCTCGCGCCCGCGCGCATCGCGGCCCTGGCGGGTGGCGGCCAGGCCGGCCAGCAATTCCGGGTTGTCTTCGTCGACCTGCAGGCCGACCAAATGCACGGTCTGGTTGGCCCAGGTGACCGAGATCTCGACCCCGGACACGAAGCGCATGCCGAGTTCGGTGGCCTTGGCGCGCGCCGCCTTGACGCCGCCGACTTCGTCGTGGTCGGTCAGCGCCCAGGCATCGACCCCACCCTTGCGTGCGTAGGCGGCCACCGCGGCCGGGGCCAGGACGCCGTCGGAAACGTTGGAATGGCAGTGGAGGTCGACTTTCAGCATGGTGCGGTGCGTGTGCGGATACGGGACGGAGCGGACATTGTACGCCGCAATGCAGCAGCTGTGCGGCAGATGGCCGGCGGTGCTAGAGTTGGCGTTTTGCTCATCGTTGGCGGTGAAAATGAAGACGTATCGGGGGAGCTGTCATTGCGGGGCGGTGCGGTATGAGGCGGATTTTGACTTGGGGGTGTCGGGGACCGTCAAGTGCAACTGTTCGATTTGCACGAAGATGCGGTTCTGGGCGGTGCAGGTGCCTGCCTCGCGGTTCCGCTTGCTTGAGGGGGCGGAGGCGCTGGGAGAGTACCGGTTCGGGGCGCGGCGCGATGGGCACTGCTTTTGTCGGGTCTGCGGGATCAATGTGTTTTCGACGGGGGCGTCGGCGGGGCTCGGGGCGTTCGTGGCGGTGACGGTGGCGAGCCTGGATGAGGTGGGGGTGGAGGAGTTGCTGGGGGCGCCGGTGCGGTTTATCGATGGGCGCAATGATAATTGGGTGACGGCGCCGGGGGAGACGCGGCATTTGTGAAGGTTGTGCGTGGGGACGTGGCGCTGTTGCGTGTGGGGGCGGTGGTGTGCGCGATCCGCGTGGGCACGGGGTGCCCACCGTACGGTTACCGCTATCGGCGAGATCATACGCGGATACGTAGGGTGGGCACTCGTGCCCACGCGGATCGAACCGGCCAACAACGGGTCACGCAACAGCGCTACCTACCATGCACACCGCCCGTTCAACGCCCCAGGAACGTCTCGATCAGGCGCGCCAGCACCTGCGGCTGGTCGTGGTGCACCATGTGCCCCGCGTCGGGCACGATGTGCGCCTCCACGCTCGTCATGTGCGCCAGGCGCCGGTCGACTTCCGCGCGCATCCCGTCCTGCGGCCCCATCCAGCGCCACATGTCCGTCCCGGCCGCCTCGATCCACAGCACGGGCGCTTCAATCTTTTTCCAGATCGCGACCATCTCGTCCAGGTGGTACAAGTGCGGCCCGTTCATCTTGTGCGCCGGGTCGCCCAGGATTTCGTACTCCCCGGCCTCGTTGCGCGCGGACCAGTGCTCGGCCAGGAAGGCCGCGCGCTCGTCCGGCAAGCGCGGGTTGGTCTTCTTCAGCCGCCCGGCCACTTCTTCCAGGCTGGCGTAGCCGCGCATCGCCGGCGGCGTCTTGAGTTCGTCCAGCCAGCGCGCCATGCGCTTCGGCGCCTGCTCGGGCACACTGCCCTGCAGGCCGATGCCTTCCAGGTTGATCAATTTGGCCACGCGCTGCGGCCGCACGCCGGCGTACAGGCTGACCGCGTTGCCGCCCATGCTGTGGCCGAGCAGGTTCACCGGCTCGTTTGGCGAATAATGGTCGAGCAGGAAATCGAGGTCGGCCACGTAATCGGGGAACCAGTAGGTGTCCGTGCCTGACCGTTCGGTCAGGCCGAAGCCGCGCCAGTCGTGGGCGATCACATGCCAATCCCCCTCCAGGCAATCGACAATGAACTGGAACGAGGCCGACATGTCCATCCAGCCATGCGCCATGAAGATCTTCGGCGCGCCTTCGCGGCCCCAGTGGCGCACGTGGGTGCGCAGGCCGCGCACGGTAAGGAATTCGGAACGGGATGGTGTCATGGCAAGCCGGGTAAGGGTTAAAAAATAGTACGACCGTTCGCAGTATAGCCGTGGTTGAATTCCCTTGCACCATCCCCATCTGCCGGCAATCGGGCGATGGCGGGCGCGAGGGCGTAAAATAGCGGCACTATAACCCTTCCGCGAGCATATCCATGGCGATTTACCAGCTGGGCGAGCATGCGCCCGAGATCGACCCGTCGGCCTTCGTTGCCGACACGGCCAACCTGATCGGCAAGGTCACGCTCGAGGCGAATACCTCGGTGTGGTACGGCGTGACGATTCGCGGCGACAACGAGCGCATCACGATCGGGGAAAACAGCAACGTCCAGGAAGGCACGGTGATGCACACCGACATGGGCTACCCGCTCACGCTCGGCAAGGGCGTGACCGTCGGCCACCAGGCGATGCTGCATGGCTGCACGGTCGGCGACGGCTCGCTGATCGGTATCCAGGCCGTGATCCTGAACGGCGCCAGGATCGGCAAGGGATGCCTGGTCGGTGCCGGCGCGCTGGTTACCGAGGGCAAGGAATTTCCCGACCACTCGCTCATCATCGGTGCACCCGCCAAGGCGGTGCGTACCCTCACGGAAGAAGACCTGCTGCGCTTGCAGGCCAATGCCGCCAGTTACGTGGCGCGCGGCCAATTGTTCAAGGCGCAGCTCAAGCAAATCGGATAGACAATGACGACAACGGACACCAAAGACACCCTGCAGAAATTTATCTTCGACAATGCCGCCGTGCGCGGCGAGCTGGTCGAGATTTCCGATACCTGGCGCGAGATCCAGGCCCGCCACGGCTACCCGAAAGCCGTGCGCGCCTTGCTGGGTGAAATGGTGGCCGCCGCCGCCCTGCTTTCGGCCAACCTGAAGTTCAACGGCTCGATCGTGATGCAGATCCACGGCGACGGCCCGGTGCGCCTGCTGGTGGTCGAGTGCGACGCCGATCTGCGCATCCGCGCCACGGCCAAGCTGGCCCCGGACGCCGAGGTGGCCGACGACGCCACCCTGCGCCAGCTGCTCAACGCCAACGGCCAGGGCCGCTTCGTGATCACCCTCGACCCGCTGGAAAAAATGCCGGGCCAGCAGCCCTACCAGGGCATCGTGCCGCTCGACGGCGAGAGCGTGGCCACCGTCATCGAGAACTACATGCTGCGCTCGGAGCAGATGGACACGCGCCTGTGGCTGGCGGCCGATGACAAGGTGTCGCGCGGCATGCTGCTGCAAAAGCTGCCGCGCCACACCGGCAAGGATGACCAGGTGAAACAGGCGAGCGAAGAGGAAGACCTGGAAACCTGGAACCGCGCCGTCGTGCTGGGCAGCACCCTGAAGCAGGAAGAATTGCTGGGTACCGACATCGAGACCCTGCTGAATCGCCTGTTCTGGGAAGAAACGATTCGCGTGTTCGACCCGCAGCACCCGCAATTCCACTGCAGCTGCACCCGCGAGAAAGTCGGCAACATGCTGAAGATGCTGGGCCAGCCGGAAGTGGAAGCGGCCCTGGCCGACCTGGGTGAACTGGGCGTCAACTGCGATTTCTGCGGCAAGCACTATGCCTTCGACAAGGTCGATTGCGCCCAGCTGTTCGCCACGCCGATCGCGGTCGACGCCATGACGCCCCCCGACGACACCAAGCACTGACCGGAAGCCTTTTACAGGAAGCCTTTGACGATGCGCGACACGCCCCGCTCCGCCTTTCCCCACATGGTCGCCTTGCCGACGCGCTGGATGGACAACGACAGCTACGGGCATGTCAACAACGTCAACTACTACAGCTTCTTCGACACCGCGGTCAATTGCTACCTGATCGACCGCGGCGTGCTCGACATCCACAAGGACGAAGTGGTCGGCTTCGTCGTCGAGACCGGCTGCTCCTACTTCAGTTCGATTTCCTTCCCCGACGTCGTGCACGTGGGCGTGCGCGTGGCCAGGCTGGGCAACGCCAGCGTGCGCTACGAGATCGCGCTGTATCGCAACGACGAGCCGATGCCGGCCGCAGCCGGGCATTTCGTGCACGTGTATGTGCACCGGCCGAGCGGCAAGTCGGTGCCGATTCCCGAGGCAGCGCGCGCCGTGCTGCAGACCCTCCTCAGTCCTGCTGCCACTCATCCACCAGCCTGTCCGTAGCGCGGCGCAAGTCGGTACGGCGGCGTTCGAACTGCGGCAGGGCCAGCTCCTGCGCCTTCTTGACGACGGCGTTCGCCGTTTCCAGCGTTTGCGCCATGGCGGCGGCCACTTCGCGCATGGCGCCGATCGGCGATTCCGGCGGCGGCTTGCCGGACGCGAGCTCGCGCCGCAGCACGACCGCCCGCTGCCAGCGGGCGTCGCTGGGCCGGCGCACCCATAGTTCGTGCCAGGCATTCCGTGGCTCCCCAATAACCGCCAGCATGAACTGGCGCGGTGACACGGGCCGGCCCTTGTACAGCAGCAAATCCTCGCGTACCTCGGCGTAATGAAAAATCCCGTCGTGGAAAAAGCGCAGTTCGCTGCCGTGGGTGAGGAACAGGGATTTCCACTGGTAGCCGCCAGGCCTGCGGTGCAGCGCGCCGACGTTGCGGGCAATGTCTCCCCCTTCCCGCGAAGCGATCCACTCGCGCACGGCGTGGTCCACCGCTTCGTCGGGCGACAAGATGCTGCCGGTGCGCTCTAGATAATCAGCAAGTTCGGCCAGGGCTGGGGAGGTGGGCATGCCTGGCCCTCTATCAACGGTGCTCATTTGGCGTTCTCATTTGTTCTCATTCTCTTCCGTTTGACCTCTGCCATTTCGACAAGTTCGGAAAGAGAAAAAAAGGGAAAAAATGAATAGGCCAGTTGAGATGGCTTGGTAGAGGGCCGGTACCGACGCCCCTCTCCCCTCGGCTCGAGATCTTGCAAAAAAGTTTGAGCTCCGTAGAAATACGGCTGCAGCGGAGGGCGCCTGGTGGATGCAGCGCGTGTGCGGACATCGATGCTCCGTGCTTGCGGGGCGTGGCTTATCCAGGCTTATCCAGGCTTATCGTGCCTCAGGATTTCGCGCCCGGTGCTAAGCTGTGCATTGTTAATAGTGCTACAACTTTTAGTGAGCACGGACGCCCCCATTACAGATTCATTTACAGATTCATTTACAGATTCATTCAAGGAGAACCGCAATGCACATGGATACCGGCATCAGCACCGAAGACCGCGCCAAGATCGTCGAATCGCTCTCGACCGTCCTGGCAGACGCCTACATGCTTTACCTGAAAACCCACAACTTCCACTGGAACGTGACCGGTCCGCTGTTCTCGAGCCTGCACGTGATGTTCGAGGAGCAGTACACCGAGCAGTGGAATGCCCTCGACGAGATCGCCGAACGCATCCGCGCCCTGGGCCACTTCGCCCCGGCCACCTACAAGCGCTACGCCGAGCTGTCGAGCATCACCGAAGAGCCGGAAGTGCTGTCGTCCAAGGAAATGATCCGCCAGCTGGTGGACGGCAATGAAATCCTGATCCGCACCCTGCGCGCAGGCGTGCGTGTTGCCGACGAGCTGGACGATTACCCAACCGCCGACATGCTGACCACCCGCATGGAAGTGCACGAGAAGAACGCGTGGATGCTGCGTTCCTTCCTCGAGCAAGGCGCCGGCGCGCAACAAGGCGACGCCTCGTCGGACTGATCCACGGGTTCACCCTGGAAGCCGCAGCGCGCGCCATGCCCGCTGCGGTTTTTTCTTTTCACAGGTCCGGCAGCTCGTAGTCGAATTCGTAGAAGTGCTTGCGCTCCTCGATCCGGATACGCATGCTGCCGGCAATCCCCGCCAGCTCGCCGGTTCCCGAATCCGGCACCACGCCGATCGCCAGCGCCTGGGCGCCGCGCGCCATCGTGCCGCTGTGCTGGACCACGAAGCTGCCGCTGCGTCCGTCCAGGGTGCCGGTCACGCGCTCGATGGCCACGTAGCCGGCCGAGCCTTCGGTGGTCGTCATCGCCGACAGCATCTCGCCAACGCCGGTCCCTTCCAGTGCGCCGTGATAACGCTTGTCGATCGCCATGCGTCCGGTGGTCACGCCATCGCGCACTTCGGGCTGGCCCTGCGGGGCAACGGTCACGTCGAACGGTCCTGCGGCATGGTGCTGGCTCATGATGTCCCTACCCTTGTAATGAAGAGATAAGGAGCATTCTAGGCCAATCCGCGCGGTTTGCGGAACCTGGGATCAGCCAGGCGTATGCAGGTCGATCACCTTCATGACCGCCAGCGTGGTGTCGAGGCTGAGTTCGCCCGAGGCAAAAGCGGCGCGCAAGCCTGCCTGCGGCACGCCGGCAGCGGCGGCCAGGTGGGTCGTGCCTGGCGCATCGGCCGCCGCGGCAAGCGCATCGCGCAGCATGCCGGCGTCGCCGCTCTCGAAGGCGGCGGCCAGCAAGGCCGACACGCCCTCGACCGTATCGAGATCGTTGCTCATCGTGTTCAGTGGCTTTCGGCGGCCGTGGCATGCCCGCCCTTGTTCTTCGGCGCGGGCGGCGGCGGCGGCACGGTCATCGATTCGACCGGTTTTTCATTGTGGCGCAGCACCTGCACGAAGATCTCGTTCTGCTTGATCATGCCCAGCTCCAGGCGCGCGCGTTCTTCCACGGCGCCCAGGCCTTCGCGCAAGTCGCGCACTTCGGAATCGAGCTTGGCATTGCGGGCCTTGCGCCCGTCGAGCTGGCCCTGGGCCACGGCCACCTGGCCGCGCAGGTCGGCGACGGCCAGCATGCCGCCCTTCCCCAGCCACAGCGGGTACTGGATCAGCAACAGCAAGGCGGCAAGGGCAAGCGAAATCAGGCGCATGATAGGAATATAAAACGCCGGCGGGCCAGAAGGCCAGCCGGCGAGGTCGCTACAGGATTACTTCAGGTTGTAGAAGGCGTCGCGGCCCGGGTAGCTGGCCACATCGCCCAGGTCTTCCTCGATGCGCAGCAGCTGGTTGTACTTCGCCATGCGGTCCGAACGCGACATCGAGCCGGTCTTGATCTGCAGGGCGTTCAGGCCCACGGCGATGTCGGCAATGGTCGAGTCCTCGGTCTCGCCCGAACGGTGCGAGATCACGGCGGTGTAGCCGGCGCGCTTGGCCATCTCGATGGCGGCGAAGGTCTCGGTCAGGGTGCCGATCTGGTTGATCTTGATGAGGATCGAGTTGGCGATGCCCTTCTGGATGCCCTCTTTCAGGATCTTGGTGTTGGTGACGAACAGGTCGTCGCCGACCAGCTGCACGCGCTTGCCCAGGGCCTGCGTCAGGATGCCCCAGCCTTCCCAGTCGCCTTCGTGCATCGCGTCCTCGATCGAGATGATCGGGTACTTGTCGACCCAGGTCGCGAGCATGTTGGTGAAGTCGGTCGACGACAGGGTCAGGCCCTCGCCTTCCAGGTGGTACTTGCCGTCCTTGTAGAACTCGCTGGCCGCGCAATCGAGGCCGATGGCGATGTCGGTGCCGGCCTGGTAGCCGGCCTGCTCGATCGCTTCCATGATCAGCTTGATCGCTTCCTCATGGTTCGCCACCGACGGGGCAAAGCCGCCTTCGTCGCCGACGGCCGTGTTCAGGCCCTTCGCGTGCAGGATCTTCTTCAGGGTGTGGAACACCTCGGCGCCGTAGCGGATGGCTTCCTTGAACGAAGGCGCGCCGACCGGGATGATCATGAATTCCTGGATGTCCAGGTTGTTGTCGGCGTGGGCGCCGCCGTTGATGACGTTCATCATCGGCACCGGCATCTGCATCGCGCCCGAACCGCCGAAGTAGCGGTACAGCGGCAGGCCGGCTTCCTCGGCGGCGGCCTTGGCGACGGCCATCGAGACGGCCAGCATCGCGTTCGCGCCCAGGCGGCTCTTGTTCTCGGTGCCGTCGAGGTCGATCAGGGTGCGGTCCAGGAAGGCCTGTTCGTTGGCGTCCAGGCCCATGATGGCTTCGCTGATCTCGGTATTGATGTTCTCGCAGGCTTGCAGCACGCCCTTGCCGAAGTAACGCTTCGGATCGCCGTCGCGCAGTTCGATCGCTTCGCGCGAACCGGTCGATGCGCCCGACGGCACGGCGGCACGGCCCATCACGCCCGATTCGAGCAGCACGTCGCATTCGACGGTCGGATTGCCGCGCGAGTCGATGATCTCGCGGCCGATAATATCAACGATAGCACTCATGTTTCAGTCTCCGGAAAGTAGAAAAATCGTCTCGCAGATGCAAGTCGAGGCGCCTCATGGGCGCCTCGATTACAAGCATCGTTCACTAAATACTAATCACGCAGGCTCAAGCCTTGAAACTGGTCTCGAGGAAGCCGGTACGCTTCACCACGCGGTCGAGTTCGACCAGGGTGGTCAGCAGTTCCTTCATGCGGCCCAGCGGCACGGCGTTCGGGCCATCGGACAGGGCGTTCGCCGGGTCCGGGTGGGTTTCCATGAACAGGCCGGCGATGCCCGCGGCAACCGCCGCGCGCGACAGCACCGGCACGTGCTCGCGCTGGCCGCCCGACGAGGTGCCCTGGCCGCCCGGCAGCTGCACCGAGTGGGTGGCGTCGAACACGATCGGGCAGTTCGATTCGCGCATGATGGCGAGCGAACGCATGTCCGACACCAGGTTGTTGTAGCCGAACGAGGCGCCGCGTTCGCAGGCCATGAAGTTGTCTTCATTCAGACCGGCTTCGCGCGCGGCGGCGCGGGCCTTGTCGATCACGTTCTTCATGTCGCCCGGGGCCAGGAACTGGCCCTTCTTGATGTTCACCGGTTTGCCCGAGCGTGCGCAGGCGTTGATGAAATCGGTCTGGCGGCACAGGAAGGCCGGGGTCTGCAGCACGTCGACGATGCTCGCCACTTCGGGGATCATCTCTTCGTCGTGAACGTCGGTGAGCACCGGCACGCCGAGCGTCTTGCGCACGTCGGCCAGGATCTCCAGGCCCTTTTCGCGGCCGGGGCCGCGGAAGGATTTGCCCGACGAGCGGTTCGCCTTGTCAAAAGACGACTTGTAAATGAAAGGGATGCCCAGCGCGCTGGTGATCTCTTTCAGGGTGCCTGCCGTGTCCATCGCCATCTGGCGCGACTCGATCACGCAGGTGCCGGCGATCAGGAAGATCGGGTGTTCCTGGCCTACTTCGAAACCGCAAAGTTTCATGCTGCATCTCCTTGCAATGCTGGCGTGTTCGCCGCGACCTTCTCGTTGCCGGCCTGGTGCGCCAGGGCCGCCTGGATGAAGGAGGTGAACAGCGGATGGCCGCTGCGCGGGGTCGACTTGAATTCAGGGTGGAACTGTACGCCCATGTACCACGGGTGCGAATTGTCACCTTCGCGCGGCAGTTCCATGATCTCGCACAGGTCTTCGTTCGGGGTACGCGCCGCCACCACGAGGCCGGCCGCTTCCACCTTCGGCAGGTAGTGGTTGTTGGCTTCGTAGCGGTGACGGTGACGCTCGGTGACGACGCTGCCGTAGATCTCGGCGGCCAGCGTGCCCGGCTTCACCGCGCAGGTCTGGGCGCCCAGGCGCATGGTACCACCGAGGTCCGAGTTCTCGTCGCGCTGCTCGACCTTGCCGTCGTGGTTCTGCCATTCGTTGATCAGGGCGACCACAGGCTGGTCGGTCTGCAAATCGAACTCGGTGGAGTTCGCGTTCGGCAGGTTGGCCATGTGGCGCGCGTATTCGATCAGCGCCACCTGCATGCCCAGGCAGATGCCCAGGTAAGGGATCTTGTTTTCACGGGCATAGCGCGCCGCCATGATCTTGCCTTCCACGCCGCGCTTGCCGAAGCCGCCCGGCACCAGGATCGCATCGTACTTGGCCAGCACTTCGCAGCCTTTGGTTTCGATTTCTTCCGAATCCAGGTATTCGATGTTGACGCGGCTTTCGGTATGGATGCCGGCGTGGCGCAGCGCTTCGGTCAGCGACTTGTACGATTCGGTCAGGTCGACGTACTTGCCGACCATGCCGATGGTGACTTCGTGCTTCGGGTTTTCCAGCGTGTGGATCAACTTGGTCCACATCGACAGATCGGCCTTTGGCGCTTCCAGTCCCAGGGCTTCGAGGATGATGTCGTCCAGGCCCTGGTCGTGCAGCACCTGCGGCACCTTGTAGATGGTGTCCACGTCCCACACCGAGATGACGGCCTGCTCTTCGACGTTCGCGAACAGCGAAATCTTGGCGCGTTCGTCGTCGGGAATGCGGCGGTCGGCGCGGCACAGCAGCGCGTTCGGCGAAATGCCGATCTCGCGCAGCTTCTGCACGCTGTGCTGGGTCGGCTTGGTTTTCAGTTCGCCGGCCGAGGCGATGTACGGCACCAAAGTCAGGTGCACGAACGCGGCGCCCTTGCGGCCCGAGCGCAGCGACAGTTGGCGCGCGGCTTCGAGGAAGGGCAGCGACTCGATGTCGCCGACGGTGCCGCCGATTTCCACCAGCGCCACGTCCACGCCTTCGGCGCCGCGGCGGATGTAGTCCTGGATTTCGTTGGTGATGTGCGGGATCACCTGCACGGTCTTGCCGAGGTATTCGCCGCGGCGTTCCTTGCGGATTACCGATTCGTAGATCTGGCCGGTGGTGAAGTTGTTCACCTTTTTCATGCGGGTGCTGATGAAGCGCTCGTAGTGGCCGAGGTCGAGGTCGGTCTCGGCGCCGTCGTCGGTGACGAAGACTTCCCCGTGCTGCATCGGGCTCATCGTGCCTGGATCCACGTTGATGTAGGGATCGAGCTTGAGCATGGTGACTTTGAGGCCGCGCGATTCGAGGATCGCGGCGAGAGAGGCGGCCGCGATCCCTTTACCCAGGGAGGACACGACGCCGCCAGTGACGAATACAAATTTGGTCATTGTGCTGAAGGTGCCGAACGGCACGCGCGGGAAATTGAAATTATACCTTAATCACGCAAATACTTCTTCATATCAAGCCGCCCATCTGCCAGGCCGCCGGATTGCCAGTGCTGCATTGCCAATTTTTCAAACACTTGTTCCGTATTGACAACAAGTGTCGGGAAAGCGACATTTTGGTGCACTGCCAACACGAAAGAAACAAACATTTCCACAAATCAAGCTAGCATATTTCGATCGTTCAACCTGTATAGGCAAGAGAGCAATGGGCTTCCTGAAACATCTGAATATCGGCAAACGGCTGGCTATCGGCTTTGCCCTGACCCTGGCGATGGCGGTGCTGATCGCCGCCGCCGGCATCTGGCGCCTGCAGCACGTGGCCGCCGACACGCAAACCATTCTGGCGCAGCCGCTGGCAAAGGAGCGCATGATTACCGAGTGGTACACGCAGATCTTCTCCGCCGTGCGCCGCACCGCCGCCATCGTCAAGAGCAGCGACCCGGCCCTCGGCCCCTATTTCAAGGAAGACGCGGCCCTCAGCGCCAAGGTCTCGGCCGAGCTGGTCAAGCAAATCGAGCCGCTGATCGCCGGCCCCGAGGAAACAGCCCTGTTCGAGAAGATCGGCGAACAGCGCAAGCTGTACAGCAAGGCGCGCGACAACGCCGTCAAGGCGAAAGCCGATGGCGACCAGGAGCTGGCCACGAAGATCCTCGACGAATCGTTCACGCCCACCGCCAGGGCCTACCAGGAATCGGTGCAGCAGCTGGTCGCCCTGCAGCAGGCCCACATCACGCACATGGCCCAGGACATCGAGGTCACCGCCCGCTACGGCACCACCCTGATCGCGGCGCTCACCGCCTGCTCGGTGCTGCTCGGCGCGCTGGCGTCGTGGCTGCTGGCACGCGGCATCGTGCGCCCGATCCGCGAAGCCGTGGAACTGGCCGAAACCGTGGCGGGCGGCGACCTGACGCGCCGCATCGAATCCGACGCGCGCGACGAAACCGGCGCCCTGCTGCGCGCCCTGGGCCACATGAACGACAGCCTGGTGCGCATCGTCAGCCAGGTACGCAGCGGCACCGACACGATTTCCGGCGCCTCCGGCGAAATCGCCGCCGGCAACCTCGATCTGTCGGCCCGTACCGAACAGCAGGCCTCGGCGCTCGAGCAGACCGCCGCCTCGATGGAAGAACTGACCGGCACCGTGCGCCAGAACGCCGACAACGCACGCCAGGCCAACCAGCTGGCGATCACCGCCTCCAGCGTGGCCGTGGACGGCGGCGCCGTTGTCAGCCAGGTGATCACCACCATGGGCTCGATCAACGCGTCTTCGCGCAAGATCGTCGACATCATCGGCGTCATCGACGGCATCGCCTTCCAGACCAACATCCTGGCCCTGAACGCGGCCGTGGAAGCGGCGCGCGCCGGCGAGCAGGGACGCGGCTTCGCGGTCGTGGCCTCGGAAGTGCGCACCCTGGCCCAGCGCTCGGCGGCCGCGGCCAAGGAAATCAAGACCCTGATCGGCGACTCGGTGGAAAAGGTCGACGCCGGCGCCAAGCTGGTCGACCAGGCCGGCGCCACGATGGAACAGGTGGTCGACTCGATCCGCCGCGTGACCGACATCATGGCCGAGATCACCCACGCCAGCAGCGAGCAGACCGGCGGCATCGAGCAGGTGAACGCGGCCATCGGCCAGATGGACGAAGCGACCCAGCAGAACGCCGCGCTGGTCGAGGAATCGGCCGCCGCAGCCGGCTCCATGCAGGACCAGGCCGCGAAACTGGCGCAGGTGGTAGGCGTCTTCAAGCTCGACTCGGCGCTGAACGCACCGGTGGCGCAAGCCCCGTCGCGCGCACTGGCCGTGCAGCACAAGCAGCCCATCTCCCGCCCCGCAAAACCCAAGGCAGCCGCCCCGGCCAAGGCCAAGGCCGAGGAATGGGAGGAGTTCTGATCCGCCACGGCGGATAGGCTGGCCGCGATGCTGATCGTCCGCCGCGGCGGATAACCTGGCCGCGAGGCTGACCGTACGGTGGGCACCCCGTGCCCACGCGGTTACGTGCGCGCCCTTGCACCGTTAGCGGCGACGCATCGCTCGCGACCTATGCGACGGCCGCTATCCTGGGCATGGGGTCCGGCCTGGCTCCAAGCCAGCGAGCGATATTCCACGGCCAACCGTGCAAGGAGGCGCGCGTACCCGCGTGGGCACGGGGTGCCCACCGTACGAGACACGCCTCCGCCATTGGACACGCCCATTCCCCCACGGGACACGCCGTCACCATCGGACACGTCCCTCCCCCACGGGACACGCCGCCATAAAACACGCCCGCTCCACAAGCGACGCTCCGGACTCGCGACAACCGTGCACGCCTTGACGCTCCCCGCCCGCTCGGGCAGAGTTGCGGCCTGATCCGCGCTCTCCGCCCGCCATGCCCATCGACCTCCAGCCGCCCCCACCCACCGAACAAGCCCAGCCCGCCGCCAACGCCTCCTTCGACGCGCAGTACGAACAGGCCCGCGCCCTGGCCAACAGCGGCCAACCCGCCCTGGCGCTGGCCGCCTACAACGCCCTCCTCGCCCGTTCCCCCGGCAACGTCGACGTCCTGCTCGGCCGCGGCATCGCCTACACCCGCCTCGAGCGCTGGGCCGAAGCCCAGGCCGACCTGGAAGCGGCGGCGCACGCCTCCCCCGATTACGCTGACGTCTGGCTCGCCCTCGGCAACCTGCACCAGTGGCAGGGCCAGCCAGAGCCGGCGATCGCCGCCTACAGCCGCCTGGTCACCCTGCGCCCGGACGAGCCATCAGGTTGGCTGGCCCGCGCCCGCGCCTGGCGCGCCGCCGGCAAGCTACCCGAAGCCCGCGCCGACCTGGCGCAAGCGCGCAGCCTCGGCGGCAACGCGGCCGAGATCGACCCTGTCGAGGCCGCGCTGGAATCGGAACCGGCCCTGGTCGCCGCCGTCACCCCGCAGCCGCGCGCCGGCAATCCGGAAGCGGCGCTGGCCGCCGGCTACACCTGGGCCGCCAGCCTGGCGGGCAACTGGCTCGATGTCGGCAGCGGCCCGCGCTGGAACGACCAGACCGCCAGCGTGCGCCGCTACATGGGGCGCGGCTCGATCGGCGTCGAGACCCTGCGCGCGCACCGCTTCGGCCAGACCGGCCACGCCTGGGCGCTGGACGCCTACGCCGACCTGTGGAAAGGCGCCTACGCCAACCTGCGCTACCAGCGCGCAACCTCGAACCGGCTGTTCCCGCAAGACGCCGGCCGCATCGAAGTGTGGCAAGCGCTCGGGGGCGGCTGGGAAGCCTCGCTCAGCGACGACGTGCTGGGCTTCGATGCGCGTGTCAACATCTACGGCGCCAGCCTGGCCAAGTACACGGGCAACTGGTACGTCCAGCTGCGCCACCAGAACATCGTCTCCGAAGGCTCGCACAGCAGCGGCGACCGCCTGCTGGCGCGCTGGTACTACGCCGGCGACGCCGACAGCTACCTCGAAGCCACGGCCAACCGCGGCCGCAGCGACGACCCGCTGTCGCTCGCGGGTGGACAGGCACGCTCGGGCGGCGGCAGCCTGACCTGGGTGCGCTACTGGTCGCGCGACTGGGGCAGCAAGATCGGCGCCAGCTTCTCGCGCGCGGCGAACAACGGCCGCAACGACGCGCGCGAACGCGGCCTCTCCTTCGGGCTGTACCGCCGGTGGTAAGCCAGCACCCTTCCGTGTTCGAACGCCTGGGCCGCGCGCTGGCGTTTGCGCTGGACGCCCTGCCGGCCCTGGTGCCGGCCTGGGTGTGCCTGCGCATCGCCGAGGCCATCCACGCCGGCGCCAGCGGCGTGCCGCAATCGAGCCTGTTCGGCGCGGGCCTGGGCAACGACCTGCTGTCGCTGCTGCGCTTCGGCTTCGTGTTCCTGCTCGGCGCGCTGCCGCTGGCCTGGATCGGCGCGCGCCGCTGGCGCACCGCCGCCCTCGGCCTGCTGTGGAGCGCCCTGTTGCTGGCGCACGCGGCGCTGCTGCAATACCACTGGGTGGCCGGCGTGCCGCTCGGCGCCGAGCTGTTCGCCTACTCGGCCGGCGAAGTCGGGGCGACGGTGGCCGCCGGCTGGTCCCTGAGCCCGCTGCTGGGCGTGGCCACGATGGCCGCGCTGGCCCTGCTGTGGACCCTGCTCGCGCTGACCGTGCGCAGCTGGTGGCCGCGCGCCGGCGCACGCACGGCCTGGATTGCCGTTGCCGCCAGCCTGCTCGCCTTTGCCATCCTGCCGCAGCGCTTCGCGCCGCCTGTTGCGCGCACCGACGCCGACCTCGACTACGTGCTGAACAAGACCGCCTTCTTCGTCGACAGCAACCTGGCGCGCCTGCACGGCGCCCCTGGCGCCGCCGGCAGCGCCACCCCGCGCGCCGGCACGCAAACGCCCTGGTCCGGCCCGGACCCGCGCTACCCCTTCGCGCGCACCGAGCGCACCCCCGACACCCTCGGCCCGCTGCTGAAGCTGCGTCCCGGCGCGCCGCCGCCGAAGCTGGTCTTCATCATCGTCGAAGGTCTGGGCCGCAGCTTTTCCGGTCCCGGCGCGCGCCTGGGCAGCTTCACGCCCTTCCTCGACGAGCTGGCCGGGCGCAGCCTGTATTTCGAAAACTTCCTGTCCGGCCAGGGCCGCACCTTCGGCGTGCTGACCACCGTCTTCGGCTCGCTGCCCTTCGGCGAGAACGGCCTGGCCGCGCTCGGCGACAAGCTGCCGCGCCACGATTCCCTGCTGACGGTCCTGAAGCGCCAGGACTACCGCCTGCGCTTTTATTCCGGCACCAACCTGGCATTCGACAACGAAGGCAGCTTCCTGCGCCACCAGGGCGTCGACAGCGTGGTCAGCGAACAGGACTTCGGCCCGCCCTACCGGCGCAGCAGCGACTGGGGCTATGCCGACCGCGATTTGATGGAAGTGGCGGCCGAGCGCGAGGCGCGGGCCCCGGCCGGCCCGGCCGTGGCCATCATCCAGACCACCAGCATGCACAGCCCCTTCGCCTTCCCCGGCAAGGACGCCTGGCTGCGCCGCGTCGACGAGCGCCTGGCCCAGCTGCGGCGGCCCGCCACGCCGGTGCATGCGAACGGCCGCGACATCTTCGCCAGTATCCTGTACACCGACGATGCGCTGCGCCTGTTCTTCGCGCGCGCCGCCCGGCTGCCCGACTACGAGAACACCATCTTCCTGGTGACCGGCGACCACCGCCTGCCCGAGCTGCCGATGGACACCCGCATCGAGCGCTACCACGTGCCGCTGATCGTGTACTCGCCGCTGCTGAAGGCGCCGCGGTCGGTGAAATCGGTGTCCTCGCAGTTCGACATCGCGCCTGCCCTGCTGGCCTACCTGTCCAGCCAGCACGGCCTGAAGTCGCCGCAGCAGGTGACCTGGATCGGCACCGGCCTCGATACCGAGCCAAGCTTCCGCAACCTGCACCTGGTTCCGCTGAAGCAGACCAAGACCGAGATGAGCGACTTCGTCTCCGGCACCGCCTACCTGGCGCAAGGCCAGCTCTACACCATCGGCGACGGCATGCAGCTCGACCGCAACAACGACGCCGGCGCCCTGGCGCGTGCCCAGGCCCAGTTCCGCGCCTTCCTGGACGCGAACGCCAGGGCCGGGCGCAGCGCCGCCCTGCTGCCAGCGCCGGGCGCGCCCCTGGCCGGCTACGGCGGCCGGCGCAGCCTGCACGGCAGCGTCCAGGCGGCGGGCGCCGGCGACCTGGGCGTGACAGCGCTGCGGCGCTTGCCCGGCGAGGACGTGGTGTTCGAAGCCAGCTTCACCAACCACGGGTCCGCCACCTCGCCCGCCTTCGTGCCGCTGCTGGTGATCGCCAACGAGCACGGGCTGGAACTGACCGAAACCACCGCACCGTCCCGCACGCTGGCGCCGGGCGAATCGGCGACGATCACCCTGCGCCCGGACCTGCGCAAGGTGGCGCCGGGCAGCTATTTCGTGTCGATGCTGGCGTCGCACCCGGACACCGGCCTCCCGCTCGGCGTCGGCCAATACCGTGTGGAGACGCGCCTGTAGAACGACGCCTTGGCGGCCATGCAGGCTGGATTGTTTATTTTCGGCAAACTGCTAGACTTGCCTTTCCTTCAACCCATCCTGCGCCGCCATGCCCCTCCCCAGCCAGCTTGCCCGCTCCGTTTCCGTTGCCGTCCTGCTTGCCGTGCTGGCGGGCTGCGCCTCGGTCTCGGTGGCCACCGATCCCCTGAAACTTCCGGCCGGCGCCAACCAGAGCCCGGTCGTGGTGAGCATCACCGCCAACACCGGCGAGGTGCAAGGCTTCACCACTATGACGGTGCACCTGGTGCCGCCCAAGGGCCGCGAGAGCGACACCCCCCAATACTTCGTACTGGAGCGCAAGGCGCCGGAGATGGCGCGCGACACCGCCCTGTTCGTCGGCGCGCTGCCGCCGGGCGACTACGAATTCAGCGCGCTGAGCGATACCCGCACCAACAAGATCCTGCGCCTGAACAATGGCAGCAAGCTGCTCGGGACCTTCCCGGTGGAAGCCGGCAAGCCGGCCGACCTGGGCCGCCTGATCGTCACGCCGGTCAACAGCCGCATCGTGTTCGGGCGCAGCGCGCGCATCGCCTCGAATACCCTCCTGCTCGAACGTGCCTCGCCCCAGCACGCGGCGCTATTCGCCCGCACGCCGGCGAGCGGCTGGGGGCATCCGCGCTTGCCGGACGACAAGGTCGAGGAATACGCGAGCGCGCGTCCGCTCGGCGCCAACTGCGCCACCGAAACCGCCGATGGCGCCGTGATCGCGGCCAGCCGCCTCGGCACGGTCCTGCGCCGCACCCCAGGCGGGCGCTGGGGCGCCTGGCACGGGCCCGGCATCGATTCGCTGCTGTGCGTGACCCCGGCCGACCTGCCCGACGCCGAACTGCTCGCCGTTGGCGAGTTCGGCACCCTGCTGCGCAAGCCGCCGGGCGAGGACAAGCTGCTGCCCGTGGCCACCGGCAACCTGCCAGCAGGGAACATCGTCGCCATCACCGGCAACCGCAAGGCCGGCTGGACCGTTGGCGTCCACCACGGCAATACCTTGACGGTCCTGCACACAGCGGACCTGCATGCGGGCGACTGGAAGCCGATCGAAGCCATCGACGTCGGCTTCAGTTTCTGGACCGGCCTGCAGAACTTCTGGATGTGGGGCGACAGCCAGCGCATGGGTTACACGGTCACTGCCGGCCCCATCCACGAGCTCGACTACGCGAGCGGCAAATGGACCACGCTCGACACGCCGAACAAGGCGCGCCTGCACGACTTCGCCGTCGAACCCTCGGGCGCCATGGGCGTGCTGACCTCGACATCGGCCGGCGCGGCCGGCATCTTCGCCGGCGTCTTCGTCTCGAACGACCGCGCGCGCAGCTGGCAGCCGGTGGAAGTGCCCTACAACGTGAAGGTGTCCCCGATCCGGCGCGACTACGCCGGCACCATGTACATGGCGGGCGGCGCCTTCAGCGAGCCGGAGCTGCAGGTGAGCAAGGACGGCGGCAAGACCTGGGCCCACGCGGGCAAGCGTGGCCTGGGACGCCAGTTGCTGCCGCTGCGCTCGGGCGAACTGCTCGATTTCGGCGGCGCCGAGCATGGCATCTTCTCGATCGGCCATTCCGCCGACGGCGGACGCACCTGGGAAGTCGAGTACAGCAACTTCGACCGCAAGGCCTACGAGATGCAACGCAAATAAGGCGCCGCAAATAAGGAGCCGTAAGCAAGCTGCCGCGCGGACAGGCTTGCGGCTGCGCTGTCAGATGGCGATCACGCGGGTCAGCCGGATCGTGTGCTGCTGTTCCTTGCCCTCCGCCGTCCAGCGCTGGTGGGCTTCCAGGGTCGAGGCATCGACGCGGCGCCATTCGAAACGGCTGGGCGCGTTCACCGGCTCGAAGACCGCGCTGTCCTTGCCGATGCTGGACGCACGCCAGGTGAACTCTCCCCATTGCGAGGTGACCTCGCCTTCCTGGAAGGAGATGGTGCTGCCGTCGGTGCGCTCGACAAAGGAGGCGTCGGCGTAGCGGTGCGACTGGAACACCTTCGGCGCGGGATGGTCGTACTCCTCGTAGAACGGCGTGCCGTCGGCGCTCTCGCCTTTCCAGCGGCCGACCAGGAATTGCAGCTGTGCGAAGTCTTCGATGCTGAACATGGGTGCGCTCCTGTCGCTTTCGGTCCGCGCACTCTACACGGATCGCGGCGCATGCGGCACGCGCAAGAGCGGTGGTGCACGCCGCACACCAGCGCTTCGTCGATACGCTCGGCGCCAGCCTGGCGCGTTCGCTGGTGCTGGATTACTGGGCGCAATAAGGACGGCGGCCTGGCTAGTCGCTGACCACGTGCCAGGCATCCATCACCTTGTCGCCCTTGCGCTCGCCGGCCTTGGCATCCTTGGCGTACAGGTAGAGCGGCTTGCCCTTGTAGGCCAGCTGCTTCGCGCCGTCGTCGCGCGTGACGACCGAATACGGCGAGGTGACGCTGCTGCCGCTGACCGGCACCGGCGGCCACATCCTGGCGCAGCCGTCGTTGCAGGCGCTCTTGCCCGAGCCGGCCTTGTCCTTGTCGAAGGTATAGACCGTCATGCCGGCGGCGTCGGCCAGCACGCCGTCGATTTTCTTGAGCGACTGGGCGGCCGCACTGCTGCTGGAGAGCAGGAAGACGGCGCCCAGGGCCGCCAACAGGGATTGCTGCGTTTTCATGGTCGACTCCCGGTGAGGAAGATGCATGCCGAGTATAGGGCCGGCGTCGAACAGCGGCGAGGAACGGCAGCGCATGCAGGCATGGACGCAACAGGATGTCGTTTTGCCGTGCGCGAGATCGACGTTTTGGCGCCCACCACGGCCTCGAAAAATATTGAAACCTCGCCAGCAAAGGAGAGTTTGCCTAAGATTAGTTCTTATAATCCATGTTCTTTACCCAAATCTCGCAAAGACGCACATGAACCTCATCCTGGAAAAGACGGACCAAGTCCTCTGGTTCACGAACATGCGCGACGTATTCGACGCCGCGAACATCGCACCCCAAGACTACGACTGGTACGTCAGCGACATCGAAACGAACTGGTGCCCCCCAGGCTTTTCGCCCGTCGACCAGTGGTTTCCAGGCGAAGCGCTGGCGGCCTTCCTGCGCGAACACGAGGTGCAGTTCATCTGGGCGGTCTTCAGCGCCCTTCCCAAAGGATGCCGCGTCACCCCGTCGTCGCCTCCATGTGCCGATGGCAACCCGCGCTACTGGAACGGGGAAGAGCCCGGTCCGCAACTCGATGGTGCCTTGTTCGAGATCGCCTGCTGGGACAGCAGCGCAACCATCCTCGTCAATCTGCCCGAGGAAGCCGCGCGCGCATTCGTGGCAAGGTATCCCGACACCCGGCCGCTGGCAAGCGCGCGCGCCTGATGCCGGCGGCTACCACGCGCTCCGGCGGCCGTCCTGGCTGCACGCTCACGTCCTACACTTCTGCAGCGGCGCATGCTCCGCCATCAGCTCGTCCATCCAGTCGATGAACACGCGCAGCTTCTTGCTGGGATGGCGATTCGGCGGATAGGCCAGGTAGAGCGGCATCGGGTCGATGCGCCAATCCTCGAACAGCGGCAGCAGCCGGCCCGCGTCCGCATGCCCGCGCGCCATGTAGTCGGGCAGCCACAGGATGCCCAGCCCGGCCAGGCCCGCCGCCAGGTAGGCGTTGCCGTCGTCGATCGACAGCACATGGCGCCCGCCGATCTCTACCGTTTCGCCCTCCTTGTGCATCGCGTACGGAAAGCCACCGCCATTGCGCGACCAGCGAAAGCGCACGATGCTGTGCCGTGCGTCCAGCAATGCATCGGGGTGGATCGGCACGCCCGCCTGCGCCAGGTAGGCCGGCGCCGCGTACACGCCCAGGCGCAGGTCACCAATGTGGCGGGCGACGAGCGCGCCGTCGGTGACGGCCCCGCCACGTACCACGCAATCGATATTCTCGCCCACCAGGTCGACCTTGCGGTCGCTGGCGCCGAGATCGAACTGGATGGCGGGATAACGTGCGTGGAAGCGCGGCAGCGCCGGGATCAAGAGCATCGTGGCGAAGGGACTCGGCACGTCGACGCGCAGCACGCCGCCGGGCGTGGCCAGTGCATTCGGCAGGCTGGCCTCGACATCCTCGAGTTCGGCCAGCAGGTGCACGATGCGTTCGTAGTAGGCCGCGCCGTCGGCCGTGACGCCAACCTTGCGCGTGGTCCGGTGCAGCAGCTTGATCTGCAGGCGTGCTTCCAGCCCCTGCACCAGCTGGGTAACGGTGGTGCGGTTCATGTGCAGCGTCTGCGCCGCCTTGGTAAAACTGCCCGCCTCGACCACCCTGGCGAAGACCCGCATCGCGTCGAACCTGTCCACCTTGCCCCCTTGTCGATTGTTTGGATTATACAAACAGTCTTGAACGAAGTTGCCTCTTTATCTGCCATCGCTGTGCAGCCAGAATGCCATGCATCGGCCGGCGCTTTGTCGGCAGCACACAGGAGATTCGCCATGACAGTACGTGACGTCGTTTTCCCGGCAGGACGCCAGGCCTTGTATGAAAAGAACCGCTACTCGCCGGCGGTGCGCTCCGGCGGCTTCCTGTTCGTCGCCGGCCAGGTCGGCAGCCGCGAGGATGGTTCGCCCGAGCCGGAACTCGACGCCCAGGTGCGGCGCGCCTTCCAGAACCTGAATGCGGTGCTGGCGGCGGCGGGGTGCAGCTTCGACGACGTGGTTGATGTGATCGTCTTCATCGTCGATCCCGAGCGGCAGTTCGAGCGGGTCTGGAGCGTGGCCCAGGAGTTCTGGGGAGGGCCGCCTCACCCTGCCGCCACTGCGGTCGGCGTGACCTGGCTGTATGGTTTCCAGTGCGAGATCAAGGTGGTGGCAAGGTTGCCTGAAGAAATGCCGGGAGCGGACCAGGACCAAGCGCCCATGCCACACACAATTGGTCGATAATCACGATGAAGAATTTCTTGGCGATGAAGTGACGCGATCAACGATGGAGTACGAAATGAGAATCATCGATTTTTCCGATGCGGATGGCGATCTTTGCTCAGTCATCGACCAAGTGATGGACGATGCCGATGTCACGATTATCTCGCGCGACGATGCGCCAGTTGCAGTCATCATGACCCTCGATCACTACACTGGCCTGATGGAGACTGTCCATTTGTTGAGCTCACCCGCTAATGCAGCTCACTTGGCGAAATCAATTGCTCAGGCACGTGCTGGTCAACATTGAGCAAGGGGCAGAGGGATCCCAACTGTTTCCTCAGCAAAAATCCCGGCTGTTCGTCGCCAGCCTGCCCAGCAGATGCGACATGTCCACCAGCCGCCTGGCCACCAGGTGCTTCACCTGCCCTTCGCTTTGCCAGACCCCGTACACGCCCAGCAGATGCGCGCCCAGCACCTCGCGCCGCTGCTGCTCGACCAGGTCGGGCCAGACGATCACGTTCACGTTCCCGGTTTCGTCTTCCAGCGTCACGAACAGCACGCCCTTGGCCGTACCGGGCCGCTGGCGCACGGTGACGATGCCGCAGCCGCGCGCCAGTTGGCCGTTGGCGTATTCATTCAGCACGGACGCCGGCATGAAGCGCTGTTTCAGCAGCTGCTTGCGGAGAAGCGCCAGCGGATGGCGTCCCAGCGTCAGTCCCTGGGCGCGATAATCCCCGACGATCTCGTCGCCCTCGCTCGGTGCCGCCAGCGCCGGCATGTCCTCATCCACCGTGGTCGGACGCAGTAAATCCCGGTCCGGCACCGCGCCCACCGCCTGCCACAGCGCTTCGCGCCGGTGCCCGGCCAGCGAGCGCAAGGCATTCGCGCCGGCCAGCACCTGCAAGTCGTTGCGGTCCAGCCCCGCCCGCCGCGCCAGGTCGGCCACGCTGTCGAAAGGCCGGATCGCGCGCGCGTCCTCGATGCGCGCAGCGGTCTCGCGGCTCATGCCGCGCTGTAGCGACAAGCCCAGGCGCACGGCCGGCTGGCGCGTGCGGTCCTGCAGTTCTTCCAGCGCCGAATCCCAGCCGCTGATGTTGATGTCGACCGGCCGCACCTCGATGCCGTGGCGCTGCGCATCCTGCACCAGCTGCGAAGGACTGTAGAAACCCATCGGCTGGCTGTTCAAGAGCGCGCAGAGGAAGGCCGCCGGCTCGTGGCACTTGACCCAGGAACTGGCATAGGCCAGCAAGGCGAAGCTGGCCGCGTGCGACTCGGGAAAGCCGTATTCGCCGAAGCCCTGGATCTGGCTGAAGATCTGCTCGGCGAAGGCCAGGTCGTAGCCGCGTTCCAGCATGCCGCGCACGATGCGGTCGTAGTAGTGTTCCAGGCCGCCCTTGCGCTTCCAGGCCGCCATCGCGCGGCGCAGCTGGTCGGCCTCGCCCGGCGTGAAGCCGGCGCCGAGGATCGCCACCTGCATCACCTGCTCCTGGAAGATCGGCACCCCCAGCGTGCGTTCCAATGCGATCTTCATCTCGTCGCTCGGATACACCACCGGTTCCAGCCCCTGGCGCCGCCGCAGGTAGGGGTGCACCATGCCGCCCTGGATCGGGCCGGGCCGCACCACCGCCACCTCGATCACCAGGTCGTAGAAGACGCGCGGCTTCATCCGCGGCAGCATGCTCATTTGCGCGCGCGATTCGATCTGGAACACGCCCACCGTGTCGGCGGCGCAGATCATGTCGTAGGTCGCCTTGTCGTCGGGCGGAATGTCCTGCATCTCGAAGACGATGTCGTGGCGCAGGCTCACCAGCGCCAGCGCGCGCCGCAGCATCGACAGCATGCCCAGCGCCAGCACGTCGACCTTCATCAGGCCAAGTTCCTCGAGGTCGTTCTTGTCCCACTGGATGACGCTGCGCTCGGCCATGGTGGCGTTCTCGATCGGCACCAGGCGCGAGAGCTTGCCGCGCGCGATGACGAAGCCGCCCGGATGCTGGGACAAATGGCGCGGGAAGTTCAGCAGCTGCTGCGCCAGCGTGGCCCATTGCAGCGACAGCGGCGCTTCCGGGTCGAGGCCGCATTCGCCGAGCCGCATGAGGAGGTCGTTCTTGCTGTCGAACCAGTGGTGGTTCTTGCAGACCTTCTCGATGATGGCCAGGTCGATGCCGAGCGCGCGGCCGCTGTCGCGCAGCGCGCTTTTCGGGCGGTAGCTGATCACCACTGCCGCCAGCGCGGCGCGCATGCGGCCGTACTTGGCGTAGATGTACTGGATGACTTCCTCGCGCCGCTGGTGCTCGAAGTCGACGTCGATGTCGGGCGGCTCGTTGCGCTCCTTCGAGATGAAGCGTTCGAACAGCAGGTTCGCCCGCGCCGGATCGACCTCGGTAATGCCCAGGCAGTAGCACACCGCGGAATTCGCCGCCGAGCCGCGCCCCTGGCACAGGATGTCCTGCGAACGGGCGAAGCGCACGATGTCGTACACGGTGAGGAAGTAGTGTTCGTACGCCATCTCGGCAATCAGCCCCAGCTCGTGCTCGATCTGGGCCTGCACCTTGGCCGGGATGCCTTCGCGGAAGCGCCGGTGCGCGCCGATATAGGTTTCGCTGCGGAGAAAAGTGCTGGCCGTCTGCCCTGGCGGCACGACCTCGGTTGGGTATTCGTAGCGCAGTTCGTCGAGCGAAAAGCGGCAGGCGGAAGCGATACGCAGTGTCTCGCTTAGCGCCTCCTTCGAATAGATGTTCGCCAGGCGCAGGCGCGCGCGCAGGTGCTGCTCGGCGTTCTGCGCCAGGCCGTAGCCGCATTCGGCCACGGGTTTGTTCAGGCGCGTGGCGGTGAGCGTGTCCTGCAGTGGCTTGCGCGAGCGCACATGCATCGTCACGTGCCCGAGCGCGACGATCGGCAGGCCGTGCTGCCAGCCCACCTCTTCCACCGTTACCTGGTGCGCTTCGTCGAGCGCGCGGTGCAGCAGGGCCAGGCCGATCCAGGCGCGGTTCGGGAACTGCTCGGCGATCCAGCGCGCCTGGGCATGCAGGCGGTCGACGCCGGCCTGGTCGTGGCCGGGGTATTGCGGCAGCAGGATGGCCAGGCAGTCGGGCATGCCCTGCAGGTGGGCCAGCTCGCCTCGCGGCTTGGCGATGTCGTCCGGGGTCAGGAAGTAGGTGCCCTTCTCGCTGCGCGTGCGCCCCAGCGTGATGAACTCGGAGAGGTTGCCGTAGCCATTGCGGTTCTGCGCCAGCAGGATCAGCGACAGGGCCGGGCTGCCGTCGGCCTGCTGCAAATGGAAGTGGGCGCCGACGATGAAGGGCAGCGCCGCCTTTTTGGCCTCGGCATGGGCGCGCACCACGCCGGCCAGCGAGCACTCGTCGGTCAGCGCCAGCCCGGCATACCCCAGCCGCACCGCCCGCGCCACCAGTTCCTCGGCATGCGAGGCGCCTTGCAGGAAGGAGAAGTTCGAGAGGCAGAACAGCTCGACATAGTCGGGCAATCCCTGCAAGGGTGGGTCTGGCGGCAAGGACATCGTTGATTTGGTTGATAAAAATTAAAGTGTGCAAGCTATACAAAACTACTGTATAAAAACACAGTATAATCGATGAGGTCAACTTGGCAAGGATCTGTAATGCGTGTTCACGAATTTGTATGTTTTGGCAGCCGGCCCGGCGAGGGCAATCCGGCGCTCGTCATTGAAGAAGGAAACAGCAACCCGGGCTGGCGCCGGGCGCTGGCGCGCGAGCGCGGCTTGACCTGTGTGTTCGTGGACCGGGTCGATGCGCAGCCCACTGCGCCGGCCGATGCCGCGGGGGCTGCGCCCGCTGATTCGCCCGGCGCTGCTCCCGGCGCTGCTCCCGGCATAGCGGCGGTGCTCGATTACGTTTATCCGCACACGCGCAGTCCCCTGTGCATCCACGCCACGCTGGCGGCGGCGCAGCTGCTGTTCGAGCGCCAGGGGTCAAGTGCGCCGCTCACGGTGAAAACGGCGATGCACGGGCAGCCGTTGGTCCTGTCGCGCAACGGCGACGACGTGTTCGTGCGCCTGGCGTCCCAGGCGGCGCCCGCGCTCGAGCTGGACATGGCCCTGCCGCTGCGCCTGCTGGGCGCACCCGACCTGGTGCTGGCCAGCGCGCCGCGCGTGCTGTCGGTGGGCAGCCCAAAGCTGCTGCTGGAGGTGGAGGATGTGGAAACCTTGTACGCGCTGCAGCCGGACCTGGCGCTGATCCACGTGTGGGGCAAGAACGCCGGCGTGAACGGCTGCTACGCCTGGTGCCGCACGGGTGAGGGGGAAGTCGAAGGCCGCAACTTCAACCATTTGGAGCCCGCATTGGAAGACAGCGCCACCGGCGTGGCGGCAGGCGCCCTCACGCTGTTATTGAGCCAGGCATTGAGCGTGCGCCAGGGCCGCGCGACCGGCCATGCCTGCCTGATCCGCACCGCGCTGGAAGGCGACGCCGTGCTGGTTGGCGGGCTGGTGAGCCGCATCGCATCGCCAGGCTGACAATGCGGGTATGCACCGTTGCGGGCGTCACGGCAACGCCTGCCAAGTAGGGTGGGCACTCGTGCCCACGCGGTCATACCGTGGCGCACCTCCATCGCCCCGAAGGTTCATGACGGTCGCAGGTCCTCGTCGGGCCATGGCCATGCCCATGTCCCGACCGCGTGGGCACAAGTGCCCACCCTACTTCCTCTCCTCAGCGTTTACAACAAGGTAATCCCCGGCAGCGCCAGCAACGACGTCTCGCGCATCACCTGCACGAAATCCACCAAACACGCATTCCCCGCCAGCCGCTTCGGCGTTACCGCATACAGCCGCCCCGTCAAGCCCTCCGGCCCGATGCGCGAGCGCGCCACATAGCCACGCTCCAGGTAGCCGTTCACCGCCCACAGCGGCAGCGCAGCCAGCCCGCGCCCGCTCGCCACCAGCTGCAGCATTCCCACGGTCAGCTCGGTCGTGCGCCGCGGCGGCTCCACGCCCGCAGGACGCAGCACCTGGCGCACCAGGTCCAGCATGTCGTCCGGCACTGGATAGGTGATCAAGGCCTGCCCCGCGAAGTCCTCGGCCACCAGCCAGGGCTTGGCCAGCAGCGGATGATTCAGCGGCAAGATCGCCACCATCTCGAACTCGAACAGCGGATGAAAATCCACGTCGGTTTCGCTCTCGTCCAGCTCCGACACGATCGCCACCTCGGCACGGTCCTGGTGCAGCAGGCCGATCGGGTCGGCCTGGAAGCCGGACACGATGTCTTGCTCGACCTCCGGCCAGCGCCCGCGCAGCGCGTCCATCGACGGCATCAGCCAGTCGAAACAGGTATGGCATTCGACCGCGATGCGCAGCTTGCCGGTGGCGTTGCTGGTCAGGCGCGCCAGGTCGCGTTCGGCCGCGCCGATGTGCGGCAAGACCTGCTCGGCCAGCGCCAGCAAACGCTGGCCGGCGGCCGTAAACGCCACCGGCGAGGACTTGCGCTCGAACAGCCCGGTGTCGTACTGGCGTTCGAGGGCCAGCACCTGGTGCGAGAGCGCCGACTGCGTCATGTTCAGCAATTGTGCGGCGCGCGAAATGGTGCCGGCTTCTTTCAGCGCCAGCAGGGTGCGCAGGTGGCGCAGTTCAAGGATGGAAGTAGCCATGAATGATTTTCACGTTGAGTCGAAATTTTTTCGTTTGAATTATGCATGAGTTCTGACGACAATCGTTAGCATCATTCATACAGATTGGATTTATCATGATCAAGATTCATACACTCGGCTACCCGCGCATCGGCCTGCAACGCGAACTGAAGTTCGCCCTCGAGCGCCACTGGCGCGGCGAAACGAGCGAAGCGCAACTCGAAGACACCGCGACCGAGCTGCGCGCGCGCCACTGGCAGCAGCAGGCCCATGCCGGCCTGGACTACGTCACCGTTGGCGACTTCGCCTTCTATGACCACATCGCCAACCACATCCAGCTGTTCGGCTGCGAACCGGCGCGCTTCGGCTTCGACGGCAGCGAATCGCCGCTGGCGCGCTACTTCACCCTCGCACGAGGTGTCGCAAATGAGGTGGCAAACGAAACACACGAACACAGTGAAGGATGCTGCGGCGGCCAGCACGGCGGCAAGCCGGCCCTGGAAATGACCAAGTGGTTCGACACCAACTACCACTACCTGGTCCCCGAGTTCGAGCGCACCACCAGCTTCACGCTGGCCTCCGACCGCCTGCTGGCCGAGGTGGCGCAAGCCCAGGCCCTGGGCCACCAGGCCAAGGCCGTGCTGGTCGGCCCCCTGAGCTTCCTCTGGCTCGGCAAATCGAAGGAAGACGGTTTCGACAAGCTCGACCTCCTCGACACCCTGCTGCCGGCCTACGTCCAGCTGCTGGTGCAGTTGAAGGCGGCCGGCGTCGAGTGGGTGCAAATCGACGAACCCATCCTCGGCCTGGACTTGCCGGGCGCCTGGCTGCTGGCCTTCGAGCGCGCCTACCACACGCTGGCCACGGCCGGCCTGCCGCTGCTGCTGGCCACCTATTTTTCGCCGCTGGAAGGCCAGCTGAGCGTCGCCTGCAAGCTGCCGGTCGCCGGCCTGCACGTCGATGGCGTGCGCGCCGTCCACGAGCTGCAATCGGTGGCCGACTGGCTGCCCGATAACAAGGTACTGTCGGTCGGCATCGTCGACGGCCGCAACATCTGGCGCACCGACCTCGACCGCGCCCTCGCCTGCCTCAAGCCCCTGGCCCTGCGCCGCCGCGGCGAACTGTGGATCGCGCCATCGTGCTCGCTGCTGCACGTGCCGCTGGCGCTGCGCGACGACGCCGCCATCGACTTCGAGCTGCGCAGCTGGCTGGCCGGCGCCCAGGAAAAGCTGGACGAACTGCGCATCCTGCGCAGCGCCCTGGTCGAGGGCGAAGGCAGCGTGTACCTGGAACTGTGCGCCTCGCGCGCCGCGGTGGAGGCGCGCGCCAACAGCCCGCGCGTGCGCAATCGCGCCGTGCAGGAGCGTGTCCGCACCTTGAATGCGGACGCCGACCGCCGCCCCAGCCCCTTCGCCGCACGCCAGGCCGCGCAACAGGCGCGTTTCAATTTGCCGCTGTATCCGACCACCACCATCGGCTCCTTCCCGCAGACGGCAGCCATCCGCGCCGCCCGCGCCGCCTTCAAGCGCGGCGCCCTGCCCGAGGCGGACTACGAAGCGGCGATGCGCAGCGAGATCGAACAGGCCGTGCGCGAACAGGAACTGCTGGACATCGACGTGCTGGTACACGGCGAGGCCGAGCGCAACGACATGGTCGAGTACTTCGGCGAGCAGCTCGATGGTTTTGCCTTCAGCGCCAACGGCTGGGTGCAATCCTATGGCTCGCGCTGCGTGAAACCGCCGGTGCTGTTCGGCGACGTCTCGCGCCCGGCCGCGATGACGGTGGCCTGGACCGCCCATGCCCAGGGCCTCACGAGCCGTCCGGTGAAGGGCATGCTGACCGGCCCGGTCACCATCCTGCAATGGTCTTTCGTGCGCGACGACCAGCCGCGTTCGGAAACCGCCCTGCAGATCGCGCTGGCGATCCGCGACGAGGTCTGCGACCTGGAAGCGGCCGGCATCGGCATCATCCAGATCGACGAACCCGCGATCCGCGAAGGCCTGCCGCTGCGCCGCGCGGCCTGGCGCGACTACCTGGCCTGGGCCGCGCGCGCCTTCCGCATCTCGGCCTCCGGGATCAAGGACACGACCCAGCTGCACACCCACATGTGCTATTCCGAGTTCAACGACATCCTGCCCGAGATCGCGGCGATGGACGCCGATGTCATCACCATCGAGACCAGCCGCTCGGACATGGAGCTGTTGCGCGGGTTCGGCGACTTCGCCTACCCGAACGGCATCGGCCCGGGGGTGTACGACATCCACTCGCCGCGCGTGCCCTCGGTGGACGACGTCGCGCGCCTGATGCGCAAGGCGGCCGAGGTGATCCCGGCGGGGAATTTGTGGGTGAATCCGGATTGCGGCCTGAAGACCCGCGCCTGGCCGGAAACGCGCGCGGCATTGCGCAACATGGTGGAGGCGGCGAAGGTGCTGCGCAGCGAAGCTTTGCAGGACAGAGCCGCTTAATCGCGCGGGGCGGGTTCGAAAACGCGCCCTGCCATGCGAGGCACTCGTTTGCGCGATGCTGCTTTCGTAGGGTGGGTTCTCGAACCCACGCGGTTTACGGCATGCATCGCGAATAATCGACCCTTGTACCGCGTGGGTTCAAGAACCCACCCTACCGCATGTCGATTCATCGGCCGCAATACGGTTCGGATAATCGGCCGCCATGGCAGGTGCATCCGCGCACCTTATTCATGCATCCCGCATCACCACCCACCCCATTTTGGTGCATCCGTTGTGTTTCGGACACATCCAGTAGTTGAGTCCGAAAATATTGATTAGGATGCAAGTTTGCTTACTGGAGATGTGCGTGTTCAAACCGACTCAATTGCGCCGTGCCGTACTGCTCGGCCTGTATGGCAGCAGCGCCCTGGCCGCCTTCGCCCCAACGGCCTTTGCCCAGACCGCCACGCCCGAAGCCGCGGACAACGCCGCCGTGCAAAGCGTGCACGTGGTCGGCACCCGCCGCACCGGCGCCACCTCGGCCACCGACACCCCGGTCCCGGTCGACGTCATCCCGATGACGCGCCTGGCCGAGCAAGGCAGCCAGTTCGATTTGTCGCAAACGCTCACCAACATCTCCCCTTCGTTCAACTCGACGCGCCAGAGCGGCGCCGACGGCGCCGACCTGGTCGACTCCGCCGCCCTGCGCGGCCTCGGTTCCGACCAGACCCTGGTGCTGGTGAACGGCAAGCGCCGCCACACCACCGCCCTGGTCAATCTGTTCG
>Ga0308160_10000792_pt1 | contig 52428 bp, 55 predicted proteins | sample PhyFR1_FD_201036 | JGI IMG/M metagenome (GOLD analysis project Ga0308160, IMG submission 201036) | Phyllosphere microbial communities from UC Gill Tract Community Farm, Albany, California, United States - DLSLF.R1 | ecosystem: Host-associated > Plants > Phyllosphere > Unclassified | place: USA...
GCCACCACCAGCGGCCACGCACAGTGGGCTAATCGAAAAGACGAGTGCGGGAACGATCCACGAATAGGTTCCCGGGATAGTCCAGGCCACCTGTCCAGACGGAGCCTGGATTGCCCCGAAGATGATTTTGAAAATGGTATCGTCCATATCAGCTCAGTTGTCGTAGGGGTCGGTGGCCACCATGCGCCAGCGTGTTGCGCCCTTGTTCGTCGTGACGAACAGCAGCAGGTAGGTCTTCCCAGCGACGAAGGAATAGACCACGTTGTTGACGGTCTTGACCGTGCTCGGCAGCGTCAGCGTGCCGCCCGTGTAGGTCAGTTCGATGCCGAAGCTGAAGCCGTTGGTCGGGCAGTTCGCGAACACCCACGTCTCGCTTGCCGACATCGCGCGAGTAAAGAAATTTGTGGTCGACAGGTCAAAGGTCGCTGACGCAGCAGCGCGCGGCGTAAAGGAGCCCGTGCCGAACATCGGCATCCACTGGCCTGCCGTGTCGTTCGCTGGGTCGACCGTGCCGGCGCCAGCCACCTGCCGGCGGTATGCCTGAAAGTTCACTTGGCTGATCACCTGGGCGTTCTTCGCATACGTCGTGCCGCTGATCCACGCCGGCGCGTTGGCACCTGCGATCGCAGCAAGCTTGGCTGCCTCGGCACTTTGTGCCGACTGTTCTGCAGCCAATGCTTTCGCGCCTGCAAACTCGGCCCGCTCAGAAACCTGCGAGCCAAATTGATTCAGCTCGGCATTGTAAGCAGGGAGCCTGCGATAGTAGAAGCCCATGTTCTTATCAAAGGTCTGCTTCTCTTGAGAACGGTGAGGCAAGTCGTTCGCATTCAAAAACTCAGTAATAGGCATTAAACACTTCCTTCAATTTGCAGTGCCATGTCCGATTTCTTCAAACCTGGAATGACGATTTTGAAACTTCCGTACCGCCCAAATACTGCCGTGGCGCCATACGGTCCACCGATCCAGACGATCGGGCGTTGACGGATCTGGAAAAGCTTTCGCTGGATGTAGTCGATCTCTCCGTTATCCACTTGGACATCCACGCTCATCCGCTTTGCATACGGCCTGAGATCCGTATTGGTCGTGCCATCGAAATTGAATGTCACGCTGGAATAGTCTTTGCCCTCTGCCGAGAGGCCGTACAGGGACGGACCGAAGTCGTCAACTGCTCCGATGGCCAGCATTCCGCACTTCGGCACGCCGCCTGGTTTGCGGATCGCGACTAACACCAGCGCGTTGGCGTATGGAGGCAGCGACGTGGTAACGAAATAGTCGGAGCGATCGGCTGGGCGGAAGCACCAGTCGAAGTAGCTACTGGTCCCGCTCGCAGTCACGAGACTCGTAACTTCAGAAGCGACCAGCCCTTCGGATTGATCAACTACTGACAACTCGATTTCGTCGGCGTCGCAGTTGCCGATGTACAGGCCCTCACTAATTGCCTGCGGCGTGAGGACGATGAGAATTTCTTCTGGGTTGGTCGTCTGCGTGTTGTTGTACTGGTCGAGCATTGCCCAGCGGTTCGTTGCGCCGCGCAGATTCCAAGCTGCAGGATCGGTGAGGGCTTTCCCCTTGTTCGCATCAATCAGTGACTTGAACACGTTGTGCGTCACCGGGTCATGGACAAGTGCGTCCTTCGCGTATGTCGCAGCGGCGTTGTAGTCCGGTTCAGTGATCGGGACGTTGGAGTACAGCAGGCCAGCGACCGAACCAACCACGTCAGCAGCGCGGGTGAGAGGTGTCACCCCGCTCGCGATGTACGACGACAGCTTATCGCCGGGCGTCAGGTTCCAACCCCACAAGAACACTCCCGGCGCGCCGACGCCTGAATACGAACCATTGCCGGTTGCATCTAGCAGCACCACGCGGCAGAGAAGTTTTGATGGGTACTCGATGCCCTTCTCCACAGTGCCCACAATCGAACAGCGAAACCAGCCGCCTGGCAGCGCTTGAATTTTCGCGCCGCGTGCAGCGATATATTCAGCAGTCCCGTCGACGGTCCCTGTAGCAAGATTGAATGCTGCGACAAACCCGCCTGTGCCGCCGATCGCGTAATAAAAATCCATTCGAATTCGGCTGATCGTTTCGGCGCGCGCGAAAACGCTGAACGTGTATTTTTCACCGTTTGCGTAAGGTACGGCCGGGGCGATTACCTCTTGATCGAGGTAATGGAAACCCAGGTCAACTGTGGCCGCCACGCGTTCAGCCGCCACAACGCCACTCGGTGCCACTGCGGCGTTAGGAGAAACCGTCCGCATTGAGCCGAACCACGCATTTGTGTTGTCGAGGTCTTCGGTATAGCGCAGCAGTTGCGGCGCTGCTGGCTCGATCAGCGCCCACGGCGCTTTGCTCAGGTCAGCGGGATCGTACGTCACGCCCAGGGTATTGGCCGGCACTTCGACCAGCGTGCCAGCTCCGTTGTACACATTTTTAACGGACGGCCGCGAGAACGGCGTGTCGCCCAGTGTGATTGGATCAACAATAATCATTTGACGCGTTCCTTTGGTGGGCCGATCGTTTCCCAGCGCTGGAGCATGTCGGCCGTATCCATCGTGTTCCTGGCGATCACGGCAAGTGCGCGCTCAAGCGCCTGGTCTTTTGTTTCGTTGTCCTTGCGCAGCTGGCGAACCTCTGCTGCCAGGGCCGCCGAGTTGTCGTTCGGGTTGTTGAAGCGCGACATCAGGTCGCGCGTCTGGCTGGCATTGAAGATGCGGGCCGCGCCAGTAGCTTCCAGTTCCGGCCCGTTCTCGCCAACGATGCGCCAGCCGCCGCCGTGGTCGCCGCCTGCAGCGTATCCAGGCACCTTCGTCTTCGCCTTGTACTCGTTGCTTTCCTTCAGGCCCTGCTCGATCGTGCCGTACGACGTACCGGCTGCGGCACGTTCCATCCAGTACTTGAGTCCAGCCGCATCGGCAGGCCGCCCGAACGTCGACTGGTACAGCGCCTTGATCTTCGCTTCTGGCGAATTGCTGATGGCGCCCACGATGTCCGAGATGGAGCTGCCCGCAGCTGCGCGGTCATTCCAGTACTGCATCCCAGCAGCGTCGGGCGCCCGGCCTAACGTGCTCTGATAGGCATTGCTGATCGCACTCGCCGATGCGTTGACTGGGTTCGAAGCGGCGGCCTGTACGGCTGAGTGCAGTGCAAGGATGGCCTCGTGAATAGACAGCGCGGTCGTGCTGATGCCGTTGAGTTGGTCGATCTGTTCCTGCTCACGTTCGAGCATCTGCTCGTACGAGCTCAGCTGGCTCTCCAGCGATTTGAGCGTGCGTTCCTCGACCGACAGCGCCGCGTCCGAGATCGAGGCTAGGTCGGCCATCGTGTTCTTGGTCGAGTAGAAGTCAGCCTGGTAATCGGCGAAGCTGGCGAACTGCGCACTGGCATCCTGCGTCAGCACGCTCAGGACGGCCTGCAGCTTGTCCGAGTCGGGCAGCATGCCGCCAGCGCGGGCGATCGCCAGGAAGCCCTGTAGATCGCTCTGGGCGCGCGTGCGCTCCATCACCTCGGCACCCGGGCCGCGCATGCCATTAATCGTGCTGCGCAGGCTATCCGAGACTGTGCGGATCTTGTTAGCCGCTTCGGTATGGGTAGCGACCTGCTTTTGAATGGCGGTACGCTCACGGTCGACGGCGCGCTCCAGCACGCTGAACGCGCTGTCGACGTCGCTCATCAAGCTGGCCGCAACATCCTTTGCCGACAGCGTCGCGTCCTTCTCGGCCTGCAGTGCCTGGATGCGATCCCACAGCGGACGGTTGCCCTCGTCCAGAGCGGCACGCTCCCGGGCCAGCAGTTGCTCGCGCGTCATCGTGAGCTGGTCGAGCTGCTCTTGCAGCGTGGTGCGCTCCTGCGCGATCTTCTCCTGCGCTGCGGCTTCGGCCTGCAGCGACTGAATGCGATCCCACAGCGGGCGGTTGGTGTCGTGCAAGGTGTCGCGCTCTTTGGCCAGCAGCTGCTCGCGCGTCATTGTCAGTTCGTCGAGCCGGTCCTGCAGCGTGGCGCGCTGGTCCGCGATTTCCTCGAGCGACATGCTGAGGTCTTTCACGGCCGGGTACACCTTGGCGAACGCGTCGGCTAGACTCATCATGGCGGTGAACTGCTTGGCACCCGCCTCGGTCGTCTTGTCGATGCCGAGTGCCGCATTCTTGAACTCGGCGCTGGTATCAACCCAGGCCAGGCCCATGCCGGCGAGCTGGTCGGTGACATACTTTTGGATCGGCGCCAGGCGCTCGGCCTCGGTCAGGAAATTTTCCGCAAACGAACTGACCTGGCTGGCCAGCGCGCTAATGCCGCCCGACATGTCGATCAGCCGCTCACGTGCCGGCACGCTGGCGATACCCGCCGCGCCTACAGTCGTGCCGATCGAGGCCATGATTGCGTCAAGGGCCTGGTAGTTTGACGCCACCCGGGCCAGCGTCTCGAGGTAGCCCTCGCCCACTTTCTGGAACGACTCAAGGCCGGCCACGCCGGACGCAGCCAGGCTATCGCCAACCTTCGAGAAGACCGCCTGCAGTTCTTCCTGAATCTCGTCGTCCGACAAGCCCTTGAGGCTGACCTTGCCGATATCGACAACGAAGCTGCTTAGCTGCGCATTGAAGCTGTCCGCGCCCAGCCCAAGGATGGTGCCGGCTTTGAACACTGTGTCGTACAGCGAAGTGAGCACGCTGGCGATCTGGCGGTTTCCTTCGGCACCCAGACCTTCCATTTTCACGCTTGTCTTGTCGCTGCCGAACCAGCCGCCGTCTTTCTTGACGTCGGCGTACTGGGACGCCTTGACGCCCCCGCCCAGGATGTTGCCGAAGCTGGACTTGTCCAGGGTAAAGCCGGTGTCTTCCACCGTCTGCTTGCCGCCGAAGACGCTACCCAGTGCCTTGCCAACGAAGGTCTTACCGATCACAGCGCCCAGCACCGCGCCGAGTGCCATACCGATCGGGCCACCGAGCAGCATGCCGATCTGACTGGTGCCCATGCCAACGTAGGCGCCAGCCATGGCCCCGCCCACAGCTCCGGCTGCGGCACCGCCAACGCCGATCGCCTTCGAGTCGAACACGTTTTTGTTCATGTCCTTGCCGAAGTCACCGGTCACGCCGGTCGTGCGCACGAGCAGCGAGGCGAAGCGGTCGATCCCCGATTCAATGTTGCGCAGCGAGATCAGCATGTCGTTGTTCACACCGAGCGTACCCTGCGACGACTGTTCGATCTCCGCAAGTGCACGGGCGATTGATCCGGACTTTGCGTCCGAACCCAGCACGGTACCGGTGCCCTGCGTCTTCTGGCGGGACTCAGACAGGCTCACGCTGCTGCCGCCCGACACGCTACCGATGGCCACGCCCAGGCCAGCCACCACTGCTGCCATTGCCGCCATGCGCACGGGTGCAGAGTACGGGTCACCTGCACCCTGCCCCAGCACCGCAGCGATACCCTTCGGCACCAGTTCGGCCATCGTCATCGCCAGTTCGGCGGCGTGGAATACTTTGGACACCGTCATCAGCGCTTGGTAGCCACGGCTCTGCTCGCCGAAGAATCCAGCTGCTGCGCCCGCCATGTCGCCGTAGCCAGACAAGCGGTTCTTGGTTTCCATTTCGGTCAGACGCGCGAGGTCCTCCATGTTCTCCATCTCGGTACGCTGACCGCTGGAGAACGCGAGCGCCGCATTTTGCCGTTGCTCATCGATTGCTGCCTGCCGCTTGCCGAATCCATCGAGCGTCGATGTCAATGCGGACAGTGCGGTGCCAGCGCCGCCAAGCGATTCGCGTAGGGCTTCGCCGAACGACTGTGCCTTGGCAGGGTCAAGGAACTCGTCGAGACTCTCAGCGGCCTTTTTACCGGCGGTGAATATATCAATTTTGCCAGTCGCAACCGCGCTGCGTTTCTTGGCTGCGATCAGCTTCTCGAGATTCTCGATCTCATCCAGAGTCAAACCGAGAGACGAGCGTTGCGCCAGTTGCTCTTCCAGGCGCGCCAGCTCTAGCGCTTCAATCTGGCCTTTTGTCTTACCGAATGTGAGGGCAAGTTCTTCATTACGGTCTGCCTCTGTAATTGCGTTCTCAATCGCCTTGGCGACGTTGGTTTCATACGCAGCCCTCATCTTGCTGTATGACTCCAAACCTGCCGCCGCACGCTTGTTCGATTCGATTACCTCCAGTTTTGTGACGAGCTCTTTGGCCTGGCTTTCCAAATAGGCATATTGAATAGGAGTAAGCTTTCCCTTCATTTCGGCCAATTGTTCAGTCAAACTGAGCTGCTCCTGCTGGCTCGCGAGCAAGGGAGCGCCTGCACTGAGTTCGAGATTGGCCTGAACGATTTTTGCCTGAATGGCTTTTGTCAGATTTTGATACGCGTTGGCCTGCTTCTCTGCATCTTTGTCTGCGCCGTCGCTACCTGGCTTATAGCCATTGAGATCTTTATCTTTCGGCTTTTCTTCTGCCGGCGGCTTTGCATTAGCAACTTTCGCGGACAGCCTTTTCTGGACTGCCTGTTCAAACATGTTGCCGTCAGCGTTATAGAACGCTGCCCACTTCGTGTTGGCGGCCTCCAAAACTTGATTTCGCTCGGCAACCACCTTCTTCAGGTCAGCAAGAGGCGATCCACCTTTGGCCAGGGTGAGACCCATGTTGGCAGGCGAAGCGGTCCACAGCACCTCAAGATCGGCAGTAATCACTTCAACGCTACTTGCGAGAGCCGAGAATCCACGGACTGCCAGCACTGCGACATCCGCTACCCGAGCGATCCCCATGGCGGCCATCCCAGCCCACTCGGCAATTTCGCCGTTGTCGATCAGGCCATTCTCGGCTTCGAGTACATCGGTGAATCCTTCAGACAAGCCAGTCAGCGCCGGCAACGCTGCCGTTACGATCGACGTGAAGGCTTGATCCGTGCGCTGGCTTAACATCCCGAACTTGTCTTGCAAGTCAGTTGCTTGCTTAACCGCTTCTGGAGTAACACCAGTAAATTTATCGACGTTGTCTGCCAAGTCATTCAAGAATGGCAGAAGGTCTGCCCCTGACTTACCAAACAGGTCGGTTACCACGGCGGCCTTCCCGGCACCGTCCTCGTACTGCGCGAGGCTCTTGGCAACGTCGATCATGACCTGGCCAGGATCACGCAGCTTGCCGGCGCTATCCTTAGCTGATACACCGATGGCCGCCAGTGCTTTGGAAGTCCTGCTCGACTTGTCGTCAACAGTCGTAAGGTTGCGCGCCAATTTCACCATGGCGGGATCAACAGTCCCGGCAAAATCTACGCCGAACGTTTTGGCCACTCGCTGGATGCGCGACAGGCTTTCGACACTGGTACCGATCTTCTGTGACAGATCGTCCAACTCGCCCATCGAATCCAAAACGCCGACGACTTTGCTGCCGAGGGTAGCCAGCGATACGCCTGCGATGGCAAACGACGTGACATTTCCGATGGTGGACTGCAAACCAGTGAACCGCTCGTTTAGCGAATTCATCTGATTCGAGATGTTCTGGAGCGACTGACCGTTCATCTGGCGCAGTGCATCAGCGACACTCTCCACACGCCGCCGGCTCTCAGCAGCGCCGTCGACAACCATTTCAATAAGTGCGCGTGGGGAGGTCATTCCGTTCCTAGCTTTTTCGCTTCTGCGCCCACTCTTCCAAGCAAGCGCGCTCCATCATTTGAATCAGCAGAAAGAGTTTCTGCTGCGCCTTCTTTTTCAGCCCCCGGAGTCGGAGACATGTTTCGACGCCGGGATAGTTCAGACCGGTCGCCCCACCCATTCCAGCGCTCCACTGGGTTTGCACCGAGAGCCACATAGAGAAGGCTTCGTCGTTCTCTGGCCAAAGCCAGTACTCATCTTCCTGCACCGCTATGCCGCCCTCGGCGCATAGGCCCATGGCGGCAAGGGCTTCGTTGAAGTGATCGTGTTCAGCTGGAGCATCATTGCCAAACTCGATTTGGCCGCGCGCCATCAGGCGCACGACCTCCGTCAGTTTTTTGCTGTGGCTGACACCTGTTCGAGGTATGCGTGCATGATCAGCATCGGAAAGCCGGCGTTATCGATCATCTCGTCGAGTTGCTCGCGGGCGAAGGGAACTGTCTCGCCGCTCGCATCCAGGACGCCATCCCAGCCTTCAGCGACGTTTTGTACAAAGCCCTTGACCTCGCCCTGCTTGTCTTTCATGACGCTGTCGATTTCAGCCTGAGTAAGGCGCTTGCAGTGAAGGGTGAAGTCGAAAGCGACAGGCTTGCCGTCTTCGCCCGGCAGCGCGCCCTTGACGCGGACAGGGAGCTTGTTCAGTCGTACGAGTTTGAACGCCATGGCGTTTCCTTTCAGTTGTGAATGTGAGAGTGTTTGTTACAGGACTACGATGCGCCACTCGTCGTTGCCATTGACCGGGACCAAGCGCAGATCAAAGCCGATCAGGCGCTTGCCGTTCAGTTCCGACTTGCGCGGGTTGGTCAGCTGCACGGCGGGCGCGAAGACGAGTACCTTGTTGCCGGCAGCGGTGCCGATGGTGAAGCCCAATGCCTGCGTCTCGTTGGCTTTGACCGACGCCATCAGCGCGACTTCCTGCGCCGCCGTCAGTTCCAGCTCGAGCGTCGCAGTCGATTGGCGGTCCGAGATATCAACGGTCTCGGTGCTGAGCATCGCGCTGAAGTTCACCACGTTGCCGAAGTTCAGCTCAAGGCCCGTACTGTTGTAGACGGTACCGCCACTGAGCGCGCCGGCAGCGTAAGTGCCGCCCAGCGTGATGTCGATGACGTTCGCCTTGGTCATGGCGACAGGCTTCTTCCACGGCGTGAAGACGCCAGTAGCGTTCGGGACCACGGCGATACCGCCGTCCAGTCCAGTCCACTCGAAGCGCAGCATTGGGCGTTCCCCCACCTTTGCAGACAAGGTGCAGTTACCCATCGAGTCCAGCAGCTTGTGCAGCGCGCCATCATCGTAGTAGTACTGGGTGAGCATCTTGAGCGACGTGGACACTGGGGTGTACTCCACACGCGCCGGGGTAGTCAGCATGCCTTCGGCGACGGCACAACCTTGCAGCAGCTGGCCCCAGGCCGGCGCGGTACCGGCCACGCCGGAACCAGCCAGCTCGACCGCATAGGTCAGCTTGACGCTCGCCGGGCCGACGAGCTGCTCGCTGCCACCGAAATAGCCACGAATCAGCGAGCGGTCGATAGCCTGCGCATCGAGCGGCGTAATACTGCCTTCCGACATGAGAACGGCATTGGCCGCACCGGTTGGCGCCGCATCCACGCCGGGGGTCGTCTGCACTTTGGCGGTGACGAGGGTGTTCCTGATCAGGCGGGGCATCGTTTACTCCTGGTTGGCCATGCTGTCGTACTCGACGGCTGCGGCTGAGGTTTCATCGGCAGGGGTTGGAACTGGATCATTCGAGACCCACTCCCACGAGTCCCGGTCGAAGGTCCAGGAACCGCCACCAGGTGGCGGCGGGATCTCACGCTCGTGCGGCGCGGCTTGCGTTTTGTCGATATTCATGTCAGCTCAATGTGAAGTTGCTGGTGCGGTGATCTGCGGTATAGGTGAGTCGGACCCACCCCGTTTTCTTTCCGTCTGTCGTGTTCTCGGCTTCGATCCCGATCACCTGCAGATCGGAGACGATGCCGTCCAGTGTCGAGTTGGCGGCCAGGCGTTCGAACACAGCCTTGAGCAGCGGATCGACCGCGAGGTCGCCGCTCTCGTTGACGCCGGCTGCGTAGCATTCGACGGTGAGACGAGTCGCCCAGTCAATCGGCGCGCCGTTGATCGTGCCGCCGGCTGGTACCGAGTGCTCCCACTGCACGCTGATCGCGAGCTTGTCCTGGTCGGGGATGGCCATGGCGCGGGCGCGGTAGATGGCCTTGCACACTGGCGGCTGCGCTTCCAGCGCCGTGATGACTGCACTCACGATGTTTGCGAACGCGGTCCTCATGCGGCCACGGTCAGCGTGAGGATGGTCAGGCCGGTGTTGTCCGGGTCGGCGTCGACGATCTCGTAATGCACTGCGTCGATCGTGATCAGCTGCCCAACCGGATCGGCCATGACCGCGCTGTCCGCGACGGTGACAACAGGGCTACTGGACGCTACCCCCATGCCCAGCTGCGCTTCGCTGGCCAGATTGCGAAAGATGCCCGGCACGACCGCGCCGCCGATCGTCACCTGCTTGTTAGCCAGGTGATTCAGGACGGCGCTGTTCGCGGCCAGCTGGAGGTTGGCGAAGAGCATGGACGTGGGTTAGCGAATGACGCCGTCGAGCAGCACGGTTGCGCTGGCCTCGGTGCCGGACTTGGCAGATGCGGCCGCGCCAATCAGAACGTTGTTGGTGGCAACCTTGGTTGCACGGCGCGCCGTGTTGTCCCAGTAGACCTTGTCGCCAGCAGCGAGGGTGTCAGCGGTAACAGCCGCCAACGCATAGACGCCGAAGCGATTGATCTCAACCGGCGCGCCCTGCACTGCGTCGTGGCAGGCGACGCCGAAGAGTGCGCCGACCAGCAACGCCTGGCCGCCCAGTACGTTGGCCGGGGCAATGACGGTCAAGGTGCAACCGCTCTGGATAAAATTCTTCATGTTCGAGTCCTGTGATGGATGGATGGGCTGGCAGCGGCGACTTACTTGCCGACGCCTTGGTACAGGCCGCGGTGGTCCACAACCTTGGCCGCGAAGTCCAGGCGGCACTTCCAGCTCACGCCATCGGTTTCGAAACCGACCTGGCTTTCGATGACTGGGCCTTCAGCGCCGTCGAGGTAGCAGTACTCGACCGTGTCGACTTGGCTGTTGTTGCTGGCGAGGTACCACGCGGAGTCGCTCATGGCATCCAGGAGCGGCTCGACGATCGGCTCGACCGCCGTGCGACCACCGGCCCGGAATTCATTGATGTCCGCCTGCTTGGCTGGCACGTAGTTCGCGCTGGTCAGGGCGTAGGCGTCCTGTTCGAGCGAGGCAGGGACGATCAGGAAGTTCGGCGCCAGGTTCAGCTCTTCGTTCTGCAGACCTTTCTGCAGACGCATGGCCGTGCGACCAGCTTTCAATGCCGCCAGCGACAGAACCGATCCAGCACCGGTGCCGATGTTTTTGTGATCGGTATCGAACAGCTGCTCGCCATCGCCCATCATCGGGTTGCTTGTCAGCTGGCTATACACCAGGCGGTTTTCCAGGCGGCTCGAACTTGCACCGAAGGCCGAGACCAGGCGCTCGAAAGCACGCAGGTCGTCGTTGATGATCGCTTGGCGGGTGAGCGCCACGATGCGACCATGGGTTACCAGCGCATACGAGACGCCTGCGTCGCTCATCTTTCCGTATTTGAATTCGCCGTGTTCATTGGTCTGCAGCAGCTCAGGGGCGCCGGACAGCTGCACGATGCTGATGTTCTTGAAGTCAGGCGCGTTGGGCGCACGGCGTGCCCATTGCGTGTAAGTACCAGCGTTCTCGACGTAGGCATCGCGCATGCGCTTGTTAGCGACATTGCCGAACAGCGCTGCGAAGTCACTGGTGCCGTGCATGCCGGAACGGAAGTGCAGCATGTTGGTGGCCAGGGTCATGCGGTCCATGCCGCGTGTCGAAACACCGCGCGTTTCCAGGAAGTCACGGCCCAGCTCGAGCAGGCTCATGCCCCGGAACTGGCTGCCATTCTCGGTCAGCTTGCTGCGGGCATACACGCGATGCATGATCGCTTCTTCCATACCCGCCAGGCGCGTTTGCTCGACGTCGCCGATCAGCTGGATGCGGGTATTCAGGTGGCCACCGCCCTCTTTCGAGTTGCGGGCCATCTCGTCCAGCACGGCAGCGCGTGCCTGGTCGACCGAGTTGCCTTTACGGATCAGGTCGGCGGCCAGGTTGGTGACGCCGTGGCGGGCGCACAGCTCGATGATGTCAGCCGAGCGAGTTGCGGCATCCTGCGCAGCACGCGACGCGACATCGTCGGGGACGGATTGCGCGGCAGGTGCTGGTGCCGACACTGGTGACGGGGTTGGCGTAGGAGCGGCACGGGTTTGATCGACAGGCGCTGGAGTCTGGGCGCCCGGCTGGGTAGCAATGGTCATGTTGTCTTCCTGGTTGGATGGAGCTGAAGGGGCGGGCGCCCGGGTGATGAATTCGCATGGGTGACCGTTCTGCGGCGCGCTGCGCGAACTTGCGCCTGAGTCGAAGGGGACGGTCACGAAACTGATTTCGTACGGCTCCCACGCCACAGCGCGGTAGAGCGGCACGTTGATGCCATCGGTACGGTCGATAGCGCGGGTAATTTCGTACTTAGAAACGCGGTAGGTGAAGCTGATCGAGCGGATGATGCCGGCTTTAATATCGGCGACAATTCCGGCCACCTCGGGCCGGTTCGACAGACGCAGCGTTGCACTGCCCTCGCCGTTCTGGATGCTGCCGCGTGTGGCAACTCCCAGGATCGAATTGACGCCACCTCGAATGTCGTGGTTGTCGATGACCTGAACGACGCCCTTATCGAAGCGTGTCATGTCAACCGCCTCGGGCGTGACCAGGAGCTCCTCATCGTACGGAGTATCGTTGTACCAGTCGTAGCGGCGACCCATTGCACCAGTCGTCCAGACGACGTCAATCGTGTTGTCGACCTCGTTGTAGGTGGACGGGACGAGCTCCGCGCCACGCGAAAGAGGTGGCATGATCCGGGGATCGGTAGCGGAGCGGGCTGCAGTCTGCTGAATGGTTGGCGTCGTCATATCCGCATGATGCGGATTTTCGATTCTCAACTCTTTAAAAGCTGAGAAAAATTTCCAAGCAGCTATTTGCCAGCGGTGACAACGTAATAGCGGCCATCTTGAAGAGCCATTGTCTTCGGTGCCAGATCGCCATTCTGCGCACTGCCCACGGAGCCCAACTTAGTTTTCTCCCGCTCAACCGATATGCTCTCGCTCCGGTCCGGCTGTGGCTGACCAACGTCGGCAACCGGCACTACCGGCACCCTCGGAAATTTAGAAGCATCGATCATCAGTTATCTACCCTGTTAAATTGCATGCTTCGGTAGAAGCGTTCGCCGTTGGCGCAGTCGATGCGGAAGTCACAGTAGTTGACCCCAGCCGGCAGCGTGTCCATCCCACCCAGCTTCACCAGTATCAAAGGTCCCTGAATCACTGCCGGCACAAGCTCAACTACACCGACCGGAAATGCCTTCACCGCCGTAGCAGTTGTGCCGCTATCGATCAGGTCGTTACCTATGTCGGCCACGTAATAGCTTTGGTCGTCGGCATCCTTATTAATCCACCATGCCCCGACCGTTTGCTTGAACCAGATCGTGCGGTCGAACCGCTCGCCGTTCGCGCACGTGACGCGGAAGGTACAGTAGTTAATCGCACCGGTAGCAGCGTTGAACCCGCCCAGCTTCACCGGGATTAGCTTGCCCTGGATGACGGGCTCCTCGAGCACTGTGACGCCGGCCACGATCCGCTCCACCGACTTAGCAGTGGTGGCACGCTCGTCAAGGTCGATCGTGATGTCCGCCACCCAGTAGCGCTCATCGAGCGGGTGCTTCTCGCTCCACCACCGCCCCGCCTCCAGATACGGCGCGTTCGGCACGGCCGCGCTCGGCACAGTGCCAAACGCCACCACGCGGGTCCCACCTGGGAACGCGACCCGTCGCGACTCCGCGACTGTCGCCGCGACAACCGCATCCTGCGCAGGCGGCTGCGCGGACAGTGTGGTGAAGCTCTTGACCAACGGCTGCTGCGATCGGTTGCCAGCGGCATCGAAGGCACGCATGTACGCTTCATGCAGCATGCCGGCGGGTAGACCTGAAACCACGACCGAACGGGCCGCGTTAGGGATCACGATGTAGTTCTCGCTGCCATCGATGCTGTATTCGTAGCCAGCGACGCCAACTGCATCTGTAGCTGTCGGGCACGACAACGTCGCACCCGAAGTTGTGATCGCGGATACCGTGATCTCACCGGTCATTACGGGGGCGGTCGTGTCGGCAGCATCGGGCACTGGCATTTCCCAAATAACCGACGTAGTTGGGGCGCTCGAATTAACAGGGCGCATTCGCAGCTTGTTATCGAGGCGCAATGCTTCCGCGTCGATATATGCGCCGCCGTAACCGCCTGCGGCATGATTGACGTCGTAGCGTCGCCACGTTGCCGCACTGTTGGTGGTCACGAACAGCAGTATTTTGTTGTCCGCCGGGACACGCTCGCCGCCGCCGCCGCTGGAACTTGGCCCCGGGGTGTGGTCGTCGGTAGTCGAAATCGACACGACGATTTTGCCGTCGTGATACGCCAAATGCGGGTTACCCACGTCAAACGCGGTAGTCGCACGGAACAAGCGCCGACGAATCCATTTCTTCGCGGAGTTGTCCCACTTGGCTACCCACAGTGCACGCGTCGAATCTGACGGGTGCGTCCACGTGGCTACCATAACGGGTTGCCCGTCAGCCCCAACCGCCAAACGACCGCACGCTGCGTTATGCAACCCGTTGTTGGCTGGGAATGCAATATCGTCATCGACTGACATTTGAACCATTGGCGTACCGACTGCTTTTCCGCGCATGGTCTGCCACGTCGCGCCGCCGTCAACTGACTTGACCACGCTTAGATTTTGGCGCGGGTATCCTGACAAAGTGCTGGTGCTATTCCCTTGATAAAACTCAGTCGTCGCGTAAATTACTTCAGCACTGCCGAACGCCAGTTCCATACCGTACGAACCCAGGAACGTGCCAGGGTCGGCGGCCAGGAACGACGCCGACGGCTTACGCTCAAACGTGTTCGTGGCGTCGTTGAATTTCCAAACAGCGGCGTTGTAGTCATTGCCACGGGCCGCCATCCATGTTGATCCGTCGAACGGATTGCGATAGAAGCGTCGATAGGAGCAGTGTTTATCCAAGCCGGTCGGGACTGCCATTGCCGATAGGGTGGCCAGGTCTTCGGTTAGAGCGATCTTGCCTGACCACGGTGAATGGTGCCCTTCTCCGTAGCAAATGAGCTTGCCGGAATCCGTCACAATCACGCTGCCATCACGGTGGCCGACGACGGTGTCGTGGGTTCCTACGGACGTCAATTGCACGTCCTGCAGCGTGGCGTAGGTGGATTTGTTCAGCTTGGCCAGACGCGATTGCTGAACGCCGCCGATTGTCACAGGCTCGACCACGTAGAGCGCGGTCTGACTGGATCGAATCGGCGTGTAGATGGCGAGTCCGTGCAGCACGGCACTCCCGTCAAACGACGTCTTGGTCACGGTCGGCGTGACGCTTCCGGATTGCGTAATGGTTGCTTCAACCGCGGCGGGTGTTGGTACGAATTCGACGCTGCGAATCTGCACGAGGTTGCCTGTGCCGAGATTGTCCGCACGGCGACCCAAACGAATACGCATCAAATCGTTCGCCGTGGCACGAGTAACGGACCACGGCAGCTGCGAGCGCTCAACGACTCCCGGCGCTTGCGGCGGTACAATCCCGCTCCAACGGCTTGTGCCTGCAGGGGTACTACCGCCAACAGTCCACGGGGTCAATTCACCAACAAATGTTACGCGGCCTACCGGCGACAGGTTAGCGGGAACTGCGCTGACGGTCCAGTTTATATAAACGTCATGTTTGATGCCGAGTGGCAAATCAGGTATGACTGCAAATTCGCTTGAGCCGTTTGGCAATTGCAAAACGGGGGCGCCGTCAAAGTCAGTACCTTGCGTGGGAGTACCACTCACTATGGTGAGTTGCGACGGGGTCATTGTGATCGCAGGGTATTGCGGGAACGCGGTCGTACTAATCGCTGCGGCGTACATTAGGGCGCCGTGAGTAACTACGCCGTTTGGGCCGTAATGTACTGTGTCGGCCCCATCAATGGCCACGGTGTCGGCGTTGAACCAACGGCAATAAGGCTTTGTTTCGCCGACCGATTGCTGCGCCGCGCGTACTGCAGCAGGGTTCGCCCAATTTGCAGTCTGGATGCGGGAAATTACGAACGGGGTAGTAGCTGCGATGATACCTGCATTGCGGACAGCATCTACAAACGCACTCAGATTCGTTGCATACGCACTCGCAACATCGGCCGTCGAGCCCGCGTCGTTTTCACCTTGCGTCCAATTCATTCCGCGAATATTCACGGTATTGCCAGCAGCTGTCAGATTGGCTTTGGCGTCGGCAGTCTGTGACACGAACTCGTCGAATAAATCGTCACGTAGGTTTGGGTCCCAGCAGCCGCGGTTAGCCGTGCGGGCCGATTGCGACAACGACGTGGTGCTGTGACCTTTTTTTACGATGTACAGCGGCACGCCGGGATTGTCGATCTTCCAGCGGCGTGCGTACTCGGCTTCGGCGCCGAAATAGTTTTGTGACGTATCCGGGTACTTGCCGCCCTTCAAATGCGCGGCTGACGTGACTTGCGCTTGATACGTAAGCCACGCCTTGCCGAACGGGTCCCAAATATAAACATCGGCCATCGGGCCGGAGATTGCGGTCGGGACAGTCTGTGCATTCGTATTGCCATTGCTATTGCACTGTGACTGCCCCGCGAAGATAACCAATTGCGCGACGGCCATAATTTATTTTGCCTTACTGAGGGTTTCGAGGATGCCGTCTATTTCGGCGCGTGGCATCGTGGCCTGTTGCTCGGCGCTCACGTCGTTGCTTCCAGCTCGATTGTTTTCATTCGCCCGCGCCGCTCGTACATCACCGTGGTGACGCCGAGTTCGCGGAGCATGTTCAGTGCGCGCGCATGCGTCGCGCGGTCGATCTTGCCGACGGCGCCGTGCACATACACGGTGCTGCTGGTCAGGTGGGTGACCGTGATGATCCCGTCGTACGGGCGGCGCGCTTCGTAGCCGCCCGGCGCGGAGTACGCGCGAATGGTCGAAACCTGGGGAGTCATGTGCAGGTGGGTCATTTGGCGGCACTATCGGCGGGCGGTATCGGCATATTTCCTCGCTGCATGAACAGCATCGTTTCGAGAATGCCCAATTCCTTCAGCCTCGCGATGTCCTTCGCGAGCTCGTTGTACACGACCTCCGGGTCGTAGCCGCGCTGCCGCAGCTTTTCGCTGAAGCTCGACAGGCCACCACTGATCTCCGCAAGGTCGGCTTTGACGTCCGCCTCAGGGTTCACGTAATCCCACTTCGGTGGGCTAAAATCCACCGCCTTGTCGCGCGACTGGATCTTGCCAGCCAAGTACGCATGCTCAACGAACGCGTCATGGATGGGCACCAGCAGCTTTGGGATCAAGGTAAGCCATTGCATCTGCGTGACCGCGCGCCGGAAGTCCAACAGCCGTACCCGGGCGCTGCTGAAGTTGACCTCGTTCATGTCGCCCGTCAGCAAGTGATACGGCACGCCGATGCCGGCGGCGATCAGGTGTAGCTGGAACTTGACGTACTCGACGTAGCCCGGCGCAACTGTGGGTTGCACGACAGTGAATGTCGTCCCGGGCGGCATGCCGACGATATCCCCTCCTCCCAACGGACCGAGGTCTTGCCGGCCGCCAGCCTGCCCATCGCCAGCGCCGCCCATGCCGGCCGGATTTTCGGCACCTGTGATGTCACCACTGGCCAGCACTGACAACCTTGTCTCAAGGTTCTTCCGTCCCAGCTCAGCATCCTCATAAAGCTGCAGATCGCGTACACGTGCGATCACTGGCGCCAAGCGCGTGAAGCCCCTGCCCTGCCCCGGCCGGCCGGGGTTGAACAGGTGGATGATCTGGTTCGCCGGCACGCGCTGGCTTTGCGACCGACCTCGCACGGCCGCGACATCGCCCGGGTGCTGGTCCCACAGGTAGTACGCGGCCACTGCGCCGAGCTGGTCATACTCGATGCCATTGATGATGGAGTTGCCATTAAGCATGCCCGATCGGGCGCTATCGAGCCAGTCGATTTCGAGCAGCTGCAGCTGGAGCGGGACAGCCATGCCGGAACTAGCACTGCGAGTGCGCTTGCGCACCAGTACTTCACCGTCCTGTTCCATCGCCATGTAGGCGGCTTTGACCAATCCAAAGAAGTCGAATCGCCCATCGGCATCGCACACTTTGAACCAGGCAGTGAGCAGTTCGTTGATCTTCTCTTTGTCGCGCCCAGTGGCACGTGGGATGATGCCCGCGCCAACCGTCGCCACCGCCAGTCCGTCCATGCCAGCCCAGATGTACGGGACGTTCTGTACCAGAGCGCGTGCCTTGCTGCGCAGTGCCTTGGCATCGGCTTGGTGATCGGCGTTTGCGCTCGCGCCAGCACGGCGTGGGCGCCAAGTGTCGCGCGGGCTGGCAGCTTCGTAAGCGCGCTGCAGTTGACGCCGCGCGAAGTGGCGCGCGATCCCGGCTTGCGGGCTGACAAAGCCGATAACGCGATCGATAAAGTTCGCCATTAGTCGCCCCGGCGAGTGGTGAAGCTAAAGCCGAAGATGTGGGGATTGGTTCGCTGGATGCTGCGGTTCATTACCTGTACCGCATGCGTCCGGGCAGCGATCAGCTGCGCCGTGTTCTGATAGGTAATACGCCGTCCGTCGAATTCGACCGAGAGCGCGCCGGATACAATCGCGGCGTCGAGTGCGTCAATGTCTGATTGGGAGATAGCCATGCCGCCCACGGTAGCGACATAGCTGTTTTAATTCTTTAAAACTTGAGAATTATTTTTTGCTGCTGGCGCTCTTGATAATTCGGTACACCGTCTGCGTGCTGATTCCGAGTTTGCGCGCAACTTCGGCCACGTTGCGCCCGTCGAACAACACCGCAACCTCGGCGGCGATACGGTCACGTTCGGACTGTGATCGCCTAGGGATGTAGGTCAGGATGCCGGCGAACTCACGGCGAGCGAGCTGCTTGAGCGCAGGCGCTCGCGAGCGCAACTCTGGAAATTCCTTCTCAATAAAATCGAATATGGTATCGATGAGGTCCGCACTGTCAAGTAGTGCTGTGGTCACCACTGCCTCCCGACTGGCCGGCGCTGATGGTTGGATGGGGTCGAGGGCGTTTTGGGTTTCCATGGTTCTTGTGCTGGTTGCGCTGTTGTGGTTGGTAGTGGCGTGATTGCAGTAGTGGGCTGGTCCCCATCCGGGGCTGGCTGGTTGACCGGGTCAGCATCGTGGAACAGGTCGGACGTGACAGGGTTGACCTTCTCGCGCACCAGCTGCCACTGGTGGGAAGTCTTCTTGTGCAGGCCGAGGTACTGCGCAGCGGCCAAGTTGTAGACCATCAAGTCGCCAGCCTCGTTGCGGGCGCTCTTCTTCTTTTCCCACACGGTGACTTTGCGGCCACGCTTGTAGACGGTGATGCTGTACTCGGCGGTCAGCTGGTCGTAGTAATCATCTGGCAGGCCGTCCGGGAAGTGGGTTGCGCCCGGGCCTTCGACCAACTTGTAGCGGCCGGCGAGATAATCCTTGGCCGTGTCGGTACCGATAAGCCACAGCTTTGCGCCGTGCGGCATGACCTTGCCCATCCAGTTCACGTCTACCAGCGTCGGCTTGGCAGAGAGGATCGGCTTGTTGTAGGTCGAATGTCCCTTGATCGCGTAGATATGGCGGTGCTGGCGCGTACGTGTGAAGTTGTAGACGTCATGCGTATTGGCACCGCCTGAGTCAACGAACGTGGCGGCGATGCCAAGCATGCGCCCACCGGCGTGCCGGTACCGGCCTAGCAACAACGTATCGAGCGCGTCCCACGTCGCCTGCTCTGTTGGCGATCCCGACACCACTTGGTAGTCGACGATCCAATCTTCCATGCCCTCGCCCCAGGCCACGACCTTGAGCTCAAGGCGGTCAGGCTGCGTGTCGACAGCGGCGGTCAGGATCAGGCCCTTCATCGGCACCGTGCCCAGCTTATAGCCGCCCGCCCGGGCCTTGAGTTCTGTGGCCTTGGTCTGTTCCTTTTTGCGCTCCCAGCACCGCGCCAGGCGCGTGTTGTAGAACACGATCATCAGCTCTTCGCTGCCCTCGTCCAACTTGGCCCGGGCAGCGCGGTACTCGCGAAGCAGGGCAATCCAGGTGAGCCAGCCGTACGGCGTGAACATCGCATTGATCGTGAAGCTGACCGTCTCCCCATCACCAGGTACGCCGGTCGACCACGCGCCGCGGCGGAACATATTGTTCTTGTCGGTCTCGTACATGACGGCACCACATGCGCTGCACGGATAGATAGCCTGGCCGGCGTCGTCCTCCCGCAGGCGCTCGAACACCAGCGGCTGCTCCTGTCCACAGTGCACGCAGTCGGCCAGCGCTTCCTGGCGCGTACCCTGCAGGTACAGGTTCTCGATGATCGACTGGCCAGTGATCGTCGGCGAGCTGGGGAAGTACGACTTGCGATTGCGCTCGAACGATGTCTGGCGCGCCTTCGCCAGCTGGACCGGGTCACCCTCGCCGTTCACGTTAGCGTTGGCGCGGTCGACTTCATCGAACAGCACGCGGCGCGCCGGGATCTCGGACAAGTTAGCCGCCGCGCCGGCGGTGACGATATGCAGCGAGCCGCCGATGTATTCCTTGTTATCGAGCGTGTTGACAGCATCGCGCGAACGCGGGGCGGCCACGCGGTCACGCACCTCGGGCACGGCCGCAATGGTCTTACTCACGCGCGCGCTGGTGCGCTTGGCCAGCTTGCCAGTCGGCAGGATCCATAGGAAGTTTGCCGGCGACTGGTGCACTGTCGAACAAAACCAGTTCAGACCGACCTGCGTCTTGAGCATCTGCGATGCGCCCATCAGCGCAACGGTCTTGCACCAGTGCTTGTCAGACAGCGCGCGCATCACCTCGCGCGCATGCGGCGTGCGGTCGGTCCGGTACTTGCCGGCTTCATTGGCGCCCGACTCTTTCGGGATCACCATGTACCGGTCTGACCATTCGTCAACCGTCATGTTCGGGTCCGGCTGCAGCCCGCGCGCGATCGCCGGACGCACGACCGTCGTAGCCGAGGTCAGGCCAATCATCCTGCGTGCTCCTCGATCTGGACGTCCAGTCGCTCATTGAACGCATGCGCCATGCTCTCGAGCAGAATGCGGTGCTCACGCTCGATGACTTCCTCGCACTCCTCGGCGGTACGCAACGGCGCCACGTCTGCAGCGATGCGACGTGCGCAGTTGAGCAGCCCGTCACGCAGTGCACGTGCCGCCTCGAACACAGCCGAATCGACGTCGTCCTTGAGCAGGAACCGACCCGACATCTCGGCCAGCTTGATCTCGGCAGCTGCTGCCTCCGCTGCCTCCCGGCGCGCGCGGCTGCTGTCGTACCCCGGGACCTTGGTCACAGACTCCGGACCTCCCGTACCCGCCGGGGTGTCGGGCTGCGCCCCACTTGCCATGGGGTCAGGGCGTTGGCCGTTCGCGCGCGGGCGGGTATGTTTTTTGTAGAGGTGCGTCGCGTACTCCGGGTCGACCTTCCCATCGGTCACCGGGATGCCGCACCTGGTCACCGCGTCGTACGCGGACTGGCGCGAGATGCCTTGCAGCTTTGCCCAGTCGGCGATGGTTGTCAGGTTTTGCGTCATATTTCGTCGTTGTCAGGTCAGTTGTCAGGAAATGTTTTTGGGTTCTGCTAGTGCGATGACGTGGCCTGAATTACCCTTGCTAGCCCTGCTCCAGGAAGAACCTAACCCCCGGGGGGGGTGTCAAGTTGAGCCCGGGCGCGGGCGATTAAATTCCGCATCGAAGTGCCCTGCGAACTTGGCGTCGACGGTGGCCTGGCCGATCTCGTGGAAGCGCAGGCGAGTCTTATATTGCGCCTGCTGCACGAACACAAACATCGGCTTGATAGCCGTGCCGTGTGCGAAGCGGCGCTTGATGTACACACCTGGTGGCAGGCCGCGGTTACCGTTCGGCAGGACGAAGTACGTCACGCCCTGGCGCGCGATGGTGCGGTTCGACCGCGTGCTGCCCGATGCCCGCGACTCGTGACCAGATCCGCGCTGCACCTTCAGCTGCGACAGCATCTGGGTGATCTGAGCGCGGCGCACGTTGCCGTTCGCATCGAGCGTTGCGCCGTCGCCAGGCATGGCGAACCAGCCCTGCGGCATCATGCCGTTGGCCTGCAGCAGGCGCTCCATCCCCTTTAGGCCACGGTTGCCGCCGAAGATCTGCGGACCGAGAAAGCGGTCAGCCGGCGTGCCCTTGCCGAACGGGTTGTCCTTGACCCAGACGCGCGCCTCGAGGCTGGTCTTGGTGGCAGGCTTGAGGAACGTGCCGTTGAGCGCATACGGCGTTGGACGATCGAATACCGAGCGCATCTCTGCCTTGATCGCAGCCTGCACGTCCTTGGCCGTGCGGGTCAGCGCGATGGCAGCCACGATCGGACCGCGTCGGCCCAGCTCCTCGATCCGTGCGGCCACAGCCGGGAAGTCGGTTCGCAGATTCATTCGCATCGTTTCACTCCTTTTTCCGGCTTTGCAGCCTGTTATTCAAACCCTGCAAGTCTGGAACCCGCATGGATACTGACTCTTGGCAGGGTATGTAGGGTTGCAGGGTTGTTTTAGATGTGAGCATCAAAAAAAAACACATCGGCATATCAACAACGTTTCGCACCCACGTGCGCTAAACCCCGCAAACCCTGCATACCCTGCTGAAACCCGCATGGAGACTGGCTCTCCGGCTTGCAGGGTTTGTTTCCTACCCTGCTCAACCCTGCAATGCCCGGTCCGCACGAACGTCGCCGAGCTTCCTAAACTTGGCGATCTGCTCATCCAATGGGTCCGGGAAATCGGGGTTGTCCACCACGAACACCATTCGGGTCTTCTTGTGCTTGCTGTCGACCGCGACGCTCTTCTTCGACTTCGTCTCGCGACTACCGATCAGGCCGGCGAACTTGCACAACGTCAGGGGCTTCTCACCGCTCTTGTCGCACCACCGCTTGTAGATGATGTACAGATCCTCAGACAGGCACGACGTGTACGGCGCGTCCAGGTAGCCGTCCTTCCAGGCACGATGGAACGACATCCATCCGGCCAAGCCGAACTCGATCACGCGCTCCTTGGCCAGCGTCATCGGCGGCTTGGTGTGCTCGTTGAAGGCGTCGAGCGGCAGGTTCAGCAGGAAGTGATAGAACGCCTGGATGCCACCGGCCGCAATGGAACGCTGCACGTCGGCATAGAACGCTGGGTCCTGCTTGCGCCGCGCCTCGATGACCATGAAGCGCCGGTCTTCCAGCTCGATCGGGATCGGCTGCGGCTCGTTCGATAGGAACGTCGCATTCATGTGGTTGCGCTCGTCGCGCAGCGGCAGGTTCTTCTCATTGATCGACGTGGTCTTGCCGGTGATCATGTACTTGAGCGTGCCGTTGTGGGAGTACTTGTCGTCGCGCGAAAGCACCTCCTCGAACAGCACGAACAACTTGCGGCTGCGCCAGGCAGTGAAGCTCGACTCCAACTGGTGCTGACTGGCCACCGTGCCGTAGTCGCCATAGATCGGCTGCATTACATCTTGGAAGAACAGCGACTTGCCGGTGCCTTGCTTCTCGCCGAACATCAGCAAAGCGGTCTGCATCTTGGCGCCCGGGTGCTGCAGCGGGTACGCAAGCCAGCGCAGTATCCATTCCATGGCCTCGTCGGCCCGGTCCTCTGCATCGCACAGCGAGGCCAGGAGCGCGAGGATTGGGCCGACGAGCGCGTCGTTTTGCTTTGGCGTGAGCGGCCAGCCGAGGAAGATGTTGACGTGGCTAACCGGGTCGGCCTGTTGCGTCGGATCGAACACGAGGTTGCGCGCCTCGATCGTCTTGCGTTGGGCATGCTCCTGCCATTTGCCGGTGAGCTCGGCGGTGTAGTCGGCGCGCACGGCACCCAGCGACATGACCTGCTGGCCGATGCCGTCCCACACTGTTTCGGTGCCGCGCAGGAGCGTGAGGTTGTCGAGCATCTCGCCCAGCTTGCCGCCGCCCGCGCCTTCGACGGCCTTGCCGCCGATTAGGGTGGGAAGGGATTCGCGCTTGATGGTACGGCGCGCGGTAGACTTTTCCCACGTCCCAGCCAGCTCTTTGCCCACCCATGCGGTGAAAGCAGACTTTTTCAGGCGCTGCTTACGAAGGCCGTCCCAGATGTCCGTTGTTGGGTAGATCAGGCTGAAATGGGCCAACAGGACGTCCAACGTCGGCGCACGAATCGCACTGGCTACATCAATGGGCGTCTCGACAGCGGGCGCGTCGGGCATTGGCACGTCGTCCAGGTAAGCCGGCAGCTCGTCGTTTGCGGGGCCCGGCGTCGGTGCCTGAGCCATCGTGAGGGCAAGGGAGCGAGCGGCCCGCACCTGGTCGCGCACGACGTCGAGCGATTCGGCCAAGTACAGGTCGTTGAAGTCTGAATCCTTGCTATCGGCCGGACGCGCCGCGAACGACGGCACGACCACCGAGGCATTGCCGACGATGCGGGCCGCGGCGCGCGATCGAGACACGCCAGCGTTCTCGAACTTGAGCAGGCGCACCATGCGGCCCGCACGGAGGTCGGCCTCAACGTACGGCGTGCCGGCAGCGTCTTCGCGCCAAGTCGCGCGCACGTGCACGATATCGCCCTTGGTCGACACGAGCTCGTGATCAGCGCCGTCAATGACCGGCGTCCACTCGACATCGAAGTCGGCCAGCAGGGACTCGGCCAGGCGCGCCACGACCCGCATGTCATCATCGGCCAGGAACAGCAGATGGGCGGCGGGGAAGTCGGCGCGGAGCCGCTTGGCGACCGACAGCAGGTTGCCCGCGTTGAACGCCACCATGACGGGCATGTCGAACTCGGTGGCCATGCGGACGGTTTCGCAGGTGGCATAGCCCTCGCCGATCGCGATCAGCGCAGGCGCTTCCGTCGTCTTGCCCAGCAGGCAGCATCCAGCAGCCATGTCGATGCCGGTGCTGAAACGCTTCTCGCCATCCGGCTGGATGCGCTGCAGGCCGGCCAGCGTGGCGCCCGTCTCGCTGTATTTGCAGACCGGGACGAGCAGTACGCCATCCGCATCGACGCGCGTCTTTTCACTGCCGACGCGCTTGCGTGCCAGGTAGGCCGAAGGCTGATCGCTGTCCGCAGCTGCGGCCCAGTCCATGCGTGCTCGGTTGGCAGCCATTTCCGATTTACGCTGCTTGCGATTAGCTTCGGCACGTTCATAGGCGGCTTGCTTGCGCTCGGCCTCGGCGCGCTCTTCGGCGGTGACGCCTTCCCAGTCCGTCGTGACCGAGATCGCGTTCTGGCTCTGGCCCTGCCACACGCCAAAGGCGCCAGTGACGACACGGAGGCCTGAACTCAGATCAATTTCACGTAGGACGTACCATGCCTTCTTCTTCGGGCCGAAGCGGGTGATCTTCCCATTGAGGACGGGGTGACCGTGAGGAAGCGCAGGCAGCCCTTCCGCCATCATCTGTTCGATGACCTGATCACGTGTTGCCATGGTCGCCCCCATTCGATGCGCGAAGCTGAGCCAGCATGCACTGCAGGCGCGCGAGGATGCGTGCCTTTTCTTCCGGGGTGCGCTTGACCGGCTGGTCGTCGCACGCGTCCCACTGAGCCGGGGCAACTGGCCCAGGCGGTTGCTGATCAGCTGTCATTGGATTGATTCGGTGAAACGCCGGCCACGATCGGGCGGCAATAAACTTGGAACATCAAGCCCATCAGCTCTTTCATGGTCTTGTGCATCTGCTGCGAAATGTCCTCGAGCTCCGACCGCTCGCGTCGGTCGATCTCGCCGTCTTTGATCGCGTGGGTATAGGTGCCAGACAGGCGGCCCAGCTCGGTGTACAACTCGTGGAACTTGTCCTGCAGGCCCTCGCCAGTCGCACCGTCGCCGGTCGGAAGCTCGACAAATACGCCGCCGCTTGCCGCTGCGATCGCTTGGGCGAAGTGTGTGGTGCCAGCATGTGCCTGGATCAGCAACGCGGTATCGACGCGCATGCCGGAGCCTTTTACTTCGTACACACGCGCTTCAAGCTGCGACCTGGTCATGCCAAGGGTTGCCGCAGTGCCGGTCCAGCCGTGCACCTTGATCATTTCTTGATAAGACGGCAAGAGTTCCATAGTGTTTCCTTCTAATTCTTGGGTATTGCGTTTCAAGCAATGCGCTTAGTATTCAGCATCATTTCCTAAATACTATTTCCTATGTGCAACTCAATAAGCGCAATAAAATCCACTTGCTCCAAGAGCCAGCGGCCCAACGATTTAGTTATTCGCTTAACGGTTCGCGTCCGGGCTGGCGACCTACTGTCTTTGTCAGCTACCAGGGACGGGGAGAAGTTGAAATGGTCTTACGAGCTTGGCCCCGGGGCCGAGAACACTGGCTTCGATGGCTCTGTCGGCACCTGATGATCTGCAGCCAGCTTCTGGAGCGCACTAACGACCGCATAGGACGGTCGCTTAATGCCCGCCTTACCGGCCTCCATGTCGCTGATTGAGGTTTGCTTCAACCCAACGGCGCAACCGATCTGCGTCTGGGTCAGCCCAACCTTTCGAAGGCTCGATATCGTGTAAGGAATGTCCATGGAACAAAGTATAGGTAATCCGATTTATGAAGTCAATCGGAATTCCGAACCAATGCTGGCCGATAATATCGGTATGTCTATAGGTTCAAGAATTCGGGAAGCTCGCCTCGCTGCGAAGCTGACCCAGAAAGCGCTCGCCCAGCGGGTGGGCATGGCACAAGCATCACTATCGGAGCTGGAGACTGGAGAAAGTCAAGGAACAACCATGGTCGCGTCCTTCGCGGCCGCATTAGGCGTGAACGCACTTTGGCTTGAAACAGGAAAGGGGACCATGCTCGGCGGGAACGCGTCTGCATCAAGCGAGGCTCCATTCATTGAGGCAGACGCGCTGTTCCCCGGGGCTGTACGAGTGGTTGTCGGCAATGAGCCTGACACTGTTGCTGTGCCACGTGTGCGACTCCGGCTAAGGGCCGGGATTGCTCAATTCGACACCGAGCCGGATATGAATGGCGACGGTCATGAGCAGGTGCCACGTGCTGTACTGACGGCTCTTCGCCTCGATCCGCGCAATCTTTTAGCCCTACGTGTGCGAGGAATGAGCATGGAACCGATGTTGTTTGAAGACGACGTTATCATCATTGACAAGTCAGACACGAAGCCAGTCAGCAGGGAAGTTTATGCCGTGAACTTTGATGGCGAAGCCTGTATCAAGCAGCTCATCTACCGTGGTGGGCAATGGTACCTTCATTCAATCAACCCGGACCATGGGCCTGTAAACGTACAAAGCGGGCAATGCAGCCTCGTAGGTCGAGTTGTATATCAACCCGGACGAGTCGTAACTGGTAGACTTTAACCATGATTAGAAAAATCATATTCGCATCAATCACTGCACTGATGACCCCAGGACTTGCCATGGCAAGTTCTTGCGCCAATCTCGACTATCAAGAGATCAAAGATATGTCAACGGCTGATCTAGTTGCAGAATCCTGCGAAATTGGCCTTGCGATTAGGAAAAACCTCGATGCAGGCATTGCAGCGCTTAGCGGCACAAGCCAGCCTGTTGCGAGAGAGATTAGACAAACTAACTTTGACCATTGCGTTGCGCAGTCGCGTCGGGTCGACCGTGCTCTCGAAGCAAAAGGTGTAACCAAAGACACTACGCGAGCCATGTGTCGGCTTCCAGTCCAAGAGCGCGCAGAAGCAATCTCAAAAATAGCAACTCCTACCGGGTAACAAAAACAACATCCAACCAATAGCCCCGATCTACGGGGTTTTTTTTCGTCCTGACAAAAATATATAGGTACTCCGATTGACATTGACAATCGGTACTCCGATAATTGCTCCATCAACTTTGATGGAGTGAACATGAACACCTACCAAGTCACTGTCCGCACCGCCTGCACCGCGCACGTCTTCAGCGCGATAGCCGCGTCATCTGCCGACGCTGCGGAAGCCGCCGCAAGTCAGTTTGCGGACGTCCCTTGCGGCATCACCGTCACTGGTCAGGTGCGATGATGAGCGCAAAGAAAACTCAGACAGCCTTAGATAAGGCGATCTTCGCTGCAAGTGAATTCCAGCTGCTGCTGGACGTTCAGCCTGCTGGTGGTCTGTTCAACCCGGGCGGAAAGGGGGATGCGCGCGTCAGCGCGAGCTATGCCCTCGCCTCACTCTCGCTTGCCGAAGCAGCTGCGGAGCGACGCCATGGCGCCGAGCGCCCAAGAGTGGTGCAAATGGATGTCGTGCCCGTTGTCGATGTCGTAGCCGATCATCGCGCAGATATGCCCGCGGACTTGCTCGAGCTTCTCACTAGCGTAGCCGTCATCCTCGGGAAGCTCGGCTTGCATATCCCGGACCAGAATGGTTGTGGCAGCAAAAAGGGCGGCGCGGTCGAAGTCGTCGGCTGCGTGCGGGGCGATGGTGATGTGGTGGTCAAGAAGGTCAAGGGCGAGCTCGATGCTGTTCATGGGGTGACCTCAGAAAAAGTTGTTGGACGGACATTGTGCCACGACCAATCGCTGGTTGATTCGTTGATGCGCCAGGCGTTCGACCCATCGCTCCGCCGCGAACCCCGTAGCGCCGCGTACAAGGCAGGTGCACGTGCCTATCTTGCTTTCTGCCTGTCTGGGACCAGCCGTACAGCCGATTACGTCTACGAGCCAGGTAGCGAAGCATCCGATGCCTATAACGCTGGCATTGACGAAGGTCGCTCCATCTGGACACGCCATCAAGCCAAGGCCGCGCAATGATCACCGTCGCCACACTTCGCACGGCTATCGCTCGTTGTGTCGCACAGGCCAGCCAGGACGCCCCTACCGACGCTGACATGCGTACCGCCTCGTTCGTGGCGCGCCTATCCGGCAGCATGGAATCGATGGGAGACCACGAGCTCGACGCGATGATCTGGGGCCTGCTCGACATGCCACCAAATGTGCCGCGAGCCGAGTCGGTCATGCAGACGCCAATCCTTGGGATGGCCTGACATGAGCTTCCTGTCCCTCTACCGCTACTACCGCTTCCTCGGCATGCCGCTCGTTCAGTCGATCCGCTTGGCGCGCCATCATCGGATGCACGTGAGCTGACCATGCAACGCATCTCGCCCGATCGAGCGTCCCTTGAAATTGCGCACCGCGCGCTTCACACGGACGCGCAACTGGACGAGATGCTCGAACACCCGGCCCTCAAGATCATCTTGGAGGCTCTCGCCCGCCGGCACATGCAGCGCCGCGCGCGGATCGATGTGAAGAAGCTGCAGGCCAACGATCACGATTGACCATCCGATGACAACAACAAATAGCCTTACCCCGAAAGCCGATTTCGTCTCGCTGAAAGTCGCCGCCGAGGACAAGAACAATCCGACCGTCTCGAAGGTGACCTCGTTCGCGGTCGACCCGCTCGTCCTGGAAATTCGCGAAGGCTTCAATGCTCGTCCATTGAACCAGGAGCACGTAGATTCCATGGCTTTGGCGCAGCGTAACGGCGCAATCTTCCCTCCACTCGACGTCTTTGTCGAAGAAGGCCACATCTTCATCGTCGACGGCCATCACCGCCATGCAGCCACATTGCAGAACATCGCTCAAGGTTTCGAGATTAAGTCCTCGGAGGTGCGTCACTTCCGTGGCAATGACGCCGACCGCGTGGCGCACATGCTCAACAGCGCATCAGGCCTGGCGCTCACGCCGCTGCAGCTCGGCGTCCAGTATCGCAAGCTGATCGGCTTCGGCTGGACCGAACCGCAGATCGCGAACCGTCGCGGCAAGTCCGTTCAACACGTCAAGGACATGATCCAGTTGGCCGAGGCGGACAGCGACGTGCATCAGGCGGTGAACGAGGGCCATCTTTCGGGCACGGCTGCTCTCAAGATGGTCAAAAAGCACGGCGCCCGCGCCGGGGCTGTCATTCGCGACCGTGTCGAGCGAGCCAAGGCTGAAGGCAAGGATAAGGTCACGCCGAAGGCGCTGGCCGGCACTGCCAAGGTGACTGACAAACAGATGCTGGCCTGGCTTGTCGCCAACAGCACGATGACCGCCTATCCAGGGGCCCAGCCGCCGGACGTAGCCCAAGGCTTCGCCATCATTTTCGAAGTGCCCGCGACGGCAGAACACAGCAATGACCTTCTGTCGGTGCTCGCAGCCGCAGCAACCCATTCCACCACCACCTAAAGGACCACCATGAATCGCAAGACCATTGGCCCCGGCTCGCCTGTCAAGTTCGACAGCGAAGCCGGCCCGCAGCAAGGCACCGTCGCCGAGATTCTCACGGACATCGGCAACGGCGCCCGCATCGCCTTCGTGCGCGTCACCGGCACCCTTGACGGCACGCCGTGGCGCGTCCCAGTCAATGACCTACAGCACGTGGAGGCGGCATGAGCACGAAGGCATTCGCTATCTTCCTTCAAGACCTGCGCGATGGCCGCGCCCACACCGAGCTGACTTCGCAGCTGGCCGAGCTGCTGGCCAAGGTCAAGGACACCGGCAAGGGCGGCGACATCACCTTGAAGATCAAGATCAAGCCGGCGGGCCGTGGCCAGGACGTAGACAAAGTGACCGTCACCGACGCCATCACCGTCAACCTGCCGAAGCCGGAGCGCGGCGAGGACTTCTTCTGGCTGACCGACGACAACGATCTGTCACGCAACCACCCTCGCCAGCACGCGCTGGAGCTACGCGAAGCCACCACCCCTGCCCCACTAACCTTTAAGGAAGCTTGAACGTGAATACCCAAACCAATAACGACGGCCTCGCCGCCGCCATCAGCAAGATCGGCGCGATGCAGGATGCCGCGACTGCCATCCAGGAGATCAATGGCACGACCCACCTAGTTGTCCCGGACGGCTACAGGCACATCGACCTGACCGCAGCCATCGAGCAGGCTGGCGCAGCACCGACCCGCAAAAAAGGGGCGGTGCACTTGGGCGATCTGGCCAGCTTCAATGTCTACGTCGCCGACCAGGGCGAGACGTGGGACACGTACATCTACGCGGACCCGGACAACCGCACGCTGACGGCTGTGCTGAACGAGCACGCGAAGATTAAGGACGAGGCAGGCTGGCGCGACCACCGCGCTGTCTTCAAGGCCGAGCTGAGCCGCGAGTTCACCACCTGGATGCAGTTAAACAAGAAGCCGATGGAGCAGGAAGACTTCGCCATTTTCCTCGAAGACAATATCGCCGATGTGGTCGAGCCATCCGGCGAACAGCTGCTGCAGATCGCGCTGACGCTCCAGGCCAAGACGGAAGTCAACTTCAGCAGCCACAAGCGCCTCGACAACGGCCAGATCCAGTTCGCCTACAGCGAGACGGTCGACGCCCGGGCCGGCACCGGGATGATCGAGATCCCGCGCGAGTTCACCATCGGCCTGCGCCTGTTCAAGAACGGCGACGGCTATAAGGTTCGCGCCCGCCTCAAGTATCGCCTTGGCGGCGGCAAGCTCAAGTTCTGGTACGAGCTGGACCGCGCCGAGAATGCGATCGAAGACGCCTTCCAGGCATACGTCAACCACGCTCGCGAGAACGGCTTCACCGTCCTCCTCGGCAAGCCGTAAGCACGAGTCCGCCATGCGCCGCTACCACCGCCCTGTCGTCTTCCAACCCAAAGCCAACGTGCCGATGGTCACCGAGACGCGCGACCGGCTGGCCCTGCAGATCCGCATGGCGGGCGAGTCGCTGATCGAGCACCCGAGCATTGACGCCTACAACACGCTGTCGAAGATGCTGGCCTCACTCAACCGCGCCGGCATGGCCCCTGCCCTGCTCGATCGCGGTACTAACGTTATGAACACCATCTGCGACCGCTATGAGCAATCGCGCCACCTCACAGTGGAGTCCGAGGAGGCCAAGTCGCTACGCCAGAACATCGCCGATATCGACGCGGCGCTGCATCGACTGGCGGTGCAGCGGTTCAACAAGGCAGTGGCAGAGGTGGAGACGTTCTTCACCGTAGCCGAGGCCCAACCAACGAATGAGAAATAAACGTATGAGCAGCTGGGGAACCCCGAGCCGGATCAGCTCCGACCTTTACCGCGAGCGCACTGCAGCGACGCCACCTGTCTCGCTGCGCCGTCGCCGGTGCGCGTGCGGCAAGGTCGTCACGGCCAAGCAACTGACGCAGTACGGCGCGTGTGCGACGTGCGCGCGCAAGGCCACCGACCAGGTTAAGGAGGCGGCGTGAGCGAAATTATCAATCTGATGCTCGGCGACTCACGAACTCGAATGCGCGAGTTGCCAGATGCGTGCGCGGACGCCTGTATAACAGATCCGCCGTATGGAGATACCAACCTCGAGTGGGATTCGCAGGTGGAAGGCTGGCTGCTGGAGGCCGCGCGGGTGCTCAAGCCGAACGCACCGATCTGGATCTTCGGCAGCTTTCGTTTTTTGGCTCCGCTGTTTGCACAGTTGGAAGCGCTCGGCTTCAAGTACAGCCAGGACATCGTCTGGGAGAAGCAGAACGGCACCGGGTTTCACATCGACCGCTTCCGCCGCGTGCACGAGCACGCTGTGATGTTCTATCGCGGCGCATGGTCCGACGTGCATCACGAAACGCAGTACACGAACGATGCCACAGCAAAGACCGTGCGCCGCAAGACCAGGCCGGCCCACACCGGGCATATTGAGCGCGGCCACTACATCAGCGAAGACGGCGGGCCGAAGCTGATGCGCAGTGTGCTGTACCAGCCGAACGAACACGGCAAGGCGCTGCACCCGACACAAAAGCCAGTAGAACTCGTTCTCCCCCTTGTGCGCTACTCTGTCAAGCCAGGCGGCGTGGTGCTTGATCCATTCATGGGCTCAGCGAGCATCGGTATGGCCGCGCGCATAGTCGGTTGCGGCTACATCGGCGTCGACGACGACCCTCGCCACTTCGCCACTGCCGAGCGCCGCATGGCTGGTCCGCTCGAGAGCGTTACATCGTCTCAGCCGAGCCTATTCGGGGAGCATGTATGACCGGCCCCGTACCAAACAACCAGGACGAGCCGAACGATGTCGAGGCGTACCGGCAACACTTGCTGCTGCTCAAGTCGATGCACTGCTGCCGGCCAGTGGTCTACCAAGGCCTGAACCAATTTATCACGTGCCTGACGGCGAACCGCGACGGCGGGCACATCTCGATGACGGTCTACCTGGCCGGCAAACCGGGCGCCATTGACAGCAGCCAAATTCAAATTCAACACGCAGCCCAGGAAGGGAAGACAGCATGACGAACCAAACTACCAATTCGACGCCGCCATCGCTGCGGGCGCTGATCGCGGACGACGCATATTGTATGACGTTCCAATCGTTGCCACAGTACCGTGCTGCCTTGCTCCAAAGCCTTGCCGCCCTCGCCAACCAGCCAGCGCCGACAGCGCCTGCAGGGGATGCAGGGGATTCGCTACGCGCCGATGCGAACCGCTATCAGATGCTCAAGAAGCACGCCTTCAATCGAACCGCGCAAGGCTTCGATGGCCCGATCCTTCAATGGACGCTAACAGTCCCAGCATGCGAGGATGACTGCGCTGATTTTGATGCTGCTATGGATCAATACGGCTCTCTGGCTGACTACGTGCCGCACTACCCCGCCCTCGCGCATCAACCAGCGCAGGAGCAGGCCGAGCCGGTGGCGTGGCGGCGTGCGACGAAACACGGCTGGGAGTACCGCACCAACGCGCCTACGGCATCAACGCCGGGCACAGGGTGGCTTCCACTAGTCGATCCAGCAGCGCAGCAGGAGCCAGTGGCAGCGCCGACCGACGACCTGACCGATGATGATCGGCAAATGGTTGCCCGTGGCATGGAGCGCTTGCGCAAGGGTGTCGCGGGAGAATGTAGGCTTCCACCAGCTGATTGGCATTGCACTCGCACGCCAGGCCACGAAGGACCGTGCGCGGCGGAACCAGAAACAGCGCTCCAGCAAGCCGCAGCGCCGAAGGGAGATGCGTGATGACATACCCTATACCTTGCAAGGACGTCGACGCCGCAATGCGCGCACGATCGCATCTGAACATCTTTGCCGCAATCGTCGCCATTCTTGAGGGCGGCACAATTTCAGGCGATATCGCTGCCAAGACAAAGATCATCAAAATTTGCAAAATCGAACAACAGCGGCAATTGAAGCTGATGGACAAGGCTGTAGCCGCGGCGAACAAGCGCACCGCTCAGCTCGACGGCGGCCAGGGAGATGGAAAGTGAATACTGAATTCATGCTGCTGGCCATTTACAACAAACCGCGCCTGAACCTCAAAGAGGTTTGCAGCGCGATCGGCATGTCGATTAAGACAGCCTACAACAAGCGCTCATCCAATACCTTCCCGATACCGATGGCTGGCGACCCATTGATGGCAGACATTCGAGATGTCGCCGCACACCTCGATGTTCTTCGAAGCGGGCATTGAACTCTCGTCATGGATGGAAGCCCGGTACTCCGGGCTTTTTTTTCGCCTGTCATCATCCCGGCATTCACGACGTTGCAATCAGTGAAGATCGACCCGCACCGCCGCAGCCACTTCCGAGTTCAATGCTACAAAACTGCTACAGAAAATTGCTCTGCACTATGAAGAATGAGCTTCCTTCGTCCAGTCCATCATGGGGGCAACCGACAAGCGGCGAGATGGCGGGACACTGGCCGTGGCAGCCGGGATGGTCGAAGGAGTGCTCATGCTGGAGGGTGTGGTCGCCTGGGAGCAGGCGATGAATACTGTCGAAAACGCGCCATCATAAGCCAAAGCGGTTCAGGGTGCATGCATGCTGCTGGATCGGTTGTGGTAAGCGTCACGGTGCACGAACGCTGGACTTTAAAAAAGTTGCCGTAGGGTTGGTTTCCGATTTCAGCTCGTGTCCCAAGGCTTGGGCAGGTGCAGTGCAAGCGCTGGGGGCTGATATGGTCAGGTTGAGGTCGTGTCTGAATGTCAGACCTGACACTGTAGTTATGGGCACCGTAGTTGTGGTCACTGGTCCAGAAATCAATCGCCCAGACCTGCAAGGAGTCGAAGTCGCCGTTATTACCGACGCGCCAACTGCCGGATTAGCACGGAAGTTGACGCACCTACCATTTACTTCTTGGGGGACTTACTAGATGCGCTCGGCTTTACGCCCGGATTATTCCCTGGCGTGGTTTTGTTATCACGGCGACGCTGATCCGGCAGCCCTGTTGATTTTGCGATCGGTTTTGGTCCCGGCTTAAGTGCCATTGTCATACTCCCAATATTTTTACGCGAGAGGATTCCTGCGTGGAACAGAATATGGAGAGCAAGCAAGTCGAAATCAAGAGCGACATTGTATTTTATGCAACCCACATGAATTGCTAGCTCGGCCACGTTTCGTAGTGAAGTTTTTTAGGTCGCTTGAATCACCTTATTGAACTGAAGAAGCGATGGAAGGTCTCGATAGGAGAAATGATTTACCGCTGCAGTGATCCATCTGGCTGTATTTTCGGAAGAACAGGTCTTGAATCGCAGGCGACAAATGAGTATGAGCAAGATGCGTACTCAAGAACCGCTCGACGATATTTTGCCTGTTGAAAGCCCAGCAGTGCTTCGTAAGAGTATCGATTTGCCGCTGAAGACCGAGGTGATATTACCTAAAGATATTCTGCGTGAGGTTTCTTTGTCTAGGACCACAGTCGAACGACTGTGCGGCTTAACCGCTGGCGACTTAGATCCAGCCGAACCGCCGGTTTGCCTTAGCTTGCGGCCTGTTTATTTTTACCAAGTCTGCACGGTCTCTGCGTGGCGCGCTGCGCAGGTAGCATACTGCCGCAGGAGCTCAATCGCCCGAGTTTGCCATGCGTCATAGTCGTCGGCGCAGCGCCGCCCGCCATAGTTCGCTGTTGTCATTGCGATGTAGGCTGATAGGCGACTGCCCCGCCCTGCGCGATACTCGTCGCAGAGATTGCGGACGGCTCTGATCGGGAAGAAGAAGAAAAAAGTCGATCTGCCGAGCAAAGCACGGCAACAATCGAACCGTGCTTTCTGTCGAATTCGGCCACCCGGGGGATGGGTACAAACCGGCGCCAACAGCCCTACATCATCAGTTGCAGGAAAGTCCCACTGAAATCCACCGCCTTCTCCAGCACCATATCAGCGCAATAGGCGCCGTCAAACTTGACCTGTTTCTGGACAATAGCTGACATCGCGCCGTCACCGGCCTGGCTGGACGCCGATAGTACGCACTCCCATTGCTCCCCAGCTTTTTTCACTGTGGTGATCGCAAGGGAACGATCACTGATTTCAAAGGTTATAAGTTTCATCACATGTTCGCAAAATATGTGAAGAACTATACTCTAGGGCAACAGAATGCACGCGTTTCAGTTACCGCAAAACAACGCCTGAAACGAATTTTTGTTCCGAATCTTATGCTTCACATCGGCGCGGCCCAAAAAGCGCGGGACCAGCCTGCATTCGCCATGCAGGCAGGTCCCGTCAGCCAACGTAGTACTACTTAGAAGTCAACCTGTGCCGACAGCAGCACCGTGCGCGGCGCCGCTGCCGTACCAACGGTCGCCAGCGTGCTGCTGGACAACCAGTAGCGCTTGTTGCCTGCGTTCTCGACGCTGGCACGCAGCACGACGGGCTTGCCCATCAGCTCGGTACGATAACGCGCGCCGAGATCGAAACGTGTCCACGACGAGATGTAGACGGTATTGGTGACATTCTGCGCTAGCTCGGCCGTGTGGATCGCGCGGGCATTGAGGCTCAGGCCGCTAATCCATGGCAAGTCCCAGTCGACGCCGGCGTTGAACGCGTTCTTCGGCACGCCCGTGGCTTTCTTGCCTTCGTTGATGCCGCCGGCGGTGCGCTGCTGCTTGGCGTTGTAGAACGTGGCGCTCGTCATCAGGCGCAGCCCCGGTGCAGCTTCGCCGACCGCCGACAGTTCCAGGCCGCGGTTGCGCTGCGTGCCGTCCAGGCTGTAGACCGTCGTCAACGGATCCGTGATGGCGTTCGGCCGGTCGATCTGGAACACGGCGGCGCCAAGCAGTACGCGGCCGGTATCGACTTTCGTGCCCACTTCGTATTGTTTGGACTTGAACGGGGCGAACACTTCACCCGCATTCGCCGCCGTCGCCGGCGCGGTGCTGCCGCGGGTCAGGCCCGACGTGAAGTTGGCGTACAGCGACACGTTTTCCATCGGCATGACGACCAGGCCAGCCAGCGGCGATACGGCGCTTTCGCTGTACGAGCTCGTCACCGCGCCGCTTGGCGCAACGTTGTCGGCCAATACCTTTTGCTTGCGCAAGCCGCCGGTGAATAGCACGCGGCCGTCCAGGAACGTCAATGTGTCGGTCAGCGAGACGCTCGACAGCTCGGTTTCCGACGTCTTGGTCGGCGCCAGGCGGTTGCCCATCATCGGCGTGATCGCGACCGGGTTGTAGATGTTCGACAGCTGCGACGAGCTGGCCGGGGCTGTCAGATAAAAGCTGCCCGCTTCGCTGTCCAGGCGCGAGACCGAGGCGGTGATGAAATGCTTGATGCCGGCCGTGTCCAGGCTCAGGCGGGCGCCGACTTCGCCGGTCTTGCTGCGCCCATAGGCGTCGTACCAGGCGTTGGTCAGGCGGAAGTTGCCGGCGGCGTCAACCGCGTTCAGTGCGCGCGCCGTCGGAAAGTCCTGCTCGCTGGCGCCGTAGTGGTAGCCGGTCGTCGCGTACACCATCAACTGCTTCGACACATCGTATTCGAGGCGTGAGGCGATCGTCGCATCGCGGAACTCGAGGTCGGCCCCGCGATACACGGCGCGGTGGCCCGACGGTGGCGCCGGGATCGACGCGATGTCGGGCCGGAAGCTGTTCTGCGCGCGGAAGTTGTCGGTCTTTTCTTGCTGGCCGTAGCTGTCCAGCGTCCAGCGCAGTTTCGGCGAGCGGTAATCGAGCGCGATCGCGGCCAGGCCGACCTCCTGCTTGCCGTCGTCGATATTGGTGTCGCCGCCGCGGATCACGCCATTCACGCGCACGCCCCAGGCGCCGTTGTCGCCAAAGCGGCGGCCGACATCGACATGGGTGCCAAACAGCGCCTGGCTTTCATAGGTGGCGGTCACGCGCGTCAGTGGCTGGTCGCCGGCGCGCTTGGTCACGATGTTGATGTTGCCGCCGACGCTGCCGTTCGGGCTGATGCCGTACATCAGCGTGCCCGGGCCCTTGAGCACTTCGACGCGTTCCATGATGGCAGCCGGCATGCGGTTCGACGACGACAGGCCATACAGGCCGTTCAGGCCGACATCGCCGCTGGTGACATTGAAGCCGCGGATCTGGAAGTCCTCGCTGAAACCGCCGGTCGACGTCATCACGCGCACCGACGCCTCGTTGACGACGACATCGGCCAGCGTGCGCACCTGCTGGTCCTCCAGAATCTGCGACGTATAGTTGGTTGTCGAGAACGGCGTCTTCATGATGTCCGCCTCGCCCAGGACACCCAGTCCACCACTGCGCCCGATCTGGCCACCGGCATAGGCCGGATCGGCCTGCACTTTTGCACCGGTGATGATCACCTTCTCCACCGCGGCCGGCCCTGCTTCCTGCGCATGGGCGGCAACTGGCAGCACCAGGATCGGCGCCGAGGCGACAGCGCCGACGAGCGCGCTCCTGATCAGGCGCGACAGGATCGATTCGACGGGTTGGCGCAGTGCGGCGTTGGCGTGTTGGGTCATGGTTTGGCGATCGTAGGTGCGAAAAACCGGGATTCTAACAGAGATGAGAATCATTATCATCCTCATTCGCATTATCCAGGCTTGTTACTGCTGCGATGTACGCCAAGGTGAGACGGTCGGCACAGGCCTGATTAACCGCCGAAAATTTATTTTAAAAAATTCGATAAAGAATTTAATGCCGTACGGAAATATGTCGCCTTGTACTCATGAGAGCGAGTGACGCACTCGACATACAGAATTCTTCCCCTACATTTTCGGAGTCCATCATGCTGAGCCTTCACACCAACGCCGCTGCCCTGTCCGCACAAAACGCCATCTCGAAAACCCAAGGCAATCTGTCGACCTCGATGACCCGCCTGTCGACCGGCTACCGCATCAACTCGGCAATGGACGACGCTGCCGGCCTGCAGATTGCTTCGCGCCTGAAAGCCCAGACCTCGGGTATGGCCGTTGCCATGCGCAACACCCAGAACTCGACCGCAATGCTGCAAACTGCGGAAGGCGCGCTGGATGAAGTGTCGAACATGCTGATCCGCATGAAGGATCTGGCGACCCAGGCTGCCGATACGTCGTCGAGTGTCGCGGACAAAGAGTCGATGCAATCGGAATACGACGCACTGGGTACCGAACTTGGCAACGTGCTGAAAAACACCAAGTTTGGTGGCGAAACGCTGATCGTGGGCGGTACGATCGGTGCCGCCATGAAATTCCAGATCGGCGCTGATGCAAACGAAGTCATGAACATCACGATGGCGACGGACGTGACTGCCATCGCTACCGACGTGGGCGCTGCCACCGCATCGTACGCTGCCGGCGCCGCAGGCACGGAAATCAGCACCGCCGCTGACGCCACCACGGCGATCACCGACCTGACCACCGCACTGGCTTCGGTCAACAAGGTCCGTTCGAGCCTGGGCGCCGCCGCCAACCGCCTGGAACACGTCAACAACAACCTGTCGAACATCAGCACCAACACCAAGCAAGCTACCGGCCTGATCATGGATGTCGACTTCGCGACCGAAAGCGCCAACATGACGTCGAGCCAGATGCTGCTGCAAGCCGGCACCGCCATGCTCAAGCAGTCGAACAGCATGTCGTCGATGGTCATGTCGCTGCTGCAATAATGGCCGCATACCCGGGCCTCACCCCGGGTTAGACTTTGAAGGCCAGCCCACGCGGTTGGCCTTTTTTTATCGCTGACAGGTAAACCCAATGGCCCAGATGTTCCCCGTTGCCGCGCTGCCCCCGCCAACCCTCGTGCCGTTGCAGGTCGGCGCCGTGGTGGCCCCGGTCGCCGTCCTGGCCGGCGGCGCCGATGCGCTGCCGCTGCCGTTCTCGGCGCCACTGGCGCCGGAGACCCAGGCCACGGGCCAGCCGGGCCCGGTCGCCGACGGCGATGGCGCCGCCATGCGGCCGGACCAGGTGCTGATGGCGCGCCAGCTGGCCTATCAGCAGCAGGATGGCGCCGGCCTGGCGCGCGCCTGGCGCAGCCAGGTGCGTAACCATGGCAGCCAGTTGACGAGCCGCGCGCTGGCCGACATGGGCGGACATTTGTCGCCGGCCATGCTCGCTGCCGGACAACAGGGCCAGGTCGTGCACCAGCCCCAGCTGCTCGCAACGCACCAGGATGCCTGGCGCTTTACGGTCCATGGCGCCGGCGACAAGCCGCAGCACCTGGCCGTGCTGGCCGATGAGGCTGACAAGCCTCCCGGCCGCCGCCGCCGTGCGCGCGCTGCGCTGCGCCTCGAACTCGAACTGGCCGACGGCAGCGCTGTCGTGATCCAGGTCGAACCGACGCCGCAGGGCCTGGTGATCGAGGTCTGCGCGCCCGATGCAAGCGCGCTCACGCGCCTGCGCTGGCTGCAGCCCGAACTCGACACCGTACTGAAGCGGGCCGGCCTGACGGTGCTGCGCTGGGGCTTTCGCGATGCCCTGCCGCCCGGGCGCAGCCACGCGATGATCGCCAATGCCGAAGAGGCGGCGCAGGCGCTGACGCCGGCCGTGTTTCGCGCCGTGGCCGAACTGGCGCTGCTGCTGCCCGCGCAGCGCGGGCGCGGCTGACCGATCCAGCTGGCTGAGCAGCGCGCCGCCCCCAGGGCTGCGGCGACTACAATGGCGCTTGTCTTCACGCATTCGCCCTATCAATGACACGCTGCAGATGCACGCGGCCAGCCGCGCCGCTGCCGGTGAGCTCACCGGCATGACCCTATCCCAGACTCCAGCCCCGGCGCCCTCGGCCAACGACGCCGCGCCGCCGCCGTCGGCATTCGGCCCGATGCGCGCCCCCGTGTTTCGCATGCTGTGGCTGACCTGGCTGATCGCCAACACCTGCATGTGGATGAACGACGTGGCCGCCGCCTGGATGATGACGTCGCTCACGACCGCGCCGATCTGGGTCGCCCTCGTGCAGACCGCATCGATGCTGCCCGTGTTCCTGCTTGGCCTGCCCAGCGGCGCACTGGCCGACATTCTCGACCGGCGGCGCTATTTCATCATCACGCAGTTCTGGGTCGCCATCGTGGCCACGATCCTGTGCGCGGTGATCCTGGCCGACGCCATCACGCCGCCCGTGCTGCTGGCGCTCACCTTCGCCAACGGCATCGGCCTGGCCATGCGCTGGCCCGTGTTTTCGGCGATCGTGCCCGAACTGGTGCCGCGCGCGCAGTTGCCGGCGGCGCTGGCTTTGAATGGCGTGGCGATGAACGCGTCACGTATCGCCGGACCGCTGGCGGCCGGCGCCATCATCGCCAGCCTGGGCAGCGCCTATGTGTTCGTGCTCAATGCGGTGCTGTCCGTGATTTCGGGCTTCGTGATCATGCGCTGGCGCCGCACGCACGTGCCCAGTCCGCTGGGGCGCGAGCGGATCGGCGGCGCGATGCGCGTCGGCCTGCAGTTTGCGCGCCATTCGAACCGCGTGAAAGCGGTGCTGGCGCGGGTGGCGGCGTCGTTCTTCCACTCCACGGCCCTGATGGCGCTGCTACCGCTGGTCGCGCGCGCGCAGGGTGGCGGCGGTGCTGGCGTGTTCACACTGCTGCTGGCCTGCATGGGCGGCGGCGCGATCAGCGCCGTGTTCTTCCTGCCGCGCATGCGCCAGGCGTTCAGCCGCGACAGGCTCGTCATGGGCAGCACCGTGCTGTCGGCGGCGATGATCGCGGTGGCGGCCATCAGCACGAACGTGGTGCTGACCTCTGGCGCGATGTGGCTGTCGGGGATGGCGTTCATCGTGTCGGCCAATTCGCTGAGCGTATCGATGCAGATGGCCCTGCCCGACTGGGTGCGGGCGCGCGGGATGTCGATCTACCAGATGGCGCTGATGGGCGCGAGCGCGACGGGCGCCGCGGTCTGGGGCCAGGTCGCAACGCTCGACAGCGTGCAGCACAGCCTGTTGTATGCGGCGGGCAGCAGCGTGGTCGTCATGGCGCTCGTGCTGCGTTTGATCCAGGACCGCGAGCTGCTCGAAGACATGACGCCATCGTCGGCGCTCAAGGCGCTGGCACCATCACTCTCGCCGCTGCAGGATGGCGGGCGCCTCGTGCTGACCGTGGAATACCGGATCGACCCGGAGCGCACCGACGCCTTCATGGCGCTGATGGAACTGAGCCGGCGCGCGCGCCTGCGCCAGGGTGCGCTGAGCTGGACCTTGCTGCGCGACGTCAGCGACCCGGGATTATTCACCGAGCAGATCATCGATCCGTCATGGACCGAGCACCTGCGCCGCTTCGACCGCGCCACCGCAGGCGACGCCGCACTGCGCGAGCGCAAGCTGGCGTTTCACCTGGGCCCGGACGGCCCGGTGATCACGCGGCGTCTCGTGGCCAAGAGCTGATCAGCCCACCGTGCCGACGATCGACACGTCGCGGTTTTCGGGAATCTCGTTGTACGACAGCACGTGCAGGCCCGGCGCGAACAGCCGCGCATAGCGGGCCAGCAGCGGCCGCACCTGCGGCAGCACGAGCAAGAGCGGGGGCGTGTGCTGGCCCTTCATCTGCTCGCGCGCGACCGGCATATTGATCTGCAGTTGCGCCAGCAGTTGCGGGTCGATCGGGTAATTGTCCAGCGCGACCTTGCCGCCGCCGTTCTGGCGCGCCTGGTTCAGGGAGCCAAGCAGCATGTTTTCCAGTTCGGCCGACAGATTAAAGGCCGGCATGTCCTTCTTTTTACCGAACAGCGTCGAGACGATCTGGCGCCGCAGTGCGCAGCGCACTTCGGCCGCCAGCAGGATGGGGTCCTTGGTCGTCTCCGAGCTGTCGAGCAGCGTGGTGGCGATCACCACGATGTCCTTCAACGAGACGCCTTCGGTCAGCAGCACGCGGAACACGCGCAGCAGCTGGGTGTGCGTGAGCGCCTTGTCGAGCGCCGCGGCCAGCTTGGGCGACAGCGCCGTCAGGCGTTCCAGAATCGCCGGCACGTCTTCGTGGCGGAACAGTTCATGCAGGTATTCGCGCACCACTTTCGACACGTGCGTGGCGATCGCGCTCGGCACTTCGACCACCTGGTAGCCCAGCCCCAGCGCATGCGCTTTCTGCTCGGGCAGGATCCACGTGATCGCCATTCCGTACGCCGGCTCGATGCCGGGAATGCCATCGAGTTCGCCGTACACGTTCGGCGACGGAATCGCCAGCAGATGGTCGGGCATGACTTCGGCCTCGGCCACGACCGTGCCCGACAGGCTGATCGCGTATTGGGTCGGGCGCAGCGCCAGGTCATCGCGCACCGAGATCGCCGGCAGCAGCATCCCCATCTGCTCCGACAGGCTCTGGCGCACGCCCTTGATGCGCTTGGCCAGCGGCTCGGCCTGGGCGCGGTCGATCATGCCCACCAGCTTGTAGCCCACCGCCACCGTGACCGCCTGCACGACCGGCAGCGCCTGCCAATCGAGTTCGGGCACGCGGTCATCGCGCAAGGCAGCCTCGATCTTTGCCACGCCCGCCACGTCCGGCGCGCCGATGCGCTTGGCCATCGTCCAGCCGACCCAGGCCAGCACGCCGGCGGCCACCGTGAAGAACCACCACGGCATGCCCGGCACGATCGCCAGGATCATCATCACGCCGGCGGCCGAGTACAGCACGCCCGGCTGGGCCAGCAGCTGATGGCCGACCTGCTGTTCGAGGTCGCCCGACTCGCCGATGCGCGTGACCAGGATGGCGGCGGCAGCCGACAGCAGCAGCGCCGGGATCTGGCCCACCAGGCCGTCGCCGATCGTGAGCAGTGCGTACACGCGGAAGGCGTCGCCCAGCGGCAGGTCGTGCATCAGCGCGCCGATGGCGACGCCGCCGATCAGGTTGATGATCAGGATCAGGATCGAGGCAATGGCGTCGCCGCGCACGAATTTCGAGGCGCCATCCATCGCGCCGTAAAAGTCGGCTTCGGCCGCGACGTCCTTGCGCCGCGTGGTCGCCTGCTCCTGGTTGACCAGACCGGCATTCAGGTCGGCGTCGATCGCCATCTGCTTGCCCGGCAGCGCATCGAGCGTGAAGCGCGCCGAGACTTCCGAGATGCGCTCGGCGCCCTTGGTCACGACGATGAAGTTGATGATCATCAGGATCACGAACACCACCAGGCCGACGACGAAATTGCCCCCGATGACGACGTTGCCGAACGATTCGATGACCTGGCCGGCCGCGTGCGTGCCTTCGTGGCCGTGCAGCAGGACGACGCGGGTCGAGGCCACGTTCAGCGCCAGGCGCATCAGGGTGGTGCCCAGGATCACGGTCGGGAACACCGAGAAGTCGAGCGGGCGCCGCGCCGTTACGGCCACCAGGATCACGATCAGCGCCAGCACGATGTTGAACGTGAACAGCACGTCGAGCAGGATCGGCGGCAGCGGCAGGATGATCATGCCCAAGAGCGCGATCAGGAACACGGGCGCGGCGAACTTGTGGCGGCGCAGCTCTCCCACGAAGGCGTTGAAGGTATTTGTCACGGTCATGCTGGGGCCTCACTCAGGTGCGGTGGTACGACCACCTCGTTGGGGAACCGGGGCGGCGCCTGGCGCCTGCCTGCACGGAACGCATTCAGTTGTAAAACATAATTCAGCACTTGCGACACGGCCTGGTACAGCGGCGCGGGAATCTGCTGCTGCACCTGGCTCGTGTGATAGATGGCGCGCGCCAGCGGTGGCAGTTCCACTACCTCGAGCCGGTTTTCGATGGCGATGCGGCGGATGAACAGCGCCATCTCGTCGACGCCCTTGGCCACCACGAACGGCGCCTCGGCGCGGTCGACGTCGTACTTGAGCGCCACCGCGTAATGCTCGGGATTGACGATCACGACGTCAGCCGTCGGCACCGACTTGCGCACGCTGCGCTGGGCCAGCTGGTTTTGCAGCTGGCGGATGCGCTGCTTGATTTCCGGGCGGCCTTCGCTGCTCTTGTGCTCTTCCTTGAGGTCCTGCTTGCTCATGCGCTGGTTGCGCATGAAGAGAAAGCTCTGCACCGGCACGTCGATCAGCGCGAACAGGATGAACACCGCCACCAGCGCCATCAGCGCGTCGAACACCAGCGTGCCGCCAGCGCCGATGGCAACGTCCAGCGGCATGCGCTGCAACTCGATATAGCCCTTGATGCTGCCGTTCGAGACATGCCACAGCACGATGCCCAGCACGATCGCCTTGGCCGCCGATGTCAGAAAGCCCACCCAGTGCTTCTGCTTGAACAGGTTGCCCAGATTGGTCAGCGGATTGAGGCGGCTGAACTTCGGCGCCAGGTTCTTGCCGCTGGCGACGATGCCGCCCGGGATCGCGCCGGCGATGATGATGGCAAGCGGCACGGCCAGCAACGGCAGCACCATGTGCACGAGCAGCAGCAGCGCAGCCGAAAACACGGTCGACATCGCGTTTTCCAGGTCGCCCGCCTCGCCCAGCGGCACGAACACGAGCCGAAACAGGTGGCGCATGTCGTCCAGGTAACCGGGCAGCATCAGCATGAAGACCTTCAGGCTGATCAGGATGCCGACGGCCGTGGCCAGGTCGCGCGAACGCGCCACCTGCCCCTCGTCGCGCGCTTTCTTGAGCTTTTGCGCCGAGGGTTTTTCGGTCTTGTCGCCGCTGCTGCTATCGGCCATGGGCCAGCCTCATTTGTTCGGTCAGCATTTCCAGCACCTGGTTGGTCATCGCGATGTAGTGCTCCGGGATGAAGCGCACCAGCTGGATCAGCATCAACAGGCCAAAAATCGTCACCAGCGAAAAGCCCAGCGAAAACAGGTTCAGGCTGGGCGCGACGCGGTTCAGAAAACCAAAGCCGATCTGCACCACCACGGTGGAAAACACCAGCGGCAGCGCCAGCAGGATCGCCGCGGCGAATACCCAGCTCAGGTTCAGCGCCACGGCTTCGAGCAGCATCGGCTGCAAGCCGCCGCCCACCGGCCAGGCCAGAAAACTCTGGCCCAGCACGGCCACCAGCACCAGGTGCGCGTCGATGGCGAAGAACACCAACATCGCCACCAGCGCCATCAGGCTCGAAATCACGTCCGACGCCTGGCCATTGACCGGGTCGTTCATCGTCGCCATCGAAAAGCCGATCTGGCTCGAGGCCAGGAAACCCAGCATGCTGATGGCTGCCATCGCGAACTGCAGCGCCAGGCCGATGACGGCGCCGATCACGGCCTGCTCGAACATCGCCAGCACGCCGGCCAGCGAAAACGCATCGGGCATCGCGCCCTTGCTCGTCAGCGGCAGCATCAGAAACGACAGCACCACCGCCAGCAGCGCGCGCACCGGGATGGGGATCGTGCCATCGCCCAGCACGGGCGCGGTGATCATCATCGCCATGATGCGGCAGAACGGCCACCACAGGGCGCCAATCAGCGGCATCAGGAAGCCGTACAGTTCCATCGGCGCGCGCCCTGTCCTAGCCGACGAGCGTGGCCGCGCGCTGGAAGACCGAGACGCAGTAATCCATCAGCGTCGAGGTCATCCAGTGGCCGGCCAGGATCACGGCCAGCAGCGTGACCAGCAGGCGCGGCAAAAAACTCAGCGTCTGTTCGTTGATCTGGGTGGCCGCCTGCACCAGCGCGACCAGCAGGCCGACGAGCAGGCCCGGGATCACCAGCACCATCACCATCAGCATGACGATCTGCAGGGCCTCGACCACGAGGTCGACGGCGATATCGGGACTCATTGCCATTCTCCTGCGGCGACACTAATACGCATGGATGCTGCCAACCAGTGTGCTCACCGTGAGCGTCCAGCCATCGACCAGCACGAACAGCAGCAGCTTGAACGGCAGGGAAATGACAAGCGGCGAGAGCATCATCATGCCCATCGCCATCAGCACCGACGAGACCACCAGGTCGATGATCAAAAACGGGATGAACAGCATCGCGCCGATCTGGAACGCGGTCTTCAGTTCGGACAGCACGAACGCAGCCAGCTTGACGGGGAAGCTGTGCTGCTGCGGCGGCTGGGCCGTCGATTCACCGGCCAGGCGGGCGACCTGCTCCAGCGACGCCTTGCTGGTCTGGGCCAGCATGAAGCGCGAGACAGGCTGTTCGGCAATGCGCAGCGCGGTCTCGAGGCCGATCTTGTCCTGGTCGTACGGCAGGAAGGCCTGGGTCCAGACCTGCTCGCCCACGGGGCGCATGACGAGGATGGTCAGGATCAGGGCGATGCCGGTGATGATGCGGGTGGGCAGGCCCTGCTGCAGGCCGAGCGCCTGGCGCAGCAGCGACAGCACGATCACGAAGCGCGTGAAGCAGGTCATCATCATGACCATAACGGGCAGCAGCCCGAGCAGCGTCATGAGCACCAGGATCTGCGACTTGACGCTCATGCCGGCGCTGGTGGACGTGGCGCCGGGCAGCACGCCGGCCAGCAGGTCCTGGTTCTGGGCCGCAGCCGGGACCGCAATCAACAGTCCCACCAGCAGCGCTGACAGAAGCGCAGGGGCACGGGCCCTGACGCCCCCGGTAAAGCACATCATGGCGCGAGAATGTCCAGGTTCAGGCCTTCGAGATCGATCACCTTCAGACCGTACTGCTCGCCCGCGACCACGACTTCGGCGCGGCCGATCGGGGTGCCATTGACCTTGATGACCAGCGGCTCGCCGGCCAGCGAATCAAGCGGCAGCACCGACGATGGCCCGATGTCCATCAGCTCCTGCAGCGAGATGCGCACCGACCCGACTTCGAGGGTCAGCGTGACGGGGATACGCCGCATCATCTGCGGCAGCTGGCGCGCACCGGTGCGCCCGGCGGCGGCTTGCAAGGCGTCTTCGCTGTCCAGGTCGTCAATGATGACGTCGCTACCCAGTTGCTCGTTGAGATTCATGTCCATTATTCGGCATCTTCAAATGAGGTTAAACACAGCTTGCCCTTGTGCTCGGCTACTGCGGCGGTGAACAGGCGGGAGTTGTCCAGCACGACATCGGCGCGGCCGAGCGCCACGGGAATCACATCGCCGACCTGCAGGCCGAACAGCGTGGCCAGCGTGATCTCCTTGCTGACCAGGCAGCCGTCGAGCTTGACTTCAAGGCGCGTGGCCAGCGGCTCGCCCGGCATGCGCGCCCCACCCGCGGCGCGTACGGCGCCGCGGTCGGCCTTGATGCCCTGCAGTACGCAGGCCATCAGGGCGTGGTCGAGGCCGATCCAGATCTGCCCTTCCGGTGCAGCCTGGGTCGGCTCATCGGTATCGCGCCGGCCGTACTGCGCGCGCAATACGGCGCGCAGCACCCATCCGGTCTTGCCGGGCGCGCTGGCTGGCACGATCGCAGCGCCAGCGCCAGCGCCGGCGCCGGCGCCGGCCTTTACCAGCGTTGGTGTACCGTCCAACCGGGCCAGGCCATCGGCGACCCGCGCATCGAGCTGGCTGGCAAGCTGCTGGGCAAGTGTGACGGCGAGACGCTCTTCCGTCGCAGTGACCCGCTCCAGCGCCGGGCTTTGCTGCACCGCAGCAGAAATCGTCGGTTGGCGGCGTGCATAACGCCCCTCCAGCAGTCCCAGAAGGAGGTTGCGTTCGAAGGCAATCGACGCCACGCCATAGACACCACTGACCCCGAGCCAACGCAATCCCGGCTGCTCGGGTGCCCGTTCGAACGCGAGATGTTCGAGACGGTAGGTACCCCAGTGCCGGCGACCGCCAGCCGATGCCATTTCGGCACCAATCGCTTCGGCCAGCCCGGCAGCAAAGGCCGGTAGCAAATGCACCGGGCGCCCGAGCAGGCACGGATCGAGCACCTGATGGTCGCGCCGGCGGTCGAGTTGATTAATTGGCATCTGTCTTTATCGAAAGTTAATGTCACATTGATTTGATTCCGGGCAGCAATAATTATACAGCGAGTTTTACCGCCGCAACTTTGACATATCGCTTTGATTTATCATTTGCCCTACGGTAATATTAGGTCATTGCATCGCAGCATCCTGCCCCTTCATAGGTAATTCCGGCTTGATTGGCACGGGCGACGCATGAAGTTGTGCTTACATCAATCTCGGTTTTTATAACGGTATTTAACAATTACAAACCGGAAATTACCGCAAATTTGCTGAATTTTGTGGCTGATGAACAACGCTAATCTTTCAAGGAAACCATGATGGCAATCGAACTCGCTGGCTTGATCCAGGCTGATCTGGCGCAACTGAACAACGACGCGAATCGCCTGGCCATCGCACCGGCTGCCGCGTCGTTTGCCGAACTCGGCGCGCCGTCAAGCGGCGCCGGTGCCTTCTCATTTACCCAGGCCATGCAGAGCGCGATCGCCGGCGTCGATGCCCAGGACCAGGCCGCCAGCGCCCGGGTCACGGCCGTTGAAACCGGCAAGAGCGACGACCTGGTCGGGGCCATGCTGGCCAGCCAGGAAGCCAGCCTCTCGTTCTCGATGCTGATGCAAGTACGCAACAAGGTCATGGGCGCAGTCGACGAACTGCTCAAGCTCCCGATCTGATTTATCTGACAAGCGACGCTCACGTGCTCTCCTCCCTCAAGTCCCCCTTCAGCGGCAAGTTCGCGCTGCCCGCGCTGCCACCGCTGCTGCGCAACAACCTGCCGCTGATGCTGGGCCTGGCCGTGGCGGTCACCGCTGCCGTCATGATGTTCATGTGGCAGGATCAATCGAGCTACAAGCCGGTCTTCGGCGCGCGCGAGAAAGTCGTCGCCGCCGACATGATGACGGTGCTCGAAGCCGAACAGATCCCCTACCGCGTCCACCCGGACAGCGGCCAGGTGCTGGTGCCGTCGTCGCAGCTGGGCAAGGTGCGCATGCTGCTTGCGGCCAAGGGCGTGACCGCCCAGCTGCCGGCCGGCCTCGAACTGATGGACCGCAACGACCCGCTGGGCGTGTCGCAGTTCGTGCAGGACGTGCGTTTCCGGCGCGGCCTCGAAGGCGAGCTGGCGCAAAGCATCCTGACGATGGATTCGATCGCGAGCGCGCGCGTGCACCTGGCGATTGCGAAGACCAGCTCGTTCGTGACGGGCAATGCCGATGGCAATTCGGCGTCGGTCGTCGTTGCCGTCAAGCCGGGCCGCAGCCTGGGCAACGAACAGATCGCCGCCATCGTCAACATGGTCTCGGGCAGCGTGGCGGGGCTGTCGCCGCAACGTGTCTCGCTGGTCGACCAGGCCGGCAACTACCTGTCCTCGCGCATCGACCTGGCCGATGGCTTCGATGGCGCCGCGCAGGGCGACACGGCCGCGAAACGCCACGCCGACGAGGTGCGGTCCAACGTCAACGACCTGCTCGCGCCGATCCTCGGCGTGGCCAACTACAAGGTCAGCGTCACTGCCGCCGTGGACAACGACCGCATCGAGGAAACCCAGGAAAAATACGGCGAAGCCCCGAAGGTCACGAGCGAAGCCATGCGCGAAGAGATGGAAAAAAGCCGCATGGCGATGGGCGTGCCGGGGACGCTGTCGAACCGGCCGCCGGCCGCGGCGGAAGCGGCAGGCACGCCGCCGGCTGAAAAAACCGACGATGGCAATGCGCGCAAGAACGCCACCACCCGCCAGTACGCGTATGACCGCGCGATCACGCAGATCAAGCGCGAGCGGGGCCGCCTGAAAAAACTGTCGGTGGCCGTGGTGCTCAATGCGACCAGCGCTGCCGACGGCAAGGCCTGGACACCGGCCGAACTGACGAATATCGAGAAAATCCTGGCCGGCGGCCTGGGCATCGACGCCGCACGGGGCGATGTACTGGCCGTGTCGGCCATGAAGTTCCCGGCCGCCCCGGTGGAACAGGCCTGGTGGCAGCAACGCGACAACATCGTCGACATGGCGGGCTGGGCCTTGTGGGCGGTCGGCGCGCTGCTGGCGTACTTCCTGCTGGCCCGGCCGCTGCTGCGCGCGACCACCGCGCGCCTGGCGCCGTCGCCGGCCACGCCGGCCATCCCCGCCACCCCGGCCTTGCCGGGCGCCACCGCCGCAGCGCCGCTCACCGCGCTGCCCGCCGGTGTCACGGCGCTCGAAGCGCCCGCGCACGGCAGCCCGGGCGCCGTCATTCCCCTGCTCGAGAACTACGACTTGCCGCCGTCCGGCTCGCCGGTCGACGTCATGGTCGATCACCTGAGAGTGCTGGCGGCCAAGGAGCCGGAGCGCGTTGCTGAAGTCGTCAAACAATGGGTACAGAAAAAACATGGCCGAACTGAATAACATCGAAGACAGCGAGCTCGAGGCCGGTCTGAGCCCGGTCGAACAGGCGGCCATCGTGCTGCTGTCGATCGGCGAAGAGCAGGCTGCGGCCGTGCTGCGCTGCCTCGAGCGCGACGAACTGATGGAACTGACCCAGGTCATGTCGCGCATGAGCGGCATCAAGGTCGACACCGTCAAATCGGCGCTGCAGACGTTCTTCGACGATTACCGCCAGCAAAGCGGCCTGCACGGCGCCTCGCGCAGCTACCTGAAGCGCTCGCTGGACCTGGCACTGGGCAGCGACATCGCCAACAGCGTGCTCAACTCGATCTATGGCGATGCGATCCGCCCGAAAATGGCGCGCCTGCAGTACGCGTCGCCGAAGTGGCTGGCCGAATTCGTCTCGAGCGAGCACGTGCAGATGCAGGCCGTGTTCCTGGCCTTCCTGCCACCCGCGCTGGCGTCGCAGATCCTCGAAGCGCTGCCGCTGGAAGGCCGTGAACTGGTACTGCTGAACATGGCGCGCCTGGACGAGATCAACCGCGACGTGCTGCACGAGCTCGAAGAGCTGGTGGGCCGCTGCCTGGCCGCGTTCGACACGCAAAGCGCCAGCGTCGAAGGCGTGCGCCAGGTTGCCGACATCCTCAACCGCCTGCAGGACAACCGCGCCGGCATGGTCGAACTGCTGCGCGCCCACGATCCCGAAGTCGTCTCGCAGATCGAGATGTCGATGTACGACTTCTTCATCCTGTCGCGCCAGACCGAACAGGTGATCTCACGCCTGCTCGACGACGTGCCGCTGGAACAGTGGGCGATTGCCCTGAAGGGTGCCGAAGCACCGCTGCGCGACGCCATCCTGGCCGCGATGCCGCGCCGCCAGGCGCAAAGCTTCGAAGACCTGATGCGCCGCTCGGGCCCGGTGCCGATGTCGCGCATCGAGCAGACCCGCCGCGAAATCATGACCACGGTCAAGGAGCTGGCCGACGCCGGCGAGATCGACATCCAGCTGTTTGCCGAAGCGACCGCCGAATGAAACCGTTTCGCACTTACCACTTCCCGCCGCTGCACCAGTTCAGCGCGGCGCGCCCTGCCGGCGCGTCCGCCGGCGCGGCCGGTGGCAATGCCGCCGACGAGTGGCAAAGCGCGCTGGCCGACGGCTATCGCCAGGGCCAGCGTGATGGTTACGAGGTGGGCCTGGACCAGGGCCGCGCCGACGGTATTGCCGCAGGCAAGATCGAGGGCCTCGAACGGGGCCTCGACGAAGGCCGCGCGATGGCGCTGGAGAGCTTCGAACAACTGGCCAAGCCGGTCGACGCGATGCTCAAGAGCCTCAAGAAACTCAAGACCGACCTGCGCGCCGCGCAGCGCACCGAAGTGGTCGACCTGGTGGGCAAGATCGCGCGCCAGGTGATCCGCGCCGAACTGGCGCTGCAGCCGGTGCAGCTGCTCTCGCTGGTCGAGGAAGCGCTGGCCGTGATGCCGCCGTCGCGCGACCAGGTCGAAGT
>Ga0308160_10000797_pt1 | contig 52254 bp, 45 predicted proteins | sample PhyFR1_FD_201036 | JGI IMG/M metagenome (GOLD analysis project Ga0308160, IMG submission 201036) | Phyllosphere microbial communities from UC Gill Tract Community Farm, Albany, California, United States - DLSLF.R1 | ecosystem: Host-associated > Plants > Phyllosphere > Unclassified | place: USA...
AGACGTGCAACGTGGTCAAGTACTTGCTAAACCAGGTACAATCAAACCGCATACTAAATTCGACGCAGAAGTATACGTACTTTCTAAAGAAGAGGGTGGTCGTCATACACCATTCCTTAACGGTTACCGTCCACAATTCTATTTCCGTACAACTGACGTAACTGGCGCAATCCAATTACAAGAAGGCGTGGAAATGGTAATGCCTGGTGACAACGTTGAAATGTCAGTAGAATTGATTCACCCAATCGCAATGGACCCAGGTCTACGTTTTGCGATCCGTGAAGGTGGTCGTACAGTTGGTGCTGGTGTTGTTGCTAAAGTAACTCTATAATCAGTATTGATTGTATAAAAAAGCGCTCCTTTGGGGGCGCTTTTTTTATGCGTGATGATTTTTATAGAGGATTTCTTATAGGGTAAAATCATTTCACTTACCATTAGTTCTCTCTTGTGTCGAAATAAAGCAGCACTTTATTTCCTTGTGTCGAAAAAATAATTTCACTTATCATTATTTTCTCTCCTCATGTCCTTAACTGATATTTTCCTGACCTTATCTGCACTTATCGCAATTTTTTAAATACGTAATATAAGAATGAAGAAAAACAAACATAAGTGTATTGAGCAAAATTATTTTGCTAGATAGGAGTAAGCGTCATGAATGCAAAGGTCAATATTACTAATCGTGCGGGTGCAAGCTTTCCTGTGCGTCGTATGAATTTTAATTTTGATAACGTGCCTGAATATTGGATGAATGGTTCTGCAGGTCTGACTCATTTCATGACTGCGCTATCTGCCTTGTTTCCAGCCGGTGAAAAATTCTTTATTGATAGCGTACGTGCCGTGCGTCAACATCCAGCCATTAAAGACAATGAAGCTTTACAAAAAGAAATCTCTGCATTTATTGGTCAAGAAGCCATGCATACGCATGAACATGTCGGTTTTAATGCGTCTGCTCAAAAATTTGGGCATGATGTCGATACACTGGATCGTTATACCGATAAAGTCATTCAAACTACACGTAAGTTTATGGCAAAAGTTGGTAAGCCTGTCGGCATTACCCAAGAAATGGTTGATTTGACTGCAACAACTGCACTTGAGCATTTTACTGCGACCATCGCTTCAGAATTACTACGTAATCCGCATATTCAGGCGCTAATGACTGACCAGACGATGGCAACCATGTGGGCATGGCATGCGATTGAAGAAAATGAACATAAAGCCGTGGCCTATGATGTTTTTGAAGGTGTATTTGGTCGGGGTTATAAAGCCTATGCTTTGCGAACTGGTTCTTTAACCATTGCAATGGTGATCCTGTTTATTACCCAATCTTATTTTCTTGCACGTTTATTGAAAGAGGATAAACAGCTGAATCTAAAATCTTTAAAAGAAATTTATGCTTATGCCTATAGTCCATCGAAAGGCATTATTACGGGTATGGGTAAGGAAATGTTGGCTTACTTTAAACCCGGTTTTCACCCGAACGATTTGGATACCGTTGGTTTATTGGAGACCTGGAAAGCTAAATTGGGTTTTTAAGAGCTGTTCATGCTTGGGGCAATTGATATTGCCCTTTTTTTTACTCGATTTTTTATCCAAAGTTCCTATAATGCCAAGCTTCTGTTATTTAAAAGATGAACGAAGATGATTCGTTTAATGCAAAAAGCGGATGTCAGCCGCATTACGCAAATTGAGCAATTGGTACAAAGCCATCCGTGGACTGCAAAACAGTTTGAAGAATCAATGGATTCTTATATTTGTACCGTGATTGAGCAGCAGGGGCAGGTGGTCGGTTTTTGTATCTTGCAACCGGTGCTGGATGAAGCCAATCTGTTACTGATGGCTATTCATCCGAGTCAGCAAGGCAAAGGATTAGGCTTTCAATTACTTGAAGCTTCAATTGCGCAATTGAAAAATAATCCCCTGCAAATTTTCTTGGAAGTGCGGGAAAGTAATCAGGCTGCGATTGCGCTGTATGAAAAAGCCGATTTTCATCAAATTGATTTACGTAAAAACTATTATCCAAAGCCAGACGGCTCTCGCGAGCATGCCATTATTATGGTGAAATCATGCAGTGATGATTTTTCACAACTTTTTAAATCATAACTAATGTTATTTAATAATTGGGTTATTCCATCCAGAGGGCAATGTGGTCATCAGGGAGTTTCCCAATTGTTGAATTTCTTCTGGATTGAGCAGGCGGTTTAAACGTCGCCATTGCCCATCAATCAATAGCTCTAAAGGCACATATTGGGATTTATAATTCATTTTATTGGAGTGCGGTACCCAGTAACCCAAATAAACATAGGGCAAGCCTAAAGCTTTGGCATGTTCAATCTGTTTAAGCACTGCAAATACACCCAGTGAACGTCGATTTTCATCAGGATCAAAAAACGTATAGACCGCAGAAACCCCGTCATCCAAGGGATCACAACTCGAAACACTAATCAGCTTGTCGTCTTTCCAGAATTCCAAGAAAAAACTGTCCGTGCAGCTATGCACTAGAAATTTTTCGAATTGATCTAAGCTGGGCGGGAACATATCGCCATCGGCATGACGCTCATTAATATAGCGTTCATATAAAGCATAATGAATTTCAGATGCATCCGCAGTGCGCGTGATTTTAACCGTCAGGTCTTGATTGCGTTTCCATGCTTTTTTCTGGGTACTGTTCATGTGAAATTCAGCGACAGGGACACGACTGGACAGACATTGGCGGCATAAGTGACATTCTGGACGATAGACAAAATCGCCACTGCGACGAAATCCCAAACGGGAAAGTTCAGATAGACTGACCACATCAATTCGATGTGCAGGATCTAAAAAGACCATCCGCGCTGATTTATTTTCCAGGTAGCTGCAGCTATGCGGTGGCGTAATATAATACTGTAAATCATTCAATAGGGATTTTGGGTGATACGAATTCATGGCAATCCCTCTGTTATTTTCATTCAATTAATCGCGCGTGTTGCGCTATTGTTTTACTTGAAAATACACCCTCTTGATATTTTTTCCAATCTATAGATGGCTGTTTAACAACATCTTGTAACGAATTAAGATACGCTTGGCGAGAAATTGTACAGGCACCCAGGCTTAAAAGATGATCATTGACCAGTTGACAGTCAATCCAGGGCAGATGATTTTCCTGGCCCAGCAGTATTAATGTATAAAAAGCCATTTTTGAAACATCAGTTTGGGTGCTAAACATCGACTCACCAAAACAGCCATGTCCAATGGTCACGCCATACAAACCGCCGACAATTTTGCCTTCATCCCAAACTTCAATGCTATAGCCATAACCGGCATCAAATAATTGGCAATATCCATCAATAATATCTTCAGAAATCCAGGTATCTTCTGCATAACTGCGTGGTAGGGAGCAGGAGCGAATTACGTGTTCAAAAGCATGATTAATCGTAATTTTATAATCAAACTTTTTCATGTTGCGGACTAAAGATTTACTCGGATGGTAATCGTTGGGGCGAATAATGCAACGCGGTTCAGGGCTCCACCAGCAAATCGGTTCACCCTCGCTAAACCATGGGAACAGACCATGGGTATAAGCTTCAAAAAGCGTAGCAGGGGAGAGGTCGGCACCTATGCAAATAAGTCCTTGATCATCGGGATCGGCTTCTATGGGATCGGGGAAAATGAATTCTGAGGGTGCTAATGGATGCATGGGATTTGGCCTGAACGAGAACAGTAACGTGCAATAAGCATTTATGATTTTTATCATACAAAAAAAACCGCCCAAAGAAGGACGGTTTTTTTTGTTTATTGGAATTAATTTACTTGAATCATTCACCTAAAGCATCAAGATATTTTTCAGCATCTAAGGCTGCCATACAGCCTGAACCTGCTGAGGTAATCGCTTGACGGTAAACGCTGTCTGCAATATCGCCCGCAGCAAATACACCCGGAATAGATGCCGAAGTTGCATTGCCGGCAGTGCCACTTTGAACCTGAATATAGCCATCACGCAGGTTCAACTGACCTTCAAACATGCTGCTATTCGGTTTGTGACCAATCGCTACAAATAGACCAGTAACTTCTACATCTTGTTTAGATTCATCTTGGGTTGATTGCAGACGAACTGCAGTGACACCTGACTTGCTGTCACCGAGGACTTCATCCACTTGATGATTCCAGATGATGCTGATTTTGCCTTCTTTCTGTTTTTCAAAAAGATGATCTTGAAGAATTTTTTCTGAACGCAAAGAGTCACGACGGTGAACCAAGGTCACGTGTGAAGCAATGTTTGAGAGATAAAGTGCTTCTTCAACCGCAGTATTACCACCGCCCACAACCATCACTTTTTGGTTTTTGTAGAAGAAACCGTCACAGGTCGCACAGGCACTTACACCTTGACCCATAAATGCAGCTTCAGATTCAAGGCCTAAATATTGCGCTGTAGCACCCGTTGCAATAATCAGGGCATCACAAGTGAACTCTTCCATATCGCCTTTCAGAACGAATGGACGAACGCTTAAATCAACTTCATTGATATGGTCATAGACAATGTCCGTACCAAAGCGTTCAGCATGCGCTTGCATACGTTCCATGAGTGCAGGACCTGTTAGACCTTCAGGGTCACCCGGCCAGTTGTCGACTTCGGTTGTTGTGGTCAACTGACCACCCAATTGTAAGCCTGCAATCAGCGTTGGCTTCAAGTTGGCACGTGCAGCATATACAGCTGCGCTATAACCAGCAGGGCCTGAACCTAGAATAATCAAACGTGAGTGACGAGCGCTCATTCGCGGCATCCTTTTTTTATTTAGAAATTTGTGAAATTATACGTGAAACTCGATAACAGTTGTGTGCGTTCGATGTCGATATTATTGATCATTGAAATCGATTTGAGCTATATACAACATGAGCGCTGTGCTAGATACTTAATTCATAGGATTTGTATCAACAGCCTCTACTACATAATATTGCATCTTTTTTCTTGGAACGGGTGCATAATATCGGGTTTAATTGCGAAACTATTTTGTTTTAGTTTCTTACAAAAACATGAATGAAAAATTGGTTACAGGACAGTATATGACTGCGGTGTCGAGTGCTTATGCACAGCGCTTAATAATGACATTATTTTTGGTCTCTTTTGGAATTTATTTATTCCTTGCAACAGTGACTTATACGCCTTTTGATCCAGGCTGGATGCATATTTCCAGTGATACACAGCAGGTATCGAATGCCAGCGGTGTGGCAGGTGCTTGGATCGCAGATTTACTGTTCGGTTTCTTGGGCTGGGCAAGTTTACTCATTCCGATCTTTTTATTCGTCGAGGCGATTCAGGTCTGGTGGCCGTATAGCTTCTTGAATAAACCTTTTCGGTATTCTGCACAGTTCTTTATTTTACTGGCGACCGCAAGTTTATTGTATTTGTATTGGCAAGTGCCTGCCGACACTTTAGACAATTCATCCGGCGGGATCATCGGTTATGAACTGGGTGAAAGCCTGTCCCAAATTTTAACCATATATGGTGCAACCATTTTTCTTGTGGTGTTTTGGGTGGTTTTATTTACCCTGTCATTTGGCGTGAAATGGAATAAAACCTGGGTCACGCTCAAAGCCACACCTGCTTATTTACAAGATCTATTTTATAAAAATGTTCCGGAAACCGAGTCTGCATTTGACCGTACAACGCCTGAAGTTAAAAAATCAGTGGCGATTGCCAAGCAAAAAACTGCAGTAGAGAGTGTAACGCCTGCTCCAGAACATCGTGAAGTCCAGGAAACATCCCCTATGGTGCGTGATCAGGCTGCAGAGCGCCTGTTCAATGACATGGTGGAAAAAGAACACTATGCACAGCAACAGCTGATCGATGCCGAGGATGAAGCTGAACTTGAACAAGTTCTGGAAAAAGCCCATCGTCTGGAAGAAAATACGCGACGAGTCGTTGCGACGGGCGAAGTTTGGCGTGCATTAAATTCAGATGAAAACCAAAAACATAAACAAGATATTGACGCTTTATTAAAAGCAGCTGAAGAATCTGAACTGCATACTCCGCATGAACATTTTAAAGCCTTTGTTGATGAGCAACCTGTAGCAACGACACCTCAGACGTCTAAACAAAATCTGGATTGGGATGATGACGAAATCTTTGATGAATTGCTTGCCGCAGTTCCAAATGGCAAAACAGCGACAGATGTGCATACACCGTTTAATCATGTAGAAACTGGACAAGCGCCATCAGCTGTTGAAGAAAAAATTGTAATCGCCTCATCTCCAGTGACAGTTTCACCCTCAACACATACGACACCCAAGAATTCGGCTTTAGATGACGAGTTCGATGGACTCGATGATTTGCTGGTAGAAGATTTGTTGATTGATGAGGTTGAAAAAACTGCCCCAGTTCGTACGACGAGTAGTTATGCGCAATCATCCGCATTTGTAAGTAGTGAAATAAAAACCCAGATTCAGCAACCGATCATTTCAGAAGATGAAAAAGCTTTAATTGCATCGAATAAAGATGTGTTTCGAGAAGTTTGGCAGGAAACTGCAGGCAAACCCGTCGAAGTTGAGGAACCCATTGAGGATGACTTCGATTTTGATGCGCCATTAACCGATGCATCAGGTCGTCCAATGTCACTTGCGATGCAAGTGGCTGCACGTCGTAAAGATTTGTCCCCACTGCCGGGACTGGATTTACTGGATAAAGTCGATCCGAATAAAAAAGTTAATTTTACTGCTGAACAGTTAGCGCGTTTATCTGAATTACTGGAAATTAAACTGCAAGAGTTTAATGTTAAAGCCAAAGTGGTTGAAGCACAGCCGGGACCGGTAGTGACGCGTTTCGAGCTGGATTTGGCACCGGGTGTAAAAGCCTCTAAAGTGACCAATATTTCACGTGACTTGGCGCGTTCAATGTCAATGGCATCGGTGCGTGTGGTCGAAGTGATTCCGGGTAAACCGTATATCGGAATTGAAGTACCGAATAGCACACGTGAAATGGTGCGTCTGATCGAGTTATTAACTATTCCTGCCTTTACCGATCCAAACAGCATTCTTTCGGTGGCGATGGGTAAAGATATTTCGGGTAATCCGGTCATTGCTGACTTAGGTAAAGCGCCGCATATGCTGGTCGCAGGGACCACCGGGTCAGGTAAATCGGTGGCAGTGAACTCGATGATTTTATCGATGCTGTTGAAATATACCCCAGATCAATTGCGTTTAATCTTGATTGACCCGAAACAGCTGGAACTTGCCAACTATAACGATATTCCACATTTGCTTACACCAGTCGTGACTGACATGAAAGATGCCGTGAATGCCTTGAACTGGTGTGTTAATGAAATGGAACGTCGCTATAAGCTGATGTCTTATTTAAAAATCCGTAAATTAAGCGACTATAACCGCAAGGTCGATGAAGCGATTGCCAATGGTGAAGACCTGATTGATCCAACATGGAAGGCGAGTGACTCGGTTGTAGGTGAGCGTGCGCCACGTTTAACGCCATTGCCATCCATTGTGATTGTTGCCGACGAATTTGCCGACATGATTATGCAGGTGGGTAAAAAAGCTGAAGAGATGATTACCCGTTTAGCACAAAAATCACGTGCTGCGGGTATTCATTTACTGCTTGCGACACAACGTCCATCGGTCGACGTGATTACCGGTTTGATCAAGGCCAATATTCCAACCCGCGTGGCTTTACGTGTAAACAGTAAAATTGACTCGCGTACTATTTTGGATGCCAGTGGTGCAGAAGACCTGTTGGGTCATGGTGACATGCTGTTCCTTGGACCAGGTAAAATTGAGCCGGAACGTGTGCATGGTGCGTTTATTTCCGATGATGAAGTGAATAATATTTGTGATGCATGGCGTGAACGTGCTGCTCCGAATTATGTCGATGAAATTCTGACGCCTTATGATGAAGAACCAACTTCGCGTGGTTTTGAAGATGGTGATGGTGCTTCGGATCGTGATGCCCTGTATGACCAATGTGTGTCCTTTGTTCTGGAAACACGTAAGGCTTCAACTTCATCGTTACAGCGTAAGTTTAGTCTCGGTTATAACCGTGCGGCACGTATCATTGACCAGATGGAAGAAAACGGGATTGTCAGTGGCATGGGTGCCAACGGTAAACGTGACATTTTGGTCTAAATTTTCATACTGAGTTCAGGGCCTGCATAAGCAGGCCTTTTTCTGGACATTAAAAATGATCAAGGTTATTCACGTCATAGAGCGGAAATATAATTTAGGGACGAAGGGTAGAGAATGAATGTTGTGATGGCGTTGTTTCCATTAATTATGTTAATTGCCATGGGTTATATATTTAAACGGACACAGTTTCTAACAGATGAATTTTGGCGTGGCGCTGAAAAACTGAATTATTTGATTTTATTTCCGGTATTACTTTTTAATAATCTCGCTTATATAAAACTGGAACTCGCAACCATTACTCAGGTGTTATTGGCCCTGTTTATCATCATCCTAATCACTGCACTTACGCTGTGGGTGGCGAGGGCATTTTTTCATATCCCGATCGCGCGTTTTGGCGTATATGTGCAAAGCCAGATTCGTTTTAATACCTATATTGGTTTATCCATTATGTCTTTGCTGTTTGGCGCTCAGGGCATGCAAATGTTTGCCATGATGATTGCACTGGCGATTCCTTTAGTGAATGTGATTTCAGTGCTGGCTTTTTCACAAGGGCAGGGTTTAAAACCGACTCAGATTCTATTTTCTTTGATGAAAAATCCCTTGATCTTGGGCTGTCTGGTTGGAATTATTTTTAATCTGCTGCAATTGTCATTATTTTCCGGCTTGGAACAACTGTTTAAAATTTTAGCCAGTATGAGCCTTCCATTGGGATTGATTTGTGTCGGGGCGGCTTTGCAGTTTGCAGAACTGAAACATGATTATTCAAGATTATTGTTGAATACTTTAGGGCGTTTAATCGTCATGCCAAATTTGGCTTATTTGATTTGTTATGTGCTGAATTTGAATCAGTTTGAAACGATTGTTTTGGTGGTGTTCTTTGCTTTGCCAACGGCATCGGCCTCCTATATTTTAACGCGCTACTTTAATGGCGATAGCCAACTCATGGCAGGGATAATTAGCTTGCAAACACTATGCTTTGCAGTGACTTTTCCTGTACTGATGTTGCTGCTGTCTTAATATGATTGTTTAGCCTCAGCATAAAAAAAGCCTGCTCGTTTTATTTAAACGGGCAGGCTTTTTTTATAGAAATTCGATTAAGCAAACTTAGCCAAAACTTCCAAGAACCCTTCGCTTTGACGAGGATATTCAGCAATCACATCATGAATGCGCTGGCCTTCAGGATTGGTTGCATTGACATTACGACCATCGGCAACGAATTGCGTTAACAAGCGCTCATAGTCATTTGGACGCATATGTTTGAATGCATGATAAAGCACGTGAAAATCGGCATTCACGCCTGCAGGAGGAAGCTGTGTTAAATAGGCAAATACACGCTCGTCTGACCATTCTTCATTGAACGTTGCTGGCTGAGATAATGCCATCGCAAACTCCTTGGTATACTGGATAAAATAAAAAAAGGCAAAATATGAAGGACAAGCGAAAGCAGTGCTTTGCTTGACCCTGCCAACTCAAAGCACTGCTTCTCATCTTGCGGCTGGGCAAAGCCTTAAAGCAGCGCTTTAAGTTTGCTGATCCAGCCAACTCAAAGCATAGCTTCTCATCTTGCGACTGGGCAAAGTAATACTTTGCTGATCCAGCCTCATATTTTGCCTTGATTCAATTTGCTTGACTAATCAGAATTCAGATTATCGCTCTTCAGGCAAATTGATATTCATTTCTAACATTTCAATGTTTGCTTCAGAACGAACCGACATTTGAATATGCTGCTCATCCACACCACGAACATAACGATTGACCACCTGCATGATTTCTTTTTTCATTTGGTCAATTTTGTCTTGGCTTAAGCGTTTACCTAAACCTTGTTCAGAGGCAACAATTACTTTTAAGCGGTCTTTAGCAGTTTGTGCGCTTGAAGGTTTATCATCGTTGCTGAATAATTTACTCCAGAATCCTGCCATTTCTTACGCTCCAAATAATCGTGCTAACCAACCTTTAGGTTTTACCGAGATATGACGGTAAGGACGTTCTTCACCCAAGAAGCGTGCTACAAGGTCATCATAAGCCTGACCTGCTGAATCTTCAGTAAAGAGAATTACCGGTTTCCCTTCGTTTGATGCTTGTAAAACACTTGGACACTCTGGAATAACACCGAGTGTAGGTACACGTAAAATATCTTTAGAAATGTCGTCAATGGTTAACATTTCCTGTTTATCAGCACGTTCTGGATTGAATCGTGTAATACACAGATGTTTACGGATACGACCTTCGTTTTGTTCTACTTTTTTGGTTTTGCTGTCAAGCATGCCAATAATACGGTCAGAGTCACGTACTGAAGAAATTTCAGGATTGGTCACAATAATCGCTTCATCAGCATGGTACATGGCCATGATTGCACCACGCTCGATCCCCGCAGGTGAATCACAGATAATGTAATCGAATTCTTGCGAAAGTTCATCCATTACACGTGCTACGCCTTCATCGGTCAAGGCGTCTTTATCACGGGTTTGTGATGCAGGAAGGATATATAGGTTTTCAATATCTTTATCGCGAATAAGCGCTTGTTGAAGTCGAGCTTCGTTATTTAATACATTCACAAAATCATAAACAACGCGACGTTCACAGCCCATGATTAAATCTAGGTTACGTAAACCCACGTCAAAATCGATCACAACAGTTTTGTGACCGCGAAGGGCTAAACCTGTTGCAAAAGATGCACTAGTCGTAGTTTTACCTACGCCACCTTTGCCTGATGTTACGACAACAATTTTCGCCACCGAATCCACTCCTGTTATGGTTCAAATCCCCTTTTAGATATGGGGTTTTTGGTGTTTATTTATACATTAAAATTCGAGAACTTCAAAGACAAGTTCTTGTTGATCATTCAAGTAAATATGTACAGCTTTTTTGAGGACATGCTGTGGGATGTCATCTGCTACACAATATGTACCTGCAATCGAGACCAGTTCTGCTTCTAGGGAATGGCAGAAAATACGTGCTGCACCGTTCCCGCCTACGCCGGCGATGACTCTACCACGCGCGCTACCATAAATATGTATATTTCCTGAAGCAATGACTTCAGAACCACTGTTAATTCCGGCATTGAGAATAATATCGCCATGATTTTGTACCAGGCATTGACCGGTGCGCAAAATTTCATCGTGATAAGAAGTCACATGACGAATGACTGGCGCTGGAATGTCTTCCGCTACCGTTTCTGCTGCAGGCGCGGCTTGTTCTTTTGCAGGGGCAAGTTTGCTTTCAACAACCTGTTCCTTTGTCGGTTTCACTTGCTGCATTGGACGGTCTGCAGGAATCACCGGGAACTGAATTGCGCGAGCCTGATCCGCAAGTAGACCCTCAGTCACAGCCATAGGTTGTACTTCGAGGCTGATCAATAATTGAATTAAGGCAATAAGTTCTTGTTCAACTGAACTTTCAATCACAACTAATGTACCCGGTGGAAATGCTTTTTGCAGCATTGGCGCGAGTTGCTGGCGGATTGCATCATGATCATTGGTGTCTAAGCTAATGCGAATCGCATTGACCATTCTGCCTTTTATCCGTATATCAGCCATAATTATTCCTTAATACTTCTGACTCATTCATTTTATGTCGAAGTGATGTTGTAAATAGAGCAAATCCTAGAACAAATTGAATGATTTCTCTAGCGACGTTTTAAATATTTTTATCTGATGATCATTCTTTAACTTGATCATGTTGTTCCAGCATTTGTTGCCATTGTTTTACTTTGACCTGTTGGCGAATCGCTTCTAGGCTTTCAAAAACCGCAGACTCCACCAGTCTTTCAACATGAGTATTATTTTCAAATTGTATTTGACTGATTTTATTTGAAATTTCTAAATAAGCTAGGTTTTCTTTATTTTTATTATTCTGAGCGAATGGTTCAATCAGACCTTGGGTAATATTTTCACCCAAACGTTGCCCAATACTTTGAATCTGTTGTTCGATACGTCCACCGACAATCGGAATTAAACGTAATAATTGAGTGAGTTCGGGCGTATCCTCAATCGCTTGATTGACAATACTTCCGACGTTTTTTGCAATGGTGACTCTTTGCGCTTGCAGCTCTTTGCCTAAAGATTCTTGCAAAATATCGGCCAGGGCAGTGGCAAACATTTCACGGTGATGCGCGACTAAATCTTCAATCAGTTTTTTATGCGTGGTACTGGTCGAGAGTTCGTGCTTTATGCTGTCTAAAACAGTAATCACAATACGGCTGGTGAGTTCTTCGAGCACCAGATGATAATAAAATTTGGCCCGCTTATACCAGCTGTCCGGAATCACTTTATAGCCATGTTCATGCAGGTTGTAGGCGATTGAACCGGCACGTAATAAACGCAAAAAACGCAGTTGCGGAATAATCGACAGAATTTCATACCAATGAATAAAAGGAAAGAAAAACCAGCGTTTATGATGTTGCCCGATGATGGCAATTCCCCAACGGATCAGCAGTTCAATCACTAAAAAACTGGTAAACCAGCTTTCTGTAATAATCACCCAAGGACGTAATTCTGTCCGGTAAAACTGCAACAGTTCAGGAAGATGAATGAAGTTAAATAACCAGCCACCAAAATCACTCATCAGGATGGCATTGGCACTTAAGCAGAACAAGTTGATGATGATCAGAACCATCATAAAAATGTCATAGCCCAGTGCAACTTTCCAACCCCAAGAGTCTTTCTTCACGAAATGAAAGGTGGGCTTGGCTATCGTGTCATCTTGCTTCATTGTCTTCCTTAAATACTATTTATGCTTTTGCAGCCAAGTCTTGTTTCATGCGCTCAATCAGTTGATCTTTTTCAGTCCACAATTCATGAACCCATTGCTGAAAGTGTTCACGATATTCAGCATCATCTTCATAATTACCGCCGAGTACCCAACTTGGAATCTCAATTTTACGCAGATTGACTGCAATACGATTGACATCTCCTAACCAGAAATCGCCATAGCCTGGTGCACCATCTGGATAAACGATGGTCATATCTACCAGGGCATCAATTTTATCCCCTAAAATATTCAGGGCCAAAGCCAAACCGCCCGCCTTAGGTTTGAGCAGGTTTTTATACGGTGATTGCTGTGCCGCATGCTTCTCTGGAGTGAAGCGCGTACCTTCCAAATAGTTTAGCAGGGTAAAAGGCTGACTTAACAACTGTTCACAGGCTTTGCGTGATTCTTCCATATCACGTTTTTTAAGTTCCGGATTTTTAGCAATCTGTTCCTTGCTATGACGTTTCATCATCGGAAAACCTAAAATTTTAAAGGCTTGTCCAACGAATGGAATAAAGATCAGTTCCCATTTGGTAAAGAAACGGGTCAGGGGCATACGGGTCAAACCAAAATATTGATTTACAGTGGTATCGACCCAGCTTTGATGATTACAGGTCATCAGGTAACGGCCCTGCATGCTCAAGTCTAAATCATCATCAATACTGATATCCCATTTTAAATGCGGTAACACGTGATCAATCAGCCAATTATTGACACTGAGCCAACTGTTGGTAATCTGAATATTCGTTTCATCAATTTTACGTGATTTTTTGACTAGTTTGGTCAACCCCAATGCCAGAACGGGTGGACCATGAAAAAAAGTACTTCCGGTAATGACCGAGCCTACAGTTAGTCCGCGAGATAATTTTTTTAATATAGGTTGCTTCTTGATTTGCGATGACATAGTTAAGAACAGTCCTAAGATGAAGTCGTCTAATGTTTTTTTTCAGCATTTAATATAATTGTAGAATTTGAAATAAAAAAGTCTATTCATGCAACTATGTAGAAATTGTGTCCAAGATAGCTTGCTCATCAGCATAAAGTATTACAAAATGTAACTAAAGCTTTAATTATTTACAAAAAATCAATGGTATGCCCATTTTTTTTAATCCATCATTCCACTATACAACAAAACACAAGAAGGAGGCATGCGATGCGTGCACTAGTAATTACAGCTGTAGTTGGGGCTTTGGCACTTTCGGGTTGTCAAAATATGGAATATGACAAAGCCGCAATTGGTACCGGTCTAGGTGCTTTATTGGGTGCTGGTATTGCATACTCTAACGCTGACAAAGATAAGATGGGTCAAGCTGCAGCGATTGGTGCAGTTGTTGGCGGTGGTGCAGGTCTACTTCTTGATAAGAAAGAAAAACGTCTTCGTCAAGAATTGGCAGGTACTGGTGTAGATGTAGGCCGTAACCAAGATGGTTCGATTAATCTTGTTATGCCAAGCGTAACATTTGCGACCAATTCTTCTACTATTCAATCACAGTTCCAATCAGCGTTAAATGACGTTGCTAAAGTTCTGCGTGAAGATGGTACTGCAAGCAAATTAGCCTTGGTTATTCATGGTCATACCGACAACACGGGTACTGATGCAATCAACAACCCATTGTCTCAAAACCGTGCGAACTCTGTGAAAAACTACTTGGCTTCACAAGGTATTTCAAGCTCGCGTATGACATCGAAAGGTTATGGTTCAACTTCTCCAATCGCTGACAATTCAACAGCTGCGGGTCGTGAACAAAACCGTCGTGTAGAAATTTCTGTTTACGAAACTAAATAAGTTTAGTTTTGTCATAAAAAAGCCACCTTCGGGTGGTTTTTTTTATGAATGTCAAATCTGTATTTTAGGTTATGCAAGTTTGGCTTTGGCGACTATAATCTAGCTCGAATCAAAATGAGGAAATACTATGTCGTCGGCAAGTCAACTCAATGACAAGCAACTTGAAGCCATGAAATACACTCAAGGACCCTTGTTAGTACTTGCAGGGGCAGGTTCAGGTAAAACATCCGTTATTACGCGAAAAGTCGCACATTTGGTGCAGAACTGCGGTATTCCTGCACATCGTATTACGGCCATGACCTTTACCAATAAAGCTGCACGTGAAATGAAAGAGCGTGTCGGAAAACTATTATCTCGTGAAGAGGCCAAAGGTCTTTCTGTTTCGACTTTCCATACTTTTGGTTTAAATTTGCTTCGTTTAGAAATTAAACATACCCCATTAAAAAATAATTTTTCAATTTTAGATGCCGATGATTGTAAGCGTATTCTGATGGACTTAATGCATCGTGATAATTTGTCCGGTGCAGAAAGTAAAGAGCTGATTGCCAAAGCCATGAAAATGATTTCGGACTGGAAAAATGACCTGATTCCACCCGAACAAGCGCATACCACTTGCGAGACCGCAGAAGACGTGCAATTTGCGCATTTGTATCAACTATATGAGCGCAACCTGCGTGCCTATAACGCGGTGGATTTCGATGACTTGATCGTGATGCCAACCCGTTTATTACAAGAAAATGCCGAAGTCCGGGATAAATGGCAGAACCGTGTCCGTTATCTGTTGGTCGACGAATATCAGGATACCAATACTGCGCAGTATATTTTGGTGAAACTGCTTGTCGGGGTGATGGGACAATTTACCGCAGTGGGTGATGACGACCAGTCGATTTATGCATGGCGTGGTGCAAAGCCAGAAAATATGGCCTTGTTGAAAGAAGATTTTCCGAATTTAAAAGTGATTAAACTCGAGCAAAACTATCGTTCGACCAGTCGTATTTTAAAAGCAGCCAATACCGTGATTGGTAACAATCCGCATATTTTTGATAAAAAGCTCTGGTCAGACAAAGGTCATGGTGACGTGATTCGGGTCATTACCTGTCGTAATGATGATGATGAAGCTGAACGTGTAGTGAAAGATGTGATCACGCATAAGCTGATGAACGGAAAAAACTGGAAAGATTATGCGATTTTATATCGCGGTAATTTCCAGGCACGGGTTTTAGAAACTCAGCTGCGTCAAATGCAAATTCCGTACAAGCTGTCGGGTGGTCAGTCGTTCTTTGGCCGTGCTGAAATCAAAGACATCATGAGTTATTTGCGTATCATCATTAATCCAGAAGATGACAGTGCATTCTTGCGGATTATTAATACGCCTAAACGTGCGATTGGTCCGGTGACTTTGGAAAAGCTGGGACTGTTCGCGCAAGAGAACCATTTGTCGTTATTAACTGCGGCCGGTGATCAGCGCTTGACCATGGTGATGCCGAAAAAGGCCACTACACAACTGGCAGAATTTGCCGATTTTATTGCGAACTTTACCCGTAATTTGCTTGAAGATGACGAGCCTGTGCCGATCATTCGTCAGATGATGCTTGAAGCCGGGTATATCGATTACATCAAAGAGCAAGCAGCAACACCTGCGCAAGAAAAAACCAAGATCGATAATATTGAAATCTTGTACAGCAGCATTCAAAGCTTGATTAACCGCGCTGAAGATGTCGATGAGAAAAATATTGAAAGCGTGATCCGTAAAATGGTATTGCTGGATATGCTCGAGCAGCAGAAGGAAGAAGAGGATACTGATAAGGTCAATTTATTGACTTTGCATGCTTCAAAAGGTCTTGAATTTCCTTATGTTTATTTAATTGGCTTAGAAGAAGAATTATTACCGCATAAAAACTCCATTGCGTCAGAAACCGTTGAGGAAGAGCGCCGTTTGATGTATGTGGGAATCACGCGCGCACGCCAGGGTTTAACCATTACCTTGGCTGAGCAGCGTAAAAATGGCGGTCAAATGAAGCAAATGACCCCAAGTCGCTTCCTTGATGAATTGCCGCAAGATGATTTGGACTGGCTCGGTCGCAAGAAAAAATTGGCAGGCAATATTGATCCAAAATTGCAAGCGCAGCATTATCTCGAAAATTTACGTGCGCTGATTAAGCGTTAATCCACTATTTAAACCATGCAATTAGGAAAGAACAGATGAAAGTTCAAGTGAAAGTACTCGATACACGTTTAGGCACGCAATGGCCTATGCCGACCTATGCGACTTCGGGTTCAGCAGGTTTAGACTTACGTGCTTGTGTAGAAGAAGCGACTGTCATTGAACCAGGTCAAACTGTATTGGTTAAAACAGGTTTGGCGATTTATATTGAAGATACAAACTTTGCCGGTCTAATTTTACCGCGTTCTGGTTTAGGCCATAAACACGGGATTGTTCTAGGAAACCTTGTCGGTTTAATCGATTCCGATTATCAGGGCGAATTGATGGTATCGGTTTGGAACCGTAGCCAAACCGCATTTACTTTAGAGCCAGGTGAACGTTTGGCTCAATATGTACTTGTTCCAGTGGTGCATGCTGAATTTGAACAAGTGGAAGAGTTTGTGGCTACAGAACGTGGTGCAGGCGGTTTTGGTCATACCGGCAAAGGCTAAGCTGTAGATTTAGCTTAAAGAATTTAAAACCTGATAAATAAACAGGAATCACTGTTTTTTATCAGGTTTTATTTTTTATTTTACTGCTTTTCTAATTAAGGTATTCATAAACAAGGATTTATCACATTGAAATCAGCATCACTATTTAAATATATTCTTAAATCTTTTGGGTGATTTTTGTTTTGTTTTGTAAATTATTGTTTTTTAAATAAAAAGCATATTGCTAAGTTGGGTTGTTAAATGGAATAAATGCTCTGTTTTTCAATTGTGTATTGTATCTCTTAAAAAATACTCGTAAGACTTTTTACCATTGATTAAAAATATGAAATGCTTTTAAAATGCTCATCTTCTCCCTTAAGATGATGTACGGCTTATGAAGTTTAGCCTAATCAAGCATTCCCTAAAATTTTCACTTTATGGGTTACTTTAACTAGAAGAAATCATCATGAATTTTAAGAATAACAAATTCCCCGCACAAATTTTTCGTGCTTATGATATTCGTGGAAAAATATCATTTTTAACTCCTGAAATTGTAAAAGCGATTGCCTATGGATTGGTTGCCCAATATCAGAAGGTTGAACAGACTCAACTTGCCATTGGTTATGATGCGCGTTTAACCAGTCCAGAATATGCAGAAATTATTAGACAGGTATTTGAAGAGAAAGGCTTGAGTGCGACTATCATCGGTTGCTGTTCAACGCCATTATTATATTTTATTGCCCGTCAGTTTGATGGTAACGGAATCATGCTCACGGCAAGCCATAATCCAAAAACTGATAATGGAATTAAGTGGATTATTCAGGGTGAACCTCCTTGTCCTGAGATGATTCAACAAGTCGGTATAAGTGCAAGTAGCACTTTTGATCCATCAGAAAAACTAGTGATCAAACCGGTTCAGCATGAAGTTGTCGTTGAATATTGTCTCGAATATCAGCACGCACTTTTACAAGATATCCAGTTAAAGCGTCCTTTTAAAGTAGTTCTCGATGGTTTAAATGGTTCGGCAGGGCGCTGTGCTGCGTTGGTGTTAAAAAAATTAGGCTGTGAGATCACAACTATCCGCTGTGAAGCGAATGGCAATTTTCCCGATCATGCACCGGATCCTTCACAAGAAAAGCATCTTGTTGAATTACGAAAAACCGTACTTGAACAGCAAGCCGATATGGGCATTGCACTGGATGGTGATGGTGATCGACTGGTATTAATTGATGAAAATGGCACGACTATTTCAGCAGACCGGTTACTGGCTTTATTTTCTGAGATGTGTTTGAAAACGCATCCCGGGCATGAAGTGGTTTATGATGTAAAATGTTCGACCATGGTGAGAAATACAGTTCATCGCCTAGGTGGACAGGCGAAAATGATTCGTACTGGTAGTTCTTTCTTACGGACTTATATGTTGCAGTCTAAAGGAAAAGCAGTCTTTGGCGGAGAATACGCAGGTCATTATGTGTTTAATGACGGGCGTGGTTTTGGCTATGATGATGGTTTGTATGCGGCCTTGCGTGTACTCGAATATTTGGATCAAAAACCGGGTTTAACCCTATCCAAAGCATTGTTGGCTTATCCTGAGCGCAGTTGTACTGAAGATCTTTACATTAGTACCCATAGTGAAGAACCGATAGCGGTATTACATGATGTTGAAATTAAAAGTCATGATTTAGGCGCACAATTAAGTAAAATTGATGGGGTACGACTTGATTTTAAAGATGGATTTGGCATTATTCGAGCATCGAATACTGGTGAATACTTTACGGTGCGCTTTGATGCGGACAATCCTGTAAGATTAAACGCGATTCGACACACATTTGTTTCCATGTTAAGTGAACGATATCCTAAAATCGCACAAGACATTTTAGATGCTCAATAAGGAGAGGCGAATGCCACATCAGCATACTGGCATCGACAAAGCACAAATTTTGACTGAAGCTTTGCCGTACATTCAACGTTTTGCGGGTAAGACGCTAGTAGTGAAATATGGTGGCAACGCAATGACCGATCCAGAGCTGGAAAGCTCGTTCGCACGTGACATTGTATTGTTAAAAACTGTCGGTTTAAATCCAATTGTGGTGCATGGTGGTGGTCCGCAAGTAGACTCATTCCTGAAGCAACTCGGCCGTGAATCTGAACGTATTGATGGCATGCGTGTAACTGATCCTGCAACCATGGAAGTGGTTGAAATGGTTTTGGGCGGCAGCGTGAACAAATCTATCGTTAACCTCATCAACCAGCATGGCGGTCGTGCCATTGGTTTAACAGGTAAGGATGGCAACTTGTTACGCGCACAAAAGCTGTTGATGGAAAAGACCGCTGAAGATGGCACAGTACAACAGATTGATCTTGGCTTGGTCGGTGAAGTTGTGGGTGTGAAGACTGACGTATTGGAAATGTTCACCAACAGTGATTTCATTCCTGTAATTGCACCGCTTGGCGTAGATGATGCAGGCAATACTTACAACATCAATGCCGATTTAGTCGCGGGTAAAGTGGCTGAAGCTTTAGGTGCAGAAAAACTTATACTTCTGACCAATATTTCTGGCGTTCTAGACGAAAATAAAAACTTGCTCACAGGTTTAACCACCCAAGAAGTCGACCGCTTGATTGAAACCGGCGTGATTTATGGTGGCATGATTCCTAAAGTGGGCTGTGCACTAGATGCGGTGAAAGGTGGCGTAGTCAGTGCGCATATTGTAGATGGCCGTGTTCCACATGCAACCTTGCTAGAAATCTTTACTGATCATGGGGTAGGGACTTTAATTACCAACCGTGCCAAGCACTAAATCAGTCATTTTAAAAAAAGCCTCCTTGTGAGGCTTTTTTATTGCCTTTTTGGGATTGTCTTAACTGAATTTTTAATAAAATGAATTGTTTGATTGGTATTGCTGAGCTAATGCATAAAATAGTGGACGCTATGCTAAATTGAGATTTGCAACGCTTTCCCCAGTCATGCAAAATAGAAAAATCCTGTATTTGCTGTTTGATCAAGACTATGTGCCAGTTGCTCGGAATGAATTGTGCTACGCCAACGGATGTGACTTTCTCATTTCGTGGTTTTTCTCAACGCGCGGGCATTACATCCGACCATTGTGATGGTTTTGGCATTGCTTTTTTTGAAGATAAAGCCTGCCGGCTTTTTGTCGACAATCAATCTGCAGTTGAGTCTCCGATTGCCGAACTGGTTCGTAACTATCCCATCAAATCACGCAATGTGATTGCCCATATTCGTAAAGCAACCCAAGGTAAAATTACTCTGGAAAACTCGCATCCATTTAGCCGTGAACTGTGGGGACGGCAGTGGATTTTTGCCCATAATGGCGATTTACATGGTTTTAATCCGACCTTATCCGGTCGTTTTACCCCTGTGGGAAATACGGATAGTGAACGGGCATTTTGTTACTTGCTTGATCAGCTGGTGCTTAAGTTTGGTTATCATGAACCGAAGCTGGATCAAATTTTTGATCTGTTAGCTGAAGTCTCTCCCAAAATTGCCGAACATGGCACCTTTAATTTTTGCTTATCCAATGGTCAGGCTCTGTTTACTTATGCCATCACCAAACTGCACTGGCTGGTCAGAGAATACCCATTTAAACCAGCGCAATTGATTGATCTTGATGTCGAAGTCGATTTCAGTCAGGTGACCACACCTGAAGATCGAGTTGCCGTGATTACGACAGAGCCTTTAACGCAAAACGAGGTGTGGACAGCCTTTGAGCCTGGAGAGATGATTTTATTTCAGGATGGACGTCCAATTCGAAATCAACTGACCCAGATCGAACGTCTTGAGCGTGAAAAATTAAATCCGGAATTAAAAAGAATAACCCGAGCAGATCAATACTAATCTATAAAAGATTGATCCATAAAAGTTAAATAGAGGTAAATCTATAAAGGTATAGCAACACGTATCTTTATAGATTTCTTCATGCTTGTAATATTCTAAAAATATTAATTTCTTCAACTTCTATGATAATAAAATCTTTTATTTTAAATTTTGAGTCATATTAAAAAAATAATCGTTTTATTCTTAATAAAATATATTTAGTCGTCTGAATTAAATTATATCTTTCTAGATTAGCTTATTTTTTTACTTATATTTTTATCTAGAAATTTAATTTAAGTATTTTTATTTTTAATCATTTAATGAGATTTAAAGTAATATTTTTATTCTTAATAATCGCCTTGGATGATTATATTGGTTAAAAAATACTTTATTCTTTTGGTTGGTCTTTATAATTAAATCATTATATATCATTGGGTTATATTGTTTTATATGGATTTTTATTTAAAACCAACTGTTTTGGTTTATTTTTATTTGTTAAAAATCAATATATTATGAATTTATGTGATGAATCATATATATTTTATAGGTGGTCGTAATGAAAATGAAATGGGTTCCGGAATATAATACTGGTATCGATGTGATTGACGATCAACACAAACGAATTCTTGATTATATCAATGAAATTGATGATGTGGCAGAACATACGGATCGTGCCCGTATTAAACAAATTCTTGAAAATATTATTGATTATACGCAATCGCATTTTACCTTCGAAGAATCTTTACAAGAAGAAGCCGGTTATAAATACCGCGTTCCGCATAAACGTGTCCATGATTTATTTATTAAAAAAATTGAATCTTACCGTGACCGTTTTGAAATGGGTCAAGCAATTGAAAGTGAATTACATGAAGTACTTTCAAAATGGCTGATTAATCATATTCAGCACGATGATGCGGATTATGTGGGTGCCGTAAAAGAAAATATGATGGGCATTATTAAAGAAAAAGAAAAGAAAACAGGTAGAAACTGGTTTGCTCGTTTCTTTTCATAAAGAAAAATAAACCAGATAATAACAAATACAAGTCATAGTAATCTTGCGCAGCAAATCATTAGGCATGATGGTTTGCTTTTTTATTTTTGATTTTCCCTCATGACAAAGGCAAAATAGCCAAAGACTTTTTTAAGGAACGCATCATGCAGGACAATGCTATGTCACGATGGCTATCACCGCTGATGGCATTTTGTTTATCTTTTATCATCATTGCCACATTAGCACCGATAGTCGGGATTCAAGTTGAGCGTCAACTTGATTTTTGGTTGTTATGGTTAAGTACTATGCTTATTTTGGCATTACCGATCTGTTATTTAGAAATTGCCTTGGCGAAACGCTCAAAAACCACAGCGTTAAATGCATTGTCTAGTTTGACACGTGATGCAGATGCATCGCAAAAATGGCGCGTAGTCGGTTGGCTCGCGGTTGTGTTTATTCCTTTCTTGGCAGGCGGCATGCTGTCCAATGCAAGCCAGTTACTGGGGCATTTTGCTTTTAATGGAATTGCACCAAATCTGTTGTTCGTTGGCTTGGCGATTGTTGCAATTGCACTTTCATTTGCACCGCGAAAGATGATTGTCATCCTGAGTGTGGTCAGTGTTTTAGCTTCCTTAATTCTGGCCAATGTGATGGGAACGGCTTTGCCTGCTTGGCAAGTTACGCCAGTTGAATTTAACGAGTGGGGCAGTGCGACCGTATTGGCACTGGTGGCGAGCGGTTTAGGCATGGGGTTATACTGGCAAAGTAGTTTAGCTGCAGTAAAACAACAAGATGTTGCCACCAAAACAGCATTACCCATCTGGATTGCGCAATTATTGGCAGTGGTTGCTTTTGGCTTCTTTGCTGCCAATGCCCAAATTCCGGGCTTTGCATTCGTAGTTGCTGTAGTCAGTACATCTGCACTTTTACTCAATCTGGCGCGTGAACAATTACTACAACGTCAACTGAATATTGCGATTCAATGGTTGGTGATTTTGGTTGCTGTACTGGTTTGGGCTATTCCTGCCATGAGTCCAATTTTTAATACCATACTCATGCTGTGGGGCTTAGTGATTTGCTTGATCTATGCCATTTTTGCCGGATGGATCATGAAGATTAGCCATTTACGCAAATCCATGAATTTTAGCAATGAGCTATTTTATAACTTGTGGCGTATTGCAGTGCGTGTGGTATTGCCTGTATCGATCATTGTGGCGATGATTGCCATCATTGGACAATTGGTCTAATGAACGAGATACAACAGGTTTGGGTGGCGTATGCGGCTCAGGATCGACAGTTTCATCTGGCGGTCGCTTTTCATCCAGGCATGACTGCTTTAGATGCGATTGAGCAAAGCGGTATTCGGGCACAAATTGCTTTACCCGAACCACTTTCATTGGGAATTTTTGGGATGCGGTTGCAAGATCCGAATCAAATATTACAAGCTGGTGATCGTGTCGAGATTTATCGTGCCTTAACGATCAATCCGAAGGATATTCGCCGGAAACGTGCTGCAGAAAATCCGGTCGGACTTTATTGTCGCGGAAATCGCTTTAAACAATTGAAGTGATAAGAAAAACCCCTCATTGAGGGGTTTATTTTTATTTCAAAGCGGCTATAGTGGTGGCGCATTTAGAATCGCTTCTTTTGATCCTGGCAAGCCGGGTTGAGATTCTGGAATGGTTTCCAGACCTTCAATCTTGATGACAGTCCCTGTTTGATCGAAGTAAATTCTTAAATGTTGACCCTGAGCAGCCGGGATTTTGGCTTTTTTAGCGTAAGTTCCTGGTGTATAGTTGTAGATGTAGTCCCAACGTAAAGGATTCATTGGATCTGAAACTGTAGGGCTTCCCAGCAAGAATCGAACTTGTTGATGACTCATACCGACCTGAATTTTTGAAGCTTGTGCTTGAGTTAATGGCGTCCCTTGCGGAATATCAACTTTATAAACGCCCAAGGTCGAACAGCCTGCGAGCAGTGAATTAATTATGATGCATTTGATCCACGGATAGATCATACTGCATCTAAACTTTGTTGCATATTCCAACTTTAAATTTGTTGAGAGACCTTTTTACATGCCTATTTCAAATCAAGATTTACGCAAAGCTGGACTTAAAGTTACGCTTCCACGAATAAAAATATTGGAATTACTAGAAAATTCAAGACAACATCATTTAAGCGCAGAAGACATTTATAAAACTTTACTTGAACAAGGTGAAGATGTCGGTTTAGCAACTGTGTACCGCGTGTTAACACAGTTTGAAGCTGCGGGGATTATTCAACGTCATCATTTTGAAAATAATCATTCCGTTTTCGAAATTATGCAAGAAGATCATCACGATCATATTGTTTGCCTGAATTGCAGCAAAGTCGTTGAATTTACAAATGACGTGATTGAAACTCAGCAACATGAAGTGGCTGAAAAATATGGCTTTACTTTGACAGGTCACTCTTTAAACCTTTATGGTTATTGTGATGCAGCTGAATGCCAAGAGGCATTACGTAAAAAATAATACTGACTTAGAATCAGTTAAAAAAACAGGCTTCATTTGAAGCCTGTTTTTTTTGTATTTAAATTTGAATGTTAAGCCTGACCATCAAAGGTGATGTTGCTACTTGCATGCAATAAGCGATCGCCACCTTCTTCGGACAACTTGATTTGTAAACGAAGATCGTTAGGGGAGTCTGCATGTTTCAAGGCATCTTTATAGGTAATCTGTTTGGCTTTATACAAGTCAAATAAGGCTTGGTCAAAGGTTTGCATCCCCAGTTCACGTGAGCGTTTCATCAACTCTTTAATTTCATGTACATCACCTTTACGGATCATGTCCGCAATTAACGGCGAGTTGATTAAAATCTCAATGGCTGCACGACGAGACTGCCCATCCACAGAAGGAATGAGTTGTTGCGCAACCACTGCTTTTAAGTTGAGCGATAAGTCCATAAATAATTGATTATGACGATCCGCATCAAAGAAGTGAATAATACGATCAATCGCCTGGTTGGCATTGTTGGCATGCAATGTGGCAAATACCAAGTGGCCCGTTTCAGCAAAGGCAATCGCGTAATCCATGGTTTCGCGCGAACGAATCTCACCAATCAAGATGACGTCGGGTGCCTGACGCAGGGTGTTTTTCAAGGCGATTTCAAAAGAGTCGGTATCAATGCCCACTTCACGCTGGGTAATGATACAGCCCGCATGTTCATGAATAAATTCAATCGGGTCTTCAATGGTAATGATATGACCTTTTGAATTTTGGTTACGATAGCCAATAATGGATGCTAAAGAGGTCGATTTACCCGTACCTGTTGCACCCACAAACATAATGATGCCGCGCTTGGTCATCGCCAATTCTTTTAAAATAGGCGGTAACTTTAGCTCTTCCATCGTTGGAATAATGGTTTCGATACGACGCAATACCATACCGGGTTCATCGCGTTGTTGAAATGCACTGACACGGAAACGGGCAGTCTTGTCGCGGTTACTGATAGCGAAGTTACATTCGCGCGTTTCAGCAAATTCTTTACGCTGCTTTTCACTCATAATCGAGTTTAAAAGTTGCCCGACAATTTCGCCAGTTAGCTTGGTCTTTGCAATTGGAACAATCTGACCATTAATTTTCATGGACGGTTCAACATCGGCAGTAATAAACAAGTCGGATGCCTGCTGTTGAATCATCAAATTCAGTAAGTCGTTAAAATCCATAATAAGATCCTAAATCCGTTTAAACTTATAAGAATGATTCTGGTTGTTTTGCCATGGTGCGCGCAGTTTGCGGGCTAATAATGCCTTTAGCGACCAGCGTTTTCAGGCTTTGATCCAGCGTAGTCATACCGTAGTTGGCACCAGTTTGAATGGCAGAATACATTTGAGCCACTTTGTTTTCGCGGATCAGGTTACGGATGGCAGGAATACCGATCATGATTTCATGTGCTGCGACACGACCGCCACCATTTTTCTTCAATAACGTTTGAGAAATTACGGCCTGCAATGATTCAGACAACATGGCACGAACCATGTCTTTTTCTTCTGCCGGGAATACGTCAATCACACGGTCAATGGTTTTTGCCGCAGAGGTGGTATGTAGTGTACCGAAGACCAAATGACCCGTTTCCGCGGCAGTCAATGCCAAACGGATGGTTTCAAGGTCACGCATCTCACCGACCAGAATAATATCCGGGTCTTCACGCAGCGCTGAACGTAATGCTTCGTTAAAGCCATGTGTGTCACGATGCACTTCACGCTGGTTAATTAAGCATTTTTTCGATTCGTGTACAAATTCGATTGGATCTTCGACCGTTAAAATATGGTCATAACGGTTATCGTTAATATAGTCGATCATCGCAGCAAGCGTGGTTGATTTACCCGAACCTGTAGGTCCGGTCACTAACACGATCCCACGTGGGAAATTACAAATATCTTTAAAGATTTGGCCCATGCCAAGGTCTTCAATGGTCAGTACTTTTGATGGAATGGTACGGAATACTGCACCTGCACCGCGGTTCTGGTTAAATGCGTTGACACGGAAACGCGCTACACCCGGTACTTCAAAAGAAAAGTCAGTCTCTAACTTTTCTTCAAAATCACGACGCTGTTTATCGTTCATGATGTCATACACAAGTTTGTGTACTTCTTTATGTTCTAAAGCGGGTAAGTTGATACGACGGACTTCGCCATCGACACGGATGAGTGGTGGCATACCTGCCGATAAGTGTAAGTCTGACGCCCCATTTTTAGCTGAAAAGGCTAAAAGTTCAGTGATGTCCATAATTTCCCCGAGATCATTTAAATGTTATTTATTTTGTTAGAATAATAAGGCTTTCCCAGAGCTTAACCAACAGTTAGTTTAAAGGGAAAGTAAAAAAAGATGAATGAAAGTGAGAACCTTGTCAATGAATAGTCTTCAAGCGTCACGAAATAAAGTTTTACAGCAAATTGAAGATGCCTGTAAACAGGCCCAGCGTGAGCCGGAAAGCGTACAGTTACTGGCTGTTTCGAAGACTCATCCAAGTGAGTCCTTACGCGAAATGTACCAAACCGGGCAGCGTGCATTTGGTGAAAATTATTTGCAAGAGGCCTTAGATAAAATTGAAAATTTAAATGATTTGGACATCGAATGGCATTTTATTGGACATGTTCAGCGCAATAAAACCAAGCATTTGGCTGCAAGTTTTGCCTGGGTGCATGGAGTAGATCGCTTCATTATTGCCGAGCGTTTATCCAATCAACGAGAAGTATCCCAGCCCGCGCTGAATATCTGTTTACAGGTCAATATTGATGCCCAAGATACCAAAGACGGCTGTCAGCCAAATGAAGTGGCGGAACTGGTTAAAAGGATTAGTCAACTTCCATACTTAAAATTGCGTGGCTTGATGGTAATTCCTGCACCGAATAATACCCAGGCTTTTAGTGATGCCAAGCAGTTGTTTGAACAAGTAAAATCTGAACATGCCCATCGTGAAGACTGGGATACCTTAAGCATGGGGATGTCAGGGGATATGACCGAGGCGATTGCTGCAGGTTCAACCATGGTGCGGGTTGGAACAGCATTGTTCGGAGCGCGGGATTATTCCCAGTAAACAATATTCACCACCATTTTGACCGTTTTGAAAACTGAACTTTAGGGTTCAGTTTTTGTTTTAAAAATTGAACTTTCCACTAAAGTTGAGTACAAGAATAACCAGCTAAAGGAATAATCTGTATAAAAACCATTGATTCGACCAAGGAAATAGGCAAGTTTATGGCGGCATATTATCAACTCATCGGGCGAGATACCGATACCACCGGAACAGTCACGGCGCATTACCGCTCAACGCTACTGGCTCAAGGTGCATGGAATGAACATGAACAGCATATGGCACCGGCGACCGGAATTATCTGTGCGGAATTAGACTGTTTCGCACCGCGTGGTGATATGCGCATTGGCCGGATCAGTTTGGATATTTTGGGTCTGATTCCTGCGGGTGAGTTTAGTATCACCACCAAAGTGATTCGCCCGGGCAAGACCATTGAGCTGATTGAATCAGAAATGATGGCTGGGGGTAAAGCGTGTGTGGTCGCAAGAACCTGGCGCATGCTCACCCAAAATAGCCAGTTGATAAAAGGTTTGGAAGATGCAGATGCGGCTGGCCCTGAAAATGCGCCGATCTGGGAAGGGATTCGCCAGTGGCCCGGGGGATATATTCAGTCTATCGAAGCACGAAGTCATGAGCGTTGTGCAGGCAAGGGCATTGTCTGGTTGCGAACGCCGCATGACATGGTTGAAGGTGAACCGACCAGCGATTTTGTTCGCTTGATGGGAATGGTGGATACGGCCAATGGTATTGTGCCACGTCAAGACTGGCCATTTAGCTGGGGCTTTCCTAATCTGGATTTGCAAATCCATATGCACCGTTTACCGCAAGGTCAGTGGCTGGGCTTGGAAACTGTACAGCAGTATGGGGACGACGGCATTGGCCTGACCAGTTCTGTGTTGCATGATATTGATGGGCCATTTGGGCGCAGTGAGCAGATTTTGACTTTGCGTTCTATGGCATAAGGCATAGTGCATAGGGCATAAATTGTTTGCCCGTAAAAAAGCCTAGCTCACTAGATCATCTTCTAGCTAGGCTTTTTTTATGATTTTCGGATTCTAAAATTATCCCACCACTTGAATGGTACTTGCGCCAGCACCCAATGGTTTCACCTGAATCTGCACAGGAATGCGTTCATGCATTTCTTGAATATGCGAGATCAAGACCACTTTACGCCCCTGGCTTTGCAACTGATCTAAGGCATTCATCACCATATATAAAGAGGATGCATCTAAAGTCCCAAAACCTTCATCAATAAACAGCGATTCAATTTTCATCGAACCTGACGCCATATTGGCAATCGCCAAAGACAAGGCGAGGGCGGTCAGGAAGGATTCACCGCCAGAAAGTGAAGAAACCGAACGGGTTTCACCGTCCATGTCATGATCGACAATCGCGAGGCTTAAAGAGTGATCCAGGCGCTTGAGGGTATAGCGCTGCGATAACATGGTCAATTGCTGATTAGCATGCTCAACCAGAATGTCAAGATTATATTGCTGTGCATAATCACGGAAATCTTTGCCTTTCGCATCGCCGATCAGGCCGGAAATTTTGCCCCAGCGATGTTCCTGTTGCTGAATGTTTTGAATCTGATTGGCATATTTTTGCAGTTTGTGCACATTTTGCTGATGCACTTCAAGTTTTAAATTGAGCTGGTCATACACATCGCGTTGAGCTTTTAATACCGCGAGATGCTGCTCTAATCGCTGTTGTAATGTGGTGAAATCGCAGTCTGGCTGTAATTTTAAATGTTCAGCAAGTTGTCCATGCATGGTTTTTAAAGCCGATGATGCTTCATTCAGCATTCGTTCGGCTTGCTGGAGTTGCTGACGAATCTGTTGCTCTTGGGTGCTATCAATGAGCAGTAATTGAGTTAACTGATCCGCTTCAAAATCTGGATGCAGTGTCAACCATTGCTGAATTTCAATATCCGATTTTTCTTTGCCATCTATATGTTGTTGTTGCTGGACTTTAAGCTGGTTTAACTGATTCTTCTGCGTTTCAAAATTTTGACGTAATTGCTCAAACTGTTGTTTCAATTGAGCATAAGTGGCTTGCTGTTGCTGACGTTTTTGATCATGCGCTTTTAGCCAGTCATTCGGCTTATCTTGCTGTGTTCCGGTCATATCAAAAATAAGCGAACAGGCAATTTTACTGTTGTGTTGTCCTTTTTCAGAGAGTTCAGTTACGACTTGTTGAGTCTCCTCAATCTGCTTTAACAGATAGCCAAGATCGGACTGTACTTTATGCAGTCCCTGTTGTTGTGCGCTTAAATCTGTATCGAGCTGTTGTAACTGTTGCAGGTGTTTAAAGCGTTGCTGCAAATCCTGTTGAATTTGCTGCGCCGTATGTACAGTATTCTGCTGCCATGCTTGTTGTTGGACTGAATTTAGGCAAGAGAAAACATCATTCACTTGAGTTTGCAAGGTTCGGGCAGACTCAAGCAAATGCTGTTGTTCCTGAATCTGATTAGATAATGTCTGTTGATCTTTAGAGGCTTGCAGCAAGTTTGCAATCTGCTGTTCAGCCTGCTTTAAAGTCAGTTTGAGTTGTGTTTGCGCTGCTAAAAATTCTTCATTCAGACGTTGCTGCGGCTGCTCTAAATCAAGCTGTAATGCAGCCAGTTTAAACAGCTGTTCTAATGCGACTTTTGTTGCTTCAAGTTTTGTGGTTAATTGCGTAATCGTCGTTTGAGTCTGGGTATATTTCGTCTGTAATTGGGTCAAACGAAGTTGCTGCTCTTGCCATATTTTAAATGTCGCTTGCTCAAGTTCAATAGCTTGTTGTTCTTGTTGCTGTTGCAGATCAAGCAGGGTTTTAGAAATAACGCTTTGCTCTTCTTTATAAGGATGATGGGTGCTGCCACAGACCAGACACGCTTCACCAGACTGCAAGTTATCACGCAGCTGTTCAATATTTTCAGTATGCAACAAGCGCTGTTGTTGTAAAAACTGTTGCAGTTTTTCACGCTCTAATTTTGCCGTTTGATAGTCTTGTTCTGTCTGCTGGGACTGATTTTGCTGTTGTTGCAAGCTGATGCTTAAAGTATCTAATTGTGATTCAGCGGTGGTTTTTTCATGCTGATCTGAAAACCATTGAGCCAGTCGTTGCTCGATCAAACTGAACTGGTTCAATTGTGCCAGTTGCTGTTCACGTTGCTGACGGATTGCTGCTAACTGTTGTTCTAATGCTGCAACATTTCCAAACTGTGAAATATGCTGTTCAAGCTGCTGTTGTTGCTGTGCAAAATTTTGCTGGGCAGTCGCAAGATGACCTAAACTATTTTCAATGTTTTGATAGTGCTGAATAAAGCGTTGCAGTTGCCCTAAATGAACATCTAAACCGTGGTCCAAAGCTGAAAACTGTTGGCTATGTTGCAGTTTTTGCGTAATTGCAGCTTGCTTGTGTTCAAGCTGTTGAGCGTGCTCTAAGCTTGTATTGAGTTGCTGTTCTAGGGGCTGCTTTTGAAGTTTCAGCTCATCCAGTTTGGCATGGGCTTTACGAAAGTCTTGCCCAATAAAGTCACGTTCCAGAATACAGTGACGAACCTGCTGTAAGGCAGAGTCATGTTGCTGTTCAAATTCTTGGGTCGTTTTGATGGCAGTTTCAGCCTCTAGATAAATCTTTTTTTGGGTTTCGAATTGGTTTTCCAGCACTAAAAACTGCTGTTCAGACTGTGAGATTTGCGGGGCAAGTTGCTGTTGTGCCTGAATGCACTGCTGCTGCTGGAATACTACAGGACGGATACTGGAAAATATTTCCAAGCGTTGTAACTGCTCCCGTTCTTTTGAGAGCTGCTGATGATTCAACTGCTGTGCATCAAAATGCTGTTGTTTAACGGCAATCTCTTGCTCAAGTTTATATTTATGTTCAAACCATTGCTGTTGTAATTCAAGTCGGGTTTTTTCTTGCTCAAGTTGAGTGAGCTGTTGTTTTATTTGCAGATGTTGCTGTTGTATGTCGGTGAGTTCTTGATCCGAAATAAGATCAATATGCCCTAACATTTCTTCAAGTTTTTTACGTTCTTTTTCGATATCTGCTGTTTTACGAAAAGCAATTTCACCAATTTTGGCAAAGATATTGGAGTTGGTTAAATATTCCAGTAAAGCGCCACGTTCATTGTCACGTGCTTTTAAAAATGCAGTCACTTCAGATTGAGCCAGTAAAACTGCACGGGTAAATTGCTCAAAACTGAGCTGGGTGATTTTATGAATGCTGGCATCCACTGCCTTGGCTTTATCTGCAATCACCACACCATCGGTTAAGCATTTTAAATGGCGTTGCACACTTTGTAATTTACCCGTGGCACTTTCACGTGCACGTTTAATTTCCCAGCGCGCAAGATAATGTTTCTGATCTTGTGCCACAAAAACAAGTTCGGCAAAACCATGTCCGGTACCGCGGCGAAGTACGGTTAAAGGTGAATTGGTGAGTAATTCTGAACCATCCACATCGATTAGTTTGCCATCGCTGCCTTTGAGCCGCGGCACCTGGTTAAACAGTGCCAGACACATGGCATCAAGAATCGTGGATTTACCTGCACCGGTTTTGCCAATAATGGCAATTAAACCGGCATTGGCCAAAGGTTCACTTTCAAAATCAATAAAATGTTCACCAGCAAGAGATGCCAGATTTTTTATACGAATAGATAAAATTTTCATGGCACATCCCTAAAGCGTATTTTTATTTTCAAGTGAATGATGGGCTTCTTGAACCAGCGTTTGAAAATCTTTTAACACCGCATCATCCTGTACATAACCTTTATTCTGCCAAATCTGTTCAAACAGTTTTTCTGGCGTTGGCGGTTCAAGCTGAATTTTTGTGGCACTATTTTGTATTGCAAGATTTTTATATTGACGTGAAATTTTTACCAGACGATAACGGTTTTTAGGCAAGGCATCTTCAAACTGTTGTCTTAAATTGGGCAATGGCGGCGTGTCGGTATGATATTCAATATCGATGTATTCACGTTGATCAATATTGGCAATTTCACCACTGGTGAGCGCTTTAAGCTGTGCAAATACCTCATTCAATTCACCCCGAATCCGGTGCAATTGAATACTGCGTGGAATGGGCAGTGCTTCAAACTGAAAAGCAGTTTCATCCGCTTTAGAGGGTTCAATTTTGACTTCAACCACTTGGTGCTTGTAGTTAATTTCACTGAAAGATAAAGGAATCGGTGAGCCGCTATAGCGAATATGCGGATGCTGAACTTTTTGTGGTTTATGCAAATGCCCAAGCGCCACATAATCAATCACGTCATCAAATAATGCGGTAGACAGCGCTTCTTCATTGCCAATAATAATCGGGCGTTCGGAATCGGAAGTTTCACCGCCTTGCATATGTGCATGCGACATTAAAATCAGCGCTTGATCATCCGTTTTACGTTTTTTGGCTTCACTAATCAGTTGCTGGTGCAAATAGGCAATCGCATTTTGACTATTGGTGGTGTGCTCATTAAAACCGGTAATTTCCGCGGCACGTAAAAAGGGCAGACTTAAACACCACGCCACAATATTTTTATTCAGGTCATAAATCGGCAGCAGTAAACGGTCGAGATCTAAAGTTTTGTCTTCCTTCCAGCGCACCACCCCAACCGTTCTGGCATTGTATTTTTCCAGTAAAGGTTCGACCTGTTCAATGCGATAACCTGAATCATGATTACCTGCAATCATCAGCGTTTGCATATGCGGGGCAAGTGCATGCGCATCGGCTAAAAATTGGTAGAGCTGTTTTTGTGCGGCCGATGCAGGATTGATCACATCAAAAATATCGCCTGCAATGAGTAGGGCATTCGGTTGTTTTTGTTTGATTTGTTCAAGCAACCAGCTTAGAAACTGTTCATGTTCATATTGGCGTGAATGGTTGTAAAAAAATTGTCCCAAATGCCAATCTGATGTATGAAAAAAATGAACCGCCATATCGATGTACAATCCCTAAAATTTGCCCCGCATATACTATAGGCAAAACAGCAGTTTAATTACAGCGGAGTTTGCAAAACTTCTTTTTCATATTCTGCTATTTAAACCCAAATATACTGCAAGTAATTTATCTGTTATCAGTTAGATAAACTGAAAATCAATATCCATAAAAAAGCCCCGCTGAACTCGGACAGGGCTGTTAGGTGTTTACTTTTACATCAATCTTTGAAATGCACCGGTATCCACTGATAGCTCTTACCGTCTTTAGAGTAAATATGTCCAATGCCAGGGAAAGGTAAATGCGGTGCAGCAACGGTCTGTCCATTTCTAGCCAATCGTGCAAACTGCGCTAAACGTGTTTGCACCGCTTTTTTTGGGTCCACATCAAAATCAATGGCAGTTTCAGGGTGGTCAAACTGAATGCTATGTGAATGCACAATATCACCGACAAATACGATTTCTTCATTGCCAGACTTGAATGCAAAACTGAAATGTCCCGGTGTGTGTCCCGGTGTACTGATGACTTCAAAACCTTTGACCTTGTCGCCTAATTTAAAGGTCTTAAAATGTTTTTTGGCTTGATAGGGCTGAACTGCTTGCTGAATTTTCTCTACAGTTTGTTTGAATCTGGCCTGTTTATCTTGCGGTAATTTTGCTGCCTGTTTGGGATCTAGCCAATAGTTTGCTTCCGCATCGGCAACATAGACCGTTGCATTTGGAAAGCTGGTGACACCTTTAGCACTGATGCCACAAACATGATCGGGATGTAAGTGGGTCAGTAAAATGGTATCCACTTGCTCTGGCTTATAACCCGCAGCCATAAGGTTTTTATGTACTGACCCAAAATCTGGACCGTTACAGCTTGATGCACCACTGTCCACTAATACCAAGCTTGAACCGGTATTGACCAGAAAAGCATTCACCGAGGTTTGCACACCTTTGGCCTGATCAGCATGATATTTCTTTAAGATTTGCGTCACTTCAGCTGCTGGAATGCCTTTAAACATAGATGGGTTTAAGTAGTTTGTACCATCAAGTAAGGCAGTGATTTGTACATTGCCCAATTGATGCTGATAAAAGCCAACGACCTGTTTTTGATGGGGGATGGATTTGGTTTCTACAGCTTGGGCTTGAGGCATAGCCATGAATGAACTAAGTCCAAGTATGGTTAGCGAAATTAATTTATTCAGTGTTTTCATCGTTATTCTTATCGTTTAAAAGACATGTCTTTTTTTAGCATGTTTTTGATGGAATTTTATCTGATATAAACAATAACCCATCAAAAAGGGGATTTTATCAATGTAAAAAGTGTCAATTAAGACACTTATTTACTGGATTTTGCTCCTGCTCTAGATTTAACTACTATTCATAATTTTCTATTTTTAATATTTTCTTTTGTTTAAAAAAATCTTTCCAGTCTTCTCTAGAAAGCTTGTTTTTAGTTATAAATTCTATCAAAAAAGTTATCCATTTATCTTGATATAAATAGTCATTATGAGGTTCATCATAATGACAATAATCAGGGTTTGTTTCAAAAGCGTCGCTATCAGGACTAAAATCAGAATAAGGTCTAATTTTAAAGATACAAAGTAATTGTTTATGGTCATAATGGGTCAATTTCAAATTAATAGATTTGTTAACCTCCTCTAAAACTTTGCTTGGTTTTAGTTTGCCGATATTAACGCCTTCAAACTTTACGACTTTATCTTTAACAATTGCTGTAAGACGGTCATATTTTTCTTTATCTTCCTCTGAAATTGCACTCCAGTTCACAAACTCAACTGCTAAATCACTTTTATTGGTATTGGCAATTTTAGGAATTTGGATCAGTTTGATACTGTACTCTTGTGATGCAAATACATCATCACGAATATGATCACGATATTTCTGAATAAATTCTATTAAGTCTTTATATTCTGTGGAAAGTAATTGTTTACTGGCTTCTTTTTGCTGAGTTGTTCTCATCCTGGAAAATTGTAAGGAATAAGCTAAACTTTCATTAATCGCATATTCTTCTCCGAATAATTTAATTAATTCATTTTCATAGTTATATAGAAGTGCTTGGCATTCACCGAAAATCGTCAACCCGATTTCATCTTTATCAATTGTTCGGTGTTCAATTTTATTTCTTAATTTTATAAAAAATTCTAAGTTGATTTTTACTGCTTCTGATAATTTTGCATATTCTTTTATGCAAGTTTTTAATTCCCATGCTTTTTTATCACCATCAATCAGCTGATACCTTCCATTTTTCTCTTTATGGAAATATGTGTCTCCAATTGTATGGTTAAAGTGAGCTTGGAATAGTCTTGTCCAAGCCATAACCATGTGTGTAATAAAAGTTTCCACTCTAAAAGGTGCTCTAGGTTTATTGTAAATTTCGACTGCTAAGAGAGCACAATCGATTGAACTTTCTAATAAGGATTTTGTTTTGCCTTTTCTTAGTAATGGGGCTTTCATTAATTTTCATGTTGATAAGTAAATTATTTAGAGATTATCAGTAAATTATTGATATTTAAATAATATGAATATTTTTTATTTACTTTTGACTGGGCAAAAGTAACAAAACCCCTTTGTTAGCTAGAGGGTAGTTCCTTGTACCCCTAACTAACAGGCGACATCCTTGTCGCCGGTCATCTGATTAAAGACTGTAGATTTTATCAAATGAAAAATCCCTTCTCCCTTTGGGATAAGGTTAGGATGAGGGAAAGCCAATAAAAAAGCCCCTACAACGTAGAGGCTTTTTCCTATCTTAATCTAACAATTAAGACACTTTATCACCCGGTTTAGCACCAGTTTCAGGTGAAATCACCCAAACACCTTCGCCATTACCAGCCGCAAGTACCATACCGTTTGAAATACCAAAACGCATTTTACGTGGTGCAAGGTTAGCCACCATCACCACCAATTTACCTTTTAGGTCTTGAGGCTTATAGAAATCACGAATACCACTAAACACGTTACGTGGCTCAGCTTCACCGACGTTTAAAGTCAATTGAAGAAGTTTGTCAGAGCCTTCAACGTGAGCGGCTTCTAAAACTTCAGCCACACGTAAGTCAACTTTCACAAAGTCATCAATGGTGATGATTTCAGCTTCGCCAACTTTCGGTTCAGCTTTCTTCTCTTTAGCTTTCTCTTTCTTCTTCTCGGCTTTTGCAGGTTCTGCAGCAGGCGCAGCTAAAGAGTCTTTAGATGCATCGACCATAGCAGCTACAGCTTTAGGGTCTACACGTTGCATTAACGGCTGGAACAATGCAATTTCATGACCGACAAGAATCGTTTCACGCGAAGCGAAATCGAAAGATTCCAATTGCAAGAAGTCTTGAACTTGTTTTGCCAAAGTCGGCAATACTGGTGCAAGGTAAACTGCCAATTGACGGAACAAGTTAATACCAACAGAACATACGTCATGAACTTGCTGTTCTTGACCTTCTTGCTTCGCAAGCGCCCAAGGTTTCTTCTCATCAATATATTGATTTGCACGGTCAGCAAGCGCCATGATTTCACGAATCGCAGCAGAGAATTCACGTGCCTCATAGTTTTGTGCAATTGAAACGCCTGCATCAATAAAGCTTTGCACCAATTCAGGCTCAGCACATTCATTCGATAATTTATTATCAAACTTGGTGTTGATGAATTTTGCACAACGGCTGGCAATGTTGACCACTTTACCAACCAAGTCTGAATTCACTTTTTGCACGAAGTCATCAAGGTTCAAGTCAGAATCTTCAACTTTGTCAGAAAGTTTAGACGCAAAGTAATAACGTAAATATTCAGGGTTTAAATGCTCTAAATAGGTTTCAGCTTTAATGAATGTACCGCGAGATTTAGACATCTTCTGACCATTTACAGTCAAGAAACCGTTTACGAATAGACCTGATGGCGTACGGTAGTTTGCGCCTTCAAGCATTGCCGGCCAGAACAATGCGTGGAAATATACGATATCTTTACCAATGAAGTGATAAACCTCATTTTTAGAATCTTTTTTCCAGTAATCGTCAAAGCTGAGTTCAGGACGTTTAGTTTTGATGTAGTTTTCAAAACTCGACATATAGCCAATCGGCGCATCTACCCAAACGTAGAAGTATTTGTTTGGCGCATCTGGAATTTCAAAACCGAAATACGGTGCATCACGAGAGATATCCCAATCGTTTAAACCTGCTTCAAACCATTCATCTAACTTGTTGGCAATCGATACAGGCAGGCGACCTTCATCACGGGTCCATTTTTGCAGGTATTCAGCAAAGTTCGGAAGTTTGAAGAAGTAATGATCTGATGATTTTTCAACAGGCGCAGCACCACTTAAAGTCGATTTAGGATTCAACAATTCTGTTGCATTATAGGTTGCGCCGCAAACTTCACATGAGTCGCCGTATTGATCTTCAGCTTTACATTTCGGGCATGTGCCTTTAATAAAACGATCTGACAAGAACATGCCTTTTTCAGGATCGAATAACTGTTTTACAGGACGCACTGCAATGTTATTTGCTTCACGATTCTTGATGTAAATCTCAGACGAACGATTTTTATTTTCTTCGCTGTTGGTCGAATCATAATGGTCAAAGTGAACACCGAAACCATCAAAGTCACGGATATGTTCTTTTTGCACATTGGCAATCTGTTGTTCCGGTGCAATACCATTGGCTTCAGCACGCAGCATGATGGCTGTGCCGTGAGCATCATCCGCACAGACATAAGTCACGTCATGACCCATTGCACGCATGGCACGAACCCAGATATCTGCCTGGATATAACCGAGTAAGTGACCCATATGGATTGGGCCATTGGCGTAAGGAAGGGCATTGGTGACTAGGATTTTACGCACGGATTCACTCTCTCATTCGTATTCATTATGCAATGGGCCATAATTTTACATGATGCAGAGGGGATTACAAAGAAATGCTTTAGCTGAAGCGCATCCAATCAAGCGACCGGAATATTCAAATACAGAATTCGATCTCATCCAAGGAGTGACGATTAAACAATTGATCGAGTTACGTTAGTGCTACTTTCTGCCATCAATAGCAACAACATGTACAGGCTTTGTTGCAGTTTGCTTAATTCGTCCGCTTCTTTAAATGCTTTGTGCTAAAAAATTGTCTGATAATTCTTATATACCTCAGGGAGGGTACTCATGAACCAGAATAACCAGACTAGTATTTCGAAGCAGAACCAAGATAAAGAACAACAGGCACGTGAACTGCATGACAAGATTGAAACAGAGCAAAAGCAGAACGAGATCGATAAACAGCACAAGCAAGAATATCAGGAAATACTAGAAGCCCAGAAGAACCATACTGATGAAAATTCTGACGCCAAGCAAAGCGCTCAGCCAAATGGCAAAGATGCAGACCAGCAAGACAATTCTGATCATGCTCAAGAAGCTCAGTCAGGCAAGTCAGAGCAAAAAAATGAAACCATCAAGATGGATGACTTAAAAGCCAAGGCAATCGCCATTGGTGAAGAACTGCTGAAAAAAGGCGAAAAGATTCTGAATGAGCTAAAAAATAGCAACTCAAACAGTCAGCAAAATGCTGCGCAGGGTTCAGATTCGAAAAATGCCAAATCTGATCAGGATAAATCGGGACAGTCAGATAAACAGGATTCTAAACAGGGGCAGAATGGCCAGCAGGATCTTATGGCAAATTTAAAAGATGAGGCGCTGCATAAGTTTGAAGATACCAAACAGAAGATTACTGAGTTAGTAAGTGAAGCCAGTGTCAAACTCGGTGAACTTAGACAGATGGCGGCTGACACAATGAGCAAAATGAAGAAAGATGATCAAGCACAGTCAAATGAATCTAAAAAGGATGATCAAAATGCTTCGTCGAAAGACAAGGACTCAGGTCAAACTCATCAGAAAGATGATTCCAACAAGGATCATCATAAAAATGCTCAGTCTGAGCAGCACAAGTCTGAGCAAAATAAAAATCATAAATAATGGTTTTAACTAAAAAGCCCCTTCAGTCAGGGCATGATTGAAGGGGCTAGAAAGTCCGAAAAATTCAAGATCGTTCCGATACCATCAAAACATACTCCATCTGCATATCAGGCAATGTCTAAATCAAGCGAACTGTTATTTAGTGGATCTGACGTTGAGTGAATCTCGATTGGGATTCAATCGTTTGTTCTGGTATTTATTTTATAGCGCTATGTGCTGTATTGAATACCTGTGATAATAGCCGCTTAAAGCAATGTGCCAAGAGTGAAACCATGATTGATGAAGACGATTTTGATTACGACCAGCCGGTGACCCGAATTCCACAAAATCAGAATGCTCAGAACAAACTCGGGAAAGGCATTTTGCAAAACGCCGAGCAATATCTTCAGGAAATGTCTGCCGGTGAACATACCCATTTAATGCAAGCATTACGTCAACATGCTCAAGTAGAAGCTTATTTTGATGTGCTTGCTGATGATCTGGATCAACCGGTCGATGCCAAATTTGCCAATGATGCATTAAACCTGATTCATGTCTGGAGTTTGATCAATCAACATGAAGACGATGTGGCAAGCTTCGATCTTCTAGATGTGATCAATAGCGATTATTTCCAGACTGAACTGCTTGCAGCTTTTGATGCATTAGAGATTGATGCGGAAAATAAAGCACAGCGCCGTTTAGTGATTCAAGAAGCGTTTAAACTGTATGATATGCAGTGTTTTGCAGGCTGCATCCCGCTTTTATATGCTCAACTGGAAGGTCTATTGACCGATGTCCTAATTGAACGTGGCTTCTTGAAACAGAACCAGACCAAATTTGTCGATGTCTACAAAATTGTTCCGGGTTTAAAAGGGCATGAAATAAAGAGCTTGTGGCATAAATCTAAAATTGCCTGTGAAATGAATGTTTATTTTGCAGAATTGGCCGCCTATAAAATGGATAGCAGCTCAACCGTAACCATGACTCGCCATAATATTTTGCATGGTACAGATGTCAGTCATTTCAGCAAAGAACGCAATTTTATCTTATTTATCTGGCTGTTTTCGGTCGTGAGTTTTATGAGCACGCTTAGAAAATAATAAAAGAAAGATCATTAAATGGAATTTTGCTGATTTGAAATTTAACGAAGCAAAGCTCTGAAATGAACAACTCAATACACCATCCAAACACAGGATGGTGTATTTTTCTGGATGTACATTTTTCCTAAAGAAATGTTTAATGCACTCTATTTGTGGGTATAGAGGAAATTAAAAGTACAGTAAGTGAAAGAGCAGCTAACTCAATAGAAAGATGTGATGAGTTTAAATTTTCTACGAATGAAAGAAATATAGAACTTATTCAGCTTGGTAGTCTTGAAGAGAAAATGAATAGAAACTTAAAAATAAAAAGAACTTGCTCAGTAGAGAAAATGATTTAGTGCTGTTGAAAATAACAGCACCAGAACAGATTGGATTTATTCTAATACATTGAAAATTGTATGATCTTAATATCGGGATTGGGGAATTGCACTCAAATTTAGATCATACAAGACAGCTTTTTTAAATCTGGAAGGTTTGGATCGAATTTTATAGTTCGCGCCATACTTCATTTTTATCATTTAAAGAAACGGTGAAATTAAAGTTTGAATCATCTGATACAAGCAGACCAGTAGGCGTATGCATTACCACTTTTAAAATAGTCCCTTGTTCAAAAACTAAAGGATTGCAATTTTCTTTTTTTAGAACGACTGGTTTTAATAATTCGATGACTGAATTGTCCATTTTGCTTCCCCGAGCGTTTCACTAAGCTAATAAAATACTAGCATGATTTGATAGATGTTTAACTAATTTTATCAGCATTGAGAATTAAATCAAAAAAAATCAGATGGAAGTTTTATGTGATATGCACATTAAATAAAAATCAGGAATGTTTCAAAGTTATTCACTGAGCAATAAATTAAAAGTCATGAGCTCATTGGATGGTTTTGCTAATGTGGTTTTAATATTGGTTTAATGAATGAAGACTAGCCTACTCAGTTATCCAGTGGATCGGTCATGGTTCAGGTTGGAAACCCATTTTGGTATCTTAAAATAGATCAGAACAGATCGCTTAACATGCTTGGGCTTAACCTTCGCCAACTTCATACAGATCGCATAAAGCTGATCTTCTTTTGAGATTAGTATTCTTAATGAAATGAAATAATGAAAATATAATCGATAGGTGGATTTAAAAATACATATTGTTTATGGAAGTGTCGGGCTATCGAAGTCGACTCACGCGAAAAAACATTTCACAAATAGTGAATAAGTTGTTACAAAGATGAAAATACTAGAATAATGGCGGATTCATCCATAGAGACTAAAAATATATTTAGTTTGATTGGATGGCTTAGGTTGTACATTAAAAAATAAAGGAATACCCATACGCAATGTTTAGATCTTTTTTTCCGAACCCCAAGTGGTTCTTTTTGTCATTGTTGCTTTGGTTTTTAGTCAATGTAGCTTTGTGGTATTCAGGTGGAAGTAGTTGGGGAACATTTTTAGGCTTTACACCCGGTTATCATGAGGCGGAATTGCCTATTGGTGTAAGTCGTTTCTGGACACCCTCATTTTTATGGTTTTATCTGTGGTTCCTGGTTTCGACGGTTATTTTTGCCCTGTTCTGGAGAATCAAATCCAGCAATCCCTGGCAAGGATGGTCCGTCTGGGGTTCTGCCTTTATTCTGTTTAATATCTGGTTTTCAGTACAGGTCAATGTCGTCGTGAATGCATGGTATAGCCCGTTTTACGACCTGATTCAGAAAATGCTCGGCAGTGGCGGGGGAGATGTCAATTTACTCTATGGTGAAACCATGACCTTCCTGTATGTCGCCATGGTTTATGTCACGATTGCGGTATTTAACCTGTTCTTTGTCAGTCATTATATTTTCCGCTGGCGTACAGCCATGAATGACTATTACACCGCACATTGGGAACAGTTACGTCATATTGAAGGGGCTTCGCAGCGTATTCAGGAAGATACCATGCGCTTTGCCAAAACCACCGAGAGTCTGGGGGTGAGTTTTATTCAGGCCTTGATGACTTTAATGGCATTTTTACCGGTGTTATTGCAATTGTCATCGCATGTGAAACAACTGCCTGTGATTGGTGAAATTCCCTATGCACTGGTTTGGGCAGCCATTAGCTGGGCGGTCTTTGGTACAGTCGTGCTGATGGTGGTCGGTTATAAATTGCCGGGTTTAGAATTTAATAACCAAAAGGTGGAAGCCGCATACCGTAAAGAACTGGTGTATGGTGAGGATTATGCAGAGCGTGCCGATCCGCTGACTTTAAAAGAACTCTTTAGCCGCGTACGTTTTAACTATTTCCGTTTATATTTTCACTATGCCTATTTCAATATGGTGCGTATCTGGTATATGCAACTGGACAATCTGTACGGTTTATTTGTGCTGTTCCCAAGTATTGCCGCAGGTGCAATCACGCTGGGTCTGATGATGCAGATTGCCAATGTGTTTGGTAAGGTGCGTGAATCATTCCAGTATTTGATTGAGTCATGGCCTACGATTATTGAACTGCTTTCGATTTATAAACGTTTAAGAGCGTTTGAGTCGACCTTGCATAAGTAACTTGAATTGAAATAAAAGTTCGCATCGTACGTAATGCTGATCAGTTAAGGAGTTTGACCATAAACTCCTTAACTTTTGGGTTATTCACAGCGGAGTCTTATCTTATGAAATCACATATTTGGAGTTCGTCAGTTCTTCTGTTTAGCCAAATGAGAAACGAAGCTTCGCAAGAAAAGCATCTTACAAAGACTTTAAATAATTTATTTAAAGTCTTTTCATCGCAAAACTCGTCCACTACCACCGAGTAGCAGATCCATCGCAGAAACAGTAACTTCCTTAATGTGATCCTGCCTCAAACAGTTGCGAATGACCTATTCGCGTATCAAAAACATGATTAATTCAAAATAGAAAATGCCAGCCAATTTCTGAACTGACTTGCATTAGGTATTTTGCGGGCTTTTTGATTTTAATTTTTAAATTGGCCCCACAGAGCAGCCAGATGAGTCAGTTGACCTGGGCATTTGAAAGGGATAAATAACAGCATTTTGAAATGATTCAGCAACACTGAAAATCATCATTAAGCGGTATATTGATAAAAAAGGCTGGGATAAGAAAAGATGAACATTTTCTACAGTTTGATTTCACTTATTTGTTTAACCGCGCTGAGTCCATTCACTGTGGCCCAAGATATTCAAGGCCAGTCTTTTTCTTATCGGGATTGGGAAGTTCATTGTAGCAATACCGGAACGTGCCGTGCGGCAGGGTATCAGCCGGATAGTGCGCAAATGATGCCGGCTTCAATATTGCTGACGCGTCAGGCCGGGGCAAAACAGGCAGTTCAGGCAAAAGTTGCCTTATCTAGTGATGGTCAGACTTTAGACAATAAAAAACTTAAAAATATTCACTTTTATCTGAATGGCAGAGATTTTGGTGCAGTCAATGTAAATACTTCGACTCAGCCTTTAATCGGAACACTGAATACCCAGCAAACCTATGGATTATTGCAATACACCCAGAAAAACGTAAAAATCGTGTTTAAAAATAACTATTATAGCTGGCAGGTTTCAGATGCAGGTATGACGGCGACTTTATTGAAAATGGATGATTTCCAGAAGCGGACTGGCACAACCGGCGCATTAGTAAAAAAAGGATCGGCAAATGAATCCAAAGTGTTAGCTGCTCAGCCAAAGCCGATGGTTAAGAAGGTCAATACAGCAGCCCAACCTTATTTGACACTACAGCCAAATACTGAACAGTACCAAGCCGTATATACAATTCTTATGGCTGCCCAACCCGCACTTCAGGATGCACATGTATTTTGTGAAGGTATTCCAGAGGATACTGTTGCAAAATCCCAAGCCATAGCACTCTATAAACTCACCAATCATAAAGTCCTGGCAACAACACTCTGCTGGCGTGGTGCCTATAATGAAGGCTATGGCGCGTGGGTGCTGGATGAATCTTTAAAAGGTAAAGCGAGCTTTGTGACCGAATTTGCCTCAGATTTTGCATCCGGTGAAATCCGCAGTGCACAAAAAGGTCGTGGTCTTGGAGATTGCTGGGCAACGAGTCAATGGATCTGGAACGGCCAAACTTTTGTCAAAACGATGGACCACTGGACAGGCATGTGCAAAGGTTTCCCGGGTGGAATTTGGGATTTGTATCTGATTGAAGCGGTGGTGAGGTGATTCATTTTATAAATAGAAAAGAGGGAAGGAATATTTGTTTGGAGCAGCTGTTGCTTAACGTAATTATTGAAAAACAATGAGTCAGTTATATGGTCAATAAGATGAAAAAATCCTTGGATTAAAAAGATAAAAATTGCTCAGCTCAGCATTAAAATTATCAAATAGTTACGGGGATGAGTTTTCCTCAACCCATGATAAGAATCTTAAAAATGTGATTGAATTGTTGTGTAGTTCAAATTTTAAGCATAAAGTATTTAAGAATTGGCATTTTTTAGTGGGTTTTGAGTGCAAAATTCGAAAAACAGTTCAGTAAAATCAATAATAAAATCAAAGTTATGAGTTTGTTATTTTTTGTATTTTCATATATTTTCATTCATACGGCATAATTGAGAATTGATACGTGAATTTCAGAACATTCATCTTGATGGGTGGAGTGGGCATCGCTTTACATGGCTGTACCAGTATTGACAGTTTCAGCTCGGATTCAGTTAAAAATTTTAACTCACCTCAGGAACTCATTGTTCAGAAGAATATTAATGCTGCAAATGGTCGGGCGAAAGAATATGTCTATTCTTGGGGACCCAAGCAAAGCAATAAAGACCCTCAATCCTTATATCCAAGAAAACATTTAAATAGTTATTGTTCTGCCAAGGGTGGCAAGTTTTCTCTATTACATAAAAGTTCAATGAATTTGATCAAGAATCAATGGGATAAAAAACTGCTCTCTACCTATAGCAGTGTCAAGCAAGGCATAGGCGCATATAAGTGTGTACAAAGTGATGGGCAAAGCTGGATTGTATCGATTGAACCTGTGGCTGAACGCAAGTTGGATGATGGCAGTGAAGCGCGTATGGTGGCGCTTCAAACTAAAATAATGACGGCTGTAGACGCTCAGAAATTTTATTCCAGTGCCAATTCTTCAAATAATAGTGCTGCAAAAAAAACCACTGTAAATAATCAAAGCACTAAAAATTTAAAAAATAAAGCGGTTACATCCAAAGAAGTGGAAGCTAAAAAAGAGCTTGAAACTAAAAAAGAAACCAAGCCTACGCCTGAATTGCCCTTAAAACAGTCTGCACAAGTTGCGGAAACATTACAGCAGCAACAGCTCAAATCTTATGTTGCAGCACGCCGTGATTTGAATAGTGGTAAAAATCAGGTTGCTGCCTGTAACAATGCACAACGTGCTTATAACTACGGCAAGTTACAGGGAACCGACGGAACCAAAGTTTATACTGAATCCGGAATGCTGGTGGCACGCTGTTTAACCAATGTGCCAAGTTATAGCAGCCGTTTTGCTAATTCGAAAGGGCAAGCAGTTAAGATATTGCAGAATTTGGCCAATAATTATAATCATGCTGGTGCGAAGAATATGTTAAGGCAGATCAAGTAATTTGACGCTATTAAATTGAAATTTAAAATGATTTATCCAGTCAGTTGGGGCATCCCAATGATTGGATAGAGGCTGATCTCTACACCATAGCTAGATGAATTTCATTGTGTTGGATTCAATATTTTTCTTGAATAGGAAACATCATTTTTTAATTTTTAAGTCAATTTTCAGTGAGTTCAGTTTACAGAGTCATAACAGGTAAAAACCTTAGCGTTATGATACAAAGAGAATGATTTTTACTGGAGTTCGCCTTATGTCTCACAAAGTTTTAACCACTGCTCGTCACAGCATGTCACGTATAGGCTTTTCAGCTTTAACGGCGGTTGCATTGTTGGGTTCCGCGCAATTGGCGACAGCAGGGCCAACAGTAGATCAATTAAGTGATTGTCTGGTGAAATCGACTACTGAGACAGATAAGAAAACTGTCCTGCAATGGACCTTTGTGGCTTTATCGACTCATCCGGACTTAAAAAGTTTTAGTCACGTGACCGATGTTCAAAAAGAGCAACTGGATAAAAGCCTGGCGACCGTTTTACAGCGCATCTTGGTGGAGCAATGTTCGAGTCAGACCAAAGCCGTGATTCAGGCAGAAGGCTTGCAAGCTGTAGGCGATAGTTTTCAGGAATTAGGTCGGACTACGGGTGAAGCGATTGTGAAAAATCCTGAGGTGAATCAGCAGTTGAAAGGTGTACTGCGTTATGTCGACCTGAATAAGATGGTGATGACATTTTTAACGCCGGATATTTGGAATAAGTTAGGTGTTATACGTTAAATGCGAGCCTATTTTAGAATGGCTGCAATGATTCTAAAAAGCCAAACAATGGGATAAGCGATCATTTCACCAATATGCAACAGTTGTGAGCCTTTTGAGTCTTTAGTTTCTTCAGGATGCATGGAGAATAAGTATCTTCTCGACTTGGGATGGATGAGGAGCACAACAATCGTGATGGTAAATATTCCAATGGCAGTTTGAATCATGAGGAGTAACAGTTCAGGTGTCATTTTTATTTTTCTTTGATATTTATTTAATTATGTAACACATAAAATAATCCTCTCCCTAGCCCTCTCCTTTAAAAGGAGAGGGAATTACCCAAATCAAATAATTTACATGACCCTCCCTCTCCCTTAGGGAGAGGGCTGGGGTGAGGGGATTTGAAAAAGAATTACAATAAATTAGGATAAAACTTCTCAAACTCTTTATTCATCGCTTCACCTCGCAACAAATAACCTTTGGGCTGAATATAACTATAAATTTCCCGAGCAGGTTGTTCATGCCAACCAATATTAAAAGCACATAGTTTGGGGAAAAATGTCAGGTGACTGTAATATAAATTGTTATGAATCCAATAGGCAATTTGTTGCCAATTGCTTTGGTCTTTCTCATACAGTTCTAAAAATGAAGGAATCACGATACACGCCGTTGCACCATAGCCCTTTGCATCGGGATAGTCCCAAATATGACTGGCAAAGTTTTTCTCGTTACTTGCGCAGTTATGTCCTTTTTCATTGCCGAGTTGATTCACGCTTGGTGAACGATAAGCTGACCGAATCGCAATTCGCCCAAACTTATCTTGGAGTGGTTCGAGTAATTCTTCGCATAAGCTTTTACCTATGCGGATAGCAATTTCGGGATGGTCAGGAAAGTTTGGAACACCGTACCAATTGGCGATTTCGCTATAGAGGAAGTCCCGCATAAAGAATGACTTTGAGAGTTGGATACGTCCTAAGTCTTCAAGTTTGGTGATAGAGGTTACTTTTTTGATGGTCATTTTGATTTTTGGAATGAAGTGTTTGGGTTGATTGTATTGATAAACTAATGGAATTTAAATGAAAATTCTTTCCCTAACCCTCTCCTTTAATAAAGGGAGAGGGAACCGCGCGTATCAAATTAATCACATGACAAAGTCTCCCTTTTTAAAGGGAGATTTAGAGGGATTTTAAATTTTTAATGAAAGCTCTCTCTCCCTATGGGATGAAAAGCACTGCTTCGCAAGGGGGGGAGGGAGGAAGTCACGTATAACGAAAGATGTTGATAGTTGAATGTATTTTAAGTATTCGAGTTTAGTGTTGGAGCAAAGTCATTGATTTGATTTTTGACAATATTTACTTAAATGAATAACAGTGAATTTAGAATTATTTTGGTTGGGAAGTTTATATTGTGTTGTGATTTTTTTTATGTATTATTAGTCAATTTTGTTTCTAGCTTATTGATCATGAAAGAATTTATAAATGAGAATAAATTTCTAAAGTGGGTTGCTTGGTTTTTTGGTGTGTTAATAATTGGGGGATTGGGGAGTGGTTTTTGGGAAATGATCTTAAAGCCATTCCTTGCTTACACTGGTAATGCTACGATCAATTATTTGACAAGTATTTTTAGTGGTTTTAATGATGATATTTATAAAAGTATTTCTATTAGAAATACTAATGCAGTAAATATAAAAAATTTCAGTTTAATTGTTCTGATATTTGGTTTTTTTTCAATTTATATTGTAAGTTTTGCCCCTGAATATTTGATAGAAAGATTTAAAAAAGAGACTTTAGATAATGAAGATGCTAATAAAATAACTGAAAAAACTCGAAAAATTAAGTTAATTAATTTTTCATTAATTTGTTGCCTTATTCCAATAGTATTTATTATTAGTTCATTTTCAGTATTAAAGTCTACGTATGTTCATAAAAAAATTTCGCACTTCGAATATCTACTAAAAATTAATGGAGATGTTCTTAATGAGCGAGAAGTAAAAGCAATGGAATCTAGATTTGCACAAATTAGAAACTCCACAGATTATGGGGAAATAATTAGTGAGCTTGAGGAAATAGCTTTAATGAATAATAAGCATATAAATAAAAACCCGCTCTAAAGCGGGTTTTTTCTAAAGACTGATCAGATTAACCAATCAATTTCTTCATCAATTCATTCACTTGAGCAGGGTTGGCTTTACCACGTGACGCTTTCATCACTTGACCTACAAGACCGTTAAAGGCTTTCTCTTTACCAGACTTGTATTCTTCAACCATCTTCTCGTTAGCAGCAAGTACTTCTTTAATGATCGCTTCAATCGCGCCTGTATCCGTTTCTTGCTTCAAGCCTTTTTCCGCAATAATGGCATCTGCAGATTGACCATTGGATTCCCACATAAAGCCGAAGACTTGTTTCGCAATCTTACCACTGATTGTATTATCTACAATACGCGCAATCATGCCGCCAAGCTGTTCAGCTGAAATTGGAGAATCGGTAATTTCCAAGTTAGCTTTGTTTAAGGCAGCAGAGAATTCACCCATTACCCAGTTAGCTGCCAATTTCGCCTGTTTCTCGCCACCTGCAGCAACAACTACAGCTTCGTAGAAATCAGCCAATTCACGTGAACCAGTGAGCACGTGGGCATCGTATTCAGACAATTGATGCTCAGATACAAAACGCTCACGACGTGCTTTCGGTAACTCAGGAAGTTCTGCACGAATCGCTTCAATTTGCTCATCAGAAATAATCACAGGCAACAAGTCTGGATCAGGGAAGTAACGGTAATCGTTGGCTTCTTCTTTAGAACGCATAGAACGCGTTTCCATTTTGTTCGGATCGAACAAACGGGTTTCTTGCGTAATTCTGCCGCCACTTTCCAAAATGTCCATTTGGCGTTCAATTTCAACATTGATCGCTTTTTCAATGAAACGGAAAGAGTTGATGTTTTTCAATTCACAACGCGTACCGAATTCATTGCCCGGACGACGTAACGACACGTTACAGTCACAACGGAACGAACCTTCTGCCATGTTGCCGTCAGAAATACCGAGCCAGCGTACAAGCGTGTGAATGGTTTTGACATAAGCCACAGCTTCTTCAACCGAACGCATATCCGGTTCAGATACGATTTCAAGCAGCGGAGTACCGGCACGGTTCAAGTCGATCCCGGTCATACCTGCAAAATCTTCATGTAAAGATTTACCGGCATCTTCTTCCAAATGCGCACGGGTTACGCCAATACGTTTTACAGTGCCATCTTCAAGCTGAATATCCACATGACCCAAGCCCACAATCGGGTTGTCCATCTGGCTAATTTGGTAGCCTTTTGGCGAGTCAGGGTAGAAATAGTTTTTACGTGCAAATACAGATGCTTTGTCGATATACGCATCGATACCTAAACCGAAACGAACCGCCAAGTCGACAACCGCTTTGTTGAGTACTGGCAATACACCCGGCATCGCCAAGTCAACCAGGCTAGCCTGGGTATTTGGGTCTTGACCGAAAGTGGTCGAAGAACCAGAGAAAATTTTAGAGTTTGTGTTGAGCTGTGTGTGGATTTCTAAACCAATAACAACTTCCCAACCATCAATCAGCTTCGCCATTACACTGTCTCCTCTGCAATTGCCGCACGTTTGGTATGCCAATCGGTTGCTTGTTGATATTGATGCACAACAGACAATAATTGAGATTCTGACCAGTAGTTACCAATCAACTGTAAGCCAACCGGCAATTGATCTTTATCAAAACCAACAGGTGCATTGATGGCTGGTAAACCTGCCAGGTTCACTGCGATGGTGTAGATGTCGCCCAAGTACATTTCAACCGGGTCTAAAGACGCCCCAATTTTGTAAGCTGTGGTTGGTGCAGAAGGTGCAGCAATCACGTCTACAGATTCAAAGGCTTTCAAGAAATCTTGCTGGATGAGACGACGTACTTTTTGTGCTTTTACATAGTAAGCATCGTAATAACCGGCAGAAAGCGCGTAAGTACCAATCAGGATACGACGTTGCACTTCTGGACCAAAACCTTCTGAACGTGAACGCTTGTACAAGTCGGTTAAGTCCACCGGATTTTCACAGCGGTAGCCGTAACGAACACCATCAAAGCGTTGCAAGTTAGACGATGCTTCAGCAGGTGCAATCAGGTAATAGGTTGGAACATAAGCATCCGTCATGTTGAGATCAATCTCAACCAGCGTCGCGCCCATGTCTTCCAGTTTTTTCAAGGATTCTTCAACACGCGCTTTCACGTCAGCATCTAAGCCGGCAACGTTGAAGTACTGTTTCGGGATACCAATGCGTAAACCTTTTACTGATGTACCGTTCAAGTTGGCAACGTAATCATCAGCATCAACGTTTACCGAAGTCGAGTCACGGTTATCATGACCCGCCATCACGTTCATGAGGTAAGCACAGTCTTCAGCCGAACGTGCCATCGGGCCGCCTTGATCCAAAGATGATGCATAGGCGATCATGCCGAAACGAGACACACGACCATAGGTCGGTTTAAGTCCTGTAAGGCCACAGAATGACGCAGGTTGGCGAATTGAACCACCCGTGTCAGTACCGGTTGCAAACGGTGCAAGGTCAGCTGCTACAGCCGCAGCAGAACCACCTGAAGAACCACCCGGAACATGATCCAGTGCCCACGGGTTTTTGGTCGCGCCAAAGTAAGATGACTCAGAGGTCGAACCCATGGCGAATTCGTCCATGTTCACTTTACCTAAAGTCACCAAACCTGCAACTTTGCCTTTCGCTACAACGGTTGCGTCGTAAGGAGAGATAAAGTTGTCCAGTATTTTAGAACCGGCAGTGGTTTTAATGCCTTGGGTACAGAAAATATCTTTATGCGCCACTGGAACACCAGTCAGCACATTGGCCATTCCTGATTTGCGCAGGGCATCGGCAGCATCTGCTTGAGCTAAGGCTTGTTCAGGTGTAACCGTGACATAGCTCTGTACTTGGGCATCGATTTTTTCAATGCGTTTTAAATAATGTTCGGTGAGTTCACGAGACGAGAATTTAGAGCCAGCTAAACCCTCAGAAAGTTCACGAATCGATAAGCGATGTAAATCTGTCATGAGAAATAATTCTTTACGTTTAATTTAACAAAAATGGTTTGACTGATTGGAAATTATTCAATCACGCGTGGAACAAGGTACAAGCCATCTTGCGTTGCAGGTGCAACAGCTTGATATTCTTCACGATGATTTTCTTCAGAAACCACGTCTTCACGTAAGGGTTGTGGATGGTCAAATGGGCTTTTAAGCGGCTCGACACCTTCTGTGTCAATGCCTTTTAAGGTTTCCATCATGCCTAAAATTTTATTTAGACTTTGAGCATATTCAGCA
>Ga0308160_10000798_pt1 | contig 52226 bp, 75 predicted proteins | sample PhyFR1_FD_201036 | JGI IMG/M metagenome (GOLD analysis project Ga0308160, IMG submission 201036) | Phyllosphere microbial communities from UC Gill Tract Community Farm, Albany, California, United States - DLSLF.R1 | ecosystem: Host-associated > Plants > Phyllosphere > Unclassified | place: USA...
CCTCCCGCCCCCTCCGCTCTCGCATACCCGCGAACATCCTGTCTCGCCGCTCCTTCCCCCGATAGCTCACCTCCCCTTCCTCTTCCTTCGTCTCATCTCGGACTCGACGTCGCTCGTCACCTGCCAGCTCTCCCGCTTTGGCCGGTCTGTCCATGGCAGCCTCGCTTCCCCCTCAGCCCATCTTCCATCTCCTGTCGCCCATCTCTTGCCCTGTCCTTCCTCTTTCGCCCGCATCTACTCAGTCCTTCGCCCCTCCTTCCTCTTGTAGACTACGCCGTCGCGCTTCTCTCGTTTGTCGTGCCTCCTCCATGTCAAAATGCTGTACTCCGTTGATCTAGGGGCGGAAGGACGTCCGGCTCGGCGGGGGAAGGGCAAAGGGAGGGAGAACACGCGCCCGGCCGCGCAAGGGCGCGCGTCGTCGTTCTCTAAACGAACGGGAGGCGGGGCGCGAGCGGTCGGCGGCACGTGTCCTTGCTGACGGCTTGTCAGGTTGCAAGCAGACGAGACAAGAGGGACGTCGGCCCGATGGCGGATTGGCGACGCGAGCAAAGCCGGGGAGGGGGGCCTGGATGCGACCCTACGACTGCTGTTGCTGCTGCTGCTGGGTGAACTTGAGGAGCTCGCCCGGCTGGAGCATTCGCGGCTCCTCGATACGCGCGATACCCTTGCCCTGAAAGGTGACCGAGACAGGTCGCGAGTCGAACGTGGGGAGTAGCATCGTCAGCTGGGACGTCCAAGGAAGGGGGACGCACGGGGCGGAAGCAAGCCCGAAGGGCAAAGGGGAGACGTACGTCCTCGAAGGCGAGCATCGTCGGGATGCACGTCAGACTGTAGGGCGGTGCGCGGAAGGGCGAGTGGACCGACCGCCACTGGTCTTTGGTGCCGACATATTGGACGTGGACGGCTGACGTGAAGGGAAGCGATGGGGTGGGGGCGGAAACAAGGAGCAAAGCCCAAGGGGAGGGCTCGATCAGCCAGACGCTCATGAGCGAGGCGTACGAGGCTTCTGGGCCAGCTCGCCGCCTCGAGGAGCAGGTGTCTGTCGCGAGCGGACGCACTCGGTTTGCCCTCGCCCTCGAAGGCCTCCTTGACCAACGGCATGACGTTCACGCAATCCTGTCCAGCCGAGCGACCAGTAACAAAGAGAGTTGGAAGGGGGGGGGGGGTTCCGTCAGCCCTCGCAGCTCCCGTCGGTTCGGGCGAGCGCCCAGATGGCATGCCCGAGCGGCGAGCAGCAGCGACAGAGTCGAAGACGGACCGGACACCACATGCGGTCCTCGCCCTCGACGAAGGACGAGAGGAAGAGGATGTAGGTCCGGCCGTGGCTGGCGGCCGAGCTGCTCATCTGCACACAGTCGGCGAGCAGCTTGTGGTTGGCCGGAGCGAGGCCGGTCAGCGGACCCGAGGGCTGTTGGATCATGGCAGGGGACGCGAAGCTGGGGAAAGCAGAGCGGATAGGGTCTGCCGCGAAAAGAAGAGGGGTCCCGGACGAGGAAGTGCGGCCGGGCGTCGAGGTCGAGGTCGAGGTCGGAGGGTCGGAGGGTCGGACCTCGTGCTGCTCACAGCCTTGGCCCGTCGGCGCTCGCCGCTGCCGCCGCCGCCACTGCCGGGGACGCGCCGCTTGCCCCGCGCGCTCGCCTCCTCGTGCACTGACTGGCTGCACATACCGAGCACACCCACGTCCATCGACTGACCCGCAGAGCCAGAAAGAGGGAGGAGACGATCGCGCATCTATGAGATAGCAAGGGTACGTCCAAACACTGATCCCGGGATCCCCTACGAGGGCTCTGCTCGGATGGGCATCGCCCACAAACGGGCGGCATAGGGAGGAGGGGTGCTCAGAAACGTCGTCTAATAGAGGAGTGGGGAGAGGGCGTTGCAGAGCCACGAGGGGGTTCGAGAGGCTAGGGCTACATGAGGAAAAGGGAGAATTTCCAAGAGGGGAGGACGGGTTGCAGTTTGTGCGAGTGAGGTGGAATGAGGAAAAGCAATAAGGGAGGGGGAAACAGACGCTGAGCGGGGGCGATCGTTGCTTCCTCCATGGATCGCACCGCACTGGTTTCCATTAAAGGCCCTCGAAGAGCGCCTTGGGGGCTAGGCCGTTGTACGAAATCTCGTAGACCTTGACGAACAGCGGGTAGCTGCAGATGGGAGGGAAAGGGGGGAGGTCAGCGCTAGCAAGAAGCAATCAAGAGGCGAAAGCCGTAGGACGCACCCGTCGAGCCGGCCGCGGGCCTCGAGGAACTCGTAGATCTCCTTGGAGGTGACGGCGCCCTGCAGCTTCTGGCCGTCGAGGAGCTCCTCCTCGAGGACGTCAAACGACTTGCCGGTCCGGACAAAGGCCTCGGCGCACTTGCGGTTGCGGCCGCCGAACGAGGTCGTGATGAGGTCGGCGACGCCGGCCGAGTGGTGCGAGAACGTGTCGGGCGAGGCGTCCGGGAAGAACTCGAGCGTGAAGTTGGACATCTCGATGAGGCCAATACGGAGGATGGCCGACTTGGTGTTGCCGCCGAGCTCGAGGCCGTCGACGAAACCGGCGGCCATGGCGACGATGTTCTTGAGCGCGCCAGAGAGCGAGACGCCAGAGACGTCCTCGATGACGTGGACGCGGAACATGGAGGTGTCAAAGACGGCGTGCCAGGCGGCCGAGTCCTCGGTGTTGGGGCAGCCGATCGTCGTCTCGCAGAACTGCTGCTTGGCAACCTCGAGCGCGATATTGGCGCCACCTTGGGTAGAGCAAAGAAAAGACGTTCAGCGACAAAAATCGAGGGGCTAGCAGACTGAGAGATTCAAAACGCACCGAGAGCCGAGCAGGGGACGCCGAGCTTCTCCTCAATCAGCCAGGGGTAGGTGTAGATGTCGGGGCCGTGGACCTCAATGCCCTTGATGGCCGAGATGCCCTTGGCCTCCGGGTGCAGGACGCCAGGCTTGGCAAGCTCGGCGAGAACGGGAGGGAGGAACTGTAGCAAGGAGTGCCGCAGCGCAAGAGAGAGGAGAGAACGAAAAATAACAAAGGGGGTGGCTGACGTCAGAGAGACGACCTCCTGTTGGCGGCCTGCAAGGCCAGCCGACCCTTCTTCAGGATCAAAAACGAGACACGTACCTGGTGGGGAACGCAGAAGATGATGAGGGTGGCGTCCTTGACGACGTCGGCCAGCTTGGGGACGGCGACGAGGTTCTCGGGCAGGTCGACGTCGGGCAGGTAGCGTGAGTTCTTGTGCTCCGAGTTGATGAGCTCGGTCAGGAGACCTCCTCCGGGAACCTGGTGCAGCCGAGAAGCGCACACAAGGCAGACTTGTCAGCTCTTGGGATCGTTTGGAGGTGACAGAGAGCAAAGCCCGGGTATGACTGACCTCCTTCTCGCGAACCCACATGTTCACCTGCTTCTCAAAGACGTCGCTCTTCGAGGCGGCGTTGATGGCCGCGATCCGGGCGAGGGCGGTCGCCCACGAGCCCGAGCCGACGCAAGCAATGCGAGCCTTCGTCTTGGGCTTGAAGACGGGCGCGGCCGAACCTCCGAAGCCGGCGATGGCCTCCATTTTGGGCAAGTTAGCCGACGAGCCCCTCCGGGAGCCAGGGGCCGAGTTGGGCCGCGAGCCGACGGACGAACCCCGGCGGAGCTTGACCGGCTTAGGCTCGAGCTCGGCCTCGTCGTCGTCGTCCTTGCCCGAGGCCGAGGGCGGGCCCGAGTTGGCAGGCGAGTTGGCCGACGACATGCTCTGGAGGCCAGAGAGGGCGTTGAGCGGCAGGTGCTGGGGCCGCATCATCGGCGACGGCGGCCTCGACGACGCCGGCGAGGGGAAGGTCGAGAGCGAGTTGCCGGGCCCGTCGCCCGAGGGCGACACCCCAGACTCGTGCTGGCTGTCCTTGTCGATCGACTCCTTGAGCTGGAGCGACGACAGCTTGAGCTCCTCGGTCGGCGAGACCTTGGGGGTCGGCTTGGTGGTCATGGCGGGGCGGCTGAAAAAGAGTAGATGGGAGAGAGAGGTAGGTTTCGGAGGGAGGTGCCTTTTGGGGGGTCCGACGACTAGGGCGAGTGTCTGTTGGGGTCGAGGCGAAAGGTGGACAGGTGTGGTGAGGGTAGTGAGAGAGAGGGGTGGCGGGCGAGTGCAAAGACTGGCTGTGGCTGGCTGGCTGGTCGGGGCTGGGCTCGGCTGGAGGGAAGGCGGGGCGGGGGAGCAGCGGCTGCTCGCTCTCTGACGCAGAGGGCGGCGGCGAGCTGCTGGGCTGAACCGCCCGCCCGGCTGCGCGCAAAGGGCTGGCCAAGCAAGCCAGGAAAAACGGCGGGCGGCAAGGGCGCCAGTGACGACGACGGCGCGGGGAGCCCCGGCCGAGCAAAGCTGAGCCGCCCGCTCCTTTCGGCCGCGAGACGCTCGAAACCTGTCCAAGCTTCCCCAGGTTGCTCCATCCCGACGGCCCCTCCGCTCGGCGACCGTGTGACGACGCACCACAGGCAAGGCCAGCAGGCGGTCGGCCCTTTTCCGTTCCCGCTTCGCTCTCTCTCTCTCGCCCGCTGCCGCCCAGCACAACATTTCGCTCGACCTCCTGCCGGCTTGCCCTTCAGCCCTCCCAACCACCACCCTCCTCCATCCCTCCGAACACCCGGCCCCTTTCCCTACCTACCCGCTTCTACCCTTCTTTGTCAAGATGGAGACCATCATGATCAGCCCCAAGGCCATGCTCTTTGTGCGCATGCCCGCTCGCTCCCCTCTAGCGAAGACTCTTGAGGCGCTGACGCGCCCTCTGCCTTGCCTACCTCTCCCTCTCAGGACATGGACGGCACCCTCATCGACTCGTCGCCGGCCGTCGTCGTCGCCTGGGGTCCGTCACTTCTTGCCGCCGCTCCGATTGCTCGCCGTCCGCTGACCGACGCTCTACCACCCTCCGTTTCCGCAGAGACCATGAAGGAGACCTACCCCTTCATTGATCTGGACCACATCCTCAAGTCGGCTCACGTCCGTCCTGCCTTTCCTTGCCTGGCTTCAGCCTGCTAGCGCAGAAGGTGCGGACGCTGACCTTGATGAGTTACTTTTTTCGCGATTCCGCAGGGCTACCGGACAACCGACGCTCTCCGCAAATGGTGTTTGATCGAAGACCCCGAGCTTCTTGCGAAGGCGAGCGCCACCTCTCTTTCTCCCCGGGCTCGACCTCCCGCTGACCTCACCAACTCACTGCCCGCCGTCCGCCCAACAGGAGGTCATGCGCTTCGAGGTGGCCATCCTGACCGCAGCCAAGAAGGCCGGCACCGAGGGTGAGGGCGGCGTCGTCGCTCTCCCCGGCGTCAAGCGCCTGCTCGCTCAGCTCTCGGAGGGTGCCGAGGAGAACCGGGGCGGCGCTGAGCAGTGGGCCATCTGCACGTCGTGTACGTCCCTCTACTTCCGGCTGTACTGCTTCACCGGGGCGGCGCGTTGGCGACCTTGCCGGCGGCAAGCGTTCGCACCGGCGCCCGCCTGCTCGGAAGCCAATCAAAGTGACGCGCGCAGCGACTGACCAAACACTCCTTTCTACCGTAGCGACCCACTTCTACGCCTCGCAGGCGATCCCCCTCGCCGGCCTGCCGACGCCCAAGATCTTCATCACGGCCGAGTCGGTCAAGCAGGGCAAGCCTAAGCCCGACCCGTACCGTGCGTGGCCCTCTGTCGCCCTTCCCTGCCTCTTTACCCCCTCGAGACTGACTGCCCTCCCTTCTGGCTGCTGACGTTCGCACAGTGCTCGGTGCCGAGCGCAACGGCTTCAAGCCCGAGGAGTGCGTCTGCATCGAGGATGCGCCGACCGGCATCCGGTCCGGCAAGGCGGCCGGCAACATTGTCCTCGCCACCTGCACCTCGCACACGCGCGAGTCGCTCGAGAAGGAGAAGCCCGACTTCCTCGTCGAGGACCTCTCGCACGTCGCCTGCCACTGGGAGAACGGCGTCATGTACGTCACCTCCCTCTCGCTCTGTCTCAATTCTGCCGTCCTAGAAGCTGAACCTCCCTTCCCTCTTGAATAGGTACCTCGCGATCGAGCAGCCCACCGACCGCTCGACCCCCATGCCGACCCCGCTCGCGACGCCCAACGTCTCGCGCCGTGGCTCGATGGAGGACCTGACTGCCTTCGCCAAGGCTGCTGGCGTCGGCAAGACCCCCGTCGGCTCGCCCGCCGCCGACATCAAGGGCGCCTTCCGCGGCATGTCGGCCTTCTAAACGACCTCGTCCTCCGACCACACCCTTTCCCCCCACTTCTGCTTCCTCTTGCTTTGCTTCCCCCACTCGGAAACCCCACTACCCCTGTAGCCTATCCCGTGTAGCGACTAGACGCCGCTACCACAGTTATTTGCATGCGCCCGCGTCACCTAGACCCTCTTGTCTGGCCACTGACGAGCTGCATGCGAGTGCTGCCTTGCGGGATTTGCAAGTTTCGGGACGCCATACAGCGTAAAGGATCAGATGAGGCTTGTTGAGGAGGATTGGGCCGGCCGGATGGGAGGCGCGGTGGGCAAACGACTGCTGCGCGCAGCGACCCGACCCATCCGACCCCTACTCGGCGCCATGCTCGCCGCCGCCGCCGCCGGCCGACGACGACGGCTGCCGCTGCTAGCCAGCCAGTCACTCCGCCGCTTCCCTGCCTTCCGACGCTCACCTTCAGCTCCCAGCTGACGAGCGCACTCCCGTCCGAGTCGACCAACGCGAGAACGACCGCTACAAGAGGGGCGCCCTCTCGTCAGCTCGCAGCAGACGACCCCCCCCACTCCCTCAGCCCAACTCCCCCTTATCGCCTTCCCGTCCATCCCCCAAACGACCCTCGACCATGTTTACCAAGCTCGTCAACGTCCTCACTCAGTCGACCGCCGAGGATCGCCGGCTCAACGCCGTGCGCAAGCAGAAGCTCAAGGAGGAGCGCGAGCAGCAGCAGCTCAGTCGGTCTCCCCCCTCCCCCCCAGCAGCACGTACCCCTTCGACCGGTTCAACCGTTGTACTGACACTCCTTGTCTTGTGCCGCACCAGATGTGGGTCGACGTGCTGGACTGCTGACAATCGAAGGTCAGACCTGACCAGTGCGCTTGCTTTCGACGTCGAGCTCGCCAGGCCGCCACCGAGCGGATGTGGGCGAGGAACCGCGAGGTGCGCCGTCGCTGGTCGTCGTCTGTCTGTCTCTGCGCTGATCTCGTCGAGTGTTGCATCCCCTCATCGATGTGACCCTTACAGAGGAACGTCAAGGCCTACGCTCGGCGCTATGAGCGCATGGACGGCCGCAGCGTCGCCCATGGCGGCGGCGGCGGCGGCTGGTCGTGGGGCGGCTATGACGGCGGAGGCGGAGGCAGCAGTGGTGGCTGCGACGGAGGAGGTGGCGGCGGCGGTGGTGACGGAGGTGGAGGAGGATGCTCTTGAAGCGAGTCCGGTCTTCCTCGTCGCTCCAAGATGCCTCGACAACAGGTGCGCCGACCCTCCTCCTTTTCTCAGCGTGGCATCGGTGTCTGACCACGAGCCGTCGGTCCGTCCAGCCCCTTTGCACCTGCCGGTCCCGCTCGGAGCGAGTCGTCACCGGTGCTCCCGCCTTTCTTTGCACGCTTTCTCGCAGTCCCTGCCGCCCTCCAAGAGGCCAGCTAGCAGATCGCAAGCTGTCCGGCCCAGCTTAAGTAGCGGTCGACCCGCCTTCACAGCGCCCGTCCCCATCTTCCGTATGACGTCGAGTCAACCCGGTCTGCACGTATCTCAACGTATCTTGCCTACCATATCGGGGCGGCACAAGCCCGAAGATCGCCCGGTCGGCTGCAGCCATCCTGTAATGAGCCGTCCTGCACGATTGCATGCTCAGCTGCGCCGACGACCTCCGCTCTCGACCCTGAGACTGCGAGAGACGTGCTGCATCAGCTCAGGAGCCAGCGACCAATATTCGCGGTCAGAACGACTTCGTTCACGGCAGGGCGGGGAGTGGTGATCGATCGGATAGTGGCGCTGGCATGTACGCACGACAGGCCGGCTGGTTGCCTGGCGAGCAGGTGCCGCGTCCGCCAGCCTTGAATCTCGACACCCACCCGCTCTTCATCTCGAGAACATGAGCCCTCGCACAGCTCTCATCGCCGGTGCCGGTCCTGTCGGCTGCCTGACGGCCCTCGCCCTCGCCCACCAGGGCTGGCAAGTCTCGGTCTGGGAGGGTCGGCGTGGTCAGTCTCTGGCGTCTTGCAACTCTCGGCTCAGCCCGCCCGCCGCCCTCTTCCGACCCGGATAACCCTTGGCTGACTCGGCGACCCCAATGACACCCTCCAGACCCGAGGACAGTCAAGGAGGATGTCCGGAGTGTCAACCTCGCGATCAGCGCTCGTGGCCTGGGCGCGCTCAAGGCGGTCGAGCCCGATCTCGGTGCGTGCTGCTGCCTCGCGACCGCAGGCCCCGACGAGCGCTGGGCCTGCCATTTGACCGTCTCAACATCGTCGGCCTGATGTGGGTGCTGATCCCTCAAGCTCCCTCCCTGCTCGGACCGCCGCAGTCGACGAGTTTCTTGACATGGCCTTGCCGATGGAGGGTCGCATGGTGTGGGGCTTCGACAATGCGTGCGTTGAGCTGCCTGAGCCCCCGCTCCCCCGCTCCCCCTCAGCCGCGCAGCCTCGCCTCTGCTCTTGAGCAGTCAAGGCTGACCATCGTATCTCGCTTGCTCCTTCCCAGCGCCTCGCCCCAGCTGTACGACCCGCTGCACAAGTCGTCGATCAACTCGATCTCGCGCGCCGCCCTTTCTGCAGCTCTCCTCTCACGCGCCGAGGCCCATCCGAACGTCAACGTTCACTTCTCGCGTAAGATTGCCAGGATCGACTGGGCTAAGCGTAAGGCGCTCGTCGAGGGCGAGAAGGGCGCTTGGGAGGAGCCTCACGAGGGTGAAGGAGGCGAGGGCTGGAGCCTGTGCGTCGCTGCCGACGGCACATGGTCCAAGGTCCGAGCCTCGATGCTCATGGCGCAGCCGTCAGTCCTCTCGTCGCTGCCGCCGCCTGGTCCTCTTGCTTACAGGAGCGCGACTGACGCCTGCTACCTCCAGAATGACGTTCGAGCAGAAGCAGATCCCCCACGTCTGGATCGAGCTACACCTGCCTCCGGCGACCGACGCGCAGGGCGAGCCCGACTTTGCCATCTCGCCCCGGCACCTGCACATCTGGCCCCGACAGGAGTTCATGCTGATCGCTCTGCCGAACAAGGTACGGCCAGAATTCACTCGCTAGCGTCTCGTCGGCGCTCTCTTCCTGACCTTTCGCTGCATCGCTCCCGACCTCCAGGACAAGTCATTCACCATGACGTGCGCCCTCTCTTCTCTTGGCTTCTCAGCCGCGGCGCTCTCATGACTGACGTGCGCGCAACGTCTTTACAGCCTTTATGCGCCAGCCGACTCCATCGCTGCCCTCGATACGGCCGACAAGGCTCGGGCCTTCTTCCGACGCTCCTTCCGCTCGACGGCTGAGCACCCGACCTCGGTTATCGAGCTCATGGGCGAGGACGAGGTCGTTGACGACTTTATGAAGGGCCGTCGCGGCGGCCTGACGCAGGTCTCGGTCGACCCGGTGGCCTACCCGCAAGGGCGGGGCGTCCTGGTGGGCGACGCAGCGCACGCCATGGGTCAGTCGCTGGGGCGCGTGTCACGGGCTCGTCAGCTCCAGTGCTTGCAGGCTGACTCTTGTCTCCTCTCCCCGGCAGTCCCCTTCTACGGCCAGGGTCTCAACTGCGGGCTCGAGGACGTCCGCGTGCTGCAGCATCTTCTCGCCAAGCACGGAATAACCGCTTCGGAAGGCTCCGACGCCGAGCTCGAGCGTGCGCTTGCCGAGTACGCGACTGAGCGCAAGGCCGACCTCGAGGCCATCCAGCGCCTGGCCATGAACAACTAGTGCGTCCTGTGGGTCAGTGCCCGGTCGCACATGGCCACTGACCCCCGGCTGGCTCCGCGCCACGCAGCGACGAGATGAAGTCGCACGTCCTGTCACCGCTGCACCTCCTCAGGCGGCGGCTCGATGTCCTCCTCTCGTCCCTCTTCCCGCCCCCGACACCGCCGCAGATTGCCTCCTCGCTCGCCAAGACGTCTGGACCCAGCTCATCCTCAGCCTCGCCCTACCCCGGCGGCGTCGTCCGGCGGTGGAGCACCCTCTACCACATGGTTACCTTCCGGGCCGACGTCGGCTACGCTGAGGCCTGGCAGCGCGAGGAGCACCAAAAACGCGTCCTTCGTTGGCTCGGACGCGTCCTGACGGCCGCAGGCGGCGGTGCGATTGTCTGGCTGCTGTTTGCTCTGCGGGCGCGGCGTCGGGCGCGACTCTGAGGGCCGAGTCACGATTGTATCTCTCGAGCTTTGTATCGATTCAATTTAGGCAGGCGGTCGTGCATGTCGTCATAAGGTCAGGTGGCGCGAGGGAAGGGGGCGGGCCGGCCGCAGGACGGAGGCGAGGGAACGTGAGGAGTAGTCGGGCGTCAGAGGATGCAGGAAGGACGAGCAAAAGGTCGGAGGAGGCCTAGGCAATGAGGCGGCAGATCCACGATTGCCGCCGCTCACGACGGGCCAGCCGTGGCTCGGCGACCTGGGCTGCACGCTCAACGGGCAGCGAAGCCTGGGACGAGAGAAGCGTGCCCTGCGCTGACTCGCCGAGCCAAGCCGGCATAGGCAGCTGCTCGTTGACGAGGCCGGGTGTCGACGATCGCGCAGGCGAGATGGTTGACCAGCTAGGCGGTTGCAGTGAGGATGCGCGACTCGCCGTCGTCACCACTCCTCCCGGAGGCGATCCGCGTTCCGGCGTCGGGAGTCGGGCACCGGGCGGATGCCCGACTGGTACGGGACCGGTCGAGTGCCTTGCGCACCGAGGGGCGCCGCCAGTGCCGAGTCGAGCGCTCGGGACTTCGTCCAAGCCGTAGAGGGGGACCAGGCCGATGAGACCTTCTATCTCGATGTCGAGACTGCGCCGGACTGAGTCGAGACGGACCGTCGTCTGCTCGAGCGTGGCCGCCTCTTCCGACAGCTTCTGAGCGAGAGCAACGAGCGCCGTGAGGGTCGCAAGGAGACCGAGCGAGGCGCGTCGGTCGCGGTCGCTGCGAAGGGCAGATCCGTTGGGCGTCAGCCGAGTGCGCAGGAACCGAGGAGCTGAGTGCGCGCCGACATACCGTGCTTCCCGACCGTCCTCATCTGACGTCGAGTTGCGCATCGCTTGACCGGGAGAGAGGCGTTGCCCTTCGTCACCCTCGGCCGAGAAAGTGAGCCTATCCAGCTTGCTGCTCTCGATGAGTGCGTCGCTGTCGCCAGGGAGGCGCAGCGAGACCGTAGAGCCGGCCGGCGTGTAGAAGAGGGACGTCGCAGATGGCGGGGACTTGAGCTTCGGCGGGACGATGGCTGGCGGGCCGAGGCCGAACGAAGTCTGCGCTCCTTTCGAAGTACGGGAGTCTTCGACGACCGGATCGGCCGGTGGGGGAGGAAGTGGCTGAACTGAAACCAAAGGAGGACCGAAGGTGCCCGACAAACGAGAGGGAGCGTCGTCGACGGCGAAGAAGCCGTCGACCGGAGATTCGACCGATGCCGGCGAGAGAGCGGGCCCGCCACTGTCCCCGCGCGTCGGAGAGAGCTGCATCGGAGCAGGCTCATCGTCGGCCAGGGTGACGCCGATCGGGCCAAAGGTGCCGCTGTTGCGCGGAGGCGCACAAGGCGGCTCGGCCGCGTCGTCCGTCTTCGTGGCAGGAGGCGATCGCGGTCGGATGCCTGCGCTACCCGTCGACGTTGATGAGGTGGCCGACATCGTCCGGGGCCGACGCTGAAGCGTCTTCTTGTGCAGCGAGCGGAGCGACAGGCGACGCGGGGCGGCGTTCGGGCCGCCTGGAGTGTCGGGAGGGCTCTCGGTGATAGGTGCTAGGCGACGCGAGCGCGACGGGGCGACCGAGAGTGACGGTGGAACCATGCTAGGCAGCGAAGAGGCCGCTGGGGTAGGATGGCGACGGGTCTGTCGCTCTGGAAGCGGTGGGGAAGGAAGGAGCAACGACGGTCAATTGAGAGCTGCCCCTTTCGGGGGCGATGGAGGCAGGCTCCTCCCGCACGTTCGCCGACGTGCGTGCCTGCAAAGGCCTCGCGAGAGCAGCTCGTTCTAGTGAGCGGCAGCTCGCCATCCTGAGAGGTCAACTGCTGGTGGGAGGGGCATCGTCGTCGACCGGCGACCCGTCCGGCAAGCTAACGCTCGAGCCCCAGTCTGACCTGTCTGACCGTCGAAGCGAGCAGGCCTGACGGGGCGAGCGACGCACCTTCCGCAGAGATCAGAGCCAGAGGCACCAGAGAGGCCCGACGAGCGCGAAGGATCAGTGATTGAAGTGGAGAGAAGACGCAGGTGAGGGTCAGGGGGCAAGGAGGCGGGTCGACAGGGGAGCTCAGAGCGTCAGCGAGGCAGGCACGGCCGGGGGCGGGGGCTGGCTCGAGCCCCTAAGCTGTCGACACAGGCACGGTCGACATCGCCAAGCGAGGCCAAAGCTGGATGAGGTGCTCCGGGGTCAGGGGATCCCAGACCCCATTGACGAGAGGACACGTGAGGCGTGAGATGGGTCGTGAGCCGAGACTGAATGGGCGAAGCGAGATGGGCGTGAGGAGGCCGGCAGGGCGTGAGAGGGGTGTCGGTCGTCAGTGTCAGACGCGCAGCGAAGTGCCCGCCAGCCTGACCGCTCGTCGCTGCAACACCTGACCGCACGAGCACCCCCTTCGTAAGCTTCCTGCAGAGACATTCTATCGCTTGTCCTTGTCGCTGATCCACCGGCCGTGGCGGCCGACGAGCTCGCGGACGATCGTCTCCTCGATCTCGACCCCGCGCTCGACCGCGCCCTCTGGCAGGCGCACCCAGGCCTCCTTGTACCGGTCCGAGGCGGACGAGGGCTCTCCTTCGCTGCTGCTACCACCCGTCGGCTCGACAAAGACGACCTCATATTTCCTCCGGTGGAGGTCGTTGCCGATGACGAGCTGGTGGCCGTACTTGTCGAGCGCGCCGCGAGCCTTGGGCAGCAGCAGGTCGGGGTCGGTCTCGAGCTGGGACGTGCAAGCGAGCGAGCGAGCGCCGGACGAGGGTGTCAGCGACCCCGCCATCTGCGACGCCGAGCTTTCGTGCGCGCCAAGCTCGCACCTTGAACGAGACGACATAGCCCTCCTTGGTCCACTCGCTGACGAGCGGCTTGAGGATCTTTGGCACGCCTTCCATGACGAGCGTCAGCCGGCCATCCTCGACAGGCCCGTCGACCGCGCCCGGTTGCGGACCCGATTGGATCTTGTGCTCGGCCTGGTAGAAAGGTGCCTGCGCGCGTCAGCTTGAGATTGACGCGGCGCCTGACTAGGGCTGACGCATGTGCTGACCATCTTGTCGGCAGGGAGGAAAAAGTCAGAGACGGCGCAGGCGAGGTAGAAGAGACCTTCGCGGCCGACACCTTGGTCGCCGCCCATGACCTCGCTGATCGCCCGGAGGAGCCAGAGGTACTCGTTGACCGTCACGTAAGGCACCATCAGCAGCGCCCCTTGCGAGTGGGCGTCGTGATGCCTCTGAAGGATGGGCAGCATCCGAGCGACCTCGGCCGGGTCGACCGTGATGCTCGCCGGCTTGGCAGGGTCAGTTGATGGCTCGACCCGCAGCAGGTCGAGGAACGGCCTCGTAGAGTGCGAGTAATGCCGCGAGAAGGGCAGGAGTGAGTGCTGCCGGTGGAGGAAGATGACGGCGTAGCCTTCGGCGAGGAAGTACTCGGCCGACGTCGCGCCTCGGGTGCCTGGAGGAGCCGGATCAAGCGTCGTTCAGCTTGGATGGTTCAGAGGACCGCAGGGCTGGAGCCAGCAGGTCTTGTGCTGGTGAGGACGTCGGGCAACGCACCGGCCGAGAAGTTGTCGAGGAAGCGAACCCTGCCGGTCGATTCCGAGAGGATAGGTAGCATCAGCAAGCCGGACGACCACGGCCGCCGCTAGCTGGGCCAACTCGACCTGACGACGACGGCCCGATAGGAGCCTTACATGTTCTTCTCCAAGGGCACGCTCGTGCCACCGCTCTGCCAGGAGTCGTTCACGAGCTCGTAAGCGAGGCTGCGCATGCTGATGGTCGGTCCATCGCCGGCCGCTCAAGTGCGAGTGCAGCTCGTTCGGCGCTCACCGTCACGAGAACGACCCGCTTGCCCTGGGCCTTGGCCCGCTGCAGGAAGGCAGCCGTTCGGGCCTGCTCCTCGGCCAGGTTGCGCGGCGGCTCCTGCGTCTGGAAGTAGGACGACGTCGTAAACGAGGCGTCCATCATTTACGGGCTGGCTGGAGCAGAGGGGATGCGGTCGGAGGCGGCGGCGGCGGCGTTGTCGCCCGCGCGCGAGAGACTGGCCGAGCTGGCCGGCTGAGATGCCCTTCCCAGCCACCCTGCTCTCTCCTCGTCTCATAGGCAGGGGACGAGCGAGCTGGCTGCTTGCTGGCAATCTCTCCTCGAGAACCATCTGTTCGCTCTTGCGCTCGCCCGGCCATCCTCTGATCTCGCGCTCGTCGGCCGACCGGTCGTCGGCCTCTCGCGGCCGCGTCGGCCCGACTGCTACAGGCAAAGCTCGCGCCGCCGAGCTCGCTGCTGCAGCCCCAATAGGCCGGCTGCCGCCCTTTGAAGTTGGCGCTCGCCCACCTTGCTCGACACGGGCTGCGGCCCTGTCGTCCTCTGCGGGGCGGTGGGCTCGCGGCCCCGGGGACTTCTCCTTAGGACGAGTGGGCCGACGGACCAGGCTCCGTCGCCCGAAGGCACCCGGCCTGCCTACAAGCTTGCCCGAGAGGGGGGCGGCGCAGCAGCCAACCCTTTGATTGCCCGTCGGACGCACGGACCAAATGGTCGATCGGCCGAGCAGGCCCCGTCGTCCCAGGTCGTCCGGCCACCTCTTGCCCTCCTTGCTGCCCTCTCGTACGGGCAGGGAGAAGAGACAGGTCGGGCTGAGCGAGCATCGAGTCGACGTCGTGAAGACGTCCGTCCCATCGAAAAGAGGGCGCAAGGTCCGTCCTCCCTTCTCTGCGCGCTGTTTGGCCCCTCCCCGCGCAGGCCGTCCCTTCAGATTGGGTCTATTTGCGGCCGCTTCCCACCCTTTTTTCCTTTTCGCTTGCGAGGGCTAGGCCGCTTTGTGTGTATCTGATCGGAAGGGTGAAAGGGTTCGAAAAGCCTCAGCAAGGCGGTCTTTTCTCCTCCCCGACCACACTCTCCCTCCTCCCTTCCGTCCTTCCCCCGGTCTTGAGCGCTTTCTGCGAGCAGAGGTGCGCCTCTTTCGACGACATCGCGATCTTCTCATCGCGGCTGGGCTGACGCTGCCACCGACGCTTCTCCCTCACTCATCCGATCTTCCTTTGCTGCCGCTGCCTCTCGCCCGACCATACTTGCCCGCCCGCCGCCCTCGACCTCTTCCGTCCCGCCCCCCTGGCCCGATCTGCCGTCCTCCGCTTGATCGCCACCGTCGCCATCGTCTCTGCCAGCTCTCAAAGTCGCCCAGCATGACTCAGGACATCTTCTCCGTCCCCATTTTCTTCATCATCTGTGAGTCTGCAGGCCTCCCGCATCCGGCCCGCTCGCCTCTTGATCGCGATTGGCCGACGATCTGATAAAAAATCTGACCCGCCTCGCCCCCGACCGTTCGATCAGTCCGAGAGACGATCGTCCGTCCTTCTCCTAACCGAGCACCCGTCCCCATCCTCTCCCGCTGACGCCTATGCTGCCCTCTGACTCCTTCCTTTGACACCCTGCAGGAGGCCGGCATCATCATCTCGGTCCTCCTCTCGTTTGTCGAGCAGCTCGTCTCTGGCTCCGACTTCCAGTCGGACGATGAGGAGGAGGTCTCACGCAAGTCCAAGGCCATGATTAAGCGCATGCGCATCTCGGTGCGTCCTACGACTCAAGTCTCTCTCGCCCTCGGCAACTGACTGACCCTCTCTTTGCTCTGCGCGTTGACCTTGACCGCAGATCTGGTCCGGTGCTCTCTCTGGGTGCGTCTCGCTTGCCTCATCATCGATCTCATGGCCTGCTGCTGACATGCAATCCCCTTTGGCAACAGTCTCGCTATCGCTCTTGTCATCGGTGCCGCCTTCATCGCCGTCTGGTACACCAAGGTCACCGACCTCTGGGCCAACTCTGAGGGTGCGTCGCGTATCGCATCAGTGTCTCGGTTCCTGGTCGTCGGCGCCGAAACTGACTTGCGACTTCCCCTTAACTGTCAGCTCTCTGGGAGGGTATCTTTTCCGTCATCGCCTCGCTCATCATCCTCATGATGGGTCTTGCTTTCCTGTTAGTCGTCTTCGCAGTTTCTCTCCGCGCTGTCGACGTATACAAAGCTCACTATCGTGTCCCTCGCATATCAGCCGTCTCGACCGCTCGCGTGCCAAGTGGCGCATCAAGCTCCAGGCCGCCTTCAACTCGCAGGCGACCGAGGACCCCAACGCGCCCAAAAAGTCGATCCTCGGCCGCTTCCGCAAGAGCAAGACGAACGACGTCCAGCTCGTCGACGAGAAGAATGTCGAGCTCGCCAAGAAGGACAAGCGCGAGGGCCGCTCGGCCAAGTGGGTCCTGTTCATGCTGCCCTTCATCACGGTTCTCCGTGAGGGTCTCGAGGCCGTCGTCTTTGTCGCCGGTGTACGTCAATTTCTGTCTTCCGTCTTTGCAGCAGCAGCAACGGTCCGCTGATCGTGCTATTGCTTCTCCCTGCAGGTCTCGATCTCGCAGCCCGCCAAGGCCACCCCGCTGCCCGTCGTCTGCGGCATCATCGCCGGGCTCATCGTCGGCTTCCTCATCTACCGCGGCGGCTCGGCCTTCGCCCTCCACACCTTCCTCATCATCTCGACCTGCTTCCTCTTCTTTGTCGGCGCCGGCCTCTGGTCCAAGGGCCTCTACTTCCTCCAGATCTACCCGTGGATGAAGGGAGTCGGAGGCGACGCCGCCGAGTCGGGCAACGGTGCCGGCTCATACGACGTCCGCGGCATGATCTGGCACGTCGACTATGGAAACCCCGAGCTCCAGGACCAGGGCGGCTGGATGATCTTCAACGCCATCTTCGGCGTGCGTTCCTCTCCGCTTTCACCATCCAGTCGGTCGAAGCTGACCTTTATTCTCACCGATCTCCTTCTGCACCCTGCAGTGGAACAACACCGGCAACTACGGCACGGTGCTGGGATATATTGCGTACTGGCTGGTCATTGCGGCCACCTTGGTCTACCTCAAGTGGCAGGAGGGCCGCATGACCCTCTTCGGCTTCAAGTCCAAGGCCCTCAAGGAGCGCGAGGCCCGCGGCTCGCTCACCGCCCCGCAGGACGAGAAGCGGCCCGAGCTCGCAACCCGCGGCTCGGACCTCACCAAGAAGAACTCGAACGAGGGCTCCGACTCGGCCGGGTCGAGCGGCGAGGACGCGCACGACTTTGTCGCCACCCTCGGCGCCCCCGTCCGCGCCTAGGCGTCGTCTCTTCTTCCTCTTCTCTCCCCTCCCCGTCCTTTAGAAAAAAAATAACACTCGCCCATCCTTCATCGATCGGCGATCCTGGAGGCAGCATTAGCCTTGCCTGCTGCTCTCATACCTCACGCCCCCTCTCCGTACAACCCGCCCCGCCCCCGGCAGGCCAGAGTACATAACGATCACGACACTCCCTCCTTTCACTATGCGGCCCCTCACTCCCGCTCCGTCTCTCATTTTGGGTCCTCCGTCATAAAAATGAATTATCCTTCCCTGTCTCGCTCGCAATTAGAGACTATGGACGTTTAGGGTGGAGAGTTGATGAGGGCGCGGCCGGAAGGCGACGGCTTCGTCAATCATCCGGGACCTCGACCCAGGGCAGGGCTCAGGTGGTAGAGGATCGCATGAAATCGTGCGCGCTGTTTCCGTCTAGCCGGTCTCAGTCGAGATCCCTTACGAGCCCCTCGCCTTCGCCCGCACGCTCCTCGAAAAAGTCTGCGAGCCGCAGCTCGCGCAGCTGGAGCGGCGCACGCGGACCGTCGGCCCCGTCGGCGAGCGCTTCGGGTCGGAAGCCACTCTTGCGCATGGCCTCGCGCAGCGGCCGCATGGCTGCCTCGCGGCAGAGCTCGCGCAGGTCGGCTGGCGAACGGTTCGGCGTCAGGACGGCCAGCTCGGAGATGGACAGCGACCCGTCGAGCGGCGTCGAACGAAGCATCTGCGAGCATCAGAGTCACCCGGATCAGCACGACGCTCTTTCGGCCGAGGCAGCGCTGACAAGAGATTGAAATTCACGCACCAGCGACAGGATGCGCTCGCGCTGAGAAGCGTCCGGCAGCGAGACCTGGAACTTTTTCGGCATCCGGCGCAGGAAAGCAGCGTCGATGCTTTGAAGTTGGCGAGAGGCTGGACGTCAGTGCGGGAAGGGTCGAGATGGATGGCCTCGCCAACGACATACTCGTTTGGCCTGTTTGTCGCCCCGAGGACGAGGATCTGGTTGTTCTCGCCGGTCGTCAAGCCGTCCCAGAGCCTGCGGTGGATGGACGGCGCGTCAGCTTCGGGAAGGAGGCCGCCACCTTGCAAGCAGCCGGCGAGGGAACGGACGTGAGGAACTCTGCCTTGATTGTCGACGTCACCTCGTGACTATCGCTCGAGCGATCCCGCAAAAGCGCATCGATCTCGTCGACAAAGATCTGGGCGGGGCATGCGAAAGGAGACAGGTCAGTTGGATGTGCGCGGGTATCCAAGCGACGGGCCAGGCCAAGACGGACGATTGTCGGCTGGAGCTTCTTTGCCAGCGTAAAGAGGCCGGCGATGAGCTTGTTCGACTCGCCGTACCACTTGCTCGCCAGGCTCGACAGCGGCACGTTGATCTGCAACAGGGTTGAGCGACCTCGCTCGTCAGCCGGCATTCGGCGTAAGAGCCGCCGGGCAGCGCGGGCACACGCACGAAGGTGGCGCCGCTCTCGCGCGCGAGCGCCTTGGCCAGCATCGTCTTGCCGCATCCTGGCGGGCCGTAAAGGAGGATGCCCTTGGGCGCGGCGAGCAGGCCGCCCGAATGGGACGCAAACAGGTGCGGGTAGAGCAGGAGCGTGAGCGTCTCGCGCAGCTGCTCAATGATCGGCTCGAGGCCGCCGATGTCTGCTCGCCAGAACCGGGAACGACGCTCGTCAGCTCAGATGTCACCGGTCAAGGCTCGCAAGCAACGAGAGATCGGGTTGCGTACCGCCAAAGCCGACCTCGATGTCCTCTGGACTTATAACCTCGTTCAGGAGGGCCTCCTCGTGTTCGCTCAGCTCAACGCCGACGAGCTTGGCCGCCGTCGACGACTGGAGTCGGGCGAGGGCCTCCTTGCCCTTGGCCGACGACTTGCGGCGTTCGGCCGAGCCGGGCGAGACCTGCTCCATGAGCTTGTACGACGCATCTGCGGAGGAGGACAGGGAGGTGGGACTGGTAAGTACGAGTGCATGTGTTGCGGGCGGCGGGCGCTGCACGGAGCCTAGCTACGGACAGAGTGCGAGGAGCTGGAGCGAGGAGTCAAGATCGTCGTCAGCTGAAAGCGCGAAGAGTGAGGGGCGACGCCTCGATCGGGCCCACGCACCGACGTCGCGAGGTAGACGGATGCTAGAGCAACGACGAGCGCGAGGCAAGGCAAGGTCAGGGCTCGGGTGTCGGCTGCGGCAGACGCCGGCGGCGGACAGAAAGCTCACATTCGATCAAGAGCTTCTTGCTCTCCCTACTGATGGACATAGTCGGCGAAGTGGCCGGGGGCCGTTCGGGGCGTCAGAGACCGAGGAGACGCTCGGGAGATCGATAGGGTCTTGCGAGGAGCAGACAAGGGAGGGTCGACTCGTAATGTGGATGGCAGTCGGCCGGCAAAGCGGAGAGAGCGGCGCAGGCGAGTCTCGACGCCGCCGCCGCCGACGACGATCCAACGACAGGAGCACCTCTACCCAGCCTCCCGCAAAGCGAAGATCGCCAAGCCGCTCGAGTGGACGGGATCTCTGTCTCTCGCTTGATTCTCTTTCTGATACATCCGCTGTACCGAGGTCCCGTCAATGTCGGCTGCCCCTCCTCCTCCGCCGCCCCTTTCGCGGCCGCCTGCCGCGTCCCACTCGCCTGTCCAGTCCCGGCTGCTCGCCCGCTTCCCAGCCCTCCAGCGCCTTCACGTGCTGCACCCTTCGGTCCCGCTTCCGACACTGGTCGTCTCGTTCGGCGTTCTGCACGAGCTCACCGCCATCCTGCCCGTCGTCGGCCTCTTCTACGGCCTCCGCTCGGTCGGTGGCGGCCAAGCAGTCGTCGACCGGATGATCGCTGCCGAGCGCGCCGTCGCAGGGGCCGACGCTCGGACCGTTGAAGGCTGGCTCGAGGAAGGCGAGCGCAAGGCCGAGCGCGTCGGCCGGCGCTACGGGCTCTTCGGCTTCCCCAAGACGGCCAAGGGAGGTGACGGACAGGGCGCGGAGGGGCTCAGGGCGACTGCGGGCGACCTCGCGCTGCCCACGACGACGACGCATGCCAACGGCTCACTGCCGCTCTCTGGCAAGGACCTCGCGGGCGATGTCGCCAATGCTGTCGCCGCCTACATGCTCACAAAGGTGCGCTCAGAGTTGCTTGCCTCTGAACCTCTATCTGCCCGTCGACAGTCGCTGACGCCCTTGTGCACTCGCTCTCGGTGCATGGCACTCCTCAGGCCCTCCTTCCTGCTCGGATCGCTGCTTCTGTCTATCTCGCGCCGCCCTTTGCCAAGGCCTTTCTCCTACCTGTCGGCCGGCTCTGGGCGACCTACTTCCGACGGAGGGCATGAACGACTCGTTGCCGTCTCACAGCCCGGCTGGGCCGGCACTGCGGTGTCTGCCGAGGACAGCACTGGCGCTCGCTGGTCGGCCTGCCTGCGCTCGGACTACCCTGCTGGTGAGTTGCCGTGCTCATCTCTTCATCCGTCGCTTCTGCGCAGAACTGACGTATGTACTCTTCTTTGCCCTGGCCGTCTGACCTTGCGTGCAGCTTCCGCCTGTGCACTCGTGTCTGTGCGTCTGCCAACCCGTCGCTTGCGACGTGTCTCCGTGCTCTGCTCGTGCACACCACCTCCTCCAGGGTTCAGGCGTCTGACGAACGTCCCGCCGCAGCCGCTCTTGATCGAGGCCCTGACGTCGTCGGTCGACCAGCCGCTCGGGTCTATTCCTTCTATCCGCGCTTTGCGTCGGGCGCTTCTGAGCATCCGAGACGGCTCCTTGGCGGCGGCAGCGGCGGCGAGCGCGCGGGCGATGCCTCGGCCGCCGGTGGCCGCCGGTCCGCGAGCTGCCGCTGTGCGCCGTCTCGCTTTGTCGCCGCCGCGGAGGGCCCGGTTCTCGCTGGAGCGTGTGGCCACCCTGTGCGCTGCACGACAGCAGCAGGTGGATCGAATGCTCGCCTCGTTGCTCATCCCCACCGGGGGTGTTCCTCTCACTCTTGCCTCTAAGATCAGCGAGCCCAAGGCCTGCTTGTGCCGCCGTCAGCGGGAACTGGCCCATGCGCGCCCGGCAGACGACTCGGGCGCCGCTGACGGCGACCAAGGCTCGGACCAAACAGCTTCGATTTCGCGCGCGAAACTGTGGGCCCTCGTCCCCTTTCGGCCGGGCCCCATCGCTTTCTCTCCTCAAACGCTTCGACCCCGTTCACTCAAGCTACAAGCACCGGGACAGCTTTGCGGGCCTCGGGGGCTGACGACGAGGCGCCCTCGTCGGGCCGCATGCAATGCCCAAACGTCGCCGTCCGAGCTGCTCAACGTCGTCGTCGTCGCCACTCACCCCTCACCTCCCTCACGCCCGCCCTCCCCCCGCCTTCTCCCCTCCCCCCCTTCCTTCCGCTACCCTACCCGCCTCCCTCTCGGTCGCCCCGGTCCCGCTCCAGGCTTTCACTTCCCGCCTCGCTCCTTGCTCCTCCTCGGCCAACCCGCAGGCACTCTTTGGACCGCGCTTAGCACCCTACCTCTTCGCCATGAACTCGTCCTCTTCCACCACGGTCGACGTCGTCGACCACGAGACGGTCGTTCATCCCAAGATGAAGAGCGAGGGCGACTTTGAGCTCAAGGAAGGCGAGATCCACGACGCGGTCTGGGGCGTCATTCAGGCTGATGGGCCGACATATCGCAACGTCCGTCCCTCGCTTGCTGTCCGGCTCTCAGCTGAGTGAACCAGGGCCTGACACCCGTCCTTCCTTCACCGCCTGTCGTTCTCGCACTCTAGCTCGGCTGGTTCGGCACATCGGTCCTCCTCATGAAGACGCGTGCGTACCGTCGGCTGCTGGTCGTGTGACCCTTGTTTTCACGTGCGTCCGGCCGACTGACACGCGCGCGTGCGCCTGCAACAGAGATCGGTCTCGGCGTCCTTGCCATCCCGTCGGTCTTCCAGGCCCTGGGTCTCTTGCCTGGCATGGTCATCCTGGTCGCCGTCGCGTGCATGACGACCTGTCGGTATCTTCCCGTCCAGCTGAGCCTCCCAGGGCGCCCTTCGCTGACCCTCGCCTGCCCCTTCACTCTCACCTTTTCACAGGGTCCGACTGGGTCGTCGGCCAGAGCAAAGGCAACCACCCCGAAATCTGGGGCCCGTCCGAGGTCGGCCAAGTGATCGGTGGCCGGATCGGGCGGGAGATCTTTGGCGGCATGTTCTTCATCTACTGCGCCGCCCTCGCCGGCTCGGGACTGCTGTCGCTCTCGATCTCGCTCAACGCCGTCTCGCTCCATGCGCTCTGCACCGCCGGTTGGGTCGCCATCGTCACCGCCATCGGCTTTGGCCTGTCGTCGATCCAGACGCTCGACAAGGTCAGCTGGCTCGGCTGGGTCGGCATGGTCTCGATCCTCTCGGCCCGTGAGTGTTCCGTCTGGCGCGAAATGATGTTTCTTGTCGAGCACTGGTCACTGACTGCCGCCCCGTCAACGTTTCCTCCCAGTCGGCACGGTCACGATCGCCGTCGGTGTCCAGGACCGGCCGGCCGCCGCGCCCATGTTCGGCGACTGGAAGCTTGACGTCGTTGCCGTTGGCGACCCAACCTTTGCCGAGGCGATGAACGCGATCGCGACCGTCTGCTTTGCCTTCTCGGGCACGCCCGCCTTCTACCCCGTCATTGCCGAGATGAAGGACCCGCGCGACTACAACAAGGCGATGGGTCTCTGCCAGATCGTTGTCACCCTTGTTTACACGATTGTCGGCGTCGTCGTCTACGCGTGCTGCGGGCAGTACGTTGCCAACCCGGCCCTCGGCTCGGCCGGCCCGCTTCTCAAGCGCATCGCCTACGGCCTCGCGATCCCCGCTCTTTTCGTCACCGTCTGCGTGCGTTTTCCGCTCCAGTGCCGCTCATCGCCGTGGGCGACCGGTCACTGACCACCTCTGCCGCCTCTTCCAGATCTTCTCGCACATGTCGAGCAAGTACATCTTTGTCCGCCTCTTCCACGGCAAGAAGTCGCTCACCGACAACTCGGTCACTCACTGGGTTGGCTGGCTCTCGTGCTGCGCCGGCTGCATGCTCTTCTCCTACGTCATTGCTTCGGCCGTCCCCGTCTTTGGAGGTGCGTCGCCACCACGGCCCGGGGCACGACGTGTCCTGTTGCTGACAGCAATCCGTCTTCCACACCTACCTCTGCTCGCTAGGCCTCGTCGGTCTTCTCGGTGCGATTTTTGCGACGCCGCTGTGCATGCAACTCCTCTGCATGGTCTGGTGGAACGACAATCGCGGTCGCTGGGCGACCGACAAGACCTGGGGCTACCGCTTCCACGTCTTCTGGGCGCTCCTCATCTTCTGCTGCGGCTGCTTCTTCACCGTCGGCGGCGCCTATGGCGCTATCCTCGACCTCATCAAGGCGACCGGCAGCAGCCCGTGGACGTGCGCCGACAACTCGAACTCAGTCTAGACGCGTACCCAGGTTCGCTTAGAAACCCCCCTCCAGACCCCTTCCCGATCTACCCCGTTTCTGCTCTCTCCGGTCCGCACTTGTAGCATCACCAAGCCCCTCTCTCACACAAGGTCTCGTTCGCTCGCGCTCTGTCTGTATCCTCATCTCGTCCCTTCCATCGGGACCTCGCATCACTCTCCATCGTCGACTGTAGCATGTAGATCATCCCGGTTGCTTGTCAACTCTTGTCTTGAAGGGTCGCTCGGCGTGTGCAGCGGTTCGGCCGACGACCGGGCAGTGGTACTTGATCCATTGCCGCAAGTACCCTTTGACTTAGACGGCGAGGCGAAGGCCACTGCCGCCTGCCCGCGCCCTTTTCCCCAGCCGCGCCATCTCGGGCGAGGCCGCCCGCGCTGAGTTCGCCCAACCACAACCCCTTCTCCCAAAACCAACCCCTTCCCTTCCCTTCCCTCCCGATCATCATGACCCTCGTCCTCGTTCGCCACGGCCAGTCCGAGTGGAACCTCAAGTGCGTCGGCTGAGCTGAAATCTGCCAGGGAGCGAGGCGCGCCATGGAGAGGGAGCTGACGCCAACGAACCCCGACCACCCTCCGACGTTGCTCTCGCCCACCTCGCCTCTCGGCCGTTCCTGCAGGAACCTCTTCACCGGATGGTACGACGCTAAGCTGACCGACCTCGGTCGCAACGAGGCCCTCTCGGGAGCTAAGTCGCTCATCGCCAACGGCCAGACCGAGTTCGACATTGCCTTCACCTCGGACCTCTCGCGCGCGCAGGACACGTGCAAGATCATCCTGACCGAGCTCGGCCTCGACGGCAAGATTGAGGTCAAGAAGGACGAGGCCCTCAACGAGCGCAACTACGGCGACCTCACCGGCCTCAACAAGGACGACGCCAAGGCCAAGTGGGGAGCCGAGCAGGTCGTGCGTTCCCGCCTGCCCCCCTCTCGCCCGTCGCCTTTGTTCGGGCCTCAGGCCCGCGCACGGCCTTCCGAGTATCGCTCACCCGACTGACGCCTGCCTGTTGCCGCCGCCGTCTCTCAGCACATCTGGCGCCGCTCGTACGACGTTCCCCCGCCGGGCAAGACCGGCGAGTCGCTCGAGGTCGGTCCTCCGCTTCGCCGTCGGTCCGACCCTGCTCTCGTGCTCTGGAGATTGACCCCCACCGACCGCCTCCCTCCCCCCTCAGCTCACCGCCGCTCGCACGCTCCCCTACTACTTCAAGGAGGTCCTCCCCGCCGTTCTCAAGGACCACCCCAACGCCAAGGTCCTCGTCGCCGCCGTACGTCCTTCGCTCAACGGCGCCTTCGTCCATCTGCCGAAACCCTCAATGCTGATCTCGCTTCCCGACACTGCCCCCTTCCCAGCACGGCAACTCGCTCCGCTCCATCATCATGCACCTTGAGGGCATCTCCAAGGACGACATTACTGGCCTCGAGCTCGAGACCGGCGTCCCGCTCGTCTACACGCTCGACAAGGAGGGCAAGGTCCTCACCAAGAAGGTCCTCACCCACCAGACCGAGGAGAAGTCGGGCGAGAAGGAGTAAGGTTACCCTTCTGCCCAGGAGCGCGCAGGCTTGCGCTGGACTCTCTCTCTTGACTCGAATGACACCTTAGATGAAACGCGGCCGAGGCGACTGCAGGACAGCTATGAAGCGGCAGTCATTGGAGACGGGGAAAAGACCCGCAGCAAATGACATCTTCCGTCTCCGTCGGCTGCCCTGTACGACGCGCCTACGTTCCGTTCAGACGAAACGACCAGTCGCGCCGGGCGCTGTCTTGGAAAGCCAGGCCGACCTCGCGGACGTGCGCGTCTGTCGCGCGCAAGTCTGGCAGAATCGCGTCGAAGATCCTCGGCTCCGTCCGCGTCGGATGCCAGACGATCGTCCGCAGGGAGGGGAAGCACGGCGGCCGGCTGGCGACGCCATCGCAGAGGCGCGTGATCCCGTCGCGTGCGCCGAAGGGGAACCCCGGCTCCAGCTCTTGAAACCAAGGCCCATAACTCAGGAAGCTGACGGTCGTCAAGGCCGCGTGGCCGTCGGCGAAAAGGTCGTACCCCGGAGGGAAGTCGATGTGAAGCGACTCGAGCCCAGGAAAGAGGGTGAGTGGTCGGGGTCGGAATTCGAGCGGATCCTCTCTTGGCGTTATGACCTCTTCGTCCTCGGTTTCGAAGCCTGACCGGAGCCGGAGCGACCGGAGCCCGTCCGGGTGGCAACGACGCGGACGAGCTCGGTGTACGTGTGCTCGATGCAGGCGCTCAGAGTGAGGTCCTCGAGGCAGAGCGCGAGTCCATCGAGCTCTAGCGAGCGGACGATGACCTCGTCGTCGCCTATGCGAAGCTCGAGCCGGCGGACGCGCGATAGGTCGAGCCGCGTCCTCAGCGCGGCATGGACGAGATGCGGTGCGAACTCTCTGTGGCTGTAGTACCGCCCGCGGGAGATGTCGAGCGTCAGGTCTATCGGCGCCGGTCGGCATGAGGCCTCCTGGCGAGCGCTATCCCCCGGCATCGGGCACCACCAGAGGCGTCCGAGGGTCGTGAGCCGCGGCATCAAGTGGATCTGGTCGATCAGGGCCGCATTCGCCTCGTCCCAGGCGGTGTCGACGATCTCAACGAAGCGGCCGAGGTGCCGACAAGCCTCGAGCATCGCTGACAGCACGTGAGATCCGGCATCGTGTCGGCGAAAGAGCTCGCTCTGGACCGCCTTCTGCCGGGCGATGGGAGTGGAAGTCAGCCCTCGGGCGCACGAGCGTGGTGCGAGGAGAGCAGGCAGCGCAAAGGCGTACCGTCCACTCTCGACAGACGAGGCTCAGAGATTTGAGCAGCCGCTTCCAGCCTGCTTTGTCTGTGCCCTGCTCATGCTCGAGGCCGGCCTGCCGGATGATGTCGAGCTGGATCTCGGTCGGAAGGTCGGGCTGCGGCCAGAGGGCGTCGACGAAGAATGTCAGCTGATGAAGGACCCTGCGAGTAGCTGCTGCCGCTGCCGCGTCTGACGCACGAGGCTTGTAGGTGGCACTGAGGACGATTCGTGAACTGACGTAGCTTGAGCGCGCTGTCCGAAGGTGCTGGTCAACAGGCAGCCTGTCGCTCGCCCTTCGGAGCCGCCGCCGGTGGAGGCAGGCCTCGCGCAGCAGCAGCAGCCCCGGCAGGCTCGTCCCAAGCCCGCCGTGCCACGCAGACGGCAGCGGCAGAGAAAGGGCACGAGCGCACCTACCATCTTTTCGCTCCTCGTGTATTTGGACCACTGCTTGGCCTCTGGGTCAGGGCGGAGGGGCGAAGATGTAGGGCGACGCGTAGCGTGCCCGACGGCTGGCCGAGCCTCCACCGCTCCAGGGCTCGCCTCGCACAAAAAGCCGCCCTTCTTGCTCTCGACTCCCATCTCTCCTCTTCCAACACCATCTCCTCACCCACCTCCTACCTTACCATACTCTCAAGTAGTACGTGAGCTGCCTGGGCGAGAAACAACTCGAGCGTCCTACGCTGATGTCTCCAGCCGCTCCTCCCACCTCTCGCCCTCGCGCAGTCAGCTCAACTCACCATCGCAAGCATGCCCATCCGTACCGTTCGTCGACGTCATTTAAATCTGCCATCCACGACCAGCCCCCATGGCAACATACGCGAGCTGAACTGCATTCGCGCATGGGGCAGATCGACTTCCACGGTAACCAGGTCAGCGTCGTCGGCTTCGGGGCCATGGGTGCGTCGCCGCTCCTTTTGCCAGCAGCTCACCCGCGACCGGTCGCCGGTTGCCAGCTGGAGGCTTGCTCGTGCGAGCGACAGGCTGACCACCACCTCAACGCCTTTCTGCATTTCTGCAGGCCTCTCGGAGTTCTATGGTGCGCGACTCTGGCCTGCGTAGGGAACCGCTGGCCACCAGGCTGACGACCCCCTCCCCATCGGCAGGCGCCTCCGACAAGGACGAGGGTCTGGAGACGATCCAGGCCGCGATCGATGCTGGCGTCAACTTCATCGACACGGCGTACGTTCCACGGCGGAAGTAGCTTCATCGGCTCCTGCACGGAGATCGGGCTGATCCTCGGACCTGCCTCCCGTTTGCCTGCACTTTATTAGGGATATGTACGGCGCAGGCGAGAACGAGCAGCTGCTCGCCCACGCGCTCAAGACGCAGCGTGACAAGGTCTTCATCTGCACCAAGTTTGGCATCGTTCGCGGCCCCAACGGCTCGTTTGACGGCGTCCGGGGCGACCGAGCCTACGTCCGCGAGGCGTGCGAGCGCTCGCTCGAGCGGCTTGGAATAGACCAGATCGACCTCTACTATCAGCACCGGGTCGACCCAAACACGCCGATCGAGGAGACGATGGCCGCGCTCAAGGAGCTGCAAGACGAGCAGAAAATCCGCTACATCGGTCTTTCCGAGGTCTCGGCCGAGACGCTCCGTCGGGCCTACAAGGTCGCGCCGGTCGCCGCCATCCAGGAGGAGTACTCGCTCTGCACGACCGACATCGAGACCAACGGCGTGATGGACGCCTGCAAGGAGCTCGGCGTCCAGGTTGTCGCCTACTCACCTCTGTGTGAGTCTCCGACTGCTGTGCCAGGCCTCTCGTCTGCGCCGCTGACCCGAGCGCTGCCATTCTCCAGGCCGCGGCCTCTTTGGCCTCGTCGGCAGCAAGTGGCTCACGCCGGCTGACGTCCCCGACGACGACTTCCGCAAGACGATGCCGCGCTTCTCTGGCACCGCCTTCGAGGCCAACCTCAAGCTCGTCCGCAAGCTCGAGGCCCTCGCCCAGGCCAAGGGCGCGACCGTCGGCCAGCTCGCGCTAGCCTGGGTCATCGACAATGGAGCGCTGCCGATTCCCGGCACCAAGCGCAAGGCGTACCTCGAGGAGAACATCAAGGCGGCCGACATCGCCATCTCGGCCGAGGAGCACAAGCAGATCCGCCGGCTGCTCGACGAGATCAAGGTCGAGGGTGACCGTTATGCAGACATGGCCGGGACGACCGCTTAAGGGCGCCGTCGTCGAAATCGTCCGTCGATCCCCTTGTAACCATGCCGCTCTGTAACCTCGCTTTGCCATTTAGACCCGTCCGGAGGAAGTGTTGTCTTCACAGAATAGGATAAGCTCCCTCCCCACCTGTGTCCTCGCGCTCGAGGCCGCTGACTAGCCAGCGCCAGCTGCCAGCCTCGTCCTGAACGAGACGGATCGTGTGCTGCCCCGGTCCCCCCTGGGTCGGTGGCGAGACGCGCAGCACGAGGCCGTCGTCGGCGCCGTGTGTGGCCACTCGAAGCGTCGTGCCGGCCCAGGCGTCCTCGGGCGAGCTCGCTTTGGCCGAAGGCGGGATCGCGGTCGAGAGGACGAAGGTCGGCGATGGTTGGGCGAGCGGGACAATGCAGACGACGTTTGGCAGCGGCGGGTCGAGCAGGACGGTCGCTGCGACGGGCTGAGGCGCGCCGGCCGGGCCGAGATGGAGCGTCAGGTCGCGCGAGTTGAAGACCTCGAGCGTGCCGGTCAGAAGCGGCGTGTGAATGTGGAGCGTCAAGTCCGAACAGCCATCTGGAGTCGAAATGAACGGAGAGGGACGGATGAGCGTCAGTCGAGACGAGCGTCAGTGGACGTGGCTCCCGGCGTTCGCAGGGGCCGCTGGGCGCGATGAGGGACGAACCGATGACGACCTTGGCGACCGAGCAGCCCTGGAGCGTGTAGGTCTTTCCCTCGCCGGCGAGGTTCCGAAAGACGACTGTCGTTCTCGGGCCGAGGGCGGGCGTCGTCGACGTCGGCGAGAGCACGAGGGGCGAGGTCGGCTCGACCGTCTGAGGCCGACGAGCGGCCACAAATGCAAGCTCTTCAGCCGGCCGCCACGGTCTGGGCAAGGCAGCAAGGGACAGGCCTCACGTAGATCTGCCTTTGAGGAAGGGAGAACATGCCGTTCATGACCGAGGGGAGAGATGCTGGTCGAGGGCTGAGGCGTCGGGGGGGGGGCTCGGTGCGCGAGCTCCTGACAGACGCGCTGCAGCGCAAGTCCACGCGAGGGCGTACGAGTCGCCTCTGGTGCACCTGTCGATCCCCCCGTGGTCTCTGCCCTGGTCGCTCTCTCGGATCTCGCAGCAGGAACAATCGTTTACAACATTCGAGACGGCGACGGGCTCATCAGGCATCCATCTGGACCGCCCTGCGCCACCAGCGCCGTCGGCGAAGCCCGCCGTCCTTCTCGTCATCTTGGCCCCGCGGCAGCACGCGATGACTCTCGTCGAGATGGACCCAGCCGTCTGTAGGGCAGCAGGCGGGAGATCAGCAACAACGAGAGCAGGATGTGGAGAGGGTCGAGCGCACCGAGTGTGAGCCGCGCAAATGACGGCGTCCAACTCGTGCCGAGATGGTCGATCGACCAGGCCTCCTGCGGAATCCACTCCCAGCCGCCCGTCGGCTGGATGCCCTCCAGCGAGCCGACACTGCAGACATTGAGGGAAGAAACGTCAGTTAGGAGAAACTAAAGCAGATGCGAGGTCGAGGGAGACATACTCGACACCTTGAGCGCCTGTGACCGAACTCCCGACTTCGCGGCCCTCCCACCGGCTCTTGCCCCAGCCCTCGCCGCCTCCCGCGCTCGCCTCGAGAGTCCCCCAGCGTTGCGTCTCCCAGACCGAGACCTCAACCCGCGTTTGATTGAAGAGCTCCGAGGGAACCTGGTCGTCGAGCAGCAAGCGGTACGTCTTGTCGAGAGGCGCGAGGAGCGCAGGCGAGGGTGCGAGGGCAGAGCTCGATGACCAAAGCGACAGCGGACTGGGACGGTGGCAGGATGGTCAGCGTTGGGGGCAACCCAGCAGTGGCCCAAGTGCTGTACGGTCTCACATGGCGCCGACGAGTAGAGGTCCCCAGCCGAGTGGCAGCAGCACCGCCCAAGTCGGCACCCAACCGCCGCCGAGCGCGACGCCGACCAGGGCCAGGACGTTGGCGGCGATGAGGGCGTTGTGCAGCGGGAACGCAGGCGAGGTGACGATGGCGAGCGGAGGTGTCACAAGATCGTGCATGTCGGAGCTGTCGGTGTCAAGCAGCGGCTGCTGTAAGCTCGGGTAACGAGGGCGGGGAGGAGCGCAGAGCCTGGCCGCACAAGAGGCCCATGAGGTTCTGGATGCCCTGGATGTTGGAGTAGTAGGTCGTCGAGAGCGACTCGGGTGTGCCACCTTGCGTCAGAGGCGGCATGGGCGAAGCCGTCTTCTTCTCCGAGGGCGACTGCGAAAGGTGTAGGCCGTCAGATCGCGTGCAAGCTCGAGAAGGCTGCGCAGCCGACTCGGCTCACCTCTGAGTAAGACGAGTCCCTCCGGTTCGCTCGGGCGTCACGCTCCTGGCCGGCGCCAAGGCCGGCAAGAGATGCGCTCCGACCATGCGAACCTCCGACACGGCTCTCCCAGTCAGAGTGAGCGGTCGGTCCGGTAGCAGTCGACAGCCGTCGCGTCGGTGACGTCGTCGCCGGGGCGGCAGCCGTTCCGTTAGGCCCAGCTGATGGACGTGCGATGCCGACCTTGTCCTGCGTCTCAAGCGGATTGAGAAGGACGGCCAGCATGATGACCGAGGGCACCATGAGTAGCAGATGTGGGTAGAAGGCTGTGAGAGGAGGAGGAGGAGGAGGAGGAGGTGCAGGGACGGCGTCAGCGGGCCCTCCGGCAGCTACGGCGACCAAGCGAGCGACGGCGACCGACCGATCAAGGCCCAAGCCAGAGCAAAACACACGCTCCAGGCCGGCTTGCGCCAGGTGAAGACCTCCTCAATCCGATCTTGGAGCCAGAAGACGACGCCGATCTTGAGGACAAACTTGCGGAAGTTGCCGGTCGTGCTCGTCAAGTTGAGCTCCTCTTTGCGCGAGCTCAGCTTGCGCGGGCCGGCCGACGCCGATGCTGGGGTCGACTTGGGGAGGCCCGCCGGGACGACTGCCGAGAGGAGGAGATCCGAGAACTGCGTCGTCAAGCTTTGTGAGGGCAGGGCTGTCGCTGGTGCAGCGGCCGGCGGCGCCGCGTAGGTCAGGCCGACGACGCCTTCCGCCTGCGGGGGCGAGCCCAGCGCCGCTGCGAGGCTGTCGGTCGGCGCTCGAGCGGGCAACACCGGCTGCGAGACGGCTGTGTGTGGGCCTTCGGGAGATAGCCTCCGGGCTGCCGATGGGATGGGATGGAGGGCCATCTCGAGGGCGAAGGGAGAGAGTGATGGTCGGGATGGCAAGGGTGACGAGGTCGGAAACGCAAGCGTCTCCTCGGCTCCTCGCCTGCGCCTCCGCTGTCACGTGCACCCGCGATGCGTTCGGCAGAACGAAGCTCCTGTCGAGGACGACTCATCGTCCAGAGGGGAACGTGGAACAAGCGTGCAGCATGGACGGCGGCAGTCAGACCCTGCTCGCAAGGACCACAAGGGCGAGCTCGTCCGTTAAGCACTACGCCCCAAACGTCGAGAAACGGGTCATGATCCGAGGTCCGAGATCGCTCCTGGCCGATCGCAGCCTGGACTGACGACCTCCACTCGAGCAAGCCCAGCGACTCCCTGCGATGCCCAGGCGCGTACGTGTCCGCTCCCTTGAGCAGGCCGGAGCTGGGCCGGCTCTGTCCGACGCAGTATCGCCTTCGATCGGAGGTCGGGAAAAGGTATCATGTTGTTTCGGCGAGCGAGCATTCCTTGCTGCTAGCAGAGCTCCTTTTGCGAAGTCGTCTGCCTGGCAAAGGGGGAGGGGGGGGGTGTTGGTCCCGAGTCGCTACTCGTGTCTCCGGGGGTATAGGGTGGGTTTGGGCCGCCGTCGTGGGTCGACCGTTGCCCGACGAACGGTCGGTCGCGCCATGCGACGCGCGAGGCCATCACGACGGGCGTTAAGCATACCCTGAGGACGGGCATATCTTGCTGGCGGGCCCGGCGGGAGACTCCCTCAGAAGTGGATCGGGTCGATCGGCTCAGCGCGGGCGGCCGCGAAGTCGAACGAGGCCTCCTTGTCGGCGTCGAGCTCGCCGACGAGGGCGCTGGAAAGGACGAGGATATATCACAGCGGTGATCAGCCCCCCCGGTCAGGCGCGGGAAAGGCGTGCTGAAAACCTGGCGCACATGTTCTCGCCCCGGATGAGGTAGAGCCCGAGCGGCACCATCTCGACCGGCTCGTCGGCCGCAAAGAGGCGCTCGACGGCGTTGGCGAGGATGATGTTGGTGTGGACGTCGGTCCCCTTGAGCTGGCCCTGTTGTTAGGCGATCAGAAATGTCGTCTGGATCAGTCTTCGGACTGTACGGAACCAACAAGCAGCCGAGGGCAGACGAGGGCGCACGGCGATCAGACGGCCGTCATGCAGGAGGACAAGCACTTGCTCTGTGAGGGGAGTTGGCGTCAGCCCTTCTTGCCGGTAGAAGTACAAGCAAGACAAAAGACCGACGTTCGAGGTACTTGTCTATGCTGCTCATTGTCGTCGGTCGTCGGGCGGGTGGGCTGCTGCTGCTGCTGGACGAGGGGAGGAGACGGTCGAAGGCCAGGAGGGAGCTCGTCGTCGTCGGCCGACCTGCCGCACGGCTGGAGACGCGCGTGGATGCAGATCGGCAGGCTTCGAGCTCAGGCTTCCTGCATCGAGCGCGCACGCGAGACGCCGAGGCAACCATGCTCTCGAGCCTCCCTCCCTCCCGACCGAGATCCTTCATCCCCCTCTCTCTTACACAAGCCAATTCCGCGCATGCAGGTCAAGCTCGAGCCGACCGAGCACGACGACTACGATCTCGCCTATTCGTCGACCGGCTCGGCCAACACGGCCGACGATCGCAAGCCCGGCGCGGGCTCGACCGATGATGACGACGACGACGACGAGTTCGAGGAGGTCGGCCTCGAGCCGTCGTCGACCGCCGCCGGCGGCCCATCCAACGCGCCGCTCGCCTCACGCGAGGCCGATGACGAGGAGCATCCGGCCCTCATCCTCCGCAGGCAACAGGAGGCTGAGGCAACGGCGGCGGCAGCGGCGGCAGCTAGCGGTGGCGAGGGTGCCGACGCATCAGCGGGCGCAGTGGCAGCGCGACCCGTCTTCCGCGACGGCAAGGGCGGCAACCGGCCGGCCATCGAGGTCCAGATTGCCGTCCCTGAGGAGCGCAACCCCAAGGGTAAGGGCAAGAAGCGGTACGTCCGAGCTCCTTCATGTTACCCGGCAGGCGAGCTGGTCTCCAGCTAGCGTCGTGCGGCTCGGAGCCGAGCGTGCGCGCGTGCGCCCTGTCCGTTTGCCTTGCCTGACTCACGCGCACCATCTTCCCGCCCTCATCTTCAGAGCCATCACCTATACGCCGGCCGAGCGACTGGCCCGCTTGAACGCTCACAAGGTTCACCTCGTTTCGCTTCTCGCGTCGGCCGCGTCTCTCAACCGGCAGACGACGTCGCCCTTGCTCCAAGCCCGGATCCTCTCGCTCCTCCCGCCGGCGATCACCTCGGCCTTTGCCGCCATCACGCCAGCTAACATGCCAGTCCGGACGACGCGCGGCCGGGCGTTTGAAAGGGCGCTCGAGGCGCTCGTCGACTGGTGGTCGTCCGAGTGGGAGGTCGACTGGCGCGCCGGCATCCGTTACCGGACCTGGGCCGAGGCCGAGCAGATGGGCCGCGAGCTCGACGCTGAGCGCGAGGCCGTCCGCAAGTCGATCAATCCAGCAGTGGCGTCTTCTTCGACCAGCGGCAAGGTGGACCGCAAAGGCAAGGGCAAGGCGACTGCATCGTCGCCGCTTAAGCTGGCGGTCAGCAAAAAGGCGGCCAAGAAGCTGCTCGACGCGCTCGGCAAGGCCCACGGCGGCGAGCTCCTGCGCTCGCACAAATCGCTCCAGAAGAAGGCGCTTCAGCTCGCCGGCTCGCGCGACATCGGTGCCGTCCTCTTTGTCGCCTGCTGCCGGGCGCTTGGCATCGGCGCCCGCGTTGTCGTCAGCCTCCAGCCTGTCAGCTGGCGGATGGGCGACGGCGCTGTGTCGACGAGTGCGACCAGAGGCAAGTCGAAAGGCAAGGCCAAGGCGGCGACCGAAGACGACGACGACGATGGCGACGACGTCGAGATGGAGCCCGTCGCTTTGCCTCCTGCTGCCCAGCCATCACCTGCCGGCTCAGCCTCGACCTCAGCCCCGGCGGCCGGGGCGAACGGCGGCTTCGTCCGCTGGATCGATCGTCTACCGTCACAGCGCGTGCCGGGCCTTAAGTCGACGCTTGGCGCCCAGCTGGGAGGCTTCGGTGCGGGCTCGCCCGGCCAGACGCTGGGCGGCAAGGTCGGCTCGGGCAACCCGGCGACGGGCACGGGCGAGTCTGCCCGCGGCCGGTGGAAGGGCAAGGGCCGCAGGGTCGGCGAGAAGTCGACCGACCCGAACGGTGCGCATCGCATGGCTGGACAGGTCGACGTACTTCTCGCATCGTACTGACGAAGGTGGCGCTCGCTCCTCTCCAGCCCCCTTTGACGTCACGACGCCGCCGATCTACTGGGCCGAGGTTTTCTCGCGGCCCGACCAGGAGTGGATCCCCGTCGACCCGATCCGGGGCTTCATCCGCCGGCTCGCAAACTTTGAGCCAAAAGGTAGCAAGGAGGCGGCCCGCAACCGCATGGTCTACGTCCTCGGCCTGGAGGAAGGTGCGTGTGCCCGCCATGTATCTTAGCGACCCTGACTGGAACAGACCCTGACATGCTGCTCCTTTCCTAGATTCGACGGTCAAGGATTTGACGGCTAAGTACTGCGAGAGCGCCGGCGGGCTCGACAAGGCGCTCAAGCAGCGGGTGCCGATCCTCCGCGCGCCACGTGGCGGCGGCGAAGAGGACTTCTGGGGCGACCTCGTCAGGGTGCTCGGGCGCGACTACAAGCTCGTACGTCGTCCGGCCGTTATTCAAGGTATAGCACCTGACTGACACACAATCGGTCTTGTCTGCCAGGCCCGAGACGTCGAGGAAGATGACCTCCTGCAGAAAAAGGTCCGCAAAAAGGTCGGCGCCATGCCTACGACGATGGAGGGCTTTAAGAACCACCCCGAGTTCGTGCCCACCAGCTGATTTGATCCACGGCGAATGGGGACTGACTGGTACCATTTCTGCGCCGCAGTTTCGTGCTCGAGCGACACGTCACATCGCTTCAGGTCATCCATCCCAAGGTCCAGCACTCGCTCTTCAAGGGCGAGCCCGTCTATCGGCGGGCCAATGTCCACACGGTCAAGGCCGAGGCCGGCTGGCTGCGCGAGGGCCGCGAGGTCATCCACGGCGCCGAGCCGATGAAGTGGGGCAAGGTCCGAGCCATGACCAAGCAGCGCCAGCGCGAGCTCGAGGCCGAGAAGGAGCGCACGGGCGAGGAGGTCCGCCAGCCGCTCTACTCGCAAGTCCAGACGCGACTCGTCCGTCCGCCGCGGATCAAGAACGTAGGTTGACGCTCAGCCGGCTCATGGCTTGACGACCGTGCTGACCCCAGCTCTGATGGTTCGGCCGACAGGGACGCATCCCCCGCAACCAGTATGGCAATATGGATCTTTTTGTGCCGACGATGCTGCCGCCCGGAGCCGTCCACCTCAAGAGTCAGTCCCCGTTTCCTCGTGTCATCCGGCGCCCGACATTCGCTGACTGCCTCGCCTCCGAACCGTGTCTGCAGTGGCTGGCATCGGCAAGACCGCCAAGAAGCTCGACATCAGCTACGCCGATGCCTGCGTTCGTCCTCGCATGATCGAGTTCTGCCTCCGGAGCCCGCACTCTGCTCGCTAACAATCGACGCCTCCCACCCCCAATGGCGACGGCAGGTCGACTTCCAGTTCAAGCAGAAGCAAAAGAAGGCGATCCCGGTCCTGCAGGGTATCGTCGTTGCGGAGGAGAATGTCGACGTGCTGCTTGAGGTGCGTCCATTCTGTGAGGCTTTATCTGTTTTCGTCTCCCGACTGACCGACCACCTCACGCCCCTTCGTCTCACCCCCCCCCCCTCCTCCTGTGCCCGATCAGGCTCACAAGGAAGCGCAGGCGATCGAAGAGGAGAAAGCGCGGGTAAAGCAGCGCGAGCGCGTCCTCAAGGGCTGGGAGCGGCTCATCACCGGCCTCAAGATCCGCCGGCGTATGCAGCGAGAGTACGGCAACGGCGAGGTGCGTGCTACGCCGCCATGCGCTCTGCACTACACTCCCGTCATCGCGCGAGCTCACCAGACGGCTCTCTGCAGACCACGGGTGACAGAGGCATCCCGATTGAGGTCGACCTCTGCATCCGTCCGCACGAGATGCCCTCGCCCGACAAGCACTTCCACCGGCTGCCGCCGACCGAGGGAGCTAGCGCAGACGATGAGCGTCTGCCACCGCCGCCTCGGGTCAAGCAGGAGCCGGTCGAGGTCGATCCTGACGGCGGGGGCTTCCTCGTCGAGAGCGATGGCGACGACGGCGGTGACGAGAGCGACGACGACGAGGTCCAGATCGTCGAGCGGCCGCTCAACCCAAAGTCGCTCGCCAGTCTGCACGCCCAGGACGACGACGATAATGACGACGATGACTCTGATGTCGACGGCGAGGCCAAGCCGTCCAAAGCGCCACCATTTGCCACACCGACCTCGGCCGTCAAGTCTTCCCCGAGCTCGACACCGCGCGTCACCCTCCGCCGACCGACGGTCCCGGCTACCGAGCCCTCTCGTCGGCCTACACGCGCAGCAGCCGTCAAGGCAACTGCCGCCGCCCAGCCGACGCCTCGGACGACCCGCCGACCAACGAGAGCTGCGGCCAAGCAGCCGACGCCAACGTCTTCGGCACGGAAGAGAACGCGTGCCGAGCTGCACTCTGACGACGGCGGCAGCAGCTCCGACCTCAGCGTCGAGGAGGTCGAGGTCGTCGTCCCTGCGCGACCGGCCCGGGCGACGCGGGCGGCAGCGGCCAAGGGGCAGCTCAAGATGAAGGCCCTCGAGCTTAGCGACTCGAGCGAGGACTATTAGAGAGCTAGCCGTCGCTTGTCGCTCGTTCAATCCATGCGTCACGATCTGTCTGTTAACTCGTTGAAAGAGTGACCGCTCGATTGGCTGCAAACGCGGGTGTCATGTGCATCGGAGACGAGACCCACGCCAGGAGCGTCTAGATCTACGCCGACTTGCGACCCTTGCGTAGCTCGGCCTTGGACCCTTTCTTCTTGAGCGAGGGCGCCGCCGGCTTGGGCGTCGGGGCAACGATCAGCGGCTTGGTCGCCTCGGCCTCGGCCGGCGCCGGGGCGACGAGCTCGGTCGCTGGCGGCAGCTCTGCCGGCGTCGAGTCGGCCTCGGGCTCGGTCGCCGCCTTCTTCCGAGGCTGGACGTTGATGCCCTTCGTCTTCTTCAGGTACTTGCGCTGCGAGGCTGATGAGGGCGTGGGCCAAGGACGCAGCTCAACGGGTCAGCGGGGTCCCACAGCGACTGCCTTTTATGGGAGGCCAAGCTCGGACGCACCCTGAATGAGCTCCTTGTCGGCGGCGTCATCAAACGTGACCTTGCTGCTCTCCTCGAGGATGCGCGCTCGCTCGGCCTCCTGGCGCTCCTCCTCCTCGACCGACGTCGCCAGGGGGACAAACTCGTCCTCGACATCTGACACACCCTCGCGCTCGGCCTCGGCCTCGGCCGCCAACCGGGCCTTCTTGGGCATCCGCGAGACCTTGAACTTGGCGACGAAGAAGCCGTCGACTGCGGGGAGGGGAGGGTCTCAGTATGCGGTGCTGCGACGGCAAGCGTAGATGGGAGCGCACCGTTGTGGACGTGAGGCCAGTAGCGCCGGGTGAGTTTCATCTTACTGCCAAAGTCCTTGCCGCGGAAGCTCGCAAAGCCCTCGCGACCGAACTCGAGGCCGGTCTCGACGAGCTTGACGTTTGGCCGCTTGCGGAGGGCGTAGTCGACGACAGCCTCGTTCTCGTCGACGGTGACTGAGCAGGTCGAGTAGACGAGGTAACCACCCGTCGGCGAATCCGGGTTGATCGAGTCGATCGCGCAGAGAATGAGCTGCTTCTGGAGGTGCGAAAGCAGGTGGAAGTCGCGCTCGGACTGGTGTTGACGTGGAGGGTTGGGGTCAGCGGTCAGTCTCGGCTGGTATGTGGAGCCGGCGATGCCATCCATTGCGTGCGGTGAGGGTCGCACCTTGTTGACCTTGACGGTCGCGTCTTTGCTGATGACTCCCGTGCCCGAGCACGGCGCGTCGAGCAAGACGCGGTCAAAGCCGCCCATGACCTTGGGAAACTCGCGGCCGTCATAATTGCAGACGACGACGTTCTTGCACCCGAGCCGGTGGACGTTGGCCGTCAGCGACTTGGTCCGGGCCTTGTTCGAGTCGTTGGCAAAGACGAGGCCGGTGTTCTGGAGCAGGGCCGAGATGTAGGTCGTCTTGCCGCCCGGGGCCGAGGCCATGTCGAGCACGCGCTCTCCCGGCTGGGGCGCGAGCGCCATGACGGGCAGGAAGGACGAGGCGGCCTGGAGCATGTAGTGACCGGCGAGGTACTCGGGCGTCGCGCCGATCGGGACCGCGCTCTCAAATACCTGGAGCCCGACCTTGGTCCACTTGCCGATCGGCTCGAGGTTGACGCCCCGGGCGATGAGCGCCTGGGCGAGGTCGCGCCGACGCGTGCGCAGCGTGTTGGTCCGGATCGTCACGGGCCGGGGCGTCTCGTTGGCGTCAAAGAAGGCGATCGCCTCCGACAGCGGGAAGAACTGGAGGAGTTTCTCGGCGAGGAACTCGTTGTAGCCGTAGTAGGTTGCGATGTCCGAGACGAGCTGCTCCATGTAGTCGGCCCGCGAGCGGCCGTCCTTGCCGCCGAGCTTGCCCCAGTCGGCGAGCACGCGGATGAGCTCGCCCAGCCGGCGCTCGATCCGCCGGAGGCCGCCCTGGCCGACGCCCGACGCCTTCTCGGCCTCGCGCTCCTCGAGCGAGGGCAAGTCAAAGCGCTCCTCGAGGTCGTCATCGTCGTCGTCGTCCATCTCGTCGTCGTCGCCCTCGATGTTGGTCTGGATGTCGTCCTCGGCGTCAAAGGCCGAGACCTTGTTGCCCTCGGCGTCGACCTCGTCCTCGGACGTCTCGGCTCCACTCGTGTCCATCTCCTCGTCACCGCTTGCGAGCTCGTCGTCCTCGTTCGAGTCGGCAAAGGAGCCGTCCTCCGAGTCGGTCGGGAACTCGCCCTGGTCGAGATCGAACTGCATGTCGGCTCCCGGCGGGAGGTCGCCCGTCTCGCCGTCCGACTCATCCTGTGTCCGTCACACGCAGCACGAGGTCAGCCATGGGATGCACATCGCCTGGACGACAGACAATGAGAGGACGTACGTTCGACTCAGCCTCAGAGTCCGAGAACTGAATCTCGCGCGGTGGGGGACGCTACGGAGCATGAGGGAAGAGCCTGCGAGGTCAGCTCGCCGCGACGGCTGACAGAACCTAGGGAGCCTTACGCACCGGCATGCCCTCGTCGCCGTCACTGAAGAGAGCAATGCCGAGGCACAGGCAATGCGGGGAGGGGACCGGACAATGGTCAGCTGCAGGCAATGCAGGCGGAGCTAGGAGCAAGGCCGTACCCTCCGGCCAGACCGAACTGGTCGTCGCCGTCCTCCTCGCCACCGCTGAAGCCCTCGAGGTCGTCCCTGCCGGAAGCAAACGAGCGCAGGGGGCAAGAACAGTCAGCAGTGGTCGTAGCGTTCATGCGCAAGTCAAAGCTGAGCCCAGCGGCGAGCACCAGACCCAGCCGGACGAGTCTCCGGGAGGAAGATCGTCCAGCGCGCGCTCCGGTCACTCCGCCTCGTCCCAGCCCAGCTTGATCGGACGCACAGCAGCTCGTCCTCGTCCTTTGCCTTGCCCTTGCCCTTGGCCGCCTTGGCCGCACCAGGCGCGACGAGACCGACCGGCTTGGGCGCGGGCGCCTTGCGGATCTTCTTGCCATCCGGGCCGAGCTTGAGCTTCTTGCCGCCTGAGCGGGGGACGTAGCCGTCGGCCTTGCGCTTGGCCTGCGAGGGCGCGGCGGCGGCCGCGGTCGCGAACTCTTGCGGCGGGGCCTGCTTGTTCTTCGCGCGACGTCCCATTGTTACTTGTAGGGTAGGAGAAGGAAGGGGGAAGGGGGAGGGAAGTGTGTGTAAGGGGAGTCGGGTCGGCCACGCTGCTCGTCCCCCCTCCTCTCGTCCAGCAGCCCCTCGCACAGGCGGGAGCTTCAGCTGCGCGGGCCAAATTCTCAACTCGCAGACGCAGTTTGTCCGCCCGCGCGCGACCCCCAACCCAAGACGCCGACCGGCCAGCGCCGCCGCCGCCGCCGCCGCCTGGACGATGGGGCTGAACCGGACGACGAGGGGCAGAAGCCAGACGAGGACGACCATCAGGCCGCAACCGGGGCGATGTCGGACGACACCTTCGCCATCGACCGCCTCATCGTCTACCCGATCAAGGTGCGCCGCTCCGAGTGCGCTCCTCCTGCCGCCCCTCTGGAGCTGCGCACTGACCCTGACCTTGGATCTCACCGGCTCGCGTGCTCGATAGAGTTGCAAGGGGATCGACCTCGGCTCGTCGGCCTGCACGCCTGATGGACTACTCGTGCGCGCTCGAGCTCTGCCCGCCTCTTGGATGGCTCGCCCTCGACGCTAGCAAGGACTGACCCTGATCGACCTGCGTGCCCTTCCGCGACCGCCTTCGTCTGCCGTACTGCAGTACGACCGCCAGTGGATGATCGTCGATGCCGTTTCGTTCAAGGCGATGACTGCTCGGCACTATCCTCGGGCTAGTCCTCTCGCTCGTGCTTCTTCGAAAGACCGCCGGGCTGATGCCTCCAAATTCCTCGCCGTCGCACCCTTTGATCAGATGGTCCTGATCGAGCCCACGCTCGACCCCGCCAGCAATGCGCTTCGGGTCCTGCTTCCGCCGTTCGAGAAGAAGACGACCGTCTCGGCTGCTTGGTCATGGCCTATTCCCCTCCGAACCGAGGTCGAGCTCAATCGCCCGAGCTTCGAGCTTCCGCTCGAGCTGGACGAGGCTCAGCGCCGAGAGTGGGTGAGGTATGTCGCTCCTTCCGCAACTGCCTGCACTGTCATCGAGAAGCTTGCTCGACACCCACAGACGACAACGCTGACCACTTGTTGACGTCTCTTCGGTTCCAAGGCTCCCAGGTCTGGATCTCTGGGGTCTCACCCTTTCCGGTCTTTCACCGCCTTCGACGCACTGCTCTAACCGGATTCTCTCCGAGTTCTTTGGCCGGCCGACCCGGATCGTCGTCAAGGACCCCGACGGAAAGCGAGCGCCGGGCAAGAAGGCCGTCGAGGCAGGCCCGACCGGCTATGGCGACGTGACGACGGTACGTCTCCGCTCCTGCTCGCAATGGCGGTGCGCGCTGGCTTAGCCCCAGCCCCTTCCTACTCCCGGGCGACTCCTTTTTGAGCGCAGGCGTTCGCAGATACCTACGCCCTGCATCTCGTCACCCTTCCCGCGCTCGAATCCTTCTCAGCAGCCATCGCCCGCTCCGGAATTTCGAGCGAGATTCGATATCCGTCGGCAGGAGACGACTCTGGCTCATCGAGCGCAAGAGCTTTCGCGACGCCGGTCGAGCAGCACCTGGACGCCTCCTCATCGACTTCATCACCACCGACCGGAGTCCTTGGAGCGGGCTGGTCCACTCTCCTCTCGTATTTCACGCCGAGTGCGCCACTGGCCATCCTTGCCACGCCCCCACTTGGGCCTACCACCCCGGCCGAGCCGCGACTTTTCGACCGCTCGCCCGAGGGCCTCATCCACCGCTTCCGGCCGAACGTCGTGCTCGCTCCGATCTCGACGCAGGCGCCGTTTTTGGCCAACAAGGAGTGGCCGCACGAGGGCGTCTACCCAGAAGATGATTGGGGAGCCCTCACCATCGGCAATGAGGATGCCGACGAGAGCGTCGACCGCTGGGACATGCACGTCGTTGGCCGCTGCGGGCGATGTACGGTGCGTCTCTGGTCGGGTGCTCTCGATGTCCGATCTGAAGCGCGCTGGTGTATGCTGCGCTGTAGACTGACGCATTGCACCTCTCCTTATCGGCCGCCTTTGGACCCGTCCCCAGCTGCCGAACGTCGACCCTGAGACGGGCGTGCGGCATCCGACGCTGCCACACAAGATCCTTGGGACCGTCCGGCCGAAGGAGGTCGACGAGGTGCACAACATCCTTCATTGCCGCTTGCGCAGGCTATGAGCGTCGCTGACTCGACTCCCTGCCTCAGTACGTTGGGGTGCCTTGCCCGACGCTCGGCGTCTACGCCGTTCCCATCCTTCGTCCACCCGCCGCCGATGGCGCTGCAAAGTTCGACGGAGCGCACACGAGAGAGGCAGGGCTTGGCCAAGCAGGCCGATGGGCTATAGGCGACCTACTGACCGTTCGCAGCAGGCGGATCGACGTAGACGCTGTGCAGGCGGCAAGCTGAAGCTCGTCCATCTGATGTACGGTCGCCTTTGTCTTGCTCGCTGCGAGGATGGGAGACTGCCATCTCGGAATCTCATCTGAGCATCGGCAGATCGGGCTAGGGATACAGTGCGTGGGAAGCGAGAAGGCTGAGACGCGTGTCGGGACGGTTTATGAGAGGCTCGACAACGTATGCGAGTGCGACAGAGATGGTGGAGAGGGGGTAGAGGCGAGTGGCGTCGGTGTGCGCAGTGGCGGCAGCCATTGTTGAATGGACAAACTCAGACCGAGTCGCGGCGGTCCTCGACGTGCGACTCTTCGCCCATGTCGCGCCGGATTGCCTTCTTCTCGTTCGCGCTTTGCTCGACGGCGTCGCCCCGCTTGGCATAACCGGGAGGAACCCATTTGGCCGAGTGGCGGGCGGACACCGTGTGGTCCTCCCAAAGACGCTCGAGCTGCTCGAGCGAGAGACCGTGACCCTCTTTGATGCAAAAGTAGACGAGGGCGGCGGCCGCAAAGTTGCACTGCGACGCGCGCGAAAAGCAGAGCACGACGATCAGCTGCGTCCGAGCGAAGTATGACGAGGAGGCTACTCACACCCGCGAATACAAATCCGTAGGAGAACGAAATCTTGTCAGTGATAAAGGGCGTGAAGAACTGTTGGCATGCACAGGAGGTAGAACGCAAGATCAGCAACGCTCGAGCCGGACGATTCGATCCAAGTCGCACGCACCGCGAGCAGGAAGTTCCAGATCCAGTTGGACGAGACCGACAGCGCCTGCATCTTCTGCCGTCCCCGAGTCGGGTACATCTCGCCGGTGACAACCCAGATGCCGGGTCCCCAGGTCGAGGCGAAACCGGCGATGAAGAAGCAGGCTGAAGACCAAGGGGGAATGGTTTCAGCGGGAAGCGGAAAAGGGGCAGGCGCGAGAGTCGGCCGCGTGGCGAGCAAATCACTCACAAGCGACGATCATAAACTTGCCAACATTCGTGTCAACGCCAGGATCCCTAACTGTTCCAGCGATCGCATATCCGAAGCTGTAGACTCGATGTGTATCAGCGACAGGGGCCTTTTGCCGAGACGAGACGAGTGAGTGGAGTGCAACTCACAGCCAGGCGCTCTGCCAGAGCGCGCCGTAGACGAGTGTCTTGCGGCGACCGAAGCGCTCAAGGAACCAGAGGCCGGGCAAGGTCGTGACCGTGTTGACGGCGCCGAGGATGATCTGGGTGACGTACGAGTCGGAAATGCCTACGCCGGTGAAGAGACTCGCTCCGTACTGGAGAAGTGTGTGCGTAGGATCCCAGGTCAGCGTCAGGTCCGAGCGCAACCAGGCACCGCCGGACAAGGACGCACGTAGAAGAAGTAGTTTGCTCCGGTCAGCTGCTGAAGCGCCTGCAGGAGGATGCCGAGGATCGTGCGCTTGCGCAGGCGAGGGCCAAAGGTATCGGCCCATGTGCCCTTGCCGAGCTTGGCCTCGAGCTCGATCGACTCTTGGATCTCCTGGAAGTCGTGCTCGACGTAAGGATCCTGGGCTTCGACGGTCGTACCGCGGACGCGAGCCAGCGCCTTCTTGGCGTCCTCGGGCCGGTTGTGCTGCATGAGCCAGCGCTGTGAGGCAGGCCGCAGGGCGCCTCGTCAGCTTCGACTTCGACAGACTAAATGAGGTCAACAGCAAAAGGGCCGCACCGGCGACTCAGGCATAAACTGGATGCCAATACCTAGTATGGCCGCGAATACGAAGCCAATTCCGATGAGTGCCTCCCAGGCGCCGGCGCCGTTGATGTTGCGCGTACCGATTCCAAAGCAGTAGGCAAGTAGGATGCTAAACGCCGAAGGGTGAGAGGGCCGAGGGGTTTGAGCAGAGGTATGGGCAAGGAAAAGCAAAGAAAGAGGTCTACCCTATCGTTATGAACCACTGGTACGTGCCTACTAATGTACCACGCAGCTGCTTGGGCGCAATCTCCGACTGGTGGCGAGGGGCGTTGAGAGTGGGCCTTTAGTGCAACCCTCATCGCGGAGACTGAGCATGAGACGAGGCGGCGCGCACCTGGTAGATCGGGACGTTGGCAGAGAGGGCGCCGACGCCGAGACCGCTGACGAAGCGGCCCATCATGAACTGCACCCAGGAGTTGGACTGGCTCGACGTCATCTGGATGATGAAGCCGATAGATATGACGACCGCGGCTGACAGGTCACGAAAGGTAGACTCGTCAGCAGGTCATTCGTCTGACCAGCAAGGTATCGCGAACGGGGCGCGCACCACAAGACATCGCGTGCCGGCGACCGATCCTGTCGGAGATTCCGGCTCCTATCAGAGCACCGCAGAGCGTTCCTGTCGATTTTGAAGTCGGATGGTCAGCAGAACACTCGGTCGATCTCAGCGAGCGGCGAGCGCACCGATACTGAGGAGGCCGACGATTAGGCCCTCTCTGACGTTGGAGAACTCCCGGTTGCCGGGCTCGCCCAGGTCGGCGAAGCGCTCCTTGAAGTCGCTGTAAGAGTTTGGGCGGCTCGTCAGCTAACCGTCTTCTGTGTAGAATGACCTGATGTCGCCCGGACTCACGGCATGGGCAGAATGTCGGCAATCTGACCAGTGTCGTAACCCTGAAGACATGCAACAGTCGGCACGAGACGGTTAGCCTGGGCCGGCGAGACGAGAGTAGAATGAGCAGGTGACGGACGAAGAGCAGACCGCCCATGCTTGCAAAGAGCGTGCTGAAGGAAGCCAACGGGGACGTGGTATGTCAGCCGAGTCGAGTGCCAGCAGCCGACGAGCTCCCGAAATTGTAAGACGCACAGGGCGATGGAGGCCACGCCGACGGGCGCGCCGCTGATCTGGAACTGCTTCATGGCAGCGAGCGAGCGATGTTGCTGGGTGGCTTGATGGAAGACGGTCCGGAGGGGAAGCTGTGAGGGGAAGAAGGGAGGGGGCAGGCGGGACCTCGTCCGAAGGCTCTTATACGAGGTCGGGTGGGGCGACGACGTGCGGGGCTGCCGAGCCGCAGAGGCAAGGGGCTCGGAAGGGGCGCCTGAGGATGCCCCGCCGAGAGCGACGCTGACGCTCGGCAGCCCCACGGAGATGGCCCGGCCCTATTCAGAGGTCTGCTGGCCGAAACGGGAGGAGGGATCTGCGACTTTTGTTGGAGACCCGACCACGGCCATGACGCAGCCCAGCGCCTCGACGGCTGAGATCCGGCGGCCTGGCAGCGGGCGCGACATCAGCCCGGCTGCCCGGGCTGAAAAATGGAGGGCCAGCGCTTGCGAAGGACGACGCCGGGTCGGTGAAAGTTCACAAAGAAACTCCAGTGAGAGCGGCGGCCTGTCAGCTCTCGCATGACTACTGCGGGGATCTTGCTCAGCTCGAGGGGGCGACGGTCAGCGAGGCGGTGGTCGCAGCTCGACGTCTGACGTCTGACGCGCTGCTGCGCTTCACGGCCCGCGCTCCCTTCGCACGGCGGAGCCCGACGAATGGTGCTCGGGCCGAAGACGGTGACTTTCACGAGGGCGAGTGGCGCGGGGTGTCCAGGAAGCTCTCGGCACGGCGGCAAGAGAGGACCGTCAGCCCCAAACCAGGCAAAGGACCGGGGTCTCTTCTCTCAAGTTATGCCCTCGGCGGGGCAGGAGCGGGGCAGCGCGCGCCAGGCCCGAGCCCGAGCCAGCAGGCTGCTCGGCAGCTCCTGCCCTGCCTGCGTACAACCCCTGCGGCGCAGTTGGCCCGATGCTTTCGAGGTCCAGAGCAGCAGGCAGCAGGTCAGCATGCGGCGCGCCTCTCGCAGAGACGCAAGCAAAGCCAGCGAGGCGTCATCCAAGGCGGCGTCCGACCTGTCCCGCTCGCGTGGACAACCCGGCGACGATCGAGGAGTGGCAGCGCTCTCCGCTTGCGAGCTGGCCAACAAGCATTCGTCAAGCCCGCCGCCGCACGCTCGGTATCGTCGACCACTCACGCTCGCTCACGCAGGTTGCGACGGACGCCTTTGCTGACCCCTTCTGCCGCGAGCGCGGCGGCATGCATGCTCCGCTGTCCCTCGCGCTGCCACTCGTACACAGCCTGCTGCTGTCGAGCGGGTCGCCAGCCGCGGTAGCTGCCTCCCCGGCACGCCCTGCTCGACGGCAACGACCACGGGCGACGGGAGTCGCAGAGTGGGACAAGGCGATTGATCATTCACCTCGGGCGCCATCGGTAAGATCGCAACAGGAACCTTGAGCGGTCAGCAGCGTTCGAGCGATACAAGTCACGAGCGGGAAGCCGACGTCGGCCGTAATTGAAGGGGTGGGGAATCTGACACGCACAGGGGGCAAAGCGCAAAGTCAGCATCACTCGAGCAAGACAGTCCGCTTCATTTCGCACTGACACCAAGCAGGAAGTACCAGCGCTAGTCGGACGAGACCCACAGCGCCCGCATCTAAGCCAGCGGAGAATTGCACAAGGCCGTCATACATGTTTCGCGCGGCGCAGGCCTCGAGCGACGTCGGCCGAGACGGACGCGTCGCTGCAAAGGGGCGGCCTACTCGATGCCTCTTGGTCGGCTCGTCCTCGATCTGTGATGACGCCGAGCGAGCGCCCCCGATAGTCAGCTGATCCGGCGTCAGTTTCGGTCAGCCAGAGGCAGGGTGGGCGTAAAACGAGAACGCTTTGTCTTGACGCGTCTTGCTCAATGGCAGCTAGGCGGAGGCTGCGGACAAGAAAGGCGCGCGAACGCGCCCTTTGTGCGGCTGGCAGCCTTGCCCTCGACGTCTGGCCTCTCTCTCCTCTTCCGCCCACACCGACGTCCGACACAGACAGAGCTCGCTCCGCTCCTCTTCTGCTTCACTGGACCTCGTTTTCACCAGCCGCTTGCCGCGCAGATGTCCATCTCGTCGACGGCCTCGCGGTCGAGGCTGCCGCCCAACTTTCCCCCCTCGGCCGGGCCCGCCGCCTCGCAGCAGTACGCCTACCAGCAGCAGCCCCAGGACCGCGTGCCGTCCTCCGGCTCGTCCCAAGGCGGCCCAAACCCCAGCCAGCAGTATCAGCAAGGCCCGGCTTACCAGGGCTCGTCAGCGCCGTCCACCTCGACCCAGTACTCGACCTACGCGCCGTCATCGGCCGGTGCCAGCGTCGCCGGGAGGGACCGCCTGCCATCCTCGTCGTCCGCGACGTCTGGCAGCGCCAGCGGCATCAAGCCTGCGGCCGGATCGGCCATGGGTGACGACGAGCGTCGTGAGATTGCGCGTGTCTACTGGGCAGAGCTCGGTGACTTCCTCGTTGACTTTCTCAAGCGAGGTGCGTCTGCCGGATCGTGCGTCATGGAAGGCGGCGCTGGAGGGGGGTTAACGGCCCCCTGACCGCCGGTCGCCAGAGGGGGGATCCGCTCATCCCCTCTCGCGCTGTCGCTGCATGAGCACACACTGGATACCTCTAGCCTACAGAAGCAGGACCCCATATGACGGTGTCGGCGACACTGAGGCTGACCTGCGTGCTTGCCGCCTCGACACAGAGCCTCCGAACGCGCGCATCAATGCCCGCGAGAAGCTCACGCGCCTCTCCAAGCAGCAGTTTCACGAGCTCTCAACCGACGTCTACGACGAGCTCGTCCGACGGCGGACCGACGACCAGACTTCCGGTGCGCCTCTTGCCCTGCTGCAGGCTAGGTGTGCCGCTCGGCCAGGATTGCCGTCCTGACGACTGACTCGCGTCGCTCGCGTTCTGTGCTTCGGCTGCTGGCTCCAGTGCCCTATCTGCCGGTCAAGCAGGAGTTCCATCCGAAGCGCAACGCGGCTCGGCAGAAGCTCGCGAGTTTGACCAAGAACCGCTTCAAGGACCTGGCGAGCGACGTGTACTACGAGCTGCTCCGACGTAACCCAAGCTTCCGACCGCAGCAGGAGCACGTCGACCAGCAGGAGGTGCGTTCCGGGCTGCCTTCCAAAGCACCCAAGCGAGGCGTCAAACCGTTGCTGATCTGACCCCTTTTGGTAGGAGCTTGACGAGAACGAGTCGCGTTACGATGCTACGGCCTCTGGCGGCCGACCTCCTTCCCAGGCGAGCTCAGCTTCGGCCGCCGTCACACGCACGCGGTCGGCCTCGGTCTCGTCCGACCAGCAGCAGTATCGGCCGCAGCCGCAGATGAACCCCTACTTCCCTCCGACGCCTTCTCCAACGCCTCAGCAGGCTCAGCAGTCGGCGCCGCCGCCTCCGCAGCAGCAGCAGCGCGACCGGTCAGGCTCGGTTTCAACGTCAGCAAGTCACTCCGCGTCGAATAACAACAACTCCACGAGCCGCCACTTGGCCAATGGGTCTATCTCGTCGGTTGCCTCGCTGCGCGGCCCGCCCTTGCAGGTCGTCAACGACAACCCGCCGCCCCCATCATCGGCGGCCTTTCCGTCGCATGCTCGGCAGTCGTCGTACAGCCGGCCGACGGTCACTGCCCCTTCCCCGGCCTCACCGGGCTCGTCGTCGTCGCATGAGTACGGCCGCTCGCAGCAGCATCCCAAGCAGAGCGTGACAACAGCGACCGTCGTCCCGGCCAAGTCGACGATGGCGCTCGAGTCGATCCAGGTGCCCTTCTCGCGCGACTCGGAGTACATCACCTCGGACGGCGGCGGCTCACCTTCGCCCGGCTACACTGACGGCGCGGCCGACGCCTCGTACGATCGCATGTCGTTCTCGTCGGCCGCCTCCAGGGCGCGGGGTCTCGGCATGGCCAACGCGCTCGGCGTCGCCACCGGCAGTGGCGAGGACAGGAGTTCGCGCAACGGCGACCGAGCGGCCGAGGAGGTCCGGAAGGATTACGAGTACAAGGTCGCCTCGCTCACCGGCCGTCTCGGCACGCTCGAGGACTCGCTTGAACGGCGGACGAGGGAGGTCCAGCAGGAACGAGCTTCTCGCGAGCGGGCCGAGGGCAACGCCGAAGAGGTCAAGAAGGTGGGGCCGTCGCGTTCGCCTCTTCCGTCGCTGGCATGCAGCTGACGCGCTCCCCTTTGTGTTTCTCAGCAACTCGAGTCGTTCAAGAACACGCTTACCCAGATCCGTCAGGAGCTCGAGGAGACTCGAGCGGCCTACAACCGCGAGAAGGACCGGAACGCCGCCCTGGAGACCTCGGTAGCGAAAGGGTCGACTTCCGCTAAAGCGCCCAGCGCGGTGGACGACAACCTCCGGCTGCAGGTTAAGGATCTCGTGCAGGAACTCAACTCGCTTAGCCTGCAGAACGATCAGCTTCACACCGAGGCGGACCACCAGCGCGATGCCGTGACCGCCGCCGAGGCTCGGGCCCGTGAGATGGAGAAGAAGTGGAAGGCTGCCAAGACCGAGCTACGCAATCTCAAGGGTGCGTCTCGCAGCTTGCTCGCTTCTGAACGCCCTGTCAGATCTGACATTGGAGCTTGCGCCCCACATCTCATCTGCAGCAACGTCGCAGATGTTCGTGACGGCGCCGCGGACCAACGACCACCTCCCGGCGACGAAGAACGGTGCTCTGGCCGACACGCACGTGACGGCCTTCCAGACGGCGATCGACGGGCTCATCACCGCTGCACGGTCGACGGCGCCGACCTCGACGCTCGGGGCGATGAAGCCCGTCATCCTTGCCATGGCCGACATCTCGCGCGATGTCGAGATGTTTGAGAGCCGGTCAGCGGCGCTCCGAGCCGACGTCGACGCTGGCGAGTTGGCCGAGCTCAAGGACCGGAGCACGACGACGCTCAACGCTCTCACCCAGGCCGCCAAAGAGTTTGCCATGTCGTACGGCCTGTCGCCCATCAGTCTGCTCGATGCGGCGGCCAGCGAAGTTGCGGCCTCGGTCGTCGGCCTTTTCAAGCTGCTCGGCATCCGGCGGGAGAAGAAGGACGTCGACTATCGCTCCGAGCTCGCTGCGATGCAGGAGGCCGCGAGCGATGGCGGGAGCGAGGAGGAGACCTCCATCCAGCCTGCAGGTCGGTCCCACGGCCCCAGGCCGACGCATAGCCGCCAGTCGTCCGAAGGCAGCAACTACGACGTGCGCGATTCGACGCTGACGGCGAAGCCCTCGGTGTCGACCCCGCCCTCGCCTGGAGACGGCAGCGATCACGCCGACGGTCAGAATCACCGTCTGACGTCGACTTCGTCCGTCGGAAGCACCAGCAGCGCGTTCAACCTCGAGCGGAAGGCCTCCCTGGCCGAGACGGATGCGTCCTCCCTCGGAAGCCAGAAGGGTTGGGGCGGCGGTGGCAATAGCAACAAGCCGGCGTGGGACTCTCGCCCGACGAATGGCTTCCGATCGCCCTTTGATCACGGCGACGAGGACCACGAGGATGACGGTGACGCCGATGGCGAGCAGGCATGGAGGCAGCTTCGCGTGAGCCGCTCTGCCTTCTGAAGATCTCTTTCTGGCGCTCGCTCTTTGCTGATTGATCGCGGCTCCTCGTCTCGCAGCCGTATATGGACACGCAATCCGAGTCGCTCATCTCGGCCATCCAGACGCTCCTCGCCTCGGTCCGCTCTGGTTCGCCCGCGACCGAGCTCCGCGAGAACCTCTCGTCTGTCATCGTCATCGGCTCGTCCATCGTTGGCGTCTCCAAGGACTCGCTTCCGCTACGTGCGGTAGGCGAGGGTCGCCGGCTGCTTCGGGCCCTCGCCGGCAACTGCGAGCTCCTGAGCGAGCTCAGCGAGGGCGAGGACATGGGCAAAGACGTCCGGAACCAGATTGCCTCGACGACGTTCGAGCTCGCCAAGGTTCGTCTCTGATCTGCCGCCTCGAACTGTTGTCCGACGTGCGCTGATCGCCTCCCCCCACCCCATCCCTTGACCGCCTTGCAGAACCTCAAAAGCCTCCTCTCACTCTGATAAGCTGTCTCGCATGCTCGTCGCGTCTCGCATGCTCGTCGCGTCTCGCTTGCTTCCCAACTTCCCCTGCTCTGCTTCGCACCTCTTTCCGTTTCCACTCACATTCGGTCCCTCGCATTCGCACGTTCTTCGCTTCGCACCCAATCTGACGATCTCATGCCGCCGATATCGGTCCCACCACGCGTTTCGGGAGAAGTGCAGCGCATGTTTGGTGTAGCGGCGGAAGGAGCAAAGGGAGGGGGGAGGTCGAGTGACAAGCAAAGTAGGCGTAACGTGTGTATGCGAGGGTTACGAGGGGCCGGAGTCGTCTAAAGAAAGCGGATCGTGATGTGCGCCGTGAGGCACGCGTTTAAAGGCGAGAGATGAAGAGAGAAATGAGGGTCCGTG
>Ga0308160_10000799_pt1 | contig 52214 bp, 49 predicted proteins | sample PhyFR1_FD_201036 | JGI IMG/M metagenome (GOLD analysis project Ga0308160, IMG submission 201036) | Phyllosphere microbial communities from UC Gill Tract Community Farm, Albany, California, United States - DLSLF.R1 | ecosystem: Host-associated > Plants > Phyllosphere > Unclassified | place: USA...
CGCGCGAACTGTTCGACATCACCACGCTGAACGCCATCCACCAGAAGATGCACGCGGCGGCGCAGCTGGTCGGCGCCGACATCGACGCCATCTTCTTCTGCCCGCACGCGGCCATCGACAACTGCGACTGCCGCAAGCCGAAAAACGGCATGTTCGAAGAGATCAGCAAGCGCTTCAAGCTCAGCCTGAAGGGCGTGCCGACCGTCGGCGACTCGCTGCGCGACCTGCAGGCGGGCTTCATCAGCGGCTGCGCGCCCTACCTGGTCCTGACCGGCAAGGGCGAAAAGACCCATGCCACCGGCGGCCTGCCGCCCGGCACCCAGGTCTTCCCCGACCTCGCCGCCATGGTCACTGCCTTCCTCAAGCAACCTGCCTCTAGCCCGCCTGCCGCCTGATCTGCTAAGCTGAGCCGAGCCACGCCCGATTTACCGTTACGGAGACCGTTCTTGCGTACTGCCATCCTGTTTCTGCGCTCCCTGTTGTTCACGATCGTGATGGTGCTTGCCACCGTCGTCTGGGCCTGCGTCTGCTTCCTCGCCGCGCCCTTCAAGTACAACACGCGCTTCTGGATCACCTCGCGCTGGAACGTCTTCATCATCTGGCTGGCCAAGGTCCTGTGCGGCATCCGCTACGAATTCAAGGGCTACGACAACCTGCCGCAGGGGCCGGCCATCCTGCTGTCGAAGCACCAGTCGGCGTGGGAGACCATCTTCCTGCTGCCGAACATGACGCATCCGCTGGTCTTCGTCTTCAAGAAGGAAATCCTGTATATCCCCTTCTTCGGCTGGGCGATGGCGCTGCTGCGCATGATCCCGATCGACCGCAAGCAGGGCAAGAACGCCTTCTCCAGTGTGGTCAGGCACGGCAAGCGCCGTTTGGCCGACGGCCAGTGGATCATCATGTTCCCCGAAGGGACCCGCATCCCGGTCGGCCAGAAGGGCAAGTACAAGAGCGGCGGCACGCGCCTGGCGATCGAAACCGGTGCCGTGGTCGTCCCGATCGCGCATAATTCGGGCGAGTGCTGGCCCAAGAATTCCTTCATCAAGCGACCGGGCCTGATCACCGTCTCGATCGGCAAGCCGATATCGCCAGAAAACCACACTCCCGACAGTCTGATGCAAGAGGTCGAAAATTGGATAGAATCGGAAATGCGCGTCATTTCGCCCCACGCCTACTGAGGTACCTGAACGAGTTGGGGGCGCAGACGACAGCACCATTCAAGGCACCATCCGCACCATCGCTGCAGCCCACCATGACTTCCCCGACATCCGACGCGACACAGCTCGATCTGTTCGCGCAAGCAGCCCCCTTATTCAAGGCGCCGAGCAGGCCGACGCCGACCCTGCCGGTTCCGCCGGTCGGCCCGAACGATGCGCCACTGCGCAAGATCCAGCTCGGATCGCATACCGTCCATTACGTGCTGCGCCGCTCCGCGCGGCGCTCCCACGGCTTCATGATCAGCGACGAGGGCCTGCACGTGACCTCGCCGCGCCGCGCGCCGCTGGACGACGTCGAACGCGCGATCCGCGCCAAGCAAAGCTGGATCCTGACCAAGCTGTTCGAACGCAGCGAGCGCCGCAGCATGCGCGCCGAGCGTGCACCGGTGGCCTGGGTCGACGGCGCGAAGCTGCCCTACCTGGGCGCCGACATCACATTACGCCTGCAGCAGGCGGCGCGCAGCCACTGCGTGTTCGATGCCGAGGCGCGCGAGCTGCGCGTGGGTGTGACGCCGGGGCTGGAGGAATGGCAGATCCGCGAACGGGTCAAATTGTGGTTCCAGGCCGAGGCCAAGCGCCTGTTCGGCGAGCGCCTGGACCTGTATGCGCCGCAGGTGGGCGTGCGGTATCGAGCCTTTGCGCTGTCCTCGGCCGGCACGCGCTGGGGCTCGTGCACGGTGGCCGGCAACATCCGCCTGAACTGGAAGCTGGTGCACTACCCGCTGGCGCTGCTCGATTACGTGGTAGTGCACGAACTGGCCCACCTGCGCGAAATGAACCACAGCCCGCGCTTCTGGGCCGTGGTGGGTGAGGTGTTTCCGGACTATGACGGCGCCAAGGCGGCGCTCAAGAAGCGCTCGGTCGAGATGCCGGTTTTATTCCCGGACGAATGACCGTAGGGTGGGCACACTGTGCCCGCGCATCGCCGTTATTACGCGCTACCGCGCAGCTGCAACTCGCCTGCCGCGCGCGCCGCGGCAATCCCCTTCATCGCATCGACCTCTTTCGTGCTCAGGCAGCGGAAAGGAATCGGCAGCGTGCCGCGTTTGAGCACCATCATGAAGCCGTTCGTGTAAGTACGAATGCGCGCCACGTCGTCCCAGCCGATCAGGGTCACGCCGGTGTCGCTGGTGCGCACGATGCCATGCTGGTCGATGGTGAATTCGTAGGTACGCCGTCCGCGCTGCAGCAGCACGAAGTGCATGGCCGCCGCCAGGGTGCTCTTGACGCGCAAATAGACACCCATCGGAAAACCGATCCGGCGGCGGTGGATCAGGTAGCCGCCGTGCTCCCACATGAAGCGGATGTATTCGAACAGCGAATAGCGGACCCAGAAATGCAGGCTGTAGAGCGCCGCAGGAGGATGCACGACCGGTATCGGCGCCGGCGGCGTCGCATCGGCCCCCAGATCCGTCATCATTTCAGGCGCGTCCATGAGCGCAACGCTGCCATCCACGTTGCCGCCCGCTCGCGCACGATTAGACCACAACATGTGCATCCCCTTTCGTTATTCAAGCTAAAGAGAATGGTAACAAAAGCTATGCAATAAGTTGTCGCAAGAGTTCAACAGTGCGCAAGGTCGCGCCACGATGATGTCCGGCGAAAGCCAGCGCCTTGTCGCCCATCCGTGCGCGGGCGGCATCGTCCTTCAGCAGGCGCGCCGCCTCGTTCATCAGTGCGGCGGCATCCGGCACGCGCAGGGCGGCGCCGGCGGCGACAGCTTCCTCTGTCGCCTGCAGGAAGTTGAAGGTGTGTTCGCCCACCAGCACCGGTTTGCCGACGGCGCAGGCCTCGATCAGGTTCTGGCCTCCCAGCGGCAGCAGGCTGCCGCCGATGAAGGCGCAGTCGCAGGCGGCAAAATAGGCGAACATCTCGCCCATCGAATCGCCCAGCAGGACCTCGCTGCCGACCTGTTCCGGCAGCTGCGAGCGGCGCGCCAGGCGCAGGCCGCGCTCCTCGGCCATGCGCGCCACCTCGTCGAAGCGCTGCGGATGGCGCGGCACCAGCAGGAGCAGCATGCCGGCCGGCTTGTCCGCCAGGGCCCGGTAAGCGTCGAGGATGAGCGCCTCTTCGCCCTCGCGGGTCGATGCGCACAGCAGCACCGGACGCCGGGCGAAACGCGAGCGCAGCATCGCGCCGGTCTGCAGTGCGCTTTCTGGCGGCACCACATCGAACTTGATACTGCCGGTGACGGCCACCTTCGGCGCACCGAGCGAGGCGATGCGGGCCGCGTCAAGCTCGGTCTGGGCCGCCGCCAGCGTGATGCCGCGCGCCGCTTCCATCATCAGGCCGCCAAAGCGCTGCCCGCGGCGCAGCGAGCGTTCCGACAGGCGCGCGTTCACCAGCGCCACCGGCACGCCATGCCGATCGCAGCCGGCGATCAGGTTCGGCCACACCTCGGTCTCCATCAGGATGCAGACGGTGGGCGCGAAATGGCGCAGGAAGCGCCCGACCATGAAGCCGGTATCGTAGGGCAGGAAGGATTGCACGACCCGCTTCCCATGTTTGCCGAACAGGGCCTTGCCGGTGGCGCGGCCGGTCGGCGTCATGTGGGTCAGCAGGATGCGGCAGTCGGGCCAGGCGCGCAGCAGGGCCTCGACCAAGGGCTCGGCGGCGCGGGTCTCGCCCACCGACACCGCGTGTACCATGATCGTGCGGCGCAGCTGCTGGTCCGGCGACGGCGTGCGGCCATAAAAGCCCAGGCGCTCGCCCAGGTGCTGGCGGTAGCCCGGCTCCTTGCGGCCGCGCCACCACAGGCGGCCCAGCACCAGCGGCATCGCCAGCCACCACATGAAAGAGTAAAACAGCCGAATCATCGCGTCTCCAGCAGGCTGCGCGCCGCGTTCACGACTTCGTCGACCGAAGGCGGGCAGCCGGTATCGCCGAGATTGACAATGCGCGGCGACCAGTTGCCTTCGGTCTTCCAGCGCGGCGAATCGCAGTAGATCTCGACGGTGGGCCGGACAAACGCCGCAGCGATATGGGTCAGGCCGGTATCGACGCCGACCGCCAGCGCCGCATGGCGGGCCAGTTCGACCGCATCCATCATCGACAGCTTCGGCAGCACGCGCGCATGCGGCAGCGCCGCGGCCAGGTGCTCGGCCTCTGCCTTTTCTTTCGGCGAGCCCCAGGGCAGCAGGACAGTCAGCGGCGCCAGTGCATGGCCGAGGGCGATCCAGTTCTCCGGCGCCCACTTCTTGGCGTCGCGTGCGGTCCCGTGGAAGAACACGGCGTAATCCCCTGCCGGCATCCAAGCCGGGCGCTGGGCCGGGTCGGACGCCGTCAGGCCGAAATCGGGCGGGGTGTCGATCGCATAACCGAGCGCCGCGGCGGCCACCTCGCGGCCGCGCTGCACCGCATGCGTGCGCAACGCCACCGGGACGCTGCGGCTGTGGAAGATGCGCGAGACCCCTTCGTAGCCCGAGTCCTCGGTGCCGTTCGCCATCCCGACCTTCTGGCCGCCGGGGCGTACGCGTGCGGCTGCCATGATGATGCCGGTCTTGATCAGGCCCTGGGTATCGAATACGTAGTCGTACTGTTCCGCGCGCAGGTCACGGAAGAAGCCGCGCAGCTCGGCGCGCACGGCGGGGTCCTTGAGCCCCTTTTTCCAGCGCCGCAGTGCGAAAGGAATCACCTTGCGCACGTGCGGATTCAGGCGCACCAGACTGACGTAGCCCTCTTCCACCACCCAGTCGATTTGGGCACCCGGATGGTGGCGCAGGATGTCGGCCACCATCGGCAGGTTGTGCAGGACGTCGCCCAGCGACGACACCCGCACCAGCAGGATCTTCATCAGAACGGCAGCTTGGCGTCCGGCTTGGCGGCCAGGATCACGCGTGCGAATTCTTTCTGGATGCGCTCGAGCGCTTCCGGCGTCTCGCCTTCGAAGCGCAGCACCACCACCGGCGTCGTGTTCGAGCCGCGCGCCAGGCCGAAGCCGTCCGCGTACTCGACGCGCAGGCCGTCGATGTCGACCACGCGTTCGGCGCCCGGGAACTCGGCATCCGTACGCAGCTTCTCGATCAGCGCGAAATTCTCGCCTTCCTGCAGGTGCAGGTGCAGTTCCGGGGTGCTGCTGGCCTTCGGCAGCGCGTTCAGCACGGCCGAGGGATCGCTTTCGCGGGTCAGGATCTCGAGCAGGCGGGCGCCGGTGTACAGGCCGTCGTCGAAGCCGAACCAGCGGTCCTTCCAGAAGATGTGGCCGCTCATTTCGCCGCCCAGCGGGGCGCCGGTTTCCTTCAGCTTGGCCTTGACCAGCGAGTGGCCGGTCTTCCACATCAGCGGGCGGCCGCCGTGCTGTTCGATCCACGGGCCGAGGTGGCGCGTGCACTTGACGTCGTAGAGGATCTCGGCGCCCGGGTTGCGCGACAGGACGTCGGCGGCGAACAGCATCATCTGGCGGTCCGGGAAGATGATCTGGCCATCCTTGGTCACCACGCCGAGGCGGTCGCCGTCGCCGTCGAAGGCCAGGCCGAGTTCGGCGTCGCCGTTCTTCACGGCGGCAATCAGGTCTTCCAGGTTTTCCGGGTGCGCCGGATCCGGGTGGTGGTTCGGGAAGTGGCCGTCGACTTCGCAGAACAGTTCCGTCACTTCGCAGCCCATCGCGCGATACAGTTCGCCGACGAAGGCGCCCGCCACGCCGTTGCCGGCATCCACTGCGATCTTGATCGGACGGGCGATCTTGACGTCATCGGCGATGCGCTGGATGTAGGCGTCCTTGATGTCGTGGGTGGTATAGGCGCCCGGCGTAGCAGCCGGCGTGAAGCTGGCGCTCTCGATGGTCTGGTACAGGGCCTGGATGGCGTCGCCGTAGATGGCTTCGCCGGCCAGCACCATCTTGAAGCCGTTGTAGTCGGGCGGATTGTGGCTACCGGTGACCATGATGCCGCTGCGTGCGTCCAGCACATTGGTGCCGAAGTACACCATCGGCGTCGCGACCATGCCGAGATCGATCACGTCGACGCCCGCTTCGCGCAGGCCCTCGGCCAGCGCTGCCGCCAGGCTGGGGCCGGACAGACGGCCGTCGCGGCCGATCACGACCTTGTGCTCCCCTTTTGCCAGCGCGGCGGCGCCGAAGGCCTGGCCGATCTTTTTCGCGACGCCGGCGTCGAGCGTGCTGTCGAGCACACCGCGGATGTCATAAGCCTTGAAGATCGTTTTCGAAAGAGGGACCATTGCCTATACCTTGAAGAAAAAGAGCTTCATTGTAATGGCTAGCGCGGGGCTTGGGAACGACGCACCCTGCGGTACGAGGGCTGATGAGAGGAGAAAATACGGAAATGCAGGGAAATGCGGGGATTCCGCCGCCGCAATGCACGCGGCGGCGAATACGGAACGAATCAGACGCGCAGCTTGTCCAGCGATTTACCGCCTTCGACCCATTCTTTCACCCATTTCGGCTGACGGCCACGGCCGGTCCACTGCTGGGATTCATTGTCCGGATTACGGAAACGGACGGCGACCGAGCCCGAACCCGATTTGCCGGCGGACTTGGCGCCGCGGCCGCTGGTGGCGATCAGGTCTTTCAGAGGAACGCCCACGCTTTGCGCGATCGCCATGATCTGTTCGCGCGCTTTTTGCAGATCCTGCTGTTCACGCTGTTTCATCTCCTGCTTGATCTGCTCCTGCAGGTTGCGCAAATCGCCCAAGGACATATTAGACAGATCCATCATCGTTCCTTTATCAATGTTAAGTTGAAACAGATTTTATCGAAATCTCACCAATTGTCGCAATATACACCATTTGCAATAATCTGTTAGTTCTTTTTGTTCCAAATCAGCCAGCGCGGGGACTTGAATCGAACAATACGCGCGTACAACCAAACGTAACTGATAATGAACAACAAACAGAAGAATATCAGAGCGCCGGTATTCCGCCAGAACACCGTAGCCGGGATAACCGCAGTCAATGAAAAGAACCACAGGTAAGGCGAAGTACGCGCATTCCGTTTCATCAGTGCGCGTGCTTCCGCGCGGCCGACCGTCCATTGCACGATGCGCCTGAAAATCAGGCTATGCAGATGAATACCATCGGGCATAGCGGGCGATTTTCCGCGTACGAACATGCGCCTATAAGCAGAAAATATGGTTTCGAAAGCCGGATAAATCAGCAGCAATGCGGCATACCAGGTCGATACCGCCGGATTGCGCATCACCAGCAGCAGGGCCAGCTCGCCGAGCATGAAACCGATGAAGTAGGCGCCGCCATCGCCGAGGAAAATCAGCCCGACCGGATAATTCCAGATGAGGAAGCCGGCAGTCGCACCGGCCACGGTCAGCGCCGACACCAGCACGAACATGTCGCCGACCTGCCACGCGACATAAGCCAGCGATATCAGCATGCAGATCACCACCACACTGGCCAGGCCATTGAAGCCGTCGATGATATTCACCGCATTCGCAATCCCGGCCACCGCCAGTATCGTCAGCGGCAGCACGATCCACGGCGAAAGCAGGTTCCAGCTCATGAACGGCATATCCAGGCGCGCGATTTTCGCACCCAGCACCAGATATCCGAGCAGGGCCGCAATCATGGTTAATACGAGACGCCGGGAGGGCCTTACCTTGCCGGTATAGTCTTCGACGATTCCCCCTGCGAAGGCAATCGACGAACACACCAGCAGCGCCAGCAGCCAATAACCGAGGGAGGGTTCGCGCCATATCGAAATGCCTGCGCTGATCGCGACCGCGAGGAAAATCGGCAGGCCGCCTATCCTCGCGACGTCGTGCAAATGCACCTTCTGGACACCGCTGAAATTGTTGTCGAGCGCAGGACCGTGCAATTTCGAATGCTTGATGACCAGCAGCGTCAGCAATGCAGAAGAGACAAAACTCAGGAGGAATGAAAACATTTATTCTTTTTTAGATGCAATAACCGGTCAGGCAATCCGCATGCACGCCAGGATAAATGCACCGGCTGTCGCTTATTCGATACACGCTGCGGCAAAAACTCCATTGTACTGGATTGGGGGGTGTCTCCCGAACCCAGCAGTTTACGCGCACGCGGCCTGTTCCGATTGACGAAGATCGGCTCATTTATGAAAGCGCCCAAATACATTAGTATCGCCACATGATGAAAACTTATGTGATTGGCGACCTGCAGGGATGCGCGCATGAAGCCGCGCTCCTGCTGGAACGTATCGCCGCCGATGCGCACGCGATGGAGGAAGCACGCATCCTCTTCGTTGGCGACCTGATCAATCGCGGACCGGAATCGCTGACCGCCCTGCGGCGCATGAAGGCGCTGGCGGAAGCCAGCCATGGCCGGGTCGAGGCCCTGCTCGGCAACCATGACCTGCACCTGCTGGCGGTAGCCGCCGGGGTCCAGAAGGCCAGCCGTTCGGACACCCTGGACGAGATCCTGGCCGCGCCCGACCGCGACGAGCTGATCGCCTGGCTGCGCCGGCGCCCGCTGGCGATGTTCGTCGATGCCCACCTGCTCGTGCATGCCGGCGTGCCGCCCCAGTGGAGCGCCGAGCAGACCATGCAGCTGGCGGCCGAGGTCGAGACCGTGCTGCGCGGCGACGGCTGGGCCGATTTCCTCGCGCAGATGTACGGCAACGAGCCGGACCGCTGGGACGACGCCCTGACCGGCATCGCCCGGCTGCGCTGCATCGTCAACGCCCTCACCCGCATGCGCCTGTGCTGGCCGGATGGCCGCATGGACTTCCTGCACAAGGAAAGCGACAAGGGACCGGAAGGATCGGATCTGCTGCCCTGGTTCGACGTGCCGGGCCGCCGCACCGCCGACGTCACCGTGGTGTTCGGGCACTGGTCGGCCCTGGGCTTGGTGCTGCGCCCGAACCTGGTCGGCCTGGACAGCGGCTGCGTCTGGGGCGGCAAGCTGACTGCGGTGTGCCTGGATGACCGTACTTTGCTGCAGGTGGATTGCCCGGAGTACCGGCCGCACAGCGGAAAAGCCTGACCGTCGCCCCCGCGTAGGCGGGGGCCCAAGTTGGCATGCGTTTCGTTAGCTCAAACTGAACTTGGGTCCCCGCCTTCGCGGGGACGACGGTTTGCCAGGACGGTTTCGATCGCATCGTGCGCCGCCTTCGCCAGGTCGCGCCGGTGCGCGCCCTGCGTAGCGATCGGCGCCAGGCAGGCCAGGCGCGCGCGTACCGGCTCGCCGTCCAGGATACGGAAGATGCTGTCGACGAAGGTCGTGTCGCCGGTGTAGTCGACCGCCGGATGCCAGCCGCCAGCATGGTCGAGATAGGCCAGCGCGACCGGCTGCACCGGCACTTTGGCGTCGATCGCGGCCTCGAACAGGTTGGCGTGGAAGGGCAGCAGGCTGCCCTGGCTGGCCGTGGTCCCCTCCGGGAAGAAGGCCACGCGCTGATGCTGGGCCAGCGCATCCACCAGGCCCTTGAAGATGTGGCGCAGGTCGCGCCGGTTGCCGCGCGCGATGAAGACGGTGCCGGCCTGCGCGACCAGCCAGCCGAGCACCGGCCAGGCGCGGATCTCGGCCTTGGCCACGAAGCGGCAGGGATGCAGGGAATTGATGACGAAGATGTCGAGCCAGGAGATGTGGTTCGACACGATCAGCGCGTGCTCCAGCGCCGCTTGCTGCCCATGTGCGCCTTCCCCGCGCTCGACCTCGACGCGGCAGATACGCAGCAGGCGCGCCGACCAGCGCCGCACCAGGCGCTCGCGCAGCGGGGCGCCGGCCCAGGGAAAGACCAGCACGCAGGTCAGCAAGCCTTGCAGCAGGTGGAGGATGAGGCGCGCGAGGCGCCATCCGAGCCGGATGTTCACGCGCCGGGTATCAGGCTCGGCGCTCCCACGCCAGGTGGCCGGCGACGACGGTCGCCCTCACCTGCCCGGTCAGCTCGTAGCCGAGGAAGGGCGTGTGCTTGCCCTGGCTGGCCAGCGCGGCCGGCGCCACCAGCCAGCGCGTGTGCGGGTCGAACACCACCACGTCGGCACTGGCGCCGACCGACAGCGTCCCCGCCGGCAGGCCGGCCGTGCGCGCCGGATCGGCGGTGATCTTGCGGATCGCCTGCGCCAATGCATCGGCTTGGCCGTGCTGCTCTTCCGCCCATTTCAGGGTCAGGGACAGCAGCAGTTCCAGGCCGGTGGCGCCGGGCGAGGCTTCGGCGAAGGGCAGCAGTTTCTCGTCGTCGTCGACCGGGGTGTGGTCCGAGCAGACGGCGTCGACGGTACCGTCGAGCAGTGCGGCGCGGATCGCTTCGCGGTCGCGCTGGGTGCGCAGCGGCGGCGTCAGGCGCGCGTTGGGATCGAAGAAGCCGATGTCGGCATCGGTCATGTGCAGGTGGTGCACGCCGACGTCGCAGGTGACCGGCAGGCCTTCCTTCTTGGCGGCGCGGATCAGCTCCAGCGCGGCGGCGGACGAAATGCGGCACAGGTGCACGCGCGCGCCGCTGGCCCGCATCAGTTCGAAAATGGTGTGCAGGGCGATGGTCTCGGACATCACCGGCACGCCGGACAGGCCCAGGCGCGAAGCCAGCGGGCCGGCATGGGCGACGCCGCCGCGGCCGATGTAGGGGTCCTGCGGGCGCAGCCAGACGGTGTAGCCGAAGGTTTTCGCATACTGCAGCGCGCGCAGCAGCACGTTGGTATCGAGGATCGGCTCCTCGGCCTGGGCGAAGCCGATGCAGCCGGCTTCGGTCAGCTCGGCCATCTCGGTCAGGGCCTTGCCCTTCAGGCCGACGGTGAGCGCGCCCAGCGGGTGCACGTTGGCCTGGTTCAGGATGCGCGCGCGGTGCTTGAGCATCTCGACCAGGCCCGGCTCGTCGAGCACCGGGTCGGTGTCGGGCGGACAGACCAGCGTGGTCACGCCGCCCTGCATCGCCGCCTGCATCTCCGACTCCAGCGTCGCCTTGTATTCGTAGCCCGGCTCGCGCAGGCGGGCCGAGAGGTCGACCAGGCCGGGCGCCACCACCAGGCCGGTGGCGTCGATGGTGCGCGCGGCATCGAAGCCCTCGGGCGCGCTGCCGACACTAACCACCTTGCCGTCGGCGATGTACAGGTCCTGCACGGCGTCGATGCCGTTCGCCGGGTCGATCAGCCGGCCGTTCTTGATATGTAGTTTCATGCGTGCGAAGGTTAAGTATGACTACCGGCCACAATGCTCATCACCGCCATCCGTACCGCGATACCGAAGGTCACCTGCGGCAGGATCACCGCCTGCGCGCCGTCCGCCACGGCCGAGTCGATCTCGACGCCGCGGTTCATCGGTCCCGGGTGCATCACGATCGCATCCGGCTTGGCCAGGGCCAGGCGCTCCGGCGTCAGGCCGTAGCTCTTGAAGTATTCGCCGGCCGAAGGCAGCAGCGCGCCCGTCATGCGCTCGTTCTGCAGGCGCAGCATGATGATCACGTCGACGTCCTTCAGGCCTTCGTCGATGTCGGTGAACACGCGCACGCCCATCTGTTCCAGGCCGCCCGGCAGCAGGGTATGCGGGGCGATCGCGCGCACTTCCGGCACGCCCAGCGTGGTCAGCGCGTGGATGTCCGAACGCGCCACGCGGCTGTGCAGGATGTCGCCGACGATGGCCACGCGCAGGTTGGTGAAGTCCTTCTTGTAGTGCCTGATCGTGTACATGTCGAGCAGGCCTTGGGTCGGGTGCGCATGGCGGCCGTCGCCGGCGTTCACCACGTGCACGTGGTTCTGCTTCGTATCGTTCAGGTGCTTGGCGATCAGGTAGGGCGCGCCCGACTGCGAATGGCGCACCACGAACATGTCGGCATGCATGGCCGCCAGGTTGTCGATGGTGTCGAGCAGGGACTCGCCCTTCGAGGTCGAGGAGGCAGCGATGTTCAGGTTGATGACGTCGGCCGACAGGCGCTTGGAGGCGATCTCGAAGGTGGTGCGGGTGCGGGTCGAGTTCTCGAAGAACAGGTTGAACACGCTCTTGCCGCGCATGAGCGGCACCTTCTTGACCTCGCGGTCCGAAATGCTCACGAAGCTCGAAGCGGTGTCGAGGATATGGTTGAGGATGGACTTGGGCAGGCCTTCGATGCTCAGCAGGTGCTGCAGCTCGCCATTCTTGTTGAGTTGCGGGTTATGCATTGTCGTCTTCGATCGTGAGCGAGAGTTGACCGGCGCTTGTGCGCGACAGGGCCAGCGACTGGCCAGGCGGGAGAACGGTGCGCACGCCCGCGAAATCCGCCGCGACCGGCAGTTCGCGGCCGCCACGGTCGGCCAGCGCAGCCAACATGATACGCTGCGGACGGCCGTAGTCGAACAGCACGTTGATCGCGGCGCGCACCGTGCGGCCGGTTTCCAGCACGTCGTCGACCAGCAGGATGGTGGCGCTGTCGACGTTGAACTCGATGCGGGTCGGCTTCACGTCCGGGTGCAGGCCCTTTTTCGCGTAATCGTCGCGGTAGAAGGAGACGTCGATAAAACCGAGGCGGTTCTGCAGGCCGAGGTCGGCGGCGAGCCGCTCGGCCAGCCAGGCGCCGCCCGAATGGATGCCGACGATGGCGGCATCGGGCACGCCGGCAAGCCCGGCGCGCACCTGCTCGAGCAGGGTGCGGTACAGCGCCTCGGCGTCGTAAACCGCTTGGTCAGTAGGAGTTGGCATGGTCGTCAAAGTATTGTTGCAAAATGATGGCGGCGGCCTTGGCGTCGATGATCTCGCCGCGCTTGGCGGGGATCACGGCAGACGAGTAGCGCTCGTCGACCAGCTCGACGGGCAGGCTGAAACGGCCGTGCAGTTGATTGGCGAAGCGGCGCGCACGCAGGGTCATCTCGTGCTCGGCGCCGTCGGGATGGCGCGGCTCGCCGACCACGAGAAGGGCCGGCTTCCATTGCGCGATGAGCTCGCCGATGACATTGAAGCGGGTCGCGTTGTCGACGGCCTTGATGACGGAAAGAGGCTGTGCCTGGCCAGTCAGCGTGTTGCCCATCGCGATGCCGATGCGCTTGACGCCGAAGTCGAATCCGAAAACGATCTCTACCATTACAGGGACACGATCCCCTCACGCATGGCCGGCCTCGGTGGCCAGCATCAGCGGATCGATGCCGAGCAGCTTGATGGCGGCGGTATAGCGCTCTTCGATCGGCAGGTCGAACAGGACCTTGGCGTCGGCGCCCACGGTGAGCCAGCCGTTGCGGGCGATTTCCTCTTCCAGCTGGCCCGGGCTCCAGCCGGCATAGCCGATCGAGACCAGCATGCGCTGCGGCCCGGTGCCGTTGGCGACGGCTTCGAGCACGTCGATGGAGGTGGTGAAGGCGACGTCGTCGGTGACGCTGAGCGAAGACGAATAGCGGCCGCCCGGCGAATGCAGCACGAAGCCGCGGTCGTCCTGCACGGGGCCGCCGAACATGATCGGTTCGTCGACCACGTTGGGACGCAGGGTGTCGGTCACCTTCAGGTCGATGCGGTCGAACAGCACGTCCATGGTCATGTCGGTCGGCTTGTTGATGACGACGCCGAGCACGCCCTTGTCGTTGTGTTCGCAGATATACACCACTGTACCGCCGAAAATCGGATCATTCATCGACGGCATGGCGATCAGGAAATGATTTGCCAGGTTCAGTTCGGCCTGGACCGAGCCTGACTGCATCATCAGGCTCTCGGGCGCCTCCTGGGGCATCCCGGGCATGCTGAGAGGCTTGCCGACCTTACTTTTCTTCATACGCATACTCTCTGTTGGCTCACTCTCTACGACCGCTGGGTGGTCCACACGATAAGCTTGGGTTTTGCGCTAGTTTACACCCATTTGCTTACGCGGCCATGAAGGCGCGTTGGGGGGCGCGTTGCAAGCCGCCCGGATCGAAGGAATGGTAGACAGTAAAATGCCCAACTGCATTGACTCCGCACACAAAAGATGACTCTGAGAAACTCTCTGGTCTGGTTCCGGCGCGACCTGCGGGTCGAGGACCATGCCGCCCTGCATCACGCGCTGCGTTCGTCGGATCGCGTGCACTGCGTGTTCGTGTTCGATACCGACATTCTGGCCGCCCTGCCGCGCGACGACCGCCGCGTGCAGTTCATCCACGCCAGCCTGGCCGAACTCGACGCGCGCCTGCGTTCATGGGGAGCTTACCTGATCGTGCGCCAGGGGCGCGCCGCTGACGAGATCGTGCGCCTGGCAGCCGAGCTGGAAGCGGAATCGGTGTTCGCCAACCACGACTACGAACCCGCCGCCATCGCCCGCGACCGCGAAGTCCAGCAGCGCCTGCGCGAGGCCGGGCGCAGCCTGCAGACCTTCAAGGACCAGGTGATCTTCGAAAAGGACGAGGTGCTGACTCAGGCCGGCAGCGCCTTCTCCGTGTTCACACCCTACAAGAATGCCTGGCTCAAGCGGCTGGCGGCGCAGCCGGATGCCATCGACGCCTTCGATACCGCGCCCTGGACCAAGGCATTGGCGCCCGCACCCGCCGGACACCGGCTGCCGACGCTGGAAGAACTCGGGTTCGTGCCCAACGACGCGCCTGTCGAACCCGCCGGCATGTCGGGCGCCCAACAGCTGCTGGACGGCTTCCTGCAGCGCATCGACGACTACCGCACGCAGCGCGACTTCCCGGCGCTGGACAGCACTTCGCGGCTGTCGGTGCACCTGCGCTTCGGCACGCTGTCGGTGCGCGGCCTGGTGCGCCTGCTGCGCGAGCGGGCTGAGGGCAACAACAGCGGCAAGGATGGCGCCGCGACCTGGCTGTCGGAACTGATCTGGCGCGAGTTCTACATGATGATCCTGCAGCGCCATCCGCGCGTGCAGACGCAGTCCTTCAAGGCCGCCTTCGACAGGCTGCGCTGGGAAGAAGGACAAGCGGCGGACGACGCTTTCGCTGCCTGGTGCGAGGGCCGCACCGGCTATCCGCTGGTGGATGCGGCGATGGCGCAGCTGAACCGCACCGGCTTCATGCACAACCGCCTGCGCATGGTGACGGCCAGTTTCCTGACCAAGGACCTCGGGATTTCGTGGGTGCGCGGCGAGCGCTATTTCGCGGCGCAGCTGAACGACTACGAACTGTCGTCGAACAACGGCGGCTGGCAGTGGGCGGCATCGACCGGCTGCGACGCCCAGCCCTGGTTCCGCATCTTCAACCCGGTCACGCAGTCGAAGCGCTTCGATCCCGACGGCGCCTTCATCCGCCGCTGGCTGCCGCAGCTGGCCGTACTCGAAGGAGCGGCCATCCATGCGCCCTGGCTGGCCAAGCCGGCCGTGCTCGAACGCGCCGGCCTGGTGCTGGGCCGCGACTACCCGCTGCCCATCGTCGACCACGAGCAGGCGCGCGAGCGTACGCTGGCGCGCTTCGGCGCCCTGCGCGCCGAAGCTGATTAAGAAAGCAGGCCGCCGATCGCCGCCAGCAGCACGTCTTCCTGGAAGGGTTTGCCGAAGTAGGCATCCACGCCCAGGCCGAGCGCATAGTTGCGGTGCTTGTCGGCGGTGCGCGAGGTGATCATGATGATCGGGATGCCGCGGGTGGCATCGTTGTCGCGCACGTTGCGGGTCAGGTCGAAGCCGTCCATGCGCGGCATCTCGATATCGACCAGCATCAGGTCCGGACGCGTCTCGGGCGCCTGGATCTGCTCCAGCGCCTCGACGCCGTCCTTGGCCAGCAGCACCCGGTAGCCCTCGCGCTCCAGCAGGCGCTGGGTCACGCGGCGCACCGTCAGCGAATCGTCGACCACCATGATGGTCGCGCGGTGCGCCGGCTCGGCCAACGCTTCTTCCTGCGTCAGCGCGGGCAGGCCGTGGTCCGGCAGCAGCAGCGGATTCAGGATCAGCACGATCTCGCCCGAACCCAGCACGGTGGCGCCGGCGATGCCCGGCATGCGCGCCAGCTGCGGGCCGACGTTCTTGATCACGACCTCGCGGTTGCCCAGCACTTCGTCGACCTGCAGCGCCAGCCGGTGGGCGCCGGCGCCCAGCACCAGCACCGGCAGCGAACGCGCGCCGCCCGGACCGCCCGGCTCGTTCAACAGTTCCGGCAGGTAGCGCAGCGGCACTGCGTCGCCCTGCACCTGGATCGCGCCGGCCGCACGCGCAGCAAGCAGCTCGGCCTCGCGCACCTGCAGCACCTGGCCGACCAGGTTGGCCGGCAGCGCATAGGTTTTCACACCGCTGGCTACCAGCACGACCTGGTTCACGGCCAGCGTGAGCGGCAGGTGAATGGTGAAGACTGCGCCCTTGCCCGCTTCGCTGGCGATGTCGACGCGGCCGCCCAGCGCGCGCGCCTCGGAGCGCACCACGTCCATGCCGACGCCGCGGCCGGCCAGTTCGGTCAGCGCATCGGCGGTCGAGAAGCCCGGTTCGAAAATCAGTTCGGCCAGCTCGGCATCCGGGACCCCAGCGCCGGCGTCGAGCAGGCCGTTGGCCTCGCCCTTGGCGCGGATGCGCGCCAGGTCCAGGCCGGCGCCATCGTCGGCAAAGCGGATCTGCACTTCGTTGCCCTGCTGGCTGACCTGCACCAGCAGCTCGCCGGTTTCAGGCTTGCCGCTCTCGACGCGGCGCGCCCGCGCTTCGACGCCGTGCACGATGGCGTTGCGCAGCAGGTGTTCGAAAGGCGCCGCCATCCGTTCCAGCACGCTGCGATCGATCTCGACCGCGCCGCCGCGGATGTCCAGGTTGACGCGCTTGTCGGTCTCCTTCGCGGTCTGGCGTGCGACCCGGAACAGGCGCTCGGACAGACTGGCGAACGGCACCATCCGCACCCGCATCAGGTCGCGCTGCAGCTCGCGGGTCAGGCGCGATTGCGCCGACAGGTCTTCGACGGCGGCGTCCACCGTCCGGCTCAGGCCCTCGTGGAAGGAAGCGACGTCGTTCACGCTCTCGGCCATCATGCGGGTCAGTTCCTGCAGGCGCGTGAAGCGGTCGAATTCGAGCGGGTCGAACTCGCGCTCGCCGGCGATCGACAGACGCGAGGCGATCTGCGACTCGGCCTGCATCTCGACTTCGCGCAGCTGGTGGCGCAGGCGCCCCAGGTTGTCCGAGAAGTCGGCCAGCGCCGACTTCAGCGAGCCGACCTGGGTTTCCAGCTTGGAGCGCGTGATCGACACTTCGCCGGCCTGGTTGACCATGCGGTCGAGGATGTCGGCGCGCACGCGCACCAGCGGCGCGCGCACGGCCTGCTGCGGGTCCGCCTGGGTCGGTGTCTGTGTTTGCGGCTGCGCGTCCGCTGCCGGCGCGCCCGGTGCGGCCTGGGCGCCCGGCTGCTGCAGCTGTTCGAACAGCAGCAGCGCCTGGTCGTAGTTGGCCAGCAGTTCGTCGAAGGCCGCCGGGCTGGTGGTCCCGGCATGCAGCATGTTCTCGATCTGGGTTTCCAGCGCATGCGTGTGCTGGCCCAGGCGCATCGCGCCGGCCATGCGGGCGCTGCCTTTCACCGTGTGCAGCGCGCGCAGCAGGCCGTGGGCAACGGCGTTAGCGGCCGGGTCCTGCTGCCACTCGCGCAGGTCCTTGCCGATCTGCGGCAGCAGGTCGGCGGCTTCTTCCATGAAGACCGGCAGCAGGTCCGGGTCCAGCTCGTCGGTGAAGACCGGTTCGGCGGCCAGCACCGGTTCCGGTTCCGGTTCCGGTTCCGGCGTGATGACCGCTTCGGGCTCGGCTTGCGGCAGCGCTTCCTGCACCGGCTCGAGCGCCAACATCGGTTCCGGTTCCTGCACCGGCTGCGGCGCCGGCGCCACCACCTGCTCCAGGCTCGGCGCCGCAAACGGGTCGCCGAAATAGCTGTCGAACAGGTCGTCGACGGCGGCCACGGCCGGGTCGAGAGGCTGCGGCTCGGCCGCGCGCAAACCCGGCGCCGGCGCGTCCAGTTCCGGCACCGCCAGCGGGCCGGCCGGCAGCGGCGGGTCGGCCAGGATGCTGTCGTAAGTGGCGGCGAACAGCGCGTCCAGGCGCTGCGCCAGTTCCTCGTCGGCGCCGTCGAACACGCTGTCGGCCTTCTTGCGTCCCAGCTCGTCGCGCAGACCGTGCAGGCGCGCCAGCAGTTCCGGCTGCGCCGGCGCCAGCTCGCCCAGCGAGAACACCTGGCGCATGATGCGCACGCGTTCCACGGTCTCGTCGAGCAGCAGCTGCTGCTCTTCGCTCAGTGGCGGCGTTGCCACCTGCAGCGCTTCTTCCAGCGCGAAGGCAATCTCGCGCAGCGCGTGGAAGCCGACCGTGGCCGAGGTGCCGCCCAGCGTATGCGAGGCCTTCAGCGCCTGCGCCGAGACCCCGCGCAGCGGCTCCTCGCGCCACTGGGCGAAGTCGCGCGCAAGCGCGCCGATCAGCTCCTCGGTCTCGCCCAGGTAGATGTTATACAGCGGCAGCGGAATTTCGAGCCCGCCGATGCGCTTGATGTTCTCTTCGGCCAGCGGGAAGGCGACCACGTTCGGCGGCAGCGGCGCTTCCTCCACCTCCACCGCCTCCTCTGCTTCCACGGCAGCGGTGTCGAATGCATCGATGTCGGCGGCGGGATCGGCAACGGCTTCCTCGGCGGCCGGCGGCACAGCCGGTTCCGGTTCTGGCTCCGGCGCAGGCTCCGCGACCGGCGCCGCCTCGTCCATCACGAAGGCGCCGCCTTCCTGCACCCGTGCCGCCGCGGCGATCAAGGCCTCTCCGTCGCGTGCGCTGCCTGCACCCGCGGCCAGTTCGACCACCCAGGCCGACAGCTCGGCATGCGCATGGTCCAGCAGCGCCAGCAGATCCGGCGTGGCGGCGCGCGATTCGGCCAGCCACAGGTTCATGGTCTTTTCGATGGCGGCAGCAACCGACGCGAACTGGTCCAGCCCGACCATGCGGCCGCTGCCTTTCAGCGTATGGAAGGAGCGGCGCAGGCGGGTCAGGGTTTCCTGGCTGTCCGGTTGGGCATGCGCGGCCGGCAGCGTATCGGCCACCACGCCCAGCACTTCTTGCGCTTCGCTGATGAAGATCTCGAGCAGCTCGGCCTCGATGGCGGCATCGCCCTGCGCCATATCAGCAACGGCAGCGGCGGCGACAGGCGCCAGCGCCGTGACGGCAGCCGCGGCTTCGGCCGGCGCAGGCGCAGGCGTCTCCGCCGGGGCCTCAGCCGGCGCAGGCGCAGGCGTCTCCGCCGGCGCCTCGGCAAATTCAGCGGCCTCGAAAGGCAGTTCGCGGAACAGGCCCTCGTTCGCATCGAAGCGGAAACGGCGGCGCGCGGTGTCGGTGTTCTGCGCCAGCGCGTCGATGAAGAAACCGAGCGCACCGACGTTCTGCGCCAGATTTTCCAGCACCTTGGCGCGCACAGCGTCATCCTGCCCGCCGCCAGCCAGTTCGCGCACGCGTTCGCGCACGTGGGCGCAGGCGCGCGTGGCCTGGTCCTGGTCGAGGATGGACAGTGCGCCCTGCAGCTGGTGCAGCAGCGGGTCGGCCTGTTCCAGCAGGTCGGTGCGCGACGGGTTTTCGTAGTATTCGTCGATCAGTTTTTCGACCTGGCGCAGGCCGGTGCGGATCTCGCCCGCCAGCACGGCCACGGTCTGCCCCTGCTGCAGCTCGCGCGCCAGGTCGCCCTGCCAGACCGGCGCGTCGGGCGGGTTCTCGCCCTGCGCCAGCGCCAGCAGACGCTGGCCGACGGCTTCGGCATGCTGGCCGAAATCTTCGGGCAGCTGGCGTACCTGATCGAGCCCGTGCTCGACGAACAGCATCGCCGCCGCCATCTCCATGCTGAACTGGTCGCTGCGCCCGCCGGTCACTGCCTGGCGTGCGGCGTCGCCCAGTTCGCGCAGCAGGTGCGCCAGCTGCGGTGCGCCCAGCTTTTCGCTGGCGCCGGCCAGCCTGGCCAGGGCGCCGTCGAAATCGGCTTCCTGCTCGGGCGCGCCTTCGCCGGCGATGCGGTCCCAGCCTTCCTTGGTCTTGGCCAGCGCCTCCTTCGCATCCTTCAGCGCTTCGCGGTCGATGCGGCCGTAGCGGCGCGCCAGGTAGTCGTGCGGCACCTGGCCTTCGAGGCCATAGGCATCGCGCAGCAGGCGCGCATCAAGCGTCGGTTCCGGCGCCTGGGCGACGAAGAACAGTGCGTCGCGCAGCATCGCTTCGGGCAGGCTGGTATGGCCCTGCACCATGCGGCGCAGCTGCAGGTTGATCTGGCCGAGCAGCTGCTTGAGGTAGATGTCGCTGGGGAGCTGGCCGCGCGCGGCCAGGTCGGCCACCGTCTGCATCGCCAGCCAGAAGCCGTACGGACGGACCTCATTCTGGGCGCGCGCGATCGGCGCCAGGGCTTCGCGCAGCTCGGCGGCGGCCTCGATGCTGCCGCTCTTCAGGAAGGGCAGCAGCGCCTTCTCGAAGCGCGCGCGGCAGGCCGCCAGGTCGGGCGCGGCCTCAATACCGCCCGGTGGCGTCAACGCGGCGCCGGGCTGCAGCACCAGCATCTCGCCCGGATGCACACGCTCGGCGCCCAGCAGTTCCTGCAAGGCCCGGTAATACGGGAACAGGCGCACCGGCTGCTGCGCGCTGCCGCCCAGCAGCTCTTCCAGGTATTCGACCAGCGCCTGGTAGGCTTCGCCGACCACGGCGGCGTGTTCGGCGCTCACCGCCAGCGAACCGTCCTTGAAGCGGTCGATTGCCTTCTCCGCGGCGCCGGTCAGGCGGTCGACGCCTTCGACGTCCACCATCTGCAGCGCGCCGTGGGCCTGGTGCAGGTGGGTCTTGGCGTGCAGCAGCAGGGTCGGCTGCGCTTCCAGACTGCGTCCCGCCGCGTCCTGCAGCGCCTTGGCCGACCGCTCGAGGGCGTCGCGGATCTCGCCGAGCACCCAGGACAGGGGACCGGTATCGAAGGGCGCCGCGAAAGTGGACGAAGACGAAGGCAGGGACGAGGTTGGGGTCATGGATCGATTTTAAGCGGCGGAGACGCGGAAGCGCGACACCGAGTTTTTCAGCTCCTGCGCGAGCAGGGACAGTTCCTGGATCGACTGCGCGGTCTGCTGCGTGCCGTCCTGGGCCTGTCCGGTGATCGCCAGGATGTGCTGCATATTGTGCGCCACCCCGTTCGCGGACGTCGCCTGCAAGCCGGTCGCGGTCGAAATCCCCTGGATCAGCTCCGCCAGGCGGTTCGACACGCGCGAGATGTCGGCCAGCGCGGCGCCGGCGGCGTCGGACAGGCGCGCGCCTTCGACCACGCCCTGGGTCGATTTTTCCATTGCCGCGACGGCGTCGTGAGTGTCGGTCTGAATGGTGCGCACCAGCGCGCCGATCTGCTTGGCCGCCTCGCCCGAGCGTTCGGCCAGGCGCTGCACTTCCTCGGCGACGACCGAGAAGCCGCGCCCCGCCTCGCCGGCGGAAGCGGCCTGGATCGCCGCGTTCAGCGCCAGCACGTTGGTCTGTTCGGTAATGTCGGAAATCAGTTCGGTGATCTCGCCGATCTCCTGCGAGGATTCGCCCAGGCGCTTGATGCGCTTCGACGTCTCCTGGATCTGCTCGCGGATCTCGCCCATGCCCTTGATCGCGTTCTGCACCGCGGTCGCGCCCTGCTCCGCCGCGGCCAGCGACTGGCGCGCCACCTCGGCCGATTCGTTCGCCGATTGCGACACGCCGGTGATCTCGCCCGCCATCTGCAGCATGGTCGACGAGGTGTCCTGGATCTCGCGGGCCTGCTGGCCGGCCGCGACCAGCAGGTCGCTCGAAATCTTCTGCGCCTGGTTCGAGGCTTGAGTCACCTTGCCGGCGGTGTCGATGACACGCACCACCAGGCCGCGCAATTCCTCGACGGTGTAGTTGACCGAGTCGGCGATCGCGCCGGTGATGTCCTCGGACACGGTGGCGTACACGGTCAGGTCGCCGTCCGCCACTTCCTGCAGTTCGTTCATCAGGCGCAGAATCGCGGCCTGGTTCTGGTCGTTGGTGGCCTTCGCTTCCTCTTCCTTGGCCTGGGCCAGCAGGCGCATCGCTTCCGCTTCCTGGCGGCGCGCATCGGCGCCGCGGGTGCGGTTGCGCGAATCCTGCAGCATCACGCGCGAGATACTGCCGGCCATTGCCAGCGTGAAGATCGAGGCCAACACCAGCAGCCAGAACCAGGGGCCGGTGTTGCCCTGGCCGGCGCGGAATTCGCCCTGCAGCGCCGTCAACTGGGCGCGCAGCTCTTCGTTGTCGCGGAAGATGTTCTGCTCGGCGGCCTTGGCGGCGGTCAGGTCCGACAGGTTATGCAGGAAATTCGAGACGATGGTCTGGCAGACGCCGAATTTCGACTGCACTTCGAGCAGCTTGTTGCGCAGCTCGGGGTCGTTCAGCGGCGCCAGGCCGAGCGCCTGGCTGCCGTTCAGCAGGCCGTCCACGGTGGCGCGGAAGGTGGCGACGTCGCGGCCCATCTGGAACGCAGTGTCGGAGCTGATGCCGCCCGAGCTCAGGAACTCGCTGGCGCTGCGCGACAGGCGCTGGGTCAGCATCATCAGGCGGCCCAGTGCGGCCAGCTCGCGTGCGCTGCCGCCGCGTCCGGTGCGCTCGGTCAGGATTTCCTCGGTCAGCGCCAGCATCTCCGGCGACAGGATGTCCAGCTGCTTCAGGCTGTTGTCGAAGCCGATCAGCTCGGGCTTCATCTTGAGAATGCTGGCGGCGGCGGCGTCCGAGATCTTCCATTTCGCGCTGACCTTGCCGAGCTGGCGCGCGGTGTCGCCGGATGCGGCCGGGATGCCGGTGCCGTTGAAGACGCCGCCTTTGGCCAGCAGGTCGAGGTCGCGGCCCAGCGCCAGGCGGCTGTCCTGCAGCTGGGAGAAGGCGTCGGCATTGCCCTGCATCGCGTTCGGCGCGGCCTTGCCGACGCGCTGCGAGTGCATCAGCGCTTCGCTGGCGATCTGGGTCTGGCTGGACGCGACCGTGCCGCTGTCGGCGTTGCGCCACAGCGAGAAGATAGTGACCAGGATGCCGGCGCCGAACGCCATCAGCAGGATGCGCAGCTGGCGCGGCAGCGACAGGTGGCCGATCAGCGGCAGGCGCAAGTCTTCGTCATCGCCCGCCTTGGCGGCAGCGGCGGCTGCGGCGCGCTGCTTGCGGCCGGCCAGGTTGCCGAGCCGCTCGGCGGCATCGTCGGCCGAGTGCTGCGGAAGCCCGGCAGCGTCGGCGGCCGGCGCGGGCGCAGGTGCTGCGGCTGCGGCTGCGGCGCCCGGCATCAAGCCGATCCCGAACTGGGTGTCGGGCGAGGCCAGCACGGTGCTGCCGTCGTCCTTGTCCTTGGCGAGAAAATTCACCGTGAGTTTAGATGCGAATCCCATTCCAGCTCCAGTCCAGAACCTGTTGTCGTTGTGTGTTTATTAGAGGCCGACCTGCAGGAAGCGCTCGTCCTGCGCCAGCGCCGCCAGCGCCAGCGGCGTCCAGGCATGGCCGTCGGCGTCGATCAGGCGGCCGGCCGAGGGGCTCATGTCGGCGGCCTGGCGCAGCCCGTGCACGCGCGCGGCCAGGAAGCCGCAGGGCACGCCGAGGCTGGGCGAGAAGGTCACCAGGCGTGCGGCGGAACCCGGCGCGGCGGCGTGTTCCGGCAAAGCGAAATAGCGGGCCAGGTCGACCACGCCGACCAGGCTGCCGCGGATGTTCGCCAGCCCGAGATACCAGGGCTGGGTCAGCGGCACGCTGGTCAGCGCCGGCACCGGCACGATCTCGCCGGCTTCGAGCAGGTCGAGCAGGTAGCGCTCGCCGCCGATCTCGACGCCCAGCTGGTGCGTGCGGGCGCCGCTGCCGGTGCGCGCGGCCTGCATGCGCTCGAGCAGCTCTTCCTGGTACTGGCGCAGCCGCAGGCGCCGGGCAGCGGGATCGAGGGTGGCCATGTCAGGCGTCGAGCGTGGCGATCCTGGCCAGCAGGGCCGGGCCGTCGACCGGCTTGACGAAATAATCCTTCGCGCCCTGGCGCATGCCCCAGATGCGGTCCGTTTCCTGGTTCTTGCTGCTGCAGATGATGATCGGCACCGAGGACAGTTCGGGGTCGCGCGAAATCGAGCGCGTGATCTGGAACCCGTTCGCACCCGGCATCACGACGTCCATCAGGATCAGCTGCGGGCGGTCGGCGCGGATCTTGGCCAGCGCCTCCTCGCCGTTCTCGGCAGTGGTGACGGTAAAGCCGTTGCGCACCAGGATGTCGGTCAGGTAGTAGCGTTCGGTCGGGGAATCGTCGACGATCAGGATCTTTTGTATGGCCACGATGGGCTCCGGTCAATGCATGCCGTTTGCTGCCGTATGGTCACGCACGGCGGCAAGGAGGCTGTCTTTGGAAAACGGTTTGGTGAGATAGGCGCTGGAGCCGACCATGGCGCCGCGCGCGCGGTCGAACAGGCCGTCCTTCGAGGACAGCATCACCACCGGGGTCGCGTGGAATTTCGCGCTCTTCTTGATCAGCGCGCAGGTCTGGTAACCATCCAGGCGCGGCATCAGGATGTCGCAGAACACCAGCGCGGGCTGGTGATCGTTGATCTTGGCCAGCGCATCGAAGCCGTCCTCGGCCAGCACCACCTGGTACCCGGCCTGGGTCAGGAAGATTTCGGCGGAACGGCGGATCGTGCTGCTGTCGTCGATCACCATGATCTTCGGGCCTGTCGCTTGCGTCGTCATATTAGTTTCACTTCAGCATGAACCAGCACGATAGCATAGGGCGCTGGCCTTGTGCGCGAAGTGTTGCTATACGTCAACTAGGCGAAAACCAAGGCGATAATCTATTCACAACAAGCTTGGCAAGAAGGCATCGCCGGGGCGGCAAATGCCCTGTTTTTGATGACTAAAACGACAACTCAGATGGCGGTCATCTCGAAATCGTCCTTGCGCGCGCCGCATTCCGGGCAAGTCCAGTTCATCGGCACGTCGGCCCAACGGGTACCGGGAGCGATGCCGTCTTCCGGCGCGCCTGCGGCTTCATCGTAGACCCAACCACAAATCAAACACATCCAGGTCTGAAAAGCCTGCGTTTCGTTGCTCACGTTTCGGTTCCTTCTATCTAGTAAAATGGCGAGTCAGGTATCTTAATCTAACCCCTGTGCAAAACCAACCGTCTCCACTCATCCTCACATTCGGGCCGGCCGATCCGGTCGGCGCGCTGGGCATCCAGTCCGACGTGGCCGTCTTCGCCATGCACGGTTGCCATGGCCTGTCGGTGGTGACCGGACTGCTGGTGGCCGATTCCGCACGCGTCGACCACATCCAGCCGGTCGAGTCCAGCAGCGTGGTCGAACAGGCCCGGATGCTGCTCGAGGACATGCCGATTGCCGCGATCAAGGTCGGCACCATGGCCAGCCTGGAACAGGTCGCGGCGATCGCCGAGATCGTGTCCGACTACGCCCAGGTGCCGCTGATCCTCGACCCGTTCACCACCGGCCTGCCGGATTGCGGCGTGCGCGACGACGACATGCTGACCCTGATCCACCAGTTGCTGGTGCCGCAGGCGCACGTGCTGATGATGTCGCAGCCCGAGCTGGCGCGCTTCGCCGACTGCTGGCGCGACCCGGGCAGTGTCGCCACCGTGGCCGAGGATGTGGCCGAGCTGACCGCCTTCGGCTGCGGCCACGTGCTGGTCACCGGCATCGGCGGCGGCGATGGCGTCCGCGCCGACAACCTGTACGACGCCGACGGCCTGGCCGTCAGCCTGTCCTGGCCGCAGCACCTGCCCGGCCCCTTCGTCGGCGCCGGCAACACGCTGTCGGCGGCGCTGACGGCGCGCATGGCGCAGGGCCTGGACGCGGTCGAGGCCCTGACCTATGCCCAGGACTACACCAGCGGCACCCTGCAGCATGCCTGCCGCTTCGGCATGGGCCGGCTCATTCCCAATAAACTGTACCGGATCGCGGCGCCCTGCCCGCGCGTCGCGCCGGATAACCAGCAAGAAGAACAACCATGACTGAACAAACCTCGAAAAACGATATCCTGTTCGCCCGCGCCCAGCAGACCACCCCGGGCGGCGTCAACTCGCCGGTGCGCGCCTTCCGCTCGGTGGGCGGCACCCCGCGCTTCATCACCCGCGCCGAAGGCCCGTACTTCTGGGATGCCGACGGCAAGCGCTACATCGACTACATCGGCTCCTGGGGCCCGGCCATCGTCGGCCACGCCCATCCGCAAGTGATCAAAGCGGTGCAGGATGCGGCCGCGAACGGCCTGTCCTTCGGCGCCCCGACCGAAGGCGAGATCGAGATCGCCGAAGAGATCTGCCGCCTGGTGCCCTCGATCGAGCAGGTGCGCCTGGTCTCCTCCGGCACCGAAGCGACCATGAGCGCGCTGCGCCTGGCGCGCGGCGCCACCGGCCGCGACAAGATCGTCAAGTTCGAAGGCTGCTACCACGGCCACGCCGATTCGCTGCTGGTGAAAGCCGGCTCCGGCCTGCTCACCTTCGGCAACCCGACCTCGGCCGGCGTGCCGGAAGACTTCGTCAAGCACACCCTGGTCCTCGACTACAACAACGTCCCGCAGCTGGAAGACGCTTTCGCATCGATGGGCGACACCATCGCCTGCGTGATCGTGGAAGCCGTGGCCGGCAACATGAACCTGATCCGCGCCACGCCGGAGTTCCTGCGCCGCATGCGCGAACTGTGCACCGAACACGGCGCCGTGCTGATCTTCGACGAAGTGATGTCGGGCTTCCGCGTCGGCCTCGGCGGCGCCCAGGAACTGTACGGCATCACGCCGGACCTGACCGCGCTGGGCAAGGTCATCGGCGGCGGGCTGCCGGTGGCGGCCTTCGGCGGCCGCGCCGACTTGATGGAAAAGATGGCCCCGGTCGGCCCGGTCTACCAGGCCGGCACGCTGTCCGGCAACCCGGTGGCGGTGGCCGCCGGCATGACCACGCTGAAGCTGGTGCAGGAACCGGGCTTCTACGACAAGCTCTCGAGCCAGACCAGGAAGCTGGTCGACGGCCTCACCGAAGCGGCGAAAGAAGCCGGCGTGGCCTTCTGCGGCGATGCCGTCGGCGGCATGTTCGGCATGTACTTCTCGAACCACATCCCGTCCACCTACGGCCAGATGATGGCCGGCGACAAGGAGCGCTTCAACCGCTTCTTCCACGGCATGCTCGACGAAGGCGTGTATTTTGCCCCGGCGATGTTCGAGGCCGGCTTCGTCTCGGCAGCCCACGATGACGCCGTCATCGAGGAAACCGTGGCGGCGGCGCGACGCGTGTTTGCGCGTATTGCCTAGTTCTTCGCTTAAGCCAGGCTTATTTTCTTTTTATTACACGGTAGGGATGCTGCAAAGCGTTTCTACCGTGATACACTCCGCGCCGACCATGAACAGTCCCTCTAAAAACTTACCCCACCCGGCGCGCTGACCATCCTTGAATCGTTGGCCGCGCCCGTTTTCATTTGCGCAGGCCCGATGATGAAGTCCAAGTTCCAGCTCTTCCGCCGTCTCACCGACAACGCCACCCTCAAGTCCCTCGGTCCCGGTCTCATTACCGGCGCGGCGGACGACGACCCATCCGGCATCGCCACCTATTCCCAGGCCGGCGCGCAATTCGGCTTCAACACCTTGTGGACCCTGGTCCTGACCTATCCCTTCATGGTCGGCATCCAGCTGGTATCGGCACGCATCGGCCGCGTCACCGGCCGCGGCCTGGCCGCCAACATCCGCCGCGCGTATTCGCCCTGGCTGCTGTACGCGATCGTGGCCCTGCTGCTGGTGGCGAACGTGATCAACATCGCCGCCGACATCGCCGCCATGGGCGAAGCCCTGCGCCTGGTGACCGGCGTCGGCTCGCAGCACATGTATTCGCTGGGCTTCGGCATTCTGTGCCTGCTGCTGCAGGTCTTCCTGCCTTACAGTACCTACGTGCGCTACCTGAAGTGGCTGACGCTCGGCCTGCTGGCTTACGTTGCCACTGCCTTCGCCGTGCACATGCCCTGGACCGAAGTGGTGGCGCGCACCGTCTGGCCGCACTTCAGCTTCACCAAGGAGTCGGTGGCCCTGATCGTCGCCGTGTTCGGCACCACCATCTCGCCCTACCTGTTCTTCTGGCAGGCCTCGCAGGAAGTCGAAGAGATCCGCAACGACGCCGGTACGCGCGCGCTGCGCACCCGCCCGAAGGACGCCCGGGCCCAGATGAAGCGCATCAAGATGGACACGCTGATCGGCATGGGCTTCTCGAACCTGGTGGCCTTCTTCATCATCCTGACCACGGCGGTGACGCTGGGCGCGCACGGCATCACCGATATCCAGTCCTCGGCGCAGGCAGCCGAAGCGCTGCGTCCGGTGGCGGGCGAATTCGCCTTCGTGCTGTTCGCGCTGGGGATCATCGGCACCGGCATGCTGGCGGTGCCGGTACTGGCCGGCTCGGCCGCCTACGCCGTCACCGAGAGCTTCCGCTGGCGGAACGGCCTGGACCTGAAAGTGGTCGAGGCGCGCGAGTTCTACGGCATCATCGCCCTGGCCACGCTGGGCGGCGTGCTGCTCGACTTCGCCCCGGTCGACCCGATCGCGGCGCTGGTGCTGTCGGCCCAGATCAACGGCGTGATCGCGGTGCCGATCATGGTTGTCATGATGATGCTGGCGCATAACCGCAAGATCATGGGCCAGTACACGCTGACCACCCGCCATACCCTGATCGGCTGGATGGGCGTGGCCGTCATGCTGGTGGCGGTGGTGGCGATGTTCGCGACGATGTGAGCTAGCTGCAGCCCTCGATCAGCTGGACCTCGGCCCAGCGGCCGGCATAAACGCCGTCGATGCGGCCTTTCATGGTCTCGAAGCGGATCGCGTTCGGGCCGCTATGCCAGGTCAGGGTCTGCTCGTTCTCTACGTAGGCGCGCGCTTCCGCCATCAGGCCGGGATAAGCGCGCCGCGCCCTGGACACCGGATCGCCGGGCCCGACCCCGCGCGTGGTGCGCAGAGGCGGCATGGACAGGTCGATGCGCCGCAAGCTGCCATCGATGAACATCAGCGACACCCCGGGATGCCCCGGGAGGGGTAGATAGTCGCAGCCTTCGCTGACCAGCAGGGAAGGCTCGGTCGGCCGCAGCCGCGGCGCGAGCCTGCGCACCTGGGCGAAACGCATGCCGACCTTGAACGGTCCGAAGCCGTCCGGCCCGAGCCGCCAGTCGGCAGGGGGCCGCGCTTCTGCGCCGACGGTCGCGGTCGTGGCCAGCGCCAGACAGGCTGCAACCAGACGCCATCTGCCCTCGCGTTGCATATTTGTCCTTTCGATCGACGGGCGCCACGCCATCCCCCACGTATGGGGCTGCAAATCGGCCGGGCGAATCACTACGATGCGGGTTTGAATATTACGGGAAAATACCATGCAAACCACGCTTACCTCTTCCGCGCCGCAATTCTCGCGCGCTGGCATCGTCTGGCTGAAACTGTCGGTGGTCTACCTGATCATCGGCATCGGCATGGGCATCGCCATGGGCGCCAGCCAGAACTTCACGCTGCGCCCGGTGCACGCCCACGTCAACCTGATCGGCTGGACCACGATGGCGCTGGCCGGCCTGATCTACAGCGTGTTTCCGCAGGCCGGGACCAGCCGCCTGGCGCGCGCCCACTTCTGGCTGCTGAACCTGGCGCTGCCGGTGATGATGGTGGCGCTGGGCCTGGTGCTGTTCGGCCATATGGACGTGGCGCCGGTGCTGGCGCTGGCCGAGATCGTCGGCGCGGCCGGCATCGCGGCGTTTGCGGCGAACCTGTTCATCAATCTGAAGAGCTGAGCGATATACTTCTCCGGGACGATCAACAGGTCATCGGAGACAGCATGAAACGCAGATACGCAAGCGCCCTGGTTCTGTCAGCGGGATTGCTGGCAGCCGGCGGCGCCCGGGCGCAAAACACCGACGAGGACATGTGCCGCAACGGCCTGTTCCCGTCGCAGCAGGAATTCGCGCTTGCCACCGTGGCCGGCGCCGCGCCCAGACTCTACTTCTTCAACGACTGGGATGGCTGCCCGCAAAAAGGCGCATCCTGCCAGACCAAAGCCTACGTCGTGCCGGGCGATCGTCTGCTGCTCGGCAAGACGCACGGCGACTGGAGCTGTGCCTGGTACCAGGGCAAGTCACGCGAAACCGTGGGCTGGGTGCGCAGGCAGGATCTCGTCGTGCAAACAGCGGATGCAGTGCAGGCGGCCGACTGGATCGGCACGTGGAAGGAAGTCTACAAGGGCCCCGGCAGGATCGGCATCGCCCGCGTGGGCGACACCCTGCAGGTGAATGGGAAAACACGCTGGATCGGCCAGAATACCGAAAACTTCGGCGGTATCTCGGGCACGCTCGGCATCGCCGGCCGGCACGGCCATGTCGATCCCGCGGCCGGGGAAGAAGCGTTCGGCTGCAGCGCCGACATGGTCCGCATCGGCGACTTCCTGATCGTGCACGACAATGGCGGATGCGGCGGCCTGAACGTGCGCTTCGACGGTCTTTACGTGCGCTGAGGCCGTAAAACCTGCCCCGGGCAGGTCGTAAAACCTGCCCCCGGCAGGTTTTACTTGAGCCAGCCGCGGTGGCGGAAGTACAGGAAAGGCGCGATCGCGCTGATGACCATCAGGGTCAGTGACCAGCCGTAGCCGAACTGCCATTCCAGCTCGGGCAGGAATTTGAAATTCATGCCGTAGACGCTGGCGATCAGGGTCGGCGGCAGGAAGGCCACCGAAGCCACCGAGAAGATCTTGATGATCTTGTTCTGGTTGATGTTGATGAAGCCGACGGTGGCGTCCATCAGGAAGTTGATCTTATCGAAGAGGAAAGACGTGTGGCCGTCCAGCGACTCGATGTCGCGCAGGATCTGGCGCGCTTCCTCGAACTGCTCCGAATTCAGCAAACGGCCGCGCATCAGGAAGCTGACCGCGCGGCGCGTGTCCATCATGTTGCGGCGGATCCGGCCGTTCAAGTCTTCCTCGTGGGCGATCGCATTCAGCGCGGCGGCCGCGTCCTGGTCGGTGAATTCCTTTTGCAGCACGCGCTGGCTGACCTCTTCCAGGCTCTCGTAGATACCCTCGAGCGCATCCGCCGAGTACTCGGCATCGGTCGCGTACAGGTCGAGCAGCACGTCCATGTAATCCTCGATCGAACCGGGACGCGAGCGTGCGCGCAGGCGCACCAGGCGGAACACCGGCAGGTCGTCGTTATGGACCGAAAACAGGATCTTTTTGGCCAGGATGAACGCGACCGTGACGATGCGCGAGGGGCCCTCTTCCTCTTCGAGCAGGAAGTCGGTGCGCAGGTGCAGGTCGCCGTTTTCCGCCTCGTAGTAGCGGGCCGAGGCCTCGATGTCCGATACTTCGTCCTCGCCCGGCAGGATGACGTCATACATCGCCTTGACGACGGCACGTTCTTCGTCGGTCGGGTCGGTGAGGTCGACCCAGACAGGCGTTACTTTCTCCAGATCCGCGCGCGACGCGATCGCTACCTGGTTCAGTCGGCCATTTTGTAGGACAAATACGTTGATCATGCGCTGCTTTCTCGGCCGGATTCGGAAACAGCGCAAGTGTACCTGTAAGCCCTGAGCCCGGCCACCCCGCAGGCAAGATTTTTGCCGCCCGAAATTCGGGGTCAGAGCACATTTCCCGGCTAATTCGGGGTCAGAGCACTTTTTGAAGAAATGGCACGGCAGAACATCTTGGGATGACGCCGGACACCTTGGAAGTCGTTAGCTTTTAAAGCCCGCAGGATTACGGTGGTCAGGCAAATACCGAAATGTGCTCTGACCCCGAATTTCAAGGGAGGTCGGCGGCGTTCATCCGGCGCTGGATGACGGCGGTGCGGCGCGCGAGGTAGTTGGTCTGGCGGTGGGCGTCGTAGTAGCGCGGGTTGGGCAGCATCACCGCCAGGCGCGCGGCCTGGCCGGCGTTCAGGCTGGCGGCCGAGCTGCGGTAGTAGTGGCGCGCAGCGGCTTCGGCGCCGAACACGCCGCGGCCGAATTCGACCACGTTCAGGTAGATTTCCAGGATGCGCTGCTTGCTCATTACCGTTTCCAGCATGTAGGCGATGACCAGTTCCTGGCCCTTGCGCAGGTAGTTGCGCGAGCCGGACAGGAACAGGTTCTTGGCCAGCTGCTGGGTGATGGTGGAACCGCCGCCGGTGACCTTGTGGCGCTTGTTGTTGCGCTCCCAGGCCTTTTCCAGCGCTTCCCAGTCGACGCCGTCATGTTCCGTAAAATTCGCGTCTTCGGACGCGATCACCGCGCGCTTCAGGTTGTTCGAGATGCGCTCGTAGGGCATCCACACCTGTTCCAGCTTCGCGTTCGGGTTCTTTTCGCGCAGCGAGGAGAGCTGCTGGCGCATCATGCTGGTCGACGACGGATTGAACTGGGTCCACCAGCAGATCATCGCAAAGAAGTACAGCTGCACCAGCAGCACGGCCAGCAGCGGCCCGAGGACGATCCACTTCAGCCAGCGGCGGCGGCCCTTGCTTTTCGTGGTGCCGGCAGTCTTGCCGGCGCTGGCCGCCATGCTCGCCCTGAGCGCTTTCATCATAGTTTTTTTCGCATCTGTTCCAGGATGGTTGCCGTCTGCGGACGCACGCCGCGCCAGATGGCGAAGGCTTCGGCGGCCTGCTCGACCAGCATGCCGAGGCCGTCGCGGGTCGTGGCGCCATGGCTGGCGGCGAATTCCATGAACGGGCTCGGCTTGTTCCCGTACATCATATCCAAAGCCAGCGTGCCCTGGCAAAAAGCGCTGGAAGGCACGGGCGGCATCGACGATGACAGGCTGGCCGAGGTGGCGTTGATCACCACGTCGAAGGCGCCGGCGATGTCCTCGAAGCCGCAGGACGCCAGCTGCCCCGGATGCGCCAGCTGCCCGGCAAAGTGCGACACCAGCGCATCGGCGGTGGCGCGGGTGCGGTTGGCGATCACGATCGTTTGCGGGCCATGCTGCAGGATCGGCAGGATCACGCCGCGCGCCGCGCCGCCCGCGCCCAGCAGCAGCACGCGTTTGCCGGCCAGGGGCACGCCGGCATTGCGGACGATGTCGGCCACCAGGCCGGGGCCGTCGGTGTTGTCGCCGACGATCTCGCCGTTCTCGAAGCGCAGGGTGTTGACGGCGCCGGCCAGGCACGCGCGCTCTTCGAGGCGGGTGGCGAGGTTCGCCGCTTCCAGCTTGAAGGGTACGGTGACGTTGGCGCCGCGGTAGCCGCCTCCGATCAGCCCGCGCACGGTATCGGCAAAGCCGTCCAGCGGTGCGAGAACGCGTTCGTAGACGAGGTCCTGGCCGGTCTGCGCCGCGAACTGGGCGTGGATGTCGGGGGACCGGCTATGGCCGATCGGATTGCCGATCACGCAATACTTGTCGCTCATGCGCCTTTTTCTTTCTGCAGTTCGGTTTCCAGCTTGCCTTCCCGCGTGAACGTGAAGGTCGTGATCACGATCCACAGGTCGTCCTTGTCGGTGGAGCGCATATTCGCCGGGAATTTGCCGAAGGGCGCCGCGCGGCGCACGATGCCCAGCGCGGCCTGGTCCAGCGCGCGGTTGCCGGACGAGCGCTCGATGCGCGGTCCGCCTTCCTTGTCGTAGATGCTGCCGTCCTGGAAGACCGGGATGTACATCACCAGCTCGCCGTACAGCTTGCGGCCGTTCTGCTGCGGGAAGCTGAGGGTGCCGACTTCCTCGACCCGCTTCTGCATCGCCTTGTAGTACAGGGCGTAGCCGACCCCGCGCGTGCTGGGGCTGATGAAGGTCTTCTTGGGGCGCTTGTTCTGGTCCGAGATGCGCTGGGTGATCTCGGCGGTCTGGCGTGCGATGGCGCGGCTGGTCTCGAGCATGTCGGCGCCGTTGCGCGACGGGTCCGGCTTGTCCTGCTCGGCGATCGGCGCGGCGTTGAAGCCGGAGGCGCGGGTCTGGGTCAGGATCTTCTGGCGCTGTTCCAGCTCGGCGATGCGGCGCTGCACGGCCTTGATGCTGTCGCCATCCTCGACCTTGCGCAGGTCGGGCAGCGGCGACTGGGCGCGCCCGGCATCGGCATTGCCGCCGCCGTCGAGGTTGGCCTGGGCCAGCGCCTCGGCCTTGACCGGAGCGCGTTCGTGCTTGGCGTTGACCAGGATGACTTCCAGCCCCGGATCGGTCGGCTGCAACCGGAACGCATCGGGCGCGGCGAAGCGGATCGCCAGCAGCGATGCGTGCGCCAGCACCGAGAAGGCGATGGCGATCGTCATGGAACGGTTGTGTTGGAGGCTCTTCACGTGCTGCGGGATGGGACGGTTGGGAGTACGTAACTACCCATTCTACCGTGCAAGGCCGTGACTTTGTTGGGCTGAATCGCCGCTGTTGTAGGGTGGGCACTCCGAACCCACCCTAACGTTAGCGTTATGAAAACATCAGGCTGCTGGCACATCCGTCTGCGTTGCCGGATCGGTCACGGTCACCGATCCCTCGGCCTCCACCGCTTCCTCGGCCGCCGCCTCGCCGGTATCCGCGGTGGCGTCCGCCGCTTCCTCTTCCTCCTCGAGTTCGAGCTCGGCGGCCGCTTCCGGCGTCGGCTCGGCCACTTCGAGCAGGCGGGCTTCCAGCGACAGGTCGACCTCGTCCCAGCGCACGATGTCCATCCGCACCTGGGCGCCGCGCGGCACCTGCTGCATGCCCGGCAGGCGGATCACCAGCGGGATTTCGACCAGGCGCAGCACCTCGTCCTTCAGCACCACGGCATCCACCTGGCGCGCATTTTCCTGACCCAGCCAGCGCAGGCACCAGTAGCGCTCCATGTTCTGCTGGAACTCGTTGTAAGCCGCGTAGGCCGCATCGAAAGCGGAGACGATCGAGAACAGGGTCGCGTCGCGCGGCTTGAACGGGGCCACCAGCGGCGCCGTCACGCCGTGCTCGGCGCAGGCCAGGATCTGCCACTGGTTGACCAGGTCGGTGTAGCGGCGCAGCGGCGAGGTGCTCCAGGCGTACTGGTCGACGCCCAGCCCCTGGTGCGGCGCTGCGTGGGTCACCATGCGCACCTGGATCTTGGCGTTCCAGCCGCCGGCGCCCGGCCCTTGCGAGCGGTAGATGCCAGGCACGCCCGAGTCGTGCAGCAGCTTGCCCCAGGTGCTATTCGCGAAGATCATCAGCTCGGCGACGATCTTGTCCAGCGGCGCGCCGCGCTTGCGGCGCACGATCGTGACGACGTCGTCCTCGACGTAGAAATTGAAGTCGACGCGGTTGGCCTGCTCCGGTTTGAGGCCGAAGGCTTCGCGCTTCTTCATGCGGCCCGCTTCGAGCTGCAGCGCCCACTTCCACAGCAGGCCCAGTTCGTCCTTGTGCGGGTACTCGCCCGTGCCGCTTTCCAGCACCTCTTCGGTGACCAGGGCGTCGAGGTCGTTCAAACGCAGGTTGGTCTTGATCGGCACGCGCTCGGCGCGGGTCTCGGTCGACAGCACCGACCAGTTTTCCGGATTCAGCGTCGCGTACAGCGACAGCGCCGGGCAGTCCTTGCCTTCGGCCAGGGTGAAGGCTTCCACGACTTCGTCCGGCAGCATGGTGATCTTATCGCCCGGCATATATACGGTCGACATGCGCGCGCGGGCGATCTTGTCGATCGCATCGTCCGGGCGGATGCCCAGGCCGGGTGCGGCGATGTGGATGCCGACCCGCACCAGGCCGTCGTTCAGATGCTCGACCGAGAAGGCGTCGTCGATCTCGGTGGTGGTCACGTCGTCGATCGAGAAAGCCGCGACTTTCGCCAGCGGCAGATCGCCCGGCGCGCCCGGCACCGTCACGGGCGGAAAGCCGGCGCCGCGCGGGAAGTGCTCGAACAGGAAGCGCGCCATGTGCAGTTCCTTGGCCGAGGCCATCCCCTTGGTCGTCAGCATCAGGCGCGGGGCGGTGGTATGCAGTTCGTTGGCGGCGGTTTCCAGCGCCTTGTATTCGATGCTGTTCTTGTCCGGCTTGAACAGCAGTTGCTGCACCAGCGGCTGCATCGCGTCAGGGAGGCGGCCCGCCTTCAGCTCGTCGACATAGGATGCCTGCACGATCGCCTGCTGCTTCTTCTTTTCGATGCCGGCCAGCGCCGCGCGCAGCGACTGCTCGGGCGCTGCCTTGTAGCGGCCACGGCCCTTCTTGTAGAAATAGATGGGGGCGTTATGCAGCGCCAGCACCAGGCCGGCGGCTTCGAAAGGCAGCGGCGCGTGGCCGAAGTATTCGGCGCCCAGTTCCGTGAAGCCGAATTCCTCCTGGCCCGCGACTTCCCACAGGAATTCGAGGTCGACTTCCTGCGCGACGGCCTTGGCCTGCTCCAGCAGCTCGGCCGGGGACGGCTTGTCGAACTGCAGCAGCACATCGCGCGACTTGACCTTGGTGCGCTTCCCGCTCGGCATTTCGACCTGGTAGGCCTCGCCCGCCTGGGACAGCACGGTGCCGACCTTGAAGTCGCCGGATTCTTCGAAAAATACGTTCATTTCATTCACATTCATTACGGAAGTCGATAAACCTACTGCGCGTCGCGCTGGCGATCTGTGATGCTCGCTGTACTTTCGTACAGCTGTGCTTCTCGATCACCATCGCTTCCGCTCGCTACGGTTTCTCGAGCTTCCTTGGGTTTGGCTGCCAGATCCAGCACCGCCGGCAAGAATACCTCGGTGACCAGCAGCAGGCCTTGACGGCGGCGATAGACGCAGCGCCGCGCATAGTGGACAGAGTCTAGCCGCACGCCCAGCCCCTCCCGGCTCAGCGCCGCATGCACGCGCGCCAGCAGGGGGTGGCCCGGACGGATGCGGGCAAATTCGAGCTGGCCGCGCACGACCCTCGGATCATAGAACAGGGTGGTGCCGAGCGAGCGCTCGCCGAGCGCCGAGAACAGCGGCCAGTCCTGCGCCGTCGCGCTCATCGGCACGACAGTGTGGCCATAGACCACCGGCGCGCCGTCGCAGCGCAGCAGCACCTCGCGCTCCCAGACGCGGCGCGGCCGATGCAGGCCGATCGCCGCGGCTTCGTCCGCCAGGCAGACGTTCGGCGCCTGGCGCAGCTTCTGCACGCGGAACTGGCGGCTGTGCGCGATCAGGCGCGCTGTCAGCGAACCCGGCGTGGTCAGCCAGTCGCGCATGGCCTCACCGGCGCCGACGCCGTCCGCATGCGCCAGCCAGCGGGTCCGGCGCAGCGATGCCGGCCTCACGCCCGGTCCGATCCGGTGCAGAAGTCCAGCACCTCGTCGACGTATTGTTCGAACTCCGACACCGCATGGTCGCTGCCTTCGATGACGTGCTGGCGCGCGCCCGCGTAGTGGGCCACCATGTCGCGGTAATCCAGCACTTCGTCGCCGGTTGCAGCCAGCAGGAAGTAGCGTTCCGGGCGCGATATTTTCTCCACCTTCAGGTCGGCCAGCTCGGCTATGTACTCGCGCTTGAACTCGAAAGGCTCGTCGGAATGCCAGGCGGTGGTCACGCCGACGTGCTGTTCCAGGTTCGTCAAAGGATCGACGGCCGGGTTGATCAGCACCGCGCGGCAGCCGAAGCGCTCGGCCAGCCAGGTCGCGTAAAAGCCGCCCAACGAGGAGCCGACGATGGCCAGCTTGCCCTGCGCCGCATGGCGCTCGGCCAGCGTCAGCACCAGTTCCATCGCCGCCTTCGGCGAAGCCGGCAGCTGCGGGCAGATCAGCTGCTGCGCGCGGCCCAGCTGCGCCATGCGCTGGTGCACGACCCGCGCCTTGAAGGACTTGGGCGAGGAGCGGAAGCCGTGCAAATACAGCACGTGCGCGTCTGCGAGGTGCGGAGAACTCATTCCGCCAGCGCCTCCAGCAGCTTCTGGTGCACGCCGCCGAAGCCGCCGTTGCTCATCACGAGGATGTGGTCGCCCGGCTGGGCGGCCTGCACGATGGCCTTCACCATGTAGTCGAGCTGGTCGAAGCTGTGCGCGATGCTGCCCAGCGGTTTCAGGGCGTCGGCCAGCGACCAGCCCAGCGCCTGCTGGCTGCCGAAGCCGAACACCAGATCCGCATCCTTCAGGCTGCCCGGCAGTGCATCCTTCATCGCGCCCAGCTTCATGGTGTTCGAGCGGGGCTCGAGCACGGCCAGGATGCGGCCCTTATTACCTATTTTCTGGCGCAGGCCGCCGACGGTGGTGGCGATCGCGGTCGGGTGGTGGGCGAAGTCGTCGTACACGGTCACGTCGCGCACCACGCCGCGCACTTCCATGCGCCGTTTGACGCTCTGGAAGCGCGCCAGCGATTCGATCGCCTGGGCAGGCGGCACGCCGACGTGGCGCGCGGCGGCGATCGCGGCCAGCGCGTTGGTGCGGTTGTGGTGGCCTGTCAGGTCCCAGTGCACGGTGCCCTGGAGTTCGCCATTGAATAACACGTCGAAGCTGGAACCGCCCGGATGTTCGACCAGGCTCCAGTTCACGCCTTCGGATGCGCCGAAGGCTTCTTTCTCGCTCCAGCAGCCGCGCTTGAGCACGCGGCCGATCGAGGCTTCGTCGCCGTTGACGATCAGGCGGCCCACGCCGGGCACGGTGCGCACCAGGTGGTGGAACTGGGTCTCGATGGCGCCGATGTCCGGGAAGATGTCGGCGTGGTCGTATTCCAGGTTGTTCAGCACTGCGGTCTTGGCGTGGTAGTGCACGAACTTGGAGCGCTTGTCGAAGAAGGCGGTGTCGTACTCGTCGGCTTCGATCACGAAGAAATCGGATTCGGAATCGCCCTGCAAGCGCGCCGAGATGCCGAAGTTCATCGGCACGCCGCCGATCAGGAAGCCCGGCGAATAGCCGGCATCTTCCAGAATCCAGGCCAGCATCGAGGTGGTCGTGGTCTTGCCGTGGGTACCGGCGACGGCCAGCACCCATCTATGACGCAGGATGTGGTCCCCGATCCATTGCGGGCCAGATACGTACGGCAGGCCGCGGTTCAGGATTTCCTCGATCAGCGGATTGCCTCGGGTCATCACGTTCCCGATCACGTAGAGGTCGGGATTGAGCGCCACCTGTTCCGGACTGTAGCCCTGGATCAGTTCGATGCCCTGGGCTTCGAGCTGGGTGCTCATCGGAGGATAGACGTTGGCGTCGCAGCCGGTGACGCGGTGGCCGGCCTCTTTGGCCAGGACTGCCAGACCGCCCATGAAGGTGCCGCAAATACCGAGGATGTGGATGTGCATGGTGATCGAGAAAATAGCGAATGCACGATTTTACCCGACGCGATGCCATTTTCCTTTCAAGAGTATGATCACGGACATGATGCCAACGCCAAATGATGACCTCCAAACTTTGCGCGCGCGTATTGCTGCCACTGCGGCGCGCATGATTGCCCAGGATGGCGCCGACTATGCCACCGCCAAGGCCAAGGCCGCGCGCCAGGTGCTGGGTGCCGACCGTCCCTCCCCCAACTATTTGCCGGACAATACCCAGGTCGAAGACGAAGTGCGGCGCTACCAGGCGCTGTTCCAGGGCCCGGCCCAGGCCGCGCGCCTGCAGCACCTGCGCGGCGCGGCGCTCGAAGTGATGGAGCAGCTGGCCGAGTTCCGCCCCTACCTCACTGGCGCCGTGTTGAACGGCACCGCCGGCGAACATGACGCCATCAACCTGCAATTGTTCGCCGACAGCGCCAAGGAGGTCGAGATCTTCCTGCTGAACCGCAACGTCGACATCGACATCTCGGAAACGGCGCACTTCAAGGGCGGCCGCCACGAGCCGGTCGAAACCGTCAGCTTCCAGTGGAAGCAGGAAACCATCCACGCCGAACTGTATGAAATGAACGATTTGCGCGGCGCCCTGAAACCGCGCGCCGACGGCCGCCTGCAGCGCGTGGACGCGGCCGGCCTGCGCTCTTTGATGATTACCGACCAAACCCTGGAACAAGATGAATAAGAAGAATGTCATCGGCTACGCCATCCTGGCCGCCGCCTTTGCCGTGTTCGGCGCCATCGCCGCCGTCAAGAACGAAACGAAAGGCCCGCTGACCACCAGCTATGCGCCGACCGACGGCCGGCCGCACACGGCGGTCAACAATCTGTATGCGCAATCGCTGAACGACCTGGCCGGCAAGCCGCAACGCTTAAGCCAGTGGAAGGGCAAACCGCTGCTGGTGAATTTCTGGGCGTCATGGTGCGGCCCCTGCGTGCAGGAGATGCCGGAACTGTCGGAACTGGCGGCCAAGGATGGCGGCAAGCACTTCAATGTGATCGGCATCGGCATCGATTCGCCGGCGAACCTGAACGAATTCGTCAAGAAGACCAAGGTTTCCTATCCGCTGTATGTCGGCGGCATGAGCGGTACCGACCTGTCGCGCGAGCTCGGCAATACCCATGGCGGCCTGCCCTTCACGGTCCTGATCGGCCCGGAAGGCCAGGTGCGCAAGACTTACCTGGGCCGGCTGAAATTCGAGGAATTGCGCGCAGATCTGGCCAAGCTGTAAGCAGGACGGCTAAACGGCGAACGGTCGTTCACTTATATTCCAGGCGCTTTTTATCGCTTGCCAACACACAATGTTGGCGGCAAAATGCCTGTCTTTCGGGCAAACAGACGGTTCAACATGGCGAAAAAGCTACTGCTGCTCAATGGCCCCAACCTGAATTTATTGGGGACGCGCGAGCCTGCGGTGTACGGCGCTACCACGCTGGCCGACATCGAACAGGCGGCGACAGCCCAGGCAGCGGCAGCGGGTGGCAGCATTGCCTGCTTCCAGAGCAACCATGAGGGAGCGCTGATCGACCGCATCCATGCCGCAAGGCAGGAAGGGGTGGACGGGATCGTCATCAATCCGGGCGGGCTGACCCATACCAGCGTCGCCCTGCGCGATGCGCTGGCGGCGGTGGAGATTCCGTTCGTGGAAGTCCACCTCTCTAATATTTATAAGCGTGAGGAGTTCCGGCACTACTCGTTTTTGTCTGCGATCGCGCAAGGCACGATTTGTGGACTGGGCGCCGATGGATATCGGTTTGCCATCGACTTCGCGCTCAAAGAGCGTTAATCTACGTCAACTTCACGCATCCTGTGCGGATTTGCGCTAACCACCTGACGCGCCGCATACTCAACAACAAATAATTCCAAGGGGTTTCACATGGATCTACGAAAACTCAAGACATTGATCGACCTCGTCGCTGAATCGGACATCGCTGAACTCGAAGTGACCGAAGGCGAAAGCAAGGTTCGCATCGTCAAGTCCTCCGCAATCCCGCAGAATCAGGTGGTCATGGTTCCGCCGCAAGGCGTGCAGCAGTTCTCGGCCCCGGCCGTCGCTGGCGCCGCACCGGCCCAGGCTGCCGCAGCCCCTGCCCCGGCAGCCCCTGCCGAGCCGACCGGCCACGTAGTCAAGTCGCCGATGGTCGGCACCTTCTACCGTTCGTCGGCTCCGGGCGCTCCGGCCTTCGTCGAAGTCGGTTCCACCGTGAAGGAAGGCGACACCCTGTGCATCATCGAAGCGATGAAGCTCCTGAATGAAATCGATGCCGACATCTCCGGCACCGTCACCAAGGTCCTGGTAGAGAACGGCCAACCTGTCGAATTCGGCCAGCCGCTGTTCGTGATCGGCTAAGCATTAACGTTATCAAGTACGGGGCCAGCCTGCTTTTCAGCGGCTGGCCCTTGAAGTCTCCTCTTCCTGTTGCATCCGGCCCCGCCGGCACTCACAGAAACATCGCATACCATGTTTGAAAAAATTCTAATCGCCAACCGTGGTGAAATCGCGCTGCGTATCCAGCGCGCCTGCCGCGAAATGGGCATCAAGACGGTCGTCGTGCACTCCGAAGCCGACAAGGACGCCAAGTACGTGAAACTGGCCGACGAATCCGTCTGCATCGGCCCAGCGCAATCGGCGCAGAGCTATCTGAGCATGCCGGCGATCATCAGCGCGGCCGAAGTCACGGACGCCGAAGCGATCCACCCGGGCTACGGCTTCCTGTCGGAGAACGCCGACTTCGCCGAACGTGTCGAAAAATCGGGCTTCGTCTTCATCGGCCCGCGTCCGGAATCGATCCGCATGATGGGTGACAAGGTGTCGGCCAAGCAGGCGATGATCCGCGCCGGCGTGCCCTGCGTGCCGGGTTCGGATGGCGCCCTGCCGGACGATCCGAAGGAAATCATCCAGACCGCGCGCAAGATCGGCTATCCGGTCATCATCAAGGCCGCCGGCGGCGGCGGCGGACGCGGCATGCGCGTCGTGCACACCGAGGCAGCCCTGCTGTCGGCCGTGCAGATGACCAAGACCGAAGCCGGTACTGCCTTCGGCAATCCCGAAGTCTATATGGAAAAGTACCTGGAAAATCCGCGCCACGTGGAGATCCAGGTGCTGGCCGACGAGCACAAGCAGGCCGTCTGGCTGGGCGAGCGCGACTGCTCGATGCAGCGCCGCCACCAGAAGGTGATCGAGGAAGCACCGGCACCGGGCATCCCGCGCAAGACCATCGAGAAGATCGGCGAACGCTGCGCCGAAGCCTGCCGCAAGATCGGCTACCGCGGCGCCGGCACCTTCGAATTCCTGTACGAGAACGGCGAGTTCTACTTCATCGAGATGAACACCCGCGTCCAGGTCGAGCACCCGGTCACCGAGATGATCACCGGGATCGACATCGTCCAGGAACAGATCCGCATCGCCTGCGGCGAACGCCTGCGCTTCAAGCAGCGCGACATCATGCTGTCGGGCCACGCGATCGAGTGCCGCATCAACGCCGAAGACCCGTTCAAGTTCACGCCGTCGCCGGGCCGCATCACCGGCTGGCACCCGCCGGGCGGTCCCGGCATCCGCGTCGATTCGCATGCCTACGCCGGCTATTACGTGCCGCCGCACTACGACTCGATGGTCGGCAAGGTCATCGCTTACGGTGCGACCCGCGAACAGGCCATCCGCCGCATGCAGATCGCGTTGTCGGAAATGGTGGTCGAGGGTATCCTGACGAATATCCCGCTGCACCGCGAACTGATGGTCGATGCCCGCTTCATCGAAGGCGGCACCAACATCCATTACCTGGAGCAGAAACTGGCGCACAAGCCGAAGGCCGAACAATGAGCTGGACTGAAGTCGTCATCGAGATCGCGCGCGAGCACGCCGAGGCCCTGTCCGACGCCTTGATGGAAGCGGGCGCGCTGTCGGTCTCGGTCGAAGACGCCGACGAAGGCACCGACCAGGAAAAGCCGCTGTTCGGCGAACCGGGCATGGTGCCGACCGAGGCGGCGTGGGACCACAGCCGCGTGGTCGCGCTGACCGACGTCGACGCCGACCAGGCTGCGATCGTGGCTGAAGCCGCGTCCGCCATCGGCCTGGCATCCAGCCCCCGCTTCACCACCCGTCCGGTAGCGGATGCCGACTGGGTGCGCCTGACGCAGTCGCAGTTCGAGCCCATCCACATCGGCAAGAACATCTGGGTCGTGCCGAGCTGGCACGAAGCCCCGGACCCGAACGGCCTGATCCTGGAAGTCGACCCGGGCCTGGCCTTCGGCACCGGCAGCCACCCGACCACCCGCTTGTGCATGGAATGGCTGGAAGCCCATCCGGCGCCGGGCAAGGCGGTGCTGGACTACGGCTGCGGTTCGGGCATCCTGGCGATGGTTGCCAGGAAGCTCGGCGCTGACGAGGTCGTCGGCGTCGACATCGACCCGCAGGCCATCGAATCGGCCGCGCTGAACGCGGAGCGCAACAACTGCGCCATCGAGTTCTACGTGCCGGACGACTTCGTCGCCTCGCACTATGGCGAACGCCGCTTCGACATCGTGGTCGCCAACATCCTGTCGAGCCCTCTGAAGCTGATGGCGCCGATGCTGTCCGGCCGCGTGGCGCCCGGCGGTTCGCTGATCCTGTCCGGCGTGCTGGCGCGCCAGGCCGAGGAAGTGGCCGCTGCCTACGCCCCCTTCATCAAGCTGAGCGTCTGGGCCGAGCTGGATGGCTGGGTCGCTCTGCACGGCTCCATCGGCACCAACTAAGGGCATGGCGCTCGCGACCCAGTGCCCCCACTGCCACACCACGTTCCGGGTCGCCTCGGACCAGCTCAAGCTCCGCGGCGGCATCGTCCGCTGCGGCGCCTGCCAGAGCATCTTTGACGGCAATGCCCATCTGATCGACCTGGACGCGCTGGAGGCCAGCAAGGAGCAGCAGGCGGCGGCGCCTGCAACGCCTGCAGCCGAGGCGCCGCCAAGCGAGCCGCCTGTCTATACCCTCGATTTCGACCATACTTTCGACCCGCTCGGCATCCTGCCGAAGGCGGAAGCCGATACGCCCTCGCCCGCGCCGCGCGCGCAGGTATGGCGCAACGGCGGCGGCGTGACGTCTTCGCCTGCCGCCGACGAGGCCGAGCTTGAAGCTGAAGCCGAACCTGAGGTGCAGGCCGATACCCTGCCGCCGGCGACGGAAGCCGAGGCGCAGGATGAGCATGAGCTTGTTGCTCCTGCTGCTGCCGATGCTACCGATCCTGCGGATACGGATGCCATCGTGGCCGAGCCGGCGCAGGCCGACGCCGAAGCGGCTCCCGAGCCGGCAGCCCCGCCGCCGCCGGCATCGTCCTATGCGCCCCAGGGCCGCATCGAACCCAGCTTCGACCTGCCGGTCGACGAAGAAATCGTCGCCCAGCCGCTGCCCGACGACGACCCGCACGCCCATCACGACGAGACTCCCGCCGCCATGAGCGCCGCGGGCACCGGCATGGGCGCGGACGACATCCCCCTGCCCTTGCGCGCCTCGGCCGCCGGCATCGATACGCTGGCGCCCTCCGCGCCGGCGCCGGCGCCGAAATCCGCACGCGCCAAGGCGCTCGAGGCCCGTTCGCGCCGCACCAAAATGACGCCGACGAAGATCGACGCGCCCAAGCTGCGCGTGCCGGTCAATGCCGAGGCCGACGAACCCGAGTTCGTGAAGCGCAGCCGCAAGCAGGAGCAGTCGGGCCGCACCCGCCGCCTGCTGATGATCGCCGGCGCCGTGCTGCTCGCGCTGCTGCTGGCGGCCCAGTTCGTGGCGGACTTCCGCAACGTGCTGGCGGCCCGCTATCCGGGCGCCCGGCCGGCCCTGAACGCCGGCTGCGCCCTGCTGGGCTGCCGCATCGGCCTGCCGATGCAGATCGAGAACCTGGCGATCGAGACCGGCGAACTGTCCACCCTCGGTGTCGACACGTATTCGCTCAACACGCTGCTGCGCAACCAGGGTAGCCTCGTGCAGGCCTGGCCCAGCATCCAGCTCGAGCTGACCGACGCCAACGACAAGCCGCTGCTACGCCGCGTGTTCAGCCCCGCCGAGTACCTGCCGCAGGGCGTGCCGGCCGCCGCCGGCTTTGCCGCGCACGCGGAACAGCCGGTCCGGTTGAACTTCGCGCTCACCGGGCTAAAGCCTTCCGGCTACCATATGATCGTTTTCTACCCTTAGCATTTTTCAGGAATCACCATGACCAAGACTGCGCTGATCTGCGGCTCGATTGCCTTCGACAAGATCATGCAATACCAAGGCCGTTTCGGCGAAACCCTGCTGGCCGACCAGCTGCACCGCGTGAACGTGTCCTTCCTGGTGCCGACCCTGCGCACCGAATTCGGCGGCTGCTCCGTCAACATCGCCTACAACCTCAAGATGCTGGGCGGCGATCCCCTGATCATGGGCACCATCGGCCAGGACGGCGGCGACTACCTCGAGCGCATGGAAAAGCAGGGTCTGGCGACCAACGCGATCCGCACCATCGCCGATGCTTACACCGCGCAATGCTTCGTCACCGCCGACCTGGACAACAACCAGATCAACGCCTTCCACCCGGGCGCGATGCAGTTCTCGCACGAGAACAGCCTGGCCGACTACCTGCCGCTGCGCGTCGCCATCGTCTCGCCGGACGGCCGCGACGGCATGATCAAGCACGCGCGCGACTGCGCCGAGCGCGGCGTGCCGCTGATGTTCGATCCGGGCCAGCAGCTGCCGATGTTCAGCGGCGAAGAACTGCTGACCTTCCTCGAACAAGCCAGCTACCTCGCCTGCAACGACTATGAATTCGAGATGGTGATGGACCGTACCGGCCTGACGCTGCAGGACATCGCCTCGCGCCTGGATGCGCTGATCGTCACGCGCGGCGAGCAGGGTTCGGACATTTATGCCGGCGGCGAGCATCACAAGATTCCGGCGGTACCGGCGGAGAACGTGGTCGATCCGACCGGCTGCGGCGACGCCTACCGCGCCGGCCTGCTGTTCGGCATTGCGAACGATCTGGACTGGCCGACCAGCGGCCGCCTGGCCAGCCTGCTCGGCTCGATCAAGATCGCCCACCAGGGCGGCCAGAACCACAGCTTCACGCCGCAAGAGATCGCGGACAAGTTCGAAGCGGCGTTCGGCTACCGCTTCTGAGCTTCGTTTGGCAGCGTGCTGCTCAGCCGATGACGCGCAGCACGATCTGCAGCAGTATGAACGCCACCAGCACCGAGAAATCGATGCCGCCGATCGGCGGGACCACCCGCCGGATCGGACGCAGCAGAGGATAGTTCAGGGCGCGCACGAAAGGCGCCAGCGGCGCATCGGGATTCACCCAGCTGAAGATGACTTCCAGGATCAGCAGCCCGATGAAGCCGTAGATAATCCAGTGCAGGAACCGCAGCACGGCGGTCAGCAGCACCATCTGCACGCTCCACCCCGCCAAAAACAGCACTGAGCTGGCCACCAGCACGACCAGGAAGGCGCCAATCAGGCTCGCCCAGTCATACCCTCCCACGCCCGGCAAAATGCGGCGCAGCGGGCGTACCAGCCAATCTGTCAGCGTGAAGGTGAATTGCGCAACCGATGCCGGCGGCCGCACGCGCGTCACCTGCATCCAGAAGCGCAGCAACAAGACCCCACCGACCACGCCGGCCACGGTATCGACGATCAACTGAAGAATGGGCAGCACAAGCTCTCCTTAAAAAAAAACCGCTGTGTGACCAACTCACACAGCGGTATTTTGCCTGAACCAGGCAGGAATGGGATTACGGACGGCTGCTGGTCGGGAAAGGCCATGCTGCCGGTGCGATCACCGATTTGGCTGCCGGCTGGGCCGACTGGCTTGCCGAACCGCTGTCCTTGGCGTCGGCCTTGGTGTCCGACTTGGTGTCGGCCTTGGCTTCAGCCTTGGTGTCCGCTTTCGCTTCCGGCTTGGCTTCCGGCTTTGCTTCAGCCTTCGGCGCAGCAGCCTTCTTCGCGGCCGGCTTGGCTGCCGGCTTGGCGGCGGCCTTCACTGCCGGCTTGGACTCGGCGGTTTTGGTGGCTGCGGTTTTGGTGGCCGGAGCTTTAGCGGCGGTCTTGGTTGCAGCAGCTTGGGCCGGTGCTTTGGCAGCGGTCTTGGTTGCCGCAGATTTAGCCGGAGCCTTGACAGCGGTTTTGGTTGCAGCAGTCTTGGCCGGTGCTTTGGCTGCGGTCTTGGTTGCAGCAGCTTTGGCCGGGGCTTTGGCGGCGGTCTTGGTAGCAGCAGCCTTGGCCGGAGCTTTGGCAGCGGTCTTGGTTGCGGCAGCTTTTTTGGCCGGGGCTTTGGTGGCGGTCTTGGTTGCAGCAGCTTTGGCCGGGGCTTTAGCAACGGTCTTGGTTGCAGCAGCTTTCTTAGCCGGAGCTTTAGCAGCGGTTTTGGTAGCAGCAGCTTTCTTGGCCGGAGCTTTAGCAACGGTCTTGGTTGCAGCAGCTTTCTTAGCCGGAGCTTTAGCAGCGGTTTTGGTAGCAGCGGTTTTGGTAGCAGCAGCTTTCTTGGCCGGAGCTTTAGCAGCGGTCTTGGTTGCCGCAGATTTAGCCGGAGCCTTGGCAGCGGTCTTGGTGGCGCTCGTCTTCGACACTGCCGAAGTCGAGCCTTTCTTGGCCGGTGCTTTGGCAGCGGTCTTGGTTGCAGCAGCTTTTGCCGGCGCTTTAGCAGCGGTCTTGGTTGCAGCAGCTTTCTTGGCCGGCGCTTTAGCAGCGGTCTTGGTTGCGGCAGCTTTCTTGGCCGGTGCTTTGGCAGCGGTTTTGGTTGCAGCAGCTTTTGCCGGCGCTTTAGCAGCGGTCTTGGTTGCAACGGCTTTCTTGGCCGGTGCAGCTGCTTTGGTTGCAGCAGCTTTCTTTGCTGCCGGCTTTGCTGCCGGTTTAGCAGCAGCTTTTGCTGCCGGCTTTGCCGCGGCTTTTGCAGCCGGTTTCGCTGCAGCTTTTGCAGCCGGCTTTGCAGCCGGTTTTGCAGCGGCTTTGGCGGCCGGTTTTGCTGCCGGTTTAGCGGCGGCTTTTGCTGCCGGCTTGGCGGCTACCGCTTTTTTGGCGGCGGTGGTTTTTTCGGCGGCGGCTTTTGCTGCCGGCTTTGCTGCGGTTTTCTTAGCGGCTGTTGCCATTTTGTGTTCTCCTTCTCTGCGATGAGAAAATACGCTACAAGGTTTGAACCCGTCCAACCCGTCTGCTTGGTCGGGCGAATTATTCATCGGCGCACACTTCGCGTCTGCGTCAATGAATCCGGCACCAGCTGAACTGCTGCAACTCCTCAAGTCTGCAGCACTTCAGCTATCGTCGTCGCCGACGACCTAACGACAAAGTTCGATGGCTCACTACACTGTTCACACCGCTGCACTCAAGAGTGCGAAAAGAAAAAGCCGCCATGCCCGAATTAATTCAGGCAATGCGGCTTGTTCTTTTCGCGAAGCTTACGTGCATACTGAATGAATCAGCGTCCCATTTTTTGATCGGTTTGCCACCCGTTTACCGTAGTAAAAAAACTACGTTCACGTTTTGACAAATTCAATCACGTAAAGTACACGAAAACCTTGTCAGTGCGCAACCCGCGCACAGTATTTTTCATGCCTTTCACCAGGACGAACTGCTATCGACAGCTTTCAATCGATCGTCGCGATAACGTTTGATCCCATTCGTACTTCAGCTCCTTCAAAAACAAGCGCGCAATGAATGCGCATTCCATTAAACCTTTGTACTAATACGCAGCAGATCCATCTTGCAAAGCCACGCCAATCCGCGCAGCAAAGTCGGGCGATCGCATGGACCGAGCGTGTCGAGCAGCTCGTCCACCTGCATCGGCCGCGACCCGATCGAACCGAAGATCTGACCGAATTCTTCAAGCGTCGGCAAGGACGCCGCAGCGAAGCGGTTGATCCCGAGTTCGCGGTATTCGCGCAGCTGCGCAAGCGATGCGTCCGGTGCCAGCTCGACCATCGTCTCCGGCGTCAATTGCGCGCTCGGATAGCTCGCGAACACCGCGAACGGATCCAGCCGGTCCGGCACCGTCTGCGGCAACGCGGGCGCGAGCACGGCATCGGCGCGGCGCCGCTCATCGAGCTCGCTCCACAACGCACGGTAGCGTCCAAACACGAGCTGCCAATCGAATTCCTCGCGCGCGCGCCGGCGTCCGCTCTCGCCCATCTGCCGGCGCAGTTCGCCATCCTTGATCAAGCGTTCGTAAGCCTGCGCAAGCTGCGCGCCGTCCAGCGCCACCGCCTGGCTGGTATGACCGCAATAGTGGTCGTAATTGTCGACGCCATCGTCGTAACGCTGCGCGAGGTCAAGGCCCGCGCCTGCGCCCGGCATCACGGTCGGGATGCGGTAACCGTCGACGCCATCGCGCACCGTGTCGCGATAGCCGTTCCAGTCGCTCACCACGCACGGCAGTCCGGCCGCCATCGCTTCCAGCGGCGTCAGGCCGAAACTCTCCTGCACGTTGTCCGCCAGCGAAGTGAAGACGTCGGCGGCGGCCCAGGCGCAGGCCTGGTTGCCGGGCACACGGCCATCCAGCACCGTCAGGCGCACCGATGGGCACAGCAGCGCCGCGGCCTCGCGGAAGGCCTTCTCGATGGCCTCGTTGGCGAACCAGCCGCATAGGACCAGGTGCACCTGGCGGCCATCCTTGCCGGCGCGTTCGAGCGCGCTGAACATCTGCTGGGGATGCGCTTTCGCGTGGAAGGACAGGCGGCCGAGGAAGAGGAAGGCGATGTCGCCGTCCTCGATGCCGAGCTGGCGCCGCGCACCGATGCGGGCGGCCTCGTCGAACACGAAGTCGCGGCAATGCACGCCGAGCGGAATCAGCGGCAGCTGCGGCAGTTCGAAGCGCTGCGCACCCAGCCGCGCGCGCAGGTACTCGGCCTGGCGCTCCAGCACTTCGCGCACGCTGTCGCGCACCACGCGCGAGGTGCAGATCACCGCATCCCAGCTGCGCAGCGGCGCTACCAGCATCTCGGCGACGGCGCTCATCACCGCGTGGCTGGCGGTGGTGTGGGTGACGCCGCACAGGCTGTAGCGGCGCTCGCCGATGCCGAGCCGGCGCCAGGCCAGGCGCGCGATGCCGGGCGCGGGATGGTACAGGACGCCGAAGCGCTCGATCTGCTGCGGCCTGCCCTGGCTCAGCCACTCGACCTCGCCTTTGAAACCCTGTTCGCGCAGCGCACGCTCGCATTCGCCTGCATGGGCTTCGCCGGCAGCGAAGCAGCCGACTGCGGACAGCCCGCTTCCCGCGACGGCACGCATCAGCGCGGCGCCGGCCGCGTGGCGTCCCATCAGTCTCTGTCCGCCGACCGAGTAATCCTCGGGGACGAAATGCAGTGCGAAGCGGTCCTTCATGCGTTTCCCTCTTCAAGCCCTGGCTGCATCGGCCGCAGGGGCCGCAGCAGGTCCAGGTAGCCCGGCAGACCGGCCGATTCGAAATCGTAGTGGCGCAGTACCGTCTCGCGCCCGCGCTGCCCGACCATGGCGACCTCGTCGCGGCGCGCGATCAGGTCGAGCGCGCGGTCGGCCAGCGCCGCGGTGTCGAAGAAGCCGGTCAGGTAGCCGTTCTCGCCATCGCGGATCACTTCGCGCACCGGTCCCGTATCCGAACCGAGCACCGGCACACCGACCGCCATCGCTTCCAGCATCGACCACGACAGCACGAACGGATAAGTGAGGTAAATGTGCAGGCTCGAGACCTGCAGCACCGTGCGGTAGCTCGCATATGGCAGCTTGCCGAGGAAATGCACGCGCGAGCAGTCCACCGAATCGGCCAATTCAGCGCACAAGGCCGCGCGATAGCTGTCGAATTCCTCGCCGATCGCGACGAGTTCGACGTCTGGCCTCGTCTGCAGGTAGCGCATCAACCGGCGAAACTGGCCGGGCAGGTTCTGGTGGATGAAGAGGATGCGAAGCATGGCTGGCATGATAGCTTCAGTATCACGCCGGTGGCGCATCCCACGCCAAACTGCGGCGCGTCTTCTTGTGCGAATCGTGGTCAGGCCTGCGCGATCGCGATCACCGACCACTGCACGTCGACCACCGGCGTGCGCGTTTCGCGGTCGCGGCGGTAGCTGTGGTACACGAAGCGGCCCTCGTCTTCGCGGCTGCACATGGTGCAGTCAAGCCGGGCCGAGACCCGTTCGACGCCGGCCTGCTCCAGCTGCCAGCGCACGATCGCCGGCAGGTCGAGCCGGCGCGGCTGCGGTGCGATGGTTGCGCGCGGCAGCCCCGTGCGTTCATGGAAGCTGTCGATCAGTTCGGGCGACACCTCGTAGCAGCAGGCGTGCGCCGCCGGTCCGATCGCCGCGATCCAGTTGCCGGGATCGCCGCCGCGTTCGCGCACCAGCGCGGCAAAACGGTCGACGATGCCCGCATGCGCGCCGCGCCATCCGACGTGCAGCGCCGCGACTTCGCGCCCATCCCGGCGCGCCAGCAGCACCGGCACGCAGTCGGCGGTGGCGATCGCGAGCAGCAGGCCGGGGCGGTCGGTGAGCATGCCGTCGGCTTCGCCGCAGTCCTGGTTGGGCGCGGTCGGGATGGCGATATGGGTACCGTGGCGTTCGTGCTGGACCGGGCGGTTCGGCCAGTAGGCCGGCAGGAGGCGGGCCATGTCGTCGTGGCGGCGGCCGAAGCCGTGGACGATGGTGGGGAGTTCGAGAAGTGGGCTGGTGAGCATTTGGAGCTGCCGTGCAAGGAGTGCGGGCAGCATAACAAAAAGCCCGCCGGTGGGCGGGCTTCTTCACCTTGCGGCGTCGACCGGAATCAATCCCAGCTCAGCGCGCCCCCGGTCTGGTACTCGGTCACGCGCGTCTCGAAGAAGTTGCGCTCCTTCTTCAGGTCGATCATCTCGCTCATCCACGGGAACGGGTTTTCCTCGTTCGGGAACAGCGCGTCCAGGCCGATCTGGACGGCGCGGCGGTTGGCGATGAAGCGCAGGTAGCCCTTGAACATCGGGGCGTTCAGGCCCAGCACGCCGCGCGGCATGGTGTCTTCGGCGTAGCGGTACTCGAGCTCGACGGCCTTCAGGAACAGCTGCTTGATCTCTTCCTTGAACTCGGCGGTCCACAGCTGCGGGTTTTCCATCTTGATCGTGTTGATCAGGTCGATGCCGAAGTTGCAGTGCATCGACTCGTCGCGCAGGATGTACTGGTACTGCTCGGCGGCGCCGGTCATCTTG